>Ga0136560_1000457_pt1 | contig 20415 bp, 23 predicted proteins | sample AntRauMeHopE1497_FD_104925 | JGI IMG/M metagenome (GOLD analysis project Ga0136560, IMG submission 104925) | Saline lake microbial communities from Rauer Islands, Antarctica - Metagenome Hop E1 #497 | ecosystem: Environmental > Aquatic > Non-marine Saline and Alkaline > Saline | place... | reverse complement strand
GTGCAGCCCTGCCAGTGTTGGCGAAGTTCTCGGAAGCCACGACTTGCTTGCATGACTCGGCACCGGTTGGAGCAGGCACTGCAGGACACTGCGCTGTGCACACAATCTCGGGCGCAGACCATTCCCCGAAGCGGCATACGGCGGTTTCATCACCGGATGACTTGGCGAATCCAGTGGTGCACGTTGTGGTGCATGTGTCGCCATCTTCTGCTCCGGTGCACGTACCTTCCATGCGGGCGTTATCGGGCTGGCGTGTCTCGCAGCTTCGGTCCACGAAAGCCTTCACCTCATGCAGCTCTAGGGCTTGTCTCTTGTCTGGCAGGTACACCCACACGTACCTGCCAACCGTGTTGCATATGAGAGTTACGTCTCGTCCCTTCCATGGGTTCAGCTCGCCGTCACAGAGGGTAGCATCGTCGATGTTAGTCGTGTCACCAACCAAAACTTTCCCCCCTTTGGCTCGTTCGAGGCAGCACTAGTCTTGTCGCTGGGACACGACGACCTTGTACACACGCAGCCGGGTCTCGAGATCAACCCTCCACTTCGGTTCCCAGTCCCAGTTGGAATGAAAGAGAGAGCCCTAGTTCCCGTCATTGCCACGATTGGACCAAAACGGGTGCCTGAGGACCGAGGTGGACCAGGTCGGCTTGCCTCGAGCCAGGTCTACGAGGCCTGCAGGTTCCGCGTTGCTGATCGCCGGCATGATCTCCGAAGTGTAGTCCGACCACGTGCCCAGTCCGGCTTCGGTAGCAGCAGCAACCTGGAACTTATAGTTCACCCCCGGGGTGAGCGATCCGACCACGGCCCTGTACATGTCAGCTCCGGCCTGGGTGTCCCTCGCATCCGTCGCTGCTATGTGACGAGTGCCGCCGCTGGACGGGCAGTCATCGACTGTGAGGCTGAAGTCGTCAATCCGGTACGTCTGGTCCCTGTCGCTCCAGTTCTTGCCCATGATGACGATCCGCCCCTGCTTGATTACACCGCCGCGATGGAACTGCCGGGTCAAGGTGCCACCGTTGAGCAGCTCTCTCCAGGAATCGTCGTTATTCGACCGATGGAAAAAGAACAACCTCCTGTCGACGTGGTTGTACGTGATTCTGAGCAAGACGTCTCGAGAGTTGGCGTCCTGTGTAAGACCGCGATTGGCGCGACCTCTCCCGTTCTCCTCGACGTTCACCTGCATCCCCCAGTTGTTCGCCCGCTGCCGCCGAAGTAGCATGTAGATCCTGACTCTCCCCGAGTCTATCTCCCCAGATGCCTCTTCCTGGATCCCTAAACCGACGCCGGCGTTGCCGTACGGGATGTCTTCTACCTTGACTCGAAGCGTGGCCGTCCACGAGTTGCCCCTGTGGTCGTCCTGGTTGTCACGGGAGATGCCCTGAGGCATAGGCACGAAAATCTTGGGGCAATCTTGCTCCGACCCCCAGCAGTTGCCGCCCCGACCAGACACGAATTCGAGGTATCCGTTGCCGTTCGCTTCCTTCTTGAAGCTGATCTGGGACTGGGTCACTCCGTAATTGTTGTACGACCATCCTGCCGGCAGCTGCGAAATCGTATCGAACGACTCGTGCACGGACATCGAGGCAGCGCGCACCATGAAGCTAGAGTAGGTAGTGTAAGACCCGGCGCGAGCCCCCGTCGCTTTCCATCTCACGAGGGCGTTCGCATTCCCGTTCGTGCGAGCAATCGTAAGATCGGTCGGGGCGTCGGGGGTCTCACCCTGGCAAACGGGCAGTTTGCCCGAGTGATAGCCGGTGATGCCACATGTGACCGGGGGTCCTCCGACCGGGTTATTCTCAGTGAAGCCTGCGTCACACGAGTAGTAGCAGCTGCCTCGGAAGCAGGTTGATCCTGCCACGGCAGCCGTGTTCAGGCTACCGCACTCAGGCAAGTTGATCATGTATGACCCTTTCACGAGGTCAGTGCTGGTCATCCTGCCGGTCCTCCCTCCGGTGAGTACGAGTGAGTTGAGACCAGCCGGGGCTAGAGAGGCGAAGGCCCTGGCAGCAGGCATGTCTCCGATGACGCGCAGGGCTGAGTTGAACGAAAATGTCCCCAGATCCAAGGCGTGGATGTCTCCTAGAGCGGCGCCATCGCTACCGACTCCGCCGTAGATCCAGCCAACACCGCGATGCTACGTCATCGCGTGGCCGTACCTCGGTGCAGGGAGGTTCCGCACTCCCTTAGCAAACACCTCCGCTTCGCAAATGGTCAGAATTCGCCCACTCACGAACCTCTGCACGAACCAGACGTACTGCCCTGTCCGCGCGCAAGCGACGCTGGCTGTCCTGCCGATAGAGGTAGGCACCGTTCCGTCGCACTGCGTGTTGAAGTCAAACCGATCGGGGTTGTTCCCTACCCAGATTTCGAGGTTCACGAGGCGGTCCCTGTAGCAGCCATCCTCGCGGTCGTAGACGAGGACGCGAGTCAGGTCATGGACCTACTCGAGGTCGATGCGAACGAAGTGGTGGTTTCCGGTCTCGGGGGCGCCCCGCGAATGAGTGCAGGACCGAAACTGTGAGTGGCTCTAGTCTTTAGTGCCGTCGTTGATGTTGGAGGCTTGTCCGTTCCATCCTTGTCTCGTTGCAATGGCGGGTTTTCCGGCCGCCACCTCGACCTCGCCGTTGTGGAACTTGCGCCACGTGTACGGCTGCGGAGACAGTACTCTGATTTCACACATGTCCAGCTTGTGCGTGCCAACCTTGAAGTTATGCACGTAGCGACCGACTGCGCCCCCACATGAGATCCTGGACGGTCGGGGCAGCCTGCCTGTGTTGGTGTTCTCGCACTCGTGGTAGTCGCCGGCCAACGGGTCCGTCCGGTGGTTGTTGACCGAGAAGCGAGTACCGATGGTGTTGTCGTACTGCGATGCGTCTGTGCGTGGCCACACTTCTAGCTCCGTCACAACTCTTGGGCCTCCAAGGTCAATAGAGATGGTCGGGTTCAGTTTTGTCTGCAGGGCGATCGTGCACTGGAATGACGATGCGAAGGAGCTCGTTAGCCCATCCACCAAGTTTGATGGGTGGTACCTTGCATCCGTGAGCGGGTACGGGTTACTGTGGTACACGGGCCGACCCAATGCGATGTTCGCCAGAAGCGACTGGTCCGCCCAGCCGGCCGTGTTGATGGCGTAGAATGCGTCTGTTGCCGTGTCGTCGTTTCCACCCGTGCGCCCACCGAACATGACGGCGATGCGACCAGTTGGATCTGCCACCATAGCTGCCTGCTCCACCGCGGGGGGGCGGTCCCCGACCTTGGCTCCGGCTGGGCTCGTCCATGTCGGGTCTGAGTCTCCCAGCATGAGGACATCTGTATTTTGAATTCGCCCTCCAGAACTGGGCAGCCCGCCGAACACGAGTAGGCACTCAGAACCCAGCCCCTGGCAGTCCCTGAGTACTGCCGCAGCTGCTCCTCGGCGAGCAACTACTGTAGTTTCCGTGGGGATCGTCATCTTAGTCCATGTGCGCTCACCTGCGTGGCTAATGTCGCGAAATCTCAGTTACGATGTAAGAACAAAATTTATGGGTATGACGCAGGTCATGTCCCTTGCGGAAACGGACAAAACTATGTATATACAGTCTCACTCATGCTGAATTTATATGTTGATTTCAAAACGTTCGATGTGGATGGCTCAGCGCCTCCAAACGCATATATTGATGTGGGTGACGCGGCGTGAGCAATCCCGGTCACAGCGGATGGCGAGACTGAACCCGATGGGCGAGATTCAGCCGCAATTCCAGCTGCGAAAGAAATTTTAACAATGCACATATCGAGTTTGTGTACAATTTGTGTACCACGATCCATACGACAGGCAATTCTGGCATTGCTCGAAGTCAAGCCGTGCAATTGCCTTTGCTTGCTTCCCACGTCACTCACTGCCATCCACAAATACTAGATCGTTGCCTCCCGCTGGAGTTCGTCCATCAACGAATACAGCAGAGGTGTTAGTCGATCCAGCTAAAGCTTCGCTTCGTTCTCCAACGGAATCACCAGCTGCTGATAGCGAAGAGAAACTTATCTCATTGCATCTGACTGAGACGAGTCCAACTGCAACCAGGACAACTACGTTTGCAGCGACGCTGGTTTGCATGATTTTAGCCCAGACAATCCTTATTCTCGAAACAAGACTGTTCCAACCGCCTTTGTTTTACTCTGGTGGCGCCCAGAGACTAATTCTATGAGGAAGTACTTTCATGCTCGAGTCGAGCCTCCCGGCAGCACGCGAAGCGTCATAAACCTAATTTATACCCAACAAATCTATGTATACTCTCTCTCATGACTGCTAGTCCGAAATCTGTGCGGTTCTTTACAGTATACTTGATCATAACACCCAGCAAGTACAATATGGATGCAATTCTATTACTGTTCAAGGCCTTGCGCCTTACGCCGAGCCACATCCACCCCATAGTGACGAATGCGCGATCCCGTGGTGCTATTCTAGACACTTGACTACCCCGTTGCAACATCAGTAGAACCACTGAAGCTCTGTCGATGACGATCCCGCCTGCTGCCACGGCTGGCAACCCCTCCTCGGGGTGGCCTGCCGCCTCCTTCAGCATCTAGATCCGGGTTCGACACTCCAGCGGCCATGGCAACACCACCATGCAATGCACTACGTTCTGCTGCCCGCCTAACAGAGGAAATCTTGCGGGAATCCTAGGTTTCAGCTCCGGCCTCCAGGGCATCCATATGCGTGCTTCCCCCTCCCCTCTACCTTGCTCTGCCGTGCTGTCGGCGGTCTCGGTCACCCACATCGCCATCATCAGCCCCAACGCCATCGCGATGGCGTTGTCTGGAAGTAACCCTCCCCTCGTGGGTCAACGACTGTTCCCTGTGTGATGACTTTGACTGGTGCCCAGAAGGCTCTCGTGTTCCTCCACCTAAAGGAGACCCCACCCCCTCCATCCCTCGCCCTCGCACTTCCACTTCCGGAGCATCACCACGACCCCCACGGCTCCTCGTCCCTTCAGGCCCCCGCCTGATTGCCGACCGATGGCTCGAATGGCCGGAATGACGACTCCCGATCGATCCGATCGTCGATGCCCTCGCACTGCTGCTACCACCTCCACCTCCGCCCCCGCCATCATGCTCCCCGTCACCCCCGCGTCCTGAGAGCTTTCTGACCTCCCGACGCATCCGCCGCTGCTGCTCCGAGAGACGAACCAATGCCTCTTCAACCGCGGCAAGACTAACCGTCGTATTCCCCCCTGCACGGGTCTCCTTAGCTTCGACTGCCACCACCAGACCCCCAAAACCAGTCATCTCGCTGCGTTGCTCGTGGCTTTGGTCTTGGTCTTGCTCCTACATTGTATTCTGTGACTGTGACGGAGCTGAGGCTATTGGAGTCTTGAACGACGATGCTGACAGGTGCGAGTTATGGGGCAAGGTTGGTGGAGCCACACCATACGGAACTAGGGGCGCCGCCGACGCAGGTATCGATCCCATCGCCAACCGCTGCTGCTGCTGCTGCTGCTGCTGGATATGAAGCTTCCAATCCCCATTCCCATGCAAAGAACGTGCCGACTCCTCCTGGAGCCGGCGAAGCTAAGCCCTCATCCGATTCCCTCCATCGATCAAAGCATCTCGTTCTCGAGCAAGCCTCGCCAGGTCCGACGTCGCAGCTGCCAGGGCAACCTACAGCCCGCCTACCGACTGCCGAACAGGACTGCGCGCCTCCACTCCAGTACCCTCCTCAGCCTAGCTAATGTCCCGACTCCATTCACCCGGTGATGGACCCTGATTGCTGCTGCTTGCTCTTACTGTGTTTGAGGCTAGCGAGCTCTGTGCCACTGAGGCCGCTCTGGACGCATCCATGGCTCGACGCTCTTGTTCCCTGAGTCGTTCACGGAGTTGCCTGACCACCTTTTGCAAGAACTGCCCCGTCTCGCGGAGACACTCCACCTCCTATCGCGACCCGCGCACCATAGACTGAAGCTGTTCCACCTCATCGGGGAGATCGCTATCCGAGGACGTGCCTGCAGAGGGCGTGGATGGCCTTCCCTGTTTCGTCTCGAGGCTGCGGATACGCTCCCGCAAGACGTCGACCAACCGCCCAGCTCGGTCCACCTGCTCTTCCGCCTCCACCGCTGTTTGCTAGGCTGAAGCCGCCGACCCGGTCGCCGCTTCGATCGCTTTCCTGGTGCTTTCCGCAGCGTCATCGCTCGAAGTCTGCTGCTGCTGCTGCTGCTACTACTCCTGTAGCTCTTCGATCTGCTGGCGCATGTCACGAATCACGGAGCGGAACCTATGGCTCTGCTCCTCCAATTCAACCGCGCGGCGCCGCAGCTGGTTCTCGTTCTCCCGATGGGTGCTGGAGGCTAGTCCTGGAACTAACTCGTCACCCTTCCCGTGGTCCGATGGTGCACGGAATCCCGCATCTGCCGCTGCTATACCCCCCTCGCCGCCACGCACCGGTGATAGCACCACTCCGCCACCGAGGCCTTCTACACCGTGCGCATCACTCTCGTCCTCTTCCTAATGGAAATTGGTGGCCGCTTCGACTGCTCTCATCTAGCTGGGATCGAAACCCACAGGCTCAGGCGCAGCCATAGCAGCTCCCTAATCAACAAGCACAGACACTCCCGGGGTTGCAGCTGCATCTAGTCCCTGTGTCATGGAAGGGAGAGGCGAGACCGGACCCTAGTCATCCGTGAAGGCAGGCGATGCATCTCGCCCATACCCAAATCCGGAATTGCCGCCCCTGCCGTTCCCGGGTGTCAAGAGACCGGCATCTCCGCCGCCATAGCCCTGGCGCCCGTTGCCTAGCGTCGGCCTCATTGTAGCTCCCGCCGACGCCAGTCTCCCAGCAGCAACAGTTACGCCATCTCGAGCCCTCCGCACTGCATCAGCGGCCTGCGCGTGCCTGTCGATGATTTCCTTTGCCTGTTGCAGCTCCTCCTCGGTCTCCTTCAGCCGTCCCTTCGCGCTGTCTCGCTCCCCCTCCATCAGTTTCCGGGATGCCTCGGCGTCGGCTCTCCCAGCTTCTGCGCGTTCTCTAGCAACAACAGCTTGTTCTTTCGCCTCATCCGATCGCTTAGCCGCTTCACGTACCCTTTCCGTCTCCTGGCGAGCTGCCTCGAGCCCCCGCTCGAGCTCCCCTGCACGACTTGCGGCGGCCGTGAGTTCTTCGTGGGCGCGTTCAGCCCTCTACTTGGCTTCATCGCGCTGCCGGACAGCAAGAGAGAGGCTTTCAACGGCCTCCTCCGCCGATCGGCGCAATTCCTCTGCCTCTCCCGTGCTCCGTGACTGCACCATGCGAGCTTCTGAGGCCTGCTCTTCAGCGCTCCGCGCCCGTGCCTCGGCGCCGCGCAGCTGCTGCAACGCGCTTTCCAGCTCTAGCGCACGCCCATGCGCTAGTTCCCTGGCCTCTGCAAGCGCAGCCTCGACCCCTCTGAGCTGCCCCACCATCCCCTCCAGCCGTCTCTCGTATTCTGCCATGAGCTGCCGCCGCTCCTCCTGGGATCGGTCTTCCTGGGTGCTTGCCTCCTTGACAGCACGGTCGTGATCCCCACGAAGTTCCTGCAGCTGCCTAACGGCAGCTTCTCTCGCCCCCACAGATTCCCGAAGCTGCTGCGACGTCTTGTCCAATTCCTTCCTCATCGCCTCTGTTTCGTCCCTTGTCACCCGCTGCCCGTGCTCTAGCTCTTTGCACCGTGCCTGGGACTTGGCCAGCTCTTCCTGCAGCTAAGCGACCGCCTGCCGATGCCTGTTCTCCCTTTCCTCCGCCGCAGAATGTGCAGCCTCCTGCAGCTCCCGCCTTTCGCGTGCCATGACGTCCCTGTCCTCTGCGGACCGTGACTCTGCTTCTCGCAAGGCCGCGTCCAATCGGCTCTGCATCCTCACGTGCTCTGCCTCCGCCTCTGCCTTGGCCTATGCGACTGCTTCCCGGGCTTGTCTAAGGCGTCCCTCCAGCGCCTATTCTGCCTCTGCCGCGTGATGCCTGTTCCTTGCCAGTGCTTCCTCGGCCTCTAGTCGGCGGCTATCAGATTCTGTGAGTGCACGCTGTGTTCCCTCGGCTGCCGACCTAGCCCTCTGCACCTCGCCCTCCAGCCGATCGAGGTCCTCGTCCCTCCCAGACAACAGCTGCAAGTTGTGCGCGAAATCCGCCCGCAGCCGCTGGTGGTGGTCTCGCAGTGCCGAGAGATCAGATTGCTGCGGAATTAAAAAAAGACAACGAAACGAGACGAGGTGAGGTGGGTGTGACGGGTGTTAGGTGACGAGTGGGCCCGGTGGTGCGCCCCAGGGGGCCCGTCCGCCTACCCTTGCAATCACAATGGAGTGCGATCGTGTAGGGCAATCTGAGGTGAGACCCGCCTGACTTGATACGGCAGCAGCAGCAGCAGCAGCAGCAGCAGCAGCGGCGGACTGTATACCGGACTGCCGGCCGTCACAATGAGCAGGCTAGTATGCCTAGATTGCCCGTGCTGGCTCTTCAACAGGATGCATGCATGTACCCTCGCATTCTCATTCTCACCGTTTTTTCTAGCTGCGCCTGCAGGTGCCTTGCTCTATACTCGGTGATGTCATGCAGCTCCTTCTCTTTCTGCTCGATGAGGGTGCGCAAATCGCCACCCGTTTGCATCCCAGAACGAGAGACGCCAGCGAGGGGGGCTATGGCTGCATCCGTGGGCGCTCCCAAGGCGGAGCCCGTCATCGTCGCGGAGCCTCGGAACATGCCGCCAGCCGTACTGCTTCTGCTGCTGCCCATTCGAATTGAGGACGCACCGATGGGAACGATGGCAGCAGGAGTCGTCGAAGAGAAAGCAATGGGACTGCCTGCGTGCGCGCGACCACTCGAGCGTTCGCCTGCCGTCCCCGCAAGGTGGCCTGGCTGCTGCTTCGGACCAGGGCGCTTTTCAAGATTTGGTAGCATTGGGGCTACGACATGGTCAGCATGACCGCTCCGGTGATCATAATTGTCTGTACTAGCATCTATAGACATATATGTACGTCTGCGTGGAGTATCATCTCCCTATCCTGCTCGCAGTATCCCAGACGAAGGGCCCCAAGCACCGGAACCTGTTGCCCCAAGCTCGTCTTGAAATTCACTTTGTCTGTTCACGCTACGAGTTGCTTCGCTAGGCTTCGAAACACGAGTTTCTGCCATGGAGTATAATCGTTCATCTCCATCAAGACTCATATCGGGGGATTCAGTCTCAGCGCCTGCTATGTCGTCTAGAGTCAAAATATGAGATTCAGAACCGTTATGATTGCTCGCATCGCCATTCCTTGAATGATCGTCTTCGAAATCATCAGTGACCTCCATGACACCAGTATATATCGGCAACGAAAGAGATCTCCTCGCCCAGGTGCTTTAAATACCTCAGTTTTACGCGTGTTATCCTTGCCCACCGTTGCCATTGAATCCGGTAAAACTATATGATAGCGTGCATTAATGCAGTTTCCCGGGAAAACTCATGGCCTCCACTTCCGATTAGATCTAGTGTACGATTCAATGGGTAACGCGCAGAGCGATAATGAATCAAGCGCGAGTGAAGGCGCAGGCGATGGGCAGGAGATGGAAATGGACCCTTCACTGACTGACCCTGATGCCTTGTATGCATTATTCGCGCAAGGGTTGTCTCCGGAGGAAGTCCTTTCAAGTGAGGCATTCACTCGCATGCAGAACAGGATAGCAGGCACTTCTGCAGAAGCGCAAGGGGGCGAAGATCCGGAGGGCTCGGTACTTTAGGATGCGCCGACTATACAGTCCCGTGCTCACCTCGTCCGAGGCAGCGTTCGATTAGTGCAGATCAGCTTGCCAACCGAATCGGCGTCCGACAGCCGGGGTGGCGAACTAAGCACGCGTATTGCCTCTGGTGAACGATTATTACCGTCATCAAGTCCATCAGATGCAAGACTGTCGGAGGAGAGGCGGTTTGCCATCTAGTTCAGGTATCGATCTACTGTGCCTGTGGTAGCGCGGGTACTCGCTGGCGTTACTGAGCGACTACGGCACCCCACCGCCGAAGAGAGAGTCCGCGCATATCTGCTGGATGGCACTCGGTTGCCGCCCGGGTCTGTTGCAGGTGCGGCTGCAGGCGAGCACGCAGCAGGGCGACGCACCGTAGTTCGGTCCGCCGTGGGAGATACAGCTGATGCTGGCAGAACAGGGGACCCACATGATGACCCGCCCGAGGACCCCCTCCATGTCTCGCACCCGACACAGCTGTTCTAGGCAGTGCATGCGAGCGCGCCCATGAGGTTGCAACCGGGGTGGGATTGCAGGGCTACAACTGCAATGGTTGACATGCAGCTGACTCTGTCCGACTGCCGCCGGCTTCCTCTCCAAGCGAAACCGACCAAGGCCTACTGGCCAGTCGTTGTTGTTCTCTAGCCGGATCTGCCCGGCGATGTCAGAGCTGGGGAGACAGGAACTGGGACAGGAACTGGGACTGGGACTGGGACTGGGACTGGGACGGGCTCGAGCCTGAACACCACCGGGGGTAGTGGTGATGTAGCGGCAGTAGGTGTACCAGGTATCCAAGGAACAGAGACGAGATCGAACCCAAGCGAGAGTGGCGATACAGGCACGGGCAAGGACACCACCGGGAGTGGAGGCATTCCGGCGATTGATGACACAGGTGGAGGCCAGGCGAGTCACAAAGGTAGGGGCGTTGGCGGAGGCGGGCACGAGGCCGACGAAGGCAGAGAACTAGGACGAGGACGAAGATCTCGAGCTCTGCCCCTTCCTCTTGACCGGCACATTGTGGTGCTCCCCGTGGGAGAGGCAGACACCCAACTTGAAGTCTCGTACTGCAACTCGGTGGAGCCCCCGGTGCATCGCACTGTGGTGCCATCGGACGGAGGAGCTGACAGAGATCAACCGGCAAATCCAAATGCTGCGGCGGGTGGCGGCACTAATCTGGATGGCGGCGCCGCCAAAGCGGAACCTAGGAAGCCCCTCGCGTCCAAGTGCAGCGTCCAGAAGCAGCGGCTGCAGATTGGACGTCAATCGTACGAAATGCGGGACATATTTGGCCTGGTAGATGAAGACGAAGACGAAGATACAGACGATGAGGGTGCTGGTACCGCAGGTGGCGGGGGCAGGGGTGGGTCGAGAGAGGACGGTGAAGATGGGCGAGCGTCGGACGACGACGAGGTGGGGCAGGCGGTTGCAACCGGTGGGAGGGGGTGACGGGGGTCGAAGGGGACGGCACCGACGGCAGCACCTCCTCTGCACTGTCTCACGCAGCGGAACTTGTCGCCGCGGCTAAACTAAAAGCCGCCTCCAAACCTATCCCCGGGTCACCATCTGCGACAGGAGACGCCTCCTCATCCGCTGATCCCGGTGTGCTCGCCTCTACCGGTCACGGCAGGCGATCCATTGCTACGTGTGTTGTCTGCCTGTCATCTCCAAGGAACACAGTTGCGCTTCCATGTCGGCATTGCTGCCTTTGCAGATCATGTGCTGACGAGATGCGACGTCGGTCGCAGAGGTGTCCCATCTGCCGCACTCCAATCGCACTGTTGCTTCATATAGATGCGTTTGAGTCGCAGCCGGATGGAGACAATGCGGGCTCGGCTTCCGCGGCAACGATGCCCCCGGGGGGCAGGGGGAGTCCAGTTGGGACGCCAAGCGTGCAGTCCGCAGGGCACGCTCCGAGTCCTTAGGGTGCTGCGGGGATACCTCCAGAGCACCCGGCTTGATTTAAATGTTGTGAGAGTATCGCATTAGACCGAGATTTGTCGATGAAGCGCTGATGTTGCTCCTACGAGAGACGCGGAACGCACCCTTGTTAGAGTTTAGGAACTCAGTTTACTCACCCAAAACCAGGCGAAGGTTCGTCAGCGAACTAGAGAGGCATGATCCGTAAGATCGTTTGCTGGCGCAAAGTTGTGCTTCACACCCTGGTTCAAGAGCTGGCCCGCAGAGTAGCAGGATTATTTTTGTAAAACGGTGGCGTGCTGTGTTGGCAGCAACGGTTTATCGCGGTATCTGACGTGTTATGCTGACGAATGCAAGGCTATACGAAGTTTAGCAGGCCCTTGCTCAAGATGCTAAAGGAGAGTCAGATCCAGCTCGAGCTGCTGCCAAAGTTTGTAAAGCACTTGAAGTGCTGCAAGTTGCCACTCGGTCCGCCTCTCAGATGCGCTTTCCCAGGGGACTCCGGCGCGGGCTTCTCAGAGTTGCGCTGAGCCCGCAGTATGGGAACGCCATAGTTGCTCATGCTTTGCGGTTGTTGGAACATTCAGCAGATGTGCCTCGTTTTGTACATTCCGGACTACTCGGCGCATCGTCCGGCCAGCAATCTGACGTTGCGGAGGATGGATTGGTAGCCGCAAGTGGTAGTGGGGCGTGGCGCGGAGTGCTAGATGTATCAGACGGGGCCCGGTGCTTATTAGCGAGCCGACATGCCGCCAGAGCAAACGCATCTGCGTGTGTGCGATTTTGGCTCGGCGGGGAGGGCACCTTAGACGCGATCATAGGTGCAACTGAGCCAAGTCCGTCATCACACCCAGCCGCGATTCAAGCTTGCATCCCTGTGCTCGCCCGTTCCATGCGGGTTGCGTGGCGGGCGCTGGATCCCGCTCTTGCGGGAGAAGGAGGTGAAGGTCTCGCCGGGTCTGGATCAGTTGGCGGGGAACTTCCATTCGCGTCCCACAGAGATGCATCGAAATGCCGGGATGCAGTGAGGAAGATACTTCCGGGTTTCCTGAAGCATCTGCTCAAGCTATGCCTTGGAGAGGACGCTGTCGCGGCCGGCGCAGCGTGCGAAGGTCTACTTGTCATCCTAGCGACCGAATGTAACCGCAGTGGACTCGGAGTGTCCGACCCGTTGGCTGCCTCTGGCTTCGCTAGCCCCAGGGGCGGCGGGATTCGAGGAGGGGGAGGGGGAGGGGGAGAGGGAGGGCTAGCCTCTGAAGGTGATTCTTTCCTGGCAGTGGCTAGTCTAGCCCTGGCTGGCGACTGCGCAGGAGCTCAGAATAGCGGCGTGACGCATGGGCCATGGACTAGCTGGAGATGGCATTTCACCCGTGCAGCAGGAGGGGCAGTTGCTGGGGCGCTCCCTCTCTTGGTGAGTGCCATGGAGGGGCTGACAGATAGAGGCAGGATGGCAGCGCTCGGCCTCTGCGCATGCGCTGCCCATGTTGCACTGCTTGAAGACACGTTTGGTCATCGCGGACCCAGGGTTGATACCCCAGGGAACAGTAGAGCCCGAAGAACAACAGAGGGTGACGTGATCCGGCTTGCGACCGCGGGTAGACAACTCGTTCCCGGTTCCAAACCCATTCAGGGAACAAGAGCCTAGATCAAACCAAGCACTACTGCTCGGAGCAGCGTTGTTCCGCCAACGCTCCCGGAGCCAGCTTCCGGGGCGGGAGGTGATGGGGGTTGTGGCCACGGCGATGGGCTGAGTATTCAGCGGCCTGGTGCCGACAGGACGCATCTGTAGGCCGCAGACACGTCCTAGAAAACAAGCTTTGGTGGCCTGTTGGCGAGCACGGCTATTGCGCTGAATTAGCTATAGTTTCGACTCCGCGATCCTTCCTCTTCCGGTGATGCATCTGCATCCACTGCAACCGATGATGGCGATCCTTCCTCTTCCGGTGATGCATCTGCATCCACTGCAACGGATGATAGCATGATTGCTGCAAGGATGTCTCGTGATCCGATCCGCCTGGTGGCAACGGCTGCGGCAGAGGCTGCCAGCAACATTGCAGATGCTGCGCTGCTGCAAGCCGATTCAATTTTCAGTGGCACATCACCAGGGAACAACCTAGGGAACAATACAGGGAACAAGGCCTGGCTCTCTGTCCCGGAAGAAGATACGGCCCCTGCCGAGAGTGCGATGCTCGGGCTTGAGTCGCCTTCCCTTGTACGAATGGTCGTTGGCGCATCTGTGAACGACCCATGCGTCATCCCTCTCCTGCGTGACGCAGTGTTCGCCGGGCTTTTGCTGCCTCTGGCGCGCGGGGGGCGGGGTTCAGTGGCTGAGCAGCTCGCAGCATCGTGCTGGGTAGATGCCTTAGTCACGGCACACGCATCGCTCCCCGCGGGGTCACGGGTCGCTGCAGTCGGTTGGGATCATCATGGTGGATTTAGTCGAAATAATATGCCACGTTTGCTTGGTCCCGTCTCCCCGCCTGGGAGCAGAGCAAGTAGTCTTTTGGGGGCAGTGCAAGTCGAGACGGCCGACTTACTGGTCGCTGCTGCCTGGGCACAGCTAGACCGGATGCTAGGGACCACGGCAGGGTCAGGACTGGTGGGCAGGTTTCGTCTAGAGGGTGCGAATGCCGAGCAGCTGATGGCGATGCTAGTTCTAAGACTTGGACGGTGTTCCCCAGGCGATGTGCTCAGCCAGCTTCCGAAGCTGCTCGCGTACAGCGCCAGCATATCGAGTCATATGGCACGGTGGAAGATCCTCTCCTCTGCGGCTCGACTGGGACTTCATGCCCTCGTGCTGACCTCGATCAATGCGCCGACTGCGAACTAGGTTGCCAGCTAGGGAACAAACAACGACGGTTACATGCCTGCTCTCCCTCGACTAATGAAGGTATTGGACACGGCTCTAGCCAGTGCTAGAGGGGCTCGGCTTGCTATAAATGCTTCTGCGATGGTGCAGCGGGCACTGCTCGTAGAGTTGTGTAAGGCGCAGCATGCATGCCTGGGCACATCGCGAGCCGCGAGTAGATGGGTTTAGGAGGCTGGCGGGCTACTCAGTGAATGCACGTGGTCGGTCCGCGCCGTGGTCGAGGGCTCTGTCCTAGAGAGTGGGCGCGGTGCTGCAGGAGCAATGAGGAAGCACACGGGGACACACGATGCCAGCGATGATGATTTCTTGTGGATCGGGCTGGAATCAACACAGGCAGCTCAAGCAGCAGCCGATCACGAGTAGACGTGCATCCTAGCTCATGCCTGCGTCGACCTTGCATGCGCTTTGGCAGCCTCAGGTGCGACTGCCGGCACTCTGAAGGTGGTTTCTGGAGGCGATGCAATCCGACTGTCAAGCGCTGCCAGACGCTCGGCAGACAGTGCGGTCGGACACGTGGCTCGAACCGCATCTGACGAGGTTATCAGCTACCTGGGCGAAGCTGCTGCCCGCGAGCGCACGATTGCACTGCAAGCGGCTGCTTCGCAAGCCATCGTGTAGTAGTCTGCCTTGAGCACAGCGATGATTACTGCGCTCCGTACAAGCGGAGAAGGAGCTGCCATCGGAGCTGCTAGATCGCTTCGCAGCACGACCACGAGCGAAGCAATGGGCCGCATCAACGCCAGTTCCGCTGCTGCTCCCAGCTCCAAGCCTAGCTCTAGCTCTTCCTCTCTAAAACTTGGAGCAGCAAGGGCACTTGTCCTCAAGCGAGGAGGAAACCCGAGCCTGCTCAGTCACCACATGTCGCATGAAGTCTCGTTAGAAAGTAAGGCAATGCAGTAGCAGGCTGCTGCAGCGGCAGGGAAACACCTTGTCTATCGTTCCTTCACTGCGGGACCACTCGCCTCTGGGTATTCGGCTGGAGGCCCGAGTAACGGCCATCTGCTATCATCGGCTGGGGATACGCTAGAGGCATAGCAGCTCGCCCTAGTGTCGAATGCCACATTCAACAAACCCTTGAAGCCAGGCCAGCTACTGGTACAAAGTTTAAGAGCAGGTGCTGTGATTGCTCCGTGGGACGCTGGGTCTCTGGTTGCGTGGCGCCTTGGCAGCGGCGGAACCTAGGTGTAGCTCGACGGAGACGAAGGCAAAGACGAATCGTACAAGGGGGCTATTCTGAGGGGTGAACTTGCTCGCGCGACGTAGGCATACAGTGGCGTTTCTGTTGCCTCAAGGTGTGCATGGCTTCGACTTTGGTCGATGGGGGCAGAATTGAGGACGGGAAACGACGAGTCCACAGGCAGCGATGATGAGACCCTGCCTGCATCCGTGCAAAAAGCGATGCTGATTGGCTCGGCCGATGAAGCTGCATCAATTGTGTGTGGGCTGTTGCAATCGCTCTGCGGGGCTGTTGGACTAGGTCGCGGCTTTGTTCAGGCAAACTTGCGACCAAGTCCGTTCGGCCGACTAGCACGAGGATTAAGCACAAGTGGCTTTTCTGTAGCGGCTGAAGCATCCAGCACTTACGCACTTCACAGCAACCGACGCGGCTCTAGCATGTATAGAGTTGGAGGGTAGTTGGGAGGCAGGTGGCGGTCTCAGTCTGAGCGAGTGGGATCGAGCGTGCCTATTTCCCAACAGGTACGCCACCTGGCCGTCCAATCCGCTGGACTCAGCGGATTGCTCGGGACCGGTGCAGAAGAGAGCGCAATTCATGCTGCTGGTGCGGTGGGTAGGAGAGCGGGCATTAGTCGAAGCTTCGGCGACTCTGCCTGGTATGGTGAGCACTGCAGCAAGCCTGGGTCGCCAACCACTACTAGCAGCATGGAACAACTGTTCGGACGTCGAAAGCAGCACCGGATTCTAGGTGCGCTTGGCAGCGTTTCCGCGGTCGCGAGATCTGTCGGGCTGCGGAAGACGCCACATGATGCTAGCGATTCTATGCCGAGCGAGGTCGTGAAAGAACTTGGACAGGGTGGGTAGATCGCTCTCTCGATGATCGCCCATATCGCCGTTGCGTGGCCTCTGGCTTCTGCACCGTTTGTGTCACGAGTCTGCGGGAATATTTTGGAATTGCCAGGCGTATCTCGGCGACTGCGTGTGCACCTTCTCCAGTTGATCAGACTAAGTGCTGCGGCAGCAATTGGAGACTTGCAGCAGAGATCAACCCGGCATCAAGTTGCTCCCATGGCGCGAGAGAAATCAGACAAGGATACAGAGGTCCCGTTCGATAGGCTGGGACTGGGTGCTGGCCTGGAAATAGCGAGGGCTGCATCTGCCTCCAGAGGTGGTGCCGATGTTATCATACCAAGAAGTAGTCAACAACGTGTACGGATTGGCACTGACCGTGACTCGCAAGACCCTGCCACGGATTTGGCGCATTGGTGCGGAGTGCAGTCGCTCCTGAGTCTAGCAGCACACCCGAGACAACCTGCGCAGTTGACTCTCGTACCTACAAGTATGGACATTGGCCAGGCTGCATATACCATCGCGACAGGCGTAGCAGGGCGGACTGATGTGACAGTTCGTGGTGAGTACGGTGAACACGCAATTGGCTGGAGCAACCGCGCAGAAATGGCTCGCCGTGGTTAGTTGGGTCCGTTTGACACTATCAGTTGTATCTCTAGTGTGGTGCCTCTGGTCATGTATCCCGAAGAAGTCGGCACGGGGATCCTTAGGCATTCAGTGGACGTGAAGCCAATCTAGATGTCTGACCTTATCAGCTGTGGAACCAAGGCTGGGGCTTTAGCGGGCCTACAGCTCGCGCTCCCACGACAACTGCTTCCTCTCGCAGAGGACGCCAGAGAGTCCCTACCCCACGATCTCATCATGGCTAGTAGTCCTGTTCTTCCCATCGCACTGAGTGGAGCCTCTGACCCTCTCTTAATCACGGGTTGGTCCACCGTGCTCGGGCACAGTCCTCGAGATCAGAGTGTCGGCGGATCACTCGTCAGAGTAATCGTTGCTTTCGAAGTTACGAACTGCATGCGCCGCGTCATCGGCGGTCTGCATCTCCGTGCCTTGTGCGGTCGCGGCACTAGAGTGGTGGGGAGTTCTCCCAATGCGCTCTTTGAATCCGGTAGTGCAGAGACTGTTCCACAGGGATACAACGCTGGCACATTCAGCTCGGGATTCCGGTTTCCAGGAGGAGATGCATTCGCAAACTTGCAGCTGCAGTCTTTACCGCCCACAGCAAGAAATGCCGTGTTTGGAGCGATGGCAGCGGCGAAAGATGACGATAGCCTAGGCCTTGCATCTGCTCGCGTAGCTGGTTACACCGGTAGCGGAGCAGGTCCACTCGCTGCTGGCGCCAGTGGCGCGGGGGTCCTCGGCACTAGGGTCTCTGGGCTGGAGGGTCGCAGCGACGCCTCTGCGCGCGGTGCATCGGAGGCGGAGCGAGGCACGGCGGGAAGCGGTTCGTCGTTCCCTGGCGCCGGTTAGTCTGCAGGGCCGGGAGGCGCCGCGGCTGCCTGGACTGCGAGCGGATCCAGTAGTAGTACCCGAGCTCTTGGCGTCAAGAAGGAATTGCCTCCGAATCGCAGTGTATGGTGGGCAGTGGTGCTCGAACTGGCCGGGACGGGGCTGTCGGGGCATTCATGTTCCCTCGAAGTGACCGCCACTTCTGTCGCAGAGGGCGACGGCGGCGATGATGAAGATGAAGATGAAGATGGTGGCCTCAGCGAAGGTTCCTCCATGGCGCCATCCTCTGCCATGCACAGCCCCTCGCGGTCTGGAAGGGGCAGTAAGCGTGGCAACTCTGTTTCACTTGGCGCTATTGCTGCTGGACTAGCTACCGAGAACGGCGATAAGGGGACCAAGGACCCGGTGGAGTTAGCGCTGCGAAAGGCACCTGCTGGCCAGGGTCCTGCTGCCTCGGAACTCGCTGGCATCCGTGGCGGGGGCGCTGGCACGACCGGAGGTGAGCAGTTCGCCGACCTCGGTTGGCTTAGGGATGACCCTGACGGCGGGTACTGCACCGATACCTCAGATTCTGACGACGACGATGTGGGTGACGAGGGTGGTCAGGCAGTGGACGATGCTGTGCCGGAGGGCTGGCGTAGCCGTAATACTGATGCTGCTTGGGGGGCTCCTTCTACGGGTGGTGCATTTGAGTCCGAGGTCGGAATTGCAGGTGCTGTTGCCCGGGGTTGTGTCGGGGGTGGAGCCATGTGGACAGGGGGTGGCCTGTCCAAGCGTGGATCTGCACTGCCTCGGGCACAGGTGGCGCCTCGATCCCTGGCAGACGCTGAGGAAGGCGTGTCAATTGCATCCTCTCCCTTCGCGCAGCAAAGCTCATCAGGTGGACGTGGTGGCGGTCTAGTTCGAACGGGTAGCGGTCAGGGTCATATGGGCAGGCGAGCCTCGACCGCCTTGATCCACACGATGGCTGGAGGTGGCGGTGGATCCGGCCGAATGAGCCACTCGCGGTCCGGCTCGCTTATGCCACTCTCCCTTGACAAGAGCAGGGTGCGCAGCGGCACAAGCGGTTCTATCGCAGGAAGCCGTCGGCTGTCAACGATCTTATCGCCTCGAGCCAGGGGACACACGAGATCCAGGGGGAGCGGATCCAGAGCCGGAAGCAGCGTGGCAGGGGGCTCCATGGCAGGGCCTTCGTCTCCGAGGAGGCATTCCCGAGCTGTTTCCAGCGTGGGAATCGACTCCATCATGGAAGAATCCACGGGTGTGTAGTCCGGCGGCTCCGTTGGAAAAGCAAGCTCTGCTGACAGCGCTTCGGTGGCATCGGAGGCAATCGTGTACGCTGGAGCTGGAGACGACCCTAACGGAGAAGCTTAGTCTCGCATCGCAGTACGTCGCTTGAAGGTTCTCTCCTCACCGCTGGAGATCGACTGGATGAGGGTGTGCGAACCAATCCGGCTGGACGAACCAAACGAGCCCACATGTGGTACTATGGCAAGCATTCACAACACTTGGTCAAGGATTTTACCGTATTAGTCTGTAGGGGAATTCCTTGTAGCTGACACCAGCCGCAGGACCACAAGTGGCTCAAACAGCGAGATAAAAAGTGGCGGTGCTGACCTCGTGAACACCATTCGAGCTCACTGCAGTCAGTATTGGTCGACTTCCACGCTGCAAGCCTCTGTTGTAGCGCCTATTTCGGGTGAATGCAGAGGCGACATGAAGCAGCACCGTGGGTCTGCAAGCGTTGCACTGCGTACACCTACAGGAGAGCTGCTTCTCGTTCGGATAGACAGGACAGGGACAGCGGTGAATGAGGAAGGAAACAGCGGCATCGAAGCCTTGCTTCAAGGAACAGGTATTCTCACCGCTGCATCGAGCAAGGCCACGGATGACCATCTGAGGTCGTCTGCTCAGGCACTGCGAACGAGTGCGATGGCAGCTGCAACAATGGTGACTGCCACTTCTAGTGCTGCTCCTGGCAACGCAGATGAAGATGAAGATGCAGATGAGCTGGACCTATTTGCCGCGGCTGCCGGTCATGGAAATGGGTCTCAAGATGCGATCGAGTCGGATGACGGTCTTGACCTGGTTGCAGGCCTTCTTGGCTCTACATCGTTAGCGACACCCGAGCCTGCTACTGGTACCGAAGGAACCGGAGCAGCGTACCAACCAGTGTATCGTACAGCGTTTCGATACATCCTTTCTGTTTACTCGAGCTCAGGGTCAGTTGCAAGACATGCAAGGAGCAGACTCTCTGAGATCCTTCAGTCCCTGTGCGGGTAGTAGGTGGAAGACTCAGTTCTTCTCACGGCAGGTTTTGTAAGCACGAGGATCATCGCTGATTCTGCCCCTATGGAAGCAGATCTATCACGGTCTACCCGCGCGGCTGCATATCTTGGAGCTGCTCCCATGTGTGAGCTGCTTCACGTAGCCGACGTGGCTGGTCTCCCGAACAGGGTTG
>Ga0136560_1000455_pt1 | contig 20429 bp, 15 predicted proteins | sample AntRauMeHopE1497_FD_104925 | JGI IMG/M metagenome (GOLD analysis project Ga0136560, IMG submission 104925) | Saline lake microbial communities from Rauer Islands, Antarctica - Metagenome Hop E1 #497 | ecosystem: Environmental > Aquatic > Non-marine Saline and Alkaline > Saline | place... | reverse complement strand
TCGTCGTCCTCGTCGTCCTCGTCGTCCTCGTCGTCCTCGTCGTCCTCGTCGTCCTCGTCGTCCTCGTCGTCCTCGTCGTCCTCGTCGTCCTCGTCGTCCTCGTCGTCCTCCTCTGACGAGGGCCCGGCCGTGACGGGGGCGTTCACGGTCCGCGCCGCGCTGGCCCTGACGAGCCCGGCCGATGCGGTCCTGAGGGGGCAGGGCGTGGACGACGTCACGCTCGCAGCAGCGCTTGCCAGGGGCCCGCAGGACCGCGCGGCTTTGCTCGGCGCCCTCCGGGCCCTGCCGCGGCGGGCCGGGGAGGCGCGGCTCCTGGCAGACGGCGACGTGCCCGAAGCGCTGAGGGACGCGGCCGTGACGGGGCGGCTGGCCGGGGGCGAGGCCCCCGAGGCGAGCTCTGCCGGTGTTGACTCCTCGAACATCCTGCCGCAGGGAAGCAGGAGGGTTTCGACCTCCCGGCGGTCGGCGTCGAGGGCGGACAGCGAGGACAGCGACGAGCCGCCCCCCGCGCGGCGAGCTCGCAAAGCCAAGCCCAAGAAGCGGGCTCCACCCCCCGAGCCGGAGGCCGAGAGCGAGGAGGAGGAGGAGGAGCTCTGGGGCTGCCCCGGCTGCGGGGACGCGCTGGACTCTTTCGAGGCTCTGCAGGAGCACGCGATCGGGTGCGATGCGATGCAGGAGTGACACGGAGCGACGGGTCGGCGTTGCAGCAATCGATGCGAGCCGCCCGACCACACACAAAAGCTGCGCCCGGACGGCGGCGCTCACACGCCCGGCACACGCGCACTCACCGCCCCTGCATGAGGTACGGGTGCCCGCACAGGGCCCTGACGTCCGGCCTGTGCCGCTGCTCGTGCTGGAGGCATGCGCGGATGAAATCCTTGGCCCCCTCCGACACCGGCGGCTTCTCCGGGAAGACCGGGTCTCGCGCCTGCAGCATGACGCGGCCGCGGAGCAGGGCGTCCTGCGACATGCCCTCCCCGAAGGGGCGGCTGCCGTAGAGGCACTGGTAGAAGATGACGCCGAGGGACCAGACGTCGACCTTGTTGGAGATGCGCACCGCCGCCCCCGTGGCGAAGCACTCGGGCGGCAGGTACCAGTACGTCCCCGCGCCCTGGGAGGTGAGCTCGATGGAGGTGCGGTCCGCGCCCGAGGCGGCGCGCGACCCCGGGTGCGCTTCGTCCACGATCTTGCTGAGGCCAAAGTCCGTCACCTTGGCGGTGTGGGAGCGGTCGAACATGACGTTGGCGGGCTTGAGGTCGTAGTGGATGACGCGCATGCGGACGGCCTCGCTGTCGGCGTCGCCGGCCGGGGCGGCCGCGGCCGAGGAGGACGAAGAGGACGAGGAGGCGCGGGGCGGCGGCATGCTGCCCGCCGGCCTGGGTGCCTCAGGCGTGTCCACGCCCGAGAAGTACCGGAGGGCCGAGAGGACCTGGAGCATTACGGCCCGGGCCTCCTTCTCGGGCAGGGTCTTGCGCTCCTTGAGGACGGCGTCCAGGTCGGGGCCCTTGCACAGCTCCATGACGGTGGCGAAGGCGTCGTCGTCGATGGAGAAGACGTCGAGGAGGCGCACCACGTTCTGGTGCCGCAGGCTGCGGTGGATGGCGTACTCCCGAACCGCGTGCTTGATGTAGTGCTGCTTCCTCGAGTCCTTCCACGACGAGTTGGTGCGGTGAATCTTCACCGCCACCTCCTCCGCCGTGTCCAGGTCGAGCGTGCGCCACACCTCGCTGAAGCCCCCGCGGCCCATGAGGCGGAGCAGCTGGTACCGCCCGTTGAGCAGCGGCCGGCTGCGGAGCAGGGACTCCCCCTCGGCCGACGCGAGGATGATTCGGCGCCTGTGCGCGGTGCGCCGCCGCATCAGGCCCTCCAGCTCCAGCTGGAGCGACGCCTCGTCGCGCTTCGCCTCCGCCAGCCGCGTCTTCACCGCCTCCTCGGCCTCCACGTGGTCCAGGCGCACGAGGTGCGCCCGCGTCAGCTCCTCCGGCAGGAGCTGGGCGCCCCTGGACCCCGGGTCGGTGACGGCCGAAGACGCCGACGGCGAGGCGCCCTCCTCGGACGCGTCGTCCCCCAGCTCCCGCTTCAGCAGCCTCCACCGCTTGGCGAGGGCCCGCTTCCGCTCCTCCAGCACCCGCCGCCGCTCCTGCACCTCCGCCAGCCTCCGCTTGCACTCGACCACGTCGATCCCGTCGTCCCACGGCTCCTCCAGTGACGCCACGGGCTTGTCCGCCGCCGCCGGCGTCTTGGTCCACCCCGTCATGTCGCCCCCGCCAGCCCGACCGTCAGCCCCGATGGCCACGCCGGCGACCCCGGGCAGCCCGGCGTTGGCCGCCGTCCCCGGGACAAGGCTCGCCGGCCTCCGCGCCACCAGCCGGCCCAGCGAGACCTCGTCCTCGGCGATGCGACGCCGCTCCGCGGCGTCCTCCAGCTCCATCATGGACCGTGCGATGGAGTGCAGGCCGCGCCGACGGCGGTCCTGACCCGCCTCGGCCTGGGCCCTGAGCTCCGCGATCTCCGCCTGCGACGCCGCGAGAGACGCCATCGTCTGGTCCGCCTCACCCTTCCACAGCGTGATGCTCTGCTCTGCCTCCCGCAGGCGCCGCTCCGCGAGCTCTGCTCTGTCCCGCGCGGCCTGCAGGCCTGCCGCCGTGTCCGGCGCCGGCCGACCCGGCCCCCAACCACTGTCGGGGCCTTGCCCCCGGCCGAAGCCCGTCGCGTCCTGGCGCATCGCTTGCCTGGCCCGAGGCTCGGCCGAGAGGAACTCCGCCATGGTGCCCTGCCCTGATCTCCCCGAAGGGGTGCCCGCCCGGGACAGCCCGGCGCCTGGGACCGGCCTCTTGCTGGGAGGGGTGTCCTGATACGGCAGCCCGGGGTCGGACGGCCCCCCTTCATCCCTGAGACGCTTGTGCGGCGATGTTGTGCCGGGCAGGCTGCCTGCCGTGCCGGGAAGGTCCGACACGAATCGTTGCTCCAGGCGGGCGAGACGGTCTGCGGTGGCAGCACGCATGGTAGGCGGGGTTGGCCCAGGCGGCGCATGCGGCGCCGAGCCAGGCCGTGTCGAGTGGTTCAAAGCGGTGTTTCCAGGACTCCCAGCAGCCGCTTCGCGCCGCGGCGCCGCCTCACCCTTGGACGCCGACAGGGACAGGTCCATCTGCTCCTGCTCACGCCCTCCGTCTCCGGCCGGCAGTGCGTCGGCGAGCTGGTATAGGACGCTCCGCTCGTCAGGCCGGCGGTCGGCTCTGCAGCAGCAAGCTCGCGGATCGGCCCTCACGCCGGCACCAGCGTCCTTCACCAGGCTGGGACGACCTCATGGCGTCGTCTTCTGTAGGTGCGATGGCCGCGGCGTCGTCGAGCTCGGGGAGCGGCGTGATGATGTTCATCGAGGCGGAAAACAAGATCGTCCTGAACACCGTGTTCAGGTTCCTCGCGGACCCGGCCGCACGAGGTGCCCTTGACAGCACTATTTCCGATTTCGATGGTGAGCCGGCACAGCGCGCCCTTGGGACGGCCGCGGCTGACCCAGCCGCTCGCGCGCATCGAACCGCCTCAACCTGGCCGCGGAAGCGGCGACCCGCGCCCCTGACGCTTGCCCTGGATGCGTCCGTGCCCGTCGCGGCATCCGGAGTCATACCACCGGCATGCGAGCGCAAGCTTCGCGAGCGGCCAGCATGCTCGACCCCGGCTCGGCTCGCGCAGGTACGACATACAAGATGGTCATCACCGACGCCGACCCCAACACCCTGACCGTCAACGTCAGCATTCCTTACTTTGCGAGCATTCCGGAGTGAGCCTGGCGTTGTGAGCCGCGCGGCAGCGCGGTTCTGGAGCGAGTCTTTGCGCTGCTGCTGCGTGTGCCTGTGGCTCCTGGCCCCACCGCCCGCTCCCATCCACCTCGCAACCCATGTGCCGAGTGATTTTGCCTCGCAGCTCGGCGGTGGCGGCGATGCTGGCGTCGTCGTTCCCGGGAATGGCGGCGAAGCCAGAATCGGCCGATTTTCACCTGGCGGTTCGGGTCACGGCGCCGCCCGGGGCCCCGTCGGATGATGCCGACGCCGTGGCGCACCGCGTCGCCCGGCTGGCCGTCGACACGGCGGGCTGCCTGTTCCGCCCGGCCCTGGAGGCGCTGGCGTCGGGCGGGACCCCGACGTCGGTGCTGACCGAGACCGCCGAGGTCCGCTACCGCACCTCTGAGCGCCTGTGGGTGGTGCCGAGGCCGGACCGGCTGACCACGATCTGGTCGCTGGAGTTCACCGACGTGTTCGACGGTACCCTGGCGCGCATGATCGCGTCGGAGCTCTCCGAGGCCGGCCGCAAGGTGGCGGGCTCGCCCCCCGCGGGCTTCTTCGAGACCACGTCGCCCCCAAGCGAGGTGGGCGACGCGCGGGTGACGGACAACACCGCCGGTTTCGTCAGCATCACGCTCCTCCCCAACAACGTGGACACCCCCGCCAAGCTCACGCGGGCCGTGGACCGGCTGGTGCTGCTCCGGGCGTACTTCTTGTACCACATCAAGGCTGCCAAGGCGGCCCTCCACGCGAGGATGCGCGCCCGCGTCGGCTCCTGGCTCAACGTGATCAGGCAGGCCACGCCCAAGGACGCCACGGGGGCCGCGGGGAAGCGCCTCAAGACCGGCGCCATGGTCGTGCTCGCGGCGTCCCGGGCCACGGGCTGAGCGGCGCGGCCGGCGGGCGGGGGGGGGCGCGCGCTTGGCGCCGCCCAGCGCGCGCCGTGCCGCGCGAGTGCGTGATCGATCGAGCGAGCTGCACGTATGGACGGGGATGCGGGGCCGGGTATGCCCCGGGGCACGACGCTCTTCCCCTGGCACGCGCGGGCACGCCGCCCTGGCACACACAGCCTGCCTGATGTGCCTTCTGCCCGATGGGTCGGCGCTGTCACTTTCCCCCTTGCCTGGTGTCGTGCTCGCTCCGCCCGACAAAGGCGAGGCCCGGGAGGCGGGCGATGGCGTCGGCGAGAGCCCCCCTGCTGCGGCGGCGCGCCTCCGCGGTCAGCCCCAGGAGCTCCTCCATGGACACCACGCCGAGGAGGACGCCGCCCTCCCCCGGGTCCCCGCTCAGCACGGGCAGGTGGTGGCAGCGCACCTCGGCCATGATGGAGAGGCACGACTGCACGCTGTTGTCGCCGAACACAAACGCCACCTCGTCGGCCGGCGTCATCGCCTCCCGGCACGACATCGCCTCCGCGTCCGCCCGGGGGAGCGCCACGCGCTGCAGGAAGTCGCTCAGCGTGAGCATGCCCACCAGTGCCGGCGGCGCGCCCACGACGCTGTCGTGGGCCTCGTCGCGAACCACTGCAACACAGCTCACGTGGTTCTCCAGCATCAGTTCCAGCGCCGAGTGCGCCGAGTCGTCGTCACCCACGGCGAACAGCGTCCTCCGCTCCGGTCCTGCGCCAAACATCGTTCAGCGCACGAGGCAGGGGCGTGTCGGGACGGCGCGGCGCGGGCCGCCGTGCCGCAAGTGTTCGGCCGCCCGAACTCACGCCTCGCCTCGAGGATCTGAGCGACCGTCAGCTCCGCCTCGCCGACGACCCCGGATCCTTGCACCATCCCCCACATCTTCGCCACGGCAACGTACAGAGGGGCCGAGAGCGGGCCCTTGGAACCGGACCCCGACGCCTCGCCAGACAGCTGGCGGGCGCCGAGGCAGCCGAGACGCTGCAGCCGCCCTAGCCGCCCCAGCCTCCCGAGCATACTTGATTTTGCGCCGGCCAAACGGGCTCGGTGTTCGGCCAGGGGTGCCCGCGGGGCGGCATTCGAAAGCAGAGCTCAACGTCGGACGGGACAGTGTCGGAGGCACTCCGCGCCCCGTTTGCTGCCGCCAGGGGCTTCTGGGCACGACGTCATGGATGCCATCGGCAATGTGAACGTATCTTGGATGTCCACGCCCATGGTGCTGCCCTCTTACCTCATCGGGCTGCTGCTGGCGAGGTTCCTGCTGGGGCTGCTCGGCTTCACCTTTGGCGGCGACGCCGAGGCCCACGTCGCCTGGACGGCCACCCACGTGCTTCACGCCCTGGTAAGGCCGCACACGCGCGACGGTGCGCGCACCAAGGTCGTGCTGGTCGCGGGGCAGCGCCCAGGCCGTCGCGTGCGCACTCGGCCTCCCGCCACCCCTGCCACCGTGACTCCTCGCAGATCACGTACTTTGCGTTCCACATTGCGACCGGGACTCCAGTGGCTGACGACCAGCCGATGCTCAGCAACATCGTCATCTGGGACCAGATCGATGACGGCAGGCTGTGGACTCCCGCGAGGCGCGTCCTCATCACCGTGCCCGCCCTGCTCTTCCTCATCACGGTGGAGGTGACGAATTACGACTTGGGTCACTTCTTGATCAATGCCGGTGTGCTGCTGCTCCTGGAGCTCGGTCCGAAGCTGCCGATGGTGCAGCGCTACGCGGCTTCGTTGTTTGGCTACAAGCCCCGCAAGTGAGCGCCCTCGTGCCGCAAGGGATGTGGTGCTGCCTCTCCACGCGTCGTGTGCGGTGCGGGTCGGTGGCCCGGCCTCGCGAGACGCCGGGCGGGGGAGTGCGCGCCGCCGCCGCCGTTTGCGTGGGAGTGCCGCCCTGAGCTGAACCCGTGGACTGTCTGGACCGTCGGTCGCTGATCACGCATCACGCCCTTGGCTCGGCAGCGGGCGCTGAGTCTCCCGCGACGCGCCCGTCGGCCTGCCTGGACGCCCGGGCCTCGAGAGCCGCCGCCGCGATGGGCGCGGCGAGGGACGCGGCGCCCAGGTCGCGGCTGTCGGGGCTGAACCCGAGGCGCGCGAGGAGGACGGAGACCTCGTCCCGGAGCGTCGCGATGCGCCCCACGAGCTCGCTGCGCTGCGAGTCGAACTTGGTCACGTCGCGCCAGTGGCGGTTGGGCAGAGCCGCGTGCATCGCCGAGCGCCTGCGCTGGACCAGCCAGCCGAAGATGCCCGCGTTGTCCGGCTCTGCCCTGGTGGCGAGGAAGTAGGCGTAGGCTATGACGGCGTAGGTCTGCGCGAGGAAATAGCAGAGCGGCTCCATAACGTCCCAGCTGACGGAGTAGATCTGGTGGAAGATGACGCCGTACTGCCCGACCATGAGGACGCCCGCGCCCGTGGCCATCCACCGCGCCTGCCGCCGCGCCCGCCGCCCGATGTCCCTGCCCTTGCCGTCCATGACCTCCAGCCGCTCCAGGAGCCGGGCGAGCTCGGCCACCTTCTCCTCGATGGCGGCGCGCACCTGGGAGCCGTCGACGTCCAGCGCCGACGTCATCCCGACGCTGTCCTCTGGCCGCAGCAGGACCAGGGTGTCGCGGACCGCGCTGTCGGCGCTGTGCCGCACGCGGACGACCTCTCCCTCCCGCTCCAGCTCCGACGCCAGCGCCCTCGCCACCCGGAGGAGGCCCCGCTCGCTCCCGCGGAGCCTCGCGTCGCGGGGGCCGCGCGCCGAGGCCACCCCGCCCATCAGGTCCGAGTCCGCCGTGTCCGCCTCCGGGTCCGACTGCATCGCCGTGCCGTGGGCGTCGGCGAAACCGCCCGTCTGCATGGCCTCCCGCACGAGCTGCACGAACTCGGGGAAGCGCACCGCCCTCCGGCCGTCGTCGGCGTCCCCGCGCACGTCGCGGAGGCGCCTTCGCAGCGAGTCCAGCAGCGCCGACTCGTCGGCGCCCTTGGCGCCCCCCGGGCCGAGAGCGAGCGTCAGGGCTGGGAGGGTGCGCGAGGCGGCCGCGCCCCGGGCGGACCGCGCGGGGGCGAACTTGCAGACGACGACGCCGTCCGCCTGAACCGCCCAGGAGTGCGGCAAGAGGTCGGCGATCGTCAGCGCGCTGGGCACCCTGGAGCCGTCGTCCGAGAAAACCACGCGGGCGGTTCCCGGCGCGACCTCCAGCGCCCCGTCCAGCTTTGCGGCCAGCCCTGCCACGGCATCGCTGAGCGAGCAGCCGACAAGCTGCACGCCCCAAGCCGTCAGGATGGGCACGTTGACCCTTGGAACGTCGCTGGTGAGCTGCTCCGCGGGCAGGAGCGGGAAGAACGGCGCGTCCTTGACCGGGACGCCGCGCATGACAACACCCTTGGGCTCGGCGGTTGTGCTCATCGGCGCCGCCATCGCCGCCGCGCGTCGCGAGCCCAAGGCTGCAGCCCGCACGATCGCGCGGCCTGCTCTCATACCGGAGCGAGCCTGTCCGGGCTGCTTGCTCGGTCCCCGCTAGTCGTGCCAGATACCGCGTGTGCCGCACGCACACGGCCCGGCGCGCGCACGGACAGCGCGCTGCAGCGGCGAGCAGTTCGGGGCGGGCGGCTCTGCCGGGGCTGGGTGCGGATTTCTGGCTCGGCGCAGCAGAGGCGACGTCGTCGCCCCCTGCGTCCGAACGGCGACCCCCTGCCGCGACGACACACCCGCAGCCTGGGGGCGTGGCTTCTGGCATGATGCTCAAGCCGCTGGGGGCCGCCCTGCGCACTCTGGGGCGCGCTTTTGACGGTGCCGGCTCGGCCATGCAGGGCAGCGAGGCGTATGTTGAGCGCCGTGAGACCGCGATTCGAGCGCCTAGAGAACGCTTGCGTCCGCACACCAGGAGGGCCCTTGCTGGGCGCGACGGTGGGGCGGGGTGGAGCGACGGGCCTGCGCCGGTATCGGCCCGTGCGGCGGGGCGGCAGCCGCACCCGTCGACGAGGCGACGCAGCCTCGTCTTGTGGCGGCGCTGACGCGGCCCCGCCGGCGCTATCAGTGATTGTTATGCCTGGGAGATCCGCTGGGTCGCGGGCGCTGCAGCCAGGCCCGGCCCTGGGCACACGGCCTCGCAGCAAGGTGCCGTGGTCGTCCCGGTTGGCGAGCGCCGATTGCCCCCGCCGGCGCCCGGGCCGCGGCTCGTCGTGTGGCGCACCGGCTGCCCTTGCATCACTGCTTGACGCGCGCTCACTGCTCGAAGTCGCTCTGTCGTCTGTATTCTCGCAGTGGTTCGCTCGACCCGTGTGGTCGGGTTTGCCGGCAAGGAGCTGGACGCCTCCATCAAGACGTTCGTGGCACCCACCGCCAGCGTCATTGGTGATGTTACCATGTCCGCTCGGTCTTCGGTGTGGTACGGTGCCACCGTCAGGGGTGAGGCAGCCGCTGCGCGAGCGCGTCGGCCGTTTGGGCGGCTGCGACCGGCACCGCTGCCCCGTGGGCCGCTGCGCCACGCGGTCTCGCCCTTTTGCTCTTTGGCTTGCTCCCCGCAGGTGACCAGGGCCCCGTGTCGATCGGCGAGGGTGCCTCGGTGCACGACTGCGCAACGGTGACGGGTCGCCGCGGCTCCCCCGTGACGATCGGCCGCGACGCCGTCGTGAGCGCCGGCGCCATCGTCGAGGGCGCCACGCTCTCGGAGGGGTGCATGATCGGCATGGGCGCGCGCGTGCTCGCCGGCGCCCACATCGGCAAGGACGCCTTTGTGGACGGGGGCGCCGTGGTGCCGCCGGGCACCCGCGTGGAGGCCGGCACCCTCTGGACGGGGAACCCCGCGTCGGAGCTGCGCCGCCTGTCGGAGGAGGAGATGTCCGTGATGCGCAGCGAGGCCGCGGCGCAGGCGGAGCTGGCCGCCGCCCACTTCGAGCAGGGGCTGGTGAACGAGGACGTGGAGGCGTTCGAGGACCAGCAGCACGACTACGAGTGGAAGGTGGCGCACTACATGGACCCCGCCGCGCCGCTCCCCGGGCCGGTGGAGGACGTCCAGCACTACTACAAGCTCAGCCAGCCCGCCCCTGACACCGGCCTCTTCCGCGAGCAGGACTACCTCGACGACCAGGTCATCAAGGGCCGCGAGGCCGCCGAGAACGACGCCGACGCGGCCGAGGACGCTTACTACGCCGCCCTCGGCTCCCTCAGCCGCGTCTCCGTCGCTATCCAGGAGCTCTCCACCATGCGGGCGGAGCGCGCCGACCTCGCCACGGAGCTCACCCAGGTCCTGGCCGAGGAGGACCCCCGCGCCCACGCGTACCTCAGGGACCTCGCGCACCGCGCGGTGGCCGCCGAGTCGGAGGAGGACACTCTGGCGGTGATGGGCGAGGTCGCGGCCCTCGACCCGTTCCGCCGCCCGGCCTCGTTCGAGCTCGAGGACGAGGTTGCGGCGCTGAAGAAGCACGCGCCGGCCGTCATCGCGGCGCCGGTGGACGAGGGGGCCATCGCCCTGCCCACGGAGGAGCGCGAGGACGACGCCGGGCCGCCCGAGGAGGCCGAGGCGGCCCGTCTCGAGGCCGAGGCGGCTATCAGGAACGCGCACGCCGAGGCGGTGAGCCGCGCGTGAGCCGGGGACGCCGCCCCAGCGGGTGTGGGCTCTGCGACGGTCCCCGCCGCTCCCCCTCCGCACCCCTCGCCGGCTCTCGGGTGGCGAAGTGTGATTCAGCTTGCCGCGTGCCGTTCGAGGGGGGAACTCGAGGCATCCAGCCCTGGCAGAGCCCAGCACGGAGCACGCGCCAGCCACTCGATGCGGCGCCCTGCAAGTGGAGAAGGCATGGATCGGATTCGGCCCGCCCTCGCACACACGCGCACGAAGTGCCGCAGGCGCTACATGTTCAGCAGGTCCGCGAAGTCCCCCGAGCCGGCCGGGGCGGGAGCGGTGGAGGAGGGCGTGCCCCTGCCGCTCGTCGGGGTGCCGCGGCCGCCTGAGGCCATGAACGCACCCCTCATGGGAACGGGCGCCCTGGCCCCCTGCCCTCCCATGGGGCCCCGCGCCGGGGCGGGAGCCGGCGCTGGCGCCGGCGCCGGCGTGTGAGAGCCATCGAAGAGGCCGCCAAGGTCGTCACCGCCGTCGGGTGCCGCCGGCGTGCCAGCACCGTCGCTGGGGGGCGGGCCGAACAGGTCCACGTCCTCGTCCTCGGTCGCGGCTGGGGCCACGGGCGACGAGGAAGGGCGGGCGGCCTTGGGTGGCGGCGCGGTGGCCGTTGGCTCGGCAGGCTGGGGACGGCTCGCCTGGGGAGCGACGGCAGGATGGTGCGGCTCCGCGGGGCTGCGGCGAGACCCTCCGGCCGCCGCTGGCACTGCGAAGCTGAGCCGCGCCACCTTGGCAACGATGGACCGCTCAAAGCGTGGCGCTGCGGCGTCATCATCCGTCACGTCGAGCCACACTGCGGGGGGAAAACATGCCAGATGGGTCGACAGAAACAAGCGCGTGAGGGGGTGGGCTGTCTCGGGCGGACGCCAGCGGCGTGCCACGCCGGCGACTGCTGGGTGCCACCGCTTGCAGCGGCCGCCGCACCGTGGGTCTTGCCGAACTGGGCCTTGAACCTGAACAGATACTCTCCGGGGAGAGGAAACGCCTGCGGGAAGGGCGTGCGGTGGTCAGGCGCTGCTGGGGGAAAGCCGCGGCAGGCGTGCACGGAAGCTGCCACGGCGGCTGCGCCCCTGGGCGTCGAGGCCGGTCTTGCATGGGGTCATGGGGCACTTTACAACTCAGCCACACCCAAGGGTGCCGTATCAGGGGCGCGCCTGTCCCCGGCTCACGGCGCGAATGTCCCTCAGGCACACGGCGTCGGCCGCCTTGGCAACGGGGAACACGTTGGGGTGCTCCTCGGAGTCGCCATCTTGGGGCACAAAGTACCTGATGAAGGTCCTGGACGCCAATGCCATCGACCGCTGGGCCAAGATTGGGGTGTGGCACATGTTGGCTGTGTGGGGCAGGGCAGCCCGCGCCGGCGATTCCGGCAGCCGTTGCGCAGCAATGGCCACAGAATCCACAGGTTGCGGATCCAGGCGCGTGGCCTGTTGCCTCGCAGGACTGGCGCCACGGGCTTCGCAACAGCGTCATTTGCCCCCTTGGTTATCTGTTCCGAACGAGCGACTTTTCACGCAGACGTCTGAGGCCGGCAGATCCGCACCAGACAAGACCGCTCCCGCCCGATCACATCCTGGAGCCGCCCGGGCGTTCGGACGGCTGCCATGGCCGAAGGCGGTTCGATCGCGTCATCCATGTCCAGGATTCCGGACGAGAAGGACGCAGGCTCGTGTGATGAGAACTGCGCCTACTTTCTGTGCGTGGCTATCCCCGCCTGGTTCTACTCCATCCTGACCTGCCAGTGCTGCCGCGAGCAGGCCAACGACAAGGAGAAGGCCAGTGAGTTCCACCGCAGGCGTCTAAATGGCGGGAGGCGCGGTACAGGGCGCGCAAGCAAGCGGACAAGCAGGCGCCGCCCCACAGTAAACGGCCTTCGGCCTCTGGCGCGACGGAAGCCCTCCCCGGCCCCCCGCGGGCTCCTCCCCCCGCGCCCGCGCCACCCTTGCTGCATTGCCGTCGCTTGCTCGCTCTGAACCGCAGGCAGCAACTCTCTGGCCAACGCCAAGTACAGCCTCGGGGTGAGAGTAAAGGGCGGCTGCTGGGTTCCTCAGCTGTTCCTGACACAGTCCGGAAACACTTGCCACGCCTCCTGCGCGCCCCCGAGCCGCCGCGCGCCCAGTTTTGCCGCCCCAACTCCCTCCGTTCGCTTTGTTCTTGCTGGTGCAGGACCCCAAGAGCCCCAAGGAGTGCATTCACCTCGCCTCGGCGAGCGAGTCCGACGAGGCCAAGGTCTTCGGCGACCTCAACACGCTGATCATGGGGGAGATGAAAGACCACCTCGTCCGCGTCTACGGCGAGGAGGAGGCCGACGCCCAGTACGCCAAGCTTGGGTTCTCGAGCAAGCCGTACGACCTCGACGCGTCGGTCAAGGCCATGAAGGCGGCCTTCGGCGGCAACGCCAAGGACGGCGAGAAGCAGACCACCGCTGTCAGCTACAACATGCGCCTGGTCATGACCAACAACCTCACGTCCCTCAACGAGCTGTCGAAGTCGTACGAGAAGCCCGAGTGGCTCAAGTTCGTGGAGGAGCTCACCGGCTTCTTCGCCCTGCTCCTCTGGTTCGGCGCCATCCTCTGCTTCATCGGCTACGGTCTCCGCTTTGAGGTGGACAACCTCGCCCTCGGCAGCGTGCTCGCCGCCGTGGTGCTCATCACCGGCATCTTCTCGTACTCCCAGAACAGCGCCGCCGCCTCCCTCATGTCCTCCTTCGAGGCCCTGATGCGCGACGAGATCATCTGCCTCACCGACAAGCGCCCGCCCCTGGCAGCCAAGAACGAGTTCGGCACCGACTTCATCGACTACAAGGCCGGCAACAACAAGAGCGACTTTGACGCCAAGTACCTCGTCCCCGGCGACGTCGTCTACCTCCGCGACGGCAAGAAGATCCCCGCCGACATCCGCATCCTCGACGGCGAAGGCTTCGGCGTGGACAACTCACCCCTGACCGGAGAGCCCGACGTGCTCGAGCGGGGACGCCTCAACACCGAGGGCGACGCCAAGGAGGCCACCAACATGGTCTTCTTCGGCACCGACGCCAAGTCCAAGACCGCCGTCGGCGTGGTCGTGCGCACCGGCGACGAGACCTTCATCGGCAAGATCGCCCAGCTCACCGAGGGCACCGCCAACGACGACACCCCCATCAACAAGGAGATCCACCACTTCATCACCATCGTGTCGGCCGTGGCCATCTTCCTCGGCATCACCTTCTTCATCATCGGCTCCGCGCTCGGCACCGACCCCATCACCAACCTCGTCTTCATGATCGGCATCATCGTCGCCAACGTGCCCGAGGGCCTCCTCGCCACCGTGACCGTGTCCCTGTCCCTCACCGCCGGCGCCATGTACAACAAGAACGTGCTCGTCAAGAACATGGAGTCCGTCGAGACGCTCGGCTCCACCACGTGCATCTGCTCCGACAAGACCGGAACCCTCACCCAGAACCGCATGACCTGCGCCGAGGTGGTCTTTGACAACCACATCTACCGCACCGACTTTGTCGACGCCGGCAGCGACAAGTTCACCGACCTGTCCGCCGTGTGCGAGACGAGCGCCACGTGGCAGCAGTTCTTCGACGCCCTGTGCCTCAACACCACTGCCTCCTTCACCGCCGAGGGGCAGTTCGACAAGAAGGACCGCAAGCCCTTCTACACCAAGCGCTCCGAGACGACCCTCCCCGTCATCAACTGGGACGGCATCAGCGGCGACGCCTCCGAGGCCGCCATGATCAAGCTCGCCCAGTACATGCACCCCGAGGCGTACACCCCGTCGTCCGGCCCCCTCCCCGTCGTCAACGACGAGGACCTGAGCACCTTTGAGGTCTGCATGGCCGGCCCCTACGGCCGCGACCTGGTCGCCTCCCACCGCTCCAGCTACCCCAACAGCGGCTCCGTCAACCCCGCGTCGGACAAGGGCGTCATTCCCTTCAACTCCACCAACAAGTACCACGTGAACATCACCAACATGACCAAGGTCGGCTCCGACGACGCCCCCGCCTACTGCGTGTGGATGAAGGGCGCCCCCGACCGTGTCATCGGCCGCTGTGACAAGATCGTCGAGAACGGCGTCACCCGCGACCTCACCACGGCCGACAAGAAGGCCGTCAACGGCCGCCTCGACCGCCTCATGCGCAAGGGCCGCCGCGTCCTCGCCTTCGCCAAGTACGAGATGACCGCCGAGGAGTCCCCCCCGATGCCCGAGAAGCTTCTCAAGAAGCCCGAGGTCGTCGTCGAGGGCCGCACCGTCCCCCGCCACCCCTTCGTGGGCAGCACCATGAACTTCCCCATGGGCGAGGACCCCGAGAGCGACCGCTACCAGGGCATCATCGCCAAGCTCTCTGACGAGAAGGCCGACCCCAAGGAGCTCGAAGGCTTCAAGAAGCTCGCGCACAAGAAGCTCGTCTTCGTCGGCATGGTCGCTCTCATCGACCCGCCCCGCCCCGCCGTCCCCGACGCCGTGCTCTCCTGCCAGCGCGCCGGCATCCGCGTCGTCATGGTCACCGGCGACCACCCCACCACCGCCGCCGCCATCGCCCGCATGGTCAACATCTTCACCACCGACCGCCCCAAGGTCCTCGGCTGGCGCATGGTCAAGGGAGCCCCGTCTCTCCGCCCCGACGGCGGCCCCTTCATCACCGACCCCGACCCCGCCCAGTACGACCTCAAGGCCTACTTTGACGAGGGCAAGCTCGAGTCCGTCGTGGAGGAGAACGCCATCGTCGTCCCCGGCTGGTGCATCCCCGCCGACAGCACCGAGGCCCTCAAGCCCTTCTGGTCCTTCATCTTCAAGCACGCCCAGGTCGTCTTCGCCCGCACGTCCCCCGCGCAGAAGCTGCAGATCGTCAAGGCGTTCCAGGAGCTCGACAAGGAGGTCGTTGCCGTGACCGGCGACGGCGTCAACGACGCCCCCGCCCTCAAGAAGGCAGACATCGGCGTGGCCATGGGCATCGCCGGCACCGACGTGACCAAGGGCGCCGCCGACATGATCCTGCTCGACGACAACTTCGCCTCCATCGTCCGCGGCGTGGAGGAGGGCCGTCTCATCTTCGACAACCTCAAGAAGTCCATCGCGTACACCCTCTCCTCCAACATCCCCGAGATCGCCCCCTTCCTGTGCTTCATCACCGTGCAGACCCCGCTGCCCCTCTCCACCGTGCTCATCCTCTTCATCGACCTCGGAACCGACATGGTCCCCGCCATCTCCATGGCGTGGGAGTCCAAGGAGGCCGACATCATGCGCCGCCCGCCCCGCGACTCCATGGTGGACCACCTAGTCACCAAGAAGCTCGTCTCCTTCGCCTACCTCCAGATCGGCGTCATCCAGGCATGCGCCGGCTTCTTCACCTGGATCGTCGTCATGAACGACTACGGCTTCCCGCCCCAGCTCCTCCCCGGCCTCGGCGCCAACGACAACTTCGGCAAGCAGATCCTGTACTGCAAGCTCGAGGGCGGCATCTGGCGCAACGTCGACGGCGACGTCTTCACCGCCTCGGCCGAGGCCACCGACGCCATCGCGGCCGGCTTCTCCTTCTGGGACCCCGCCAACAAGGGCATCGTTCAGTCGTGCCAGTACCCGTCCCGCAACTTCCTCGGTGCCGCCACCTCGGCCCCGGGCACCTTTAACGTGGAGGACCCGACCACGTACGCCGACTTCACCGCCCGCCTCCCCGTCTACTCCCGCCAGTCCATCATGGCCATCAAGGACGCCGGCTTCGTCGAGTACACCCCGTGGCGCGGCCGCACCAGCCCCTTCTGGCGCACCCAGTGGCTCAACTGGGACATGAAGGCCGACGGCGTCCTCGGCTCCGGCGGCTCCGTCACCGACCTCGTCTACTTCACCGTCCAGCAGGCCGGCCTCTGGGACGTTGACCAGTCCTCCTCCACCACCAGCAACGCCATCGGCTCCGGCGTCGCCAACAACCTGCTCCGCCAGGCCACCGGCTCGGACAAGATGTTCGAGCGCGCCACCTTCATCGCCCCGCCCGTCGGCGCCGCCTTTGACCCCATCTCCCTCGCCCGCCAGACCGCGGACGGCAGCTACATCGTCAACGTCGCGTCCCGCATGATCCAGCGCGAGGCCCTCCAGCACGCCCAGTGCGCCTACTTCGTCTCCATCGTCGTCGTGCAGTGGGCCGACCTGCTCATCTGCAAGACCCGCTGGCTCTCCATCTACCACCAGCGCATGCGCAACCCCGCCATGAACTTCGGCCTCCTCTTCGAGACCCTCCTCGCCGCCTTCCTCTGCTACACCCCCGGCCTCGAGGTCATCTTCGTGCGCCCCCTCCGCTTCACCCACTGGCTCCCGGCCGCCCCCTTCTCCGTCGTCATCTTCCTCTACGACGAGGTGCGCAAGGCGATCATGCGCTCCACCTCTGTGGCCCGCCGCCAGGGCCAGCAGGTCATCATGGAGTACGGATGGCTCGCCCGCAACACCTACTACTGAGCCCCTCCCCACAACGAGCTGTTCCATCGCGGGCCCGAGAGCGGGCCGCCTCGCCTCGCCCCGGACGCCGGAGCGCGGCTCCCCCGCGCCCCGTGTGCCTCCGCTTGGGTGTGGCGATCGCACAGCCGCGACAGCTATTTGGACTGCACTCTCGCGACCCGACGCCCGCCCACACGCTGTCGTCCACCACACGCGCGCAGTGCGGCAAGCCCTTCACACAGCCCAGCAAGCCCTGCCTTGCGTGCGCGCGCAGCATGTCAGCCGGCAGGGCGCTTTGGCGCGAACTGAAGCGCCCACACACGCACGGGAGTCGCCCCCTCAGGAGAGGAAGTGGATGGACTCGGAGACGAGCACCTTGGCCGAGGCCTTGGCGTCGAAGAAGAGGTCGTCGATCTCCCTCACCTCGTCGGCGACGATGTCGTCGCGCCCGTGGCGCCCGGCGAGGATCCGCGCGGGCGTGAGCAGCTGCACCGCGTACCGCAGCGACGTCTTGGCCCCGATCTCCGCGAGGACCGCGAGGGCCTCCTCGTGGAGGCGGATGCTCTCCGTCTGCGCGCGGATGGCGATGATCTGCGCCGTCTCCTCGAGGGAGTAGGGCATGGTGCGGATCACCAGCATGCGGTCCAGGAGGTCCACGGGGATGCCGTGCGGCGCCAGGACGTCGGTGCCCCGGATGCGGCACACGCCCCGGTTGGTGGCGAAGATGACGATGGGGCTGAGGGAGGACTCGAGGGCGCGGTTGAGGTAGGTGAAGCACTCGATGTCGAGCATGTGGACCTCGTCGATGAAGAGCACGCCGGGGACGAGCTCTGCCACGCCCGTGTCGATGTAGCGGTTGACCACCTTGTTGATCTCGCGGCGCAGCTTCTCGGTGATCTCCGTCTTCTTGGGCTTCATCAGGCTGCCCATGACGGACATGAGGTCCTGCCCGCCCTGCGGCTTGGCGTTGGCCACGTCGAGGTCGTGCAGCGTGACGTCCTGCACGATGTCCTTCTTCTTGTGCACGTCGCCCTTGGGCACGGGGACGTACTCCTCCGCCTCCAGGTCGAACTCGGACGCGAAGGCGTCGGACCGCCCCACCCGCTTCACCGCCCCCGTGGACGCCTCGATGAAGATGACGTCCCCGACCTGGCACTTCTCCTTGACCAGGGAGTCGTAGATGCTCGGGTCCAGCTTGAGCGTCTTGCTCCCCTTGGTCGTCTTGAGCGTCACCACCACGTGCGACACGGACTTGCCGTACCCGCCCAGCGGGTCCTCCTTCTCCTCCGGCTTGAGCGCCACCACCTCGCCCTCGTACACCTCCTTGCTCTCCTTGATCCGGAGGCCGATGGCGCGGCGGAAGTTCTCCATCAGAATCTCCGTCTTCTTCACCTCGGTGCTGTACACCTCGCTGCCCACCATGGGGCAGAACGGCACCTTGGGGCCGAGCTCCTGCGCCACGGCCAGGGCCATGGCCGTCTTCCCCGTGCCGGGCGCGCCCGCGAGGAGGAGCGCGCGGCCTGCCATCTTCTTCGCGCGCGTCAGCTCCACGACAATGCCCGCCGCCTGCGAGAGCGAGCACAAACCCAACCACAGCACGGTGGCGCCCGCAAACGATCGCGGCCCGCGGCCGCGCCAGCGGAGGAGGGAAGCCGAGCGCTGGCTGTCCGCCTGAGAGCACCGTGCGCCTCGCCCTCGGCCCCGCAGCGCCGCTCACCTCGCGCGCGGACGCCTGCCCGACAAGTCCACACGATGCAGATGCCATGGCGGCGCCAGTCTCGTCCAGCCCGAGGCCGCGGACGTGAGTATGCACGGCAATGCGCTGCGCGCGCTCCGTGGAGGACACCTCCTCGATCTGCGGGCACGGCATCACCACAAGCACGCGTGGATGTCGAATTTCTTTGCAATGCGCGCCCCCGCCAGCCTGCAAGGGCGTCCCGGGCCGGGGACGGTTGGGCAACGCCTTCGCAAACGTCGTCGGCGCAGGTCCAGGCAGGCCAAGCGGGCCCGTGGGTGACCCCGACGGCAAAGGCCCGGCCCGGGCGATCAGCTCACCTGCATGGTTGCCGGGTGTGCCGGGGTGTGTGGGCCCCGGGCGGCGGTCGGCCGCTGCGGGACGCTCAAAAAACCTTGTGGCAGAGGCGTTCGGGCTGCTTTTCGGGAGCCTCGCGGCCGCACTGCGGAGCACCCCCGCCGCCACAGTGATGGACCCGCTTCACTCTGCGATCGCCTCGGCCATGGACGACCGCGCGGCCGATGCGCCCGCGGGCTCCATCGACGGAGCGCCGGACGGGCTGGAGCCGCTCGCTCTCCGCGCCCGCTTCGACGCCCTGATGGACACTGACAAGTTCGACGAGGCTCTCCGTGTGGCCAAGCGCCTCCAGACTCTGGAGCCCGGAGAGCCGGCGCACCTCGTACGCAAGGGGTGAGGCGTGGTTTCGGTGCCACGCGGCCGCGGCGTTCGGCTGCGTGTCGCGCGCCCAACCGGCTCGGCCCCCGACCGAGTGCCGTGGCCTCTTCGTGTCGCCCCGCTGCTCCCGCAGCAAGGCATCGTTTCGGGTGGGGGAGTTCGAGGCCGCGCGCGACGCGCTCGAAGCTGCGCGAGACGCCCTGAGCTCGGGCGAGAGCCGCCTGCTGCGCACCGCAAAGCTCTGGGTGCGTCGCTGCGACGCTGAGATCGAGGCCGAGGACGCCGAGGCGGACGCCGGGCCGACCGTCGGTTCCGCAGCGGCGAGCGCTGCCGCCCCTGGGCCCGCGGCCCCCGCGGCCGCCGTGCCCGCGTTCGCCCCCCAGGGCTTCATCAAGAAGCGCTTCGACTGGTTCCAGACCGCGGGGGCTGTCGTCGTCACTCTCTTCGCCAAGGGTGCCACGCTCCCGCTGCCGTACGGAGCCATCGCCGTGGTCAGCGGCGGCGACGGGGCCGCGGGGCCGGCCGGGCAGGCCCTGACCGTGGACATCGAGCACACGCCCCCGGGCGCGGACGGGCCCCAGCGGTTCGTGGCGCGGCTGCCCCTGGGCGGCGCGGTGGACGCCTCGGCGCCCCTCGGGATCCGCGCCGGCCGTGTGAACATCGAGGTTACGCTCCCCAAGGCGGACGGGGCGGTGTGGGCGGACCTGCAGCGCGCGGACGTGGCGCGGGAGGCCATGGCGGCGGACGGGACGGCGGTGGGGGCCGGCCTCCGCGGCTCCGCGGCGTCGGACGAGGAGGCGAGGGCCGCGGCGGCGGCGGCCGAGAAGGCGGGGCGGAGCGCCGTGCCCCGCAGGCCCGACGACTGGAGCCGCATCGCCAAGGACATCGACGCCGCCGCCGAGGCCGGGGAGCCCAAGCCCGAGGGCGAGGAGGCCCTGCAGGCGCTGTTCAAGCAGATCTACGCCAAGGCCACCCCGGAGACGCGGCGGGCGATGAACAAGTCGTTCCAGGAGAGCGGGGGCACGGTGCTGTCCACAAACTGGAGCGAGGTGGGGCAGAAGGACTTCACCAAGGACCGGCAGGCTCCCGACGGCATGGAGTGGCGGTCCTCCACGTAGGCCGCGGGGACGAGGGCGGGCCGTGTGTGGCGCGCCGACGATCGAAATATGCGCGCGCGTGAACGGTGCCTGTTGGCTTCGCGGCGTTCGTTCGGGCGATCGGGAAACGCACACGCATGCATGGGAGAGGCGGCGCCGGTCGTGCCGGGCGCGCCACCGCTGTCCGGCCGGTTGTTGCGCACCGGGCCACCCCAGGG
>Ga0136560_1000453_pt1 | contig 20446 bp, 4 predicted proteins | sample AntRauMeHopE1497_FD_104925 | JGI IMG/M metagenome (GOLD analysis project Ga0136560, IMG submission 104925) | Saline lake microbial communities from Rauer Islands, Antarctica - Metagenome Hop E1 #497 | ecosystem: Environmental > Aquatic > Non-marine Saline and Alkaline > Saline | place... | reverse complement strand
CTTGGCCTTATCCGCTGCCGTGGGGGCGGCCGGCTTGAAGTCCGCGACCCGTGCCTGGGAGAGGGAGTAGGCGGCCTCTGTGTGGCAGCGGACGGCGGAGGCGCAGAGGAGACCGAAGGCGTCGGACGCGGCAGCCAGAACGCGGTCCCGGGCCGTCGCGGCGTCGGCCGCAGACACCGCTCGCTCCATGGGCCGGGGGGGCTCCGCCGCGTCGACGCCCTTGCCGGCATCGTCGTCGTCTCCGCCACCGCCGTCGCTGTCTTCGCCGCGCTCGCCGGCGCCCGCTGCCGCCTCGAAGGCCGCGCCCCAGCCCGTCGAACCGGCGGCGAGCGCCCCGTCAAAGGCCTCGGCGGCCTCGATACCCCGGCGCAACGCGTGCACGACTCGGTCCCCGCGCCTGAGGAGGGGGAGGCCGGCGCAGTGAGCGACGGCGAGGGCCTCCGCCTCGGTGGCGAGATGCAGGGAGCACAAGGCCTGGGCCACGAGGTGGCGGAGGGAGGAGGCCTCCCACGACGCGGCGCCGCCGGGGGCTGCCCGGATGGACGTCGCACCGGCGGCCTCGGCGGAGGCGACGGCGACGAGGCGGCGGAGAATGACGACGCGGTGGCCGGCGGCGCCGGGGGCGTCGACGGCCTGGTGCAGGGTCCACAGCGGCTCCAGGGCGCTGGCTCCCAGGGCGGGGGGCAGCGTCACGGGGACGACGGCGACGGCGGAGGGGCCGTCGGCGGCGGCAGCGGGAACGCGCTGACGCTTCCCGGGGGAGACTGCGGCCGCGGCCGCGGCGGCGGGCATCCACAGAGCCGGTCCGGGGACGGGGGCCTCGGTGGGCTGACAGCCGACGACGAGCTCGCAGGGGCTGGGGGCGCCGGCGGCACCGGTCGGGGCCGCGGGGACGGTGCCGTCGGCGATGACGTCATCGAGGCCGGCGCCGGGAGCCCCGGTGAGCATCCCGTGCACGCACTTGCCGACGCGGCGGAGGCCGTCTGGGCCGGCCGCCGAGGCCGCCGAGGCCAGGGCGACGAAGCCTGACGTGGCGGTGGCGGCGGCGGCTGCGGCTGCGGCAAAGGCGAGGTGGGCGGGTGCGGTGAGACAGGCCTGGGCCGACCAGGCGAGGCGGAGGCCGTCGAGGGCGGCGCGCTCGGCGAGGCGGGGGTGGGCGTGGGTCAGCTGGGTGAGGACGAGTCGGGCGCGGCGGCGCGTGGCGGCCGAGGCGGCCGAGGCGTCGGCCCAGGCACCCTCAAAGTCGCTCCGCCTCGAGGCGGCGAGGCGGCTGATCGCCGCGGCGTCGGCCTTCCCCTGGACGGCTGCACCCCAGACTGCGGCCATGAGGCGCTGTGCCGGCGGCGACATCCGCGGGGCCGTGGGCTGGGGTGTCGACGCGAGGAGGGCAACGAGGGGGGCGGCGACGAGCTCGGGCTGCAGGGCTCCGAAGCGGGCGGCGTCGCCGGCGAGGAGGGCCGACGCGGCCCTGACGGCAGGCGAGGCGTCGGCGAGGCGCCGGAGGACGGTGGCGGAGTGACGCGAGAGGAATGCTGCCACGGTGGCGGCGCCCAGGGCGGGGGGGAAGGCCGGAGCGCCGGGGCCCGCGGCGGGGACGGCGCCCGGCCCGGCATCGATGACGTCATCACCGCCGTCCTCCTCGTCCTCCTCGTCCTCGTCCTCGTCGCCCATGAGGCGGACAGCGACGGAGGCGGGGAGCGGGCGGCGCGACCTCGGCCCGTGGCCCGCTGCCCTGCCCGCCCTGTGTGCCGCGGCCGGCTTTCCGGGAGCGAGGCCGCTGGATCGGCCGAGGATGTCGCCTGGGGAGACACCGCCGAGGGCTGCGCCGGGCGACGCCGCCCCTGCTAGCGCCTCCTCGGCCCTTGCGGCGCGCCCCTGCGCCATGGAGGCGGCCCGCTGCTCGGCCTCGGCGGCCCCGTCGAGGGCGCTCTCGTCGCCGGCGTAGCCGTCCGTCGCTGCACGGAGCGCCCGGGCGCGCGCCCTGGCCTCGGCGACGACCCTGCCGCGGGAGGCGACGGAGGCGAGGAGGCCGCGGAGAGCCGTTACGGCGGCGAGTCGCACCGAGGCGCTGGGGTGCTCCAGGCACCCGAGCGCGGCGCGGGCCACGGCCGGGTCGTCGAGGAGCCCCGGGTCCCTCCCGCACACGGCGAGGAGGGCAGACACTGCAGAGGCGCGCACGCTGCGGGCTGGGCCGGCCGCGCCGGCGGGGATGCCCGCGGGGCACGGGAGGCGGGCCCAGAAGCAGAGCTCCCTGACCACCCTTCGCAGCACGAGCGGGGGCGCGAGGCCGTCGTCGTCCGCGGGCCAGCCCGGGCCGCCGCGGGGTCGCTCGTGCTGCCAGAAGAGCGACGCGTCGGCGGCGACGAACGCGGCGGCCTTGGCATCGGTGGCGAGGCGGGGGGGGTCGGTCAGGGGCGCGGCCGACACAACGCTTGCGCGGGGCCCCGCCTCCTCCCTGGCCCGCCTGGCGGCCGCGGCCGCCCTCACCAGGGGGTCTCCCGCGTCCCGCAGGCTCAGGGCGAAGCCGTCGTCGCCGTCGTCATCCTCGTCCTCGGCCCCCGCGCCCGCCCCGCCGCGGCCGCCCTGACGCATCATGCCCAGAGGGACCTCCCGCCCGGCGCCCCCGTCCTCCGGCGCCACCAGGCCCGCCAGCCCCGCCGGCTGCCTCCTCCCCCTCGACCCCGGCGACGCGAACACGTCATCCTCCTCATCCTCCGTGTCGCCCTCCTCCTCCCCGTCGTGCTCGCTGCTGCCGCTGTCCGCCGCCGTCGGCCCGGCGCCTTCGGCCGAGTCGCTCCTCCGGAGCAGCTCTGCCAGGGCCGCCCGCCGGATGCGCTCTGCCTCCCCCGGTGCGGCGTCGACGTCCACGTGGCGGCAGACGGCGCCGATGACGGTGAGCGCCCGGCAGAGCAGCGCCACCGACGCCCCCGCGCCATGCTTCGCGAGGCCGACGACCCAGCGGGCCGCCGCGGCCTCCATGCCCTCCCCCTGCGCCGGGGGCTGGAACGCGTGCCTCGCCCACCTGGCGTGGTCGTGGAAGCGGCGGATGACGGCGTGGACGGGGCCGCGGCGCAGCTCGTCGGACAGCCGGAGGGCCTCGGGAGGGGCGGAGGGGGTGGGCGGGCACCGGCCGGCCGCGCGGACGACGGACCCGGCGGTGGCGGCGACGGCAGAGGCGGCGTCGGCCGAGAGCGGGGAGAGAAGGAGGCGCGCGACGGAGGCGGTGACGGCGGAGAGGAGGTCGGCGTCGGGCCTGACGGCGGGGAGCACGCGACGGAGGGCTCCGAGGGACGACAGCGCGACGGACGAGCGCCGGGCGGCCGCGAAGGCCGCGCACCCCGCCGCCACGCCGGCGAGGGAGGCACCCGGGCGGGGGCCGAGGGCGGCCGACGCCGCGAGGAGGGCGGCGTCGTCGGCGGGGCAGCCGGCCTCTCGCCGCGGCTCCAGCGTGCGCCTGAGATCGTCCGCCTGCCCGACGAGGCACCGCGGCGCGAGCGTAGCCAGGGCCTCGCACACGGCCGAGGCGGCGGCGGCCTCCTCTGCGGCCCAGAGCCACGAGCCGAGGGAGGCGGCCGGCTGCGACGCCGCCGCCAGGGCCGCCGCGACGCTCGTCGCCCTCACGGCCGAGCCCGCCGAGGCCCTGGCGGCGTGGCGGATGAGGGCCTGTGGCGCGGGGCCGAGGAGGCCGAGCACTGACGCCACGCCAGGGTCGGAGGCGGTGGCGGCGGCCTCGGCGGAGGGCGGCGGCGGCGGCGATGCCGTGCCGGCCGCGTGGAGGCGGCGGGCGGCTGCCCATGCGAGGGACTTGAGGACACGGGCGACGGGCCAGCGACCGCGGCCCAGGGTGCCGTCGGGGGCGTCGAGGGCGGACGCCTGGGCGTCCCAGTCGGTCGAGGCGGCGCTGGCGGCCAGGGCGTCGCGGAGCGCCGAGGCGTCGTCCTGGTCCTGCCCGCCCTTGACCCGTGCCCTGAGCGCGCGGGCCGTGGCGGCCGAGGGCGAGGCTGCGACCTGCTCGGCGAAGCCGCCTCCCCCGACGAGGACGGGGAGGACGGCGGCGAGCCAGACCGCGCCGCGGGAGCACCCCCCGTCGGGCACGTCGGCCCGCAGCTCCTCCATCCGGGCCGAGTCCACGGCTGGGAGGGCGCCCGACCGCCGCTCCACGCCCGCGGTCAGCTCGAGCAGCTCGTCGCACCGGCCCAGGAGCACGCCACGCGCGGACCGCGCCCTCGCCGAATCGCCCGAGGCGTCAGCGCGGCCCCTCGACACCGCCTCGGGCGGGGACAGCCACGCCTCGCGCAGCGCCTGCAGGGCAAAGGCTCGCACCGAGTCCTCCTCGTCGTCGTCCAGGGCCACGCCCACCATGGCCTCCAGGACGGCGCAGCGGCTGTGGCGGGCGTCGGCCTGCTCCGCCGCCCCGGCCGCCTCCTCGGGCCCCTCGTCCACGGGGGCGGCCAGGCTCCACGCGGGGCCCAGCGCCCCGCCGCTGCGCAGCGATGCCGCGAGCAGCCCCGCCACCGCCTTGCGCACCGCCACCCCTTCGTCCGACAGCAGCCCCACCAGGGCGCCGCAGTACGCTGCCACGGCCGCGCGGGCCGACCGGCTGGCGCCCAGCGCCGCGCTCCCCTGCACGTGCCCGCTCACCAGCGCCACCGCCTCGGCCCGCACGCTCCTCGACGAGTCCCCCAGGGCGCGCGAAACCGCCGCGGCGACGTCCCCGCGCACCATCACCGACGGGTCGCGCTCCACCGCTGCCCGCAGCGCGCGCACCGCGAGACCCTTGAGCCGCGCCCTGCCGGCCGCGTCAGCGAGGCCGAGCATCCGGAGCGGCGCGAGGCGGAGCACGTCTTCCCAGCGCCGGTCGACCGGCAACCCCTGGTCGTCCAGGCCCTGCGGGGCGGTGTCGAGAGCCACACGACAACGGAACGGCTTGCACTGGACACGGTGCAAACGATCAAGGAGCCAGAAACAAAATACAAAAAATTCTGTGCCAGCACCTAGGATCGAACTAGGGACCTCCTGATTACAAGTCAGGTGCTCTACCACTAAGCTATACAGGCAGTTATCATCCTCTGCCGGATCAAAATGTGGGTACATTAATGTCTCACCAAAACTGAGAATCGTGACTGCCCAGAATCCCGGTTGACAGGGGCCCAAGCATCCCGAAACGGCGCAAACATCTCCCTGCGGGACGATTCGGGAAACAAGCAGCTCGGGAAGAGGCTGAGGACGGCAGGGCACCCCGCTCGCGCAGCACTGGGAGCAGCGTTGCGGCCTCACGCCTCCGACGACGGCGAGGAGCCGGCCCACAGGGCAAGCAGCGCGAGCCTGGCAGACCGCTTCCACTCGCGGAGCGGCCCTGCCGGTGCCTCGCGCTCGGCCCCGGCCAGGGAGCGCGCGACGAGACCGCGGAACGCTGCGGAGCGGGAGGGAGGGCCGCACAGAGGTGGTCGCACGCCGCGGGCACGGCCACTGGCAGACGCGGAAACGTGCTAGCCTTTAGTAGGGGGCTGAGGCAGCGAACGAGGCTCACCGAAGAGGGCGTGGCGCCCCCGCTTGCCCTTCCATCCGGCCGGGCCGGGGAGCTTGGTCCCCGACTCGGTGGCACCGACAAGGCGGAGCGCCACGGCGGACGCGCCCCCACCGCCACCGCCGGTCGCTCCGTCGTCGACGTCATCGTCGTCGTCGTCGTCGTCTCCGCTGCCGTGGCCCGCAAGTGCGGCAGACACGAGCCCGGCCCCCGCGGGCTCATTTCCGAGCGCGCCGCCCCGGCACCGCCGCACGGCCTGCACGGCGGCGCCGAAGCTGAGGGCGGACGCGACGGCCGGCATGGCTGCGACGGAGCGCCGGACCGCCGCCTCCGAGGGGGCGCTGCCGCCCTTGACCGCCTTGACGGCGCACGCCGCCAGGGCTTCGAGGATCTGCGCGGCGCCGACGCACAGGGGATGGGCGGCTGCCGCCCCGGCGTCAGCCGCCAGGGCTTCCACGGCCTTGCGCCACTCGGGCGCGGCGGCGGCGCCGGCGGCGGCCGCGGCCTTTGGCGTGACGTCGGCCCCGCCGCTCGACGACGCCCTCGCGGCCGCCCTGCTCCTGCTCTCGGGCTTGTGGGAGGCGCGGCTGATGAGCGCCGTGGCAACGGACGACGCGGCGGCGGCGGCGGAGGCCGCCGCGGCGGCGAGCGGCGCTGTCGGGGACGCGCGGAGCGACGCGGCGGCCGCCTCGTGGACGAGGCGGAAGAGGAGAGCGCTGGCCGGGAGGACGACGGGGCAGGCCGACAGGCGGGCGGCGCAGAGCGAGCCGGCGGCGGCGTCCTCCGGGGACGGCTCTGCCCGGCCGGTTCCGGGGAGGAAGGAGGTGCGGACGGGCCAGGCAGGGAGGGCGGCGGAGCGGCGCCTCGCCCTGGCGGCGGCGGGGGCGGCGGCGCGCAGGGCGGTGAGCGCTTCCTCGAGGATGCCCTGCTGGCAGGCGGGCCAGCGGCGGAAGCAGGAGGCGGCGGCGTCGGCGGCGGCGTCCTGGAGGGATCGGAAGGCGGGGAGACCGGGCCCGGCGCTGCGGCGGCCGCGCCCTCGCGACCTCGGCTCGGCCCCGACCATGTCACAGCCGGAGGAGGCGAGGGCCTCGGAGGCGTCGAGCGGCACGGCGGAGGCAAGGACCGCGGAGGACACAGCCGCAACGGCCGCGGACGCGCGGAGGAGGAGCGGGGCGCAGTCGTCGAGGCTGGGAGCGCCGGCTGCCGGGGTGGCCTGCCCGGTCTCGGCCTTGACCGAGGGGGAGGCGGCACCCGGGCCGCCCGCCCCGCCGCCTGCGGCTGGCAGCGCCACCCGCCGGATGACGGCGACCAGGAGCGCGGCCGCGGACGAGGGCGCGGCGTCTGTGCGGAGCGCGGCGGGGAGTTCCAGCGAGCTCAGGACGTGGCCGAGGCACGCGGCGGCGGACAGGCCGGCCACCAGCCGCACGCCCCGCCTCCCGGGGGCGCACTCCGGCTCTGCGGCGCGGCAGAGGGCCTCGAGCGCCCCGATGGCCTCGCCCGCCTTGCCGGCCGGCACGCGGGGCTCCTCCCGCGCCTCCCCCGAACCATCGGCCACTGGGGCTTTCTGGCCGGCGTTGGCCTGAACAGCCCGGACGCACGCATGCGAAGCGTCGGCGCACGCCGTCTCGAGGGCTGCTAAGGCCGCTGCGGCGCCCGACGAGTCGGCGGCCGACTCGAACGCCACCTGAGCGGCTGACACGGCCGCAAGCCGCGCCCCGAGCGACGTAAACACGGCCGCCTGTTTAAATGCACCCGAGCCGGAGGACGACGGCGCTGAAGGTGGCGCTGAAGCGGCGGCCGGCGAGCCGGCCCGTTCGCCGACCGATGCACCCGGCTCGTCGCCCGCCGCACGCGTGGGGGAGGAGCCGTGCAGGGACGCTGCTGCCATTGTGGTGGCCCTAAGAGCTCCGCCCAGCCCCAACAGGGCCGGTACTGCGGGGGATCTGACCGCAGGGGAGCCAGGGGCGCCCTGGGCGGCTGCCGCCCACTCAAGCGCAAGGACCGCCGCGCTATCGAGATCATCTCCCGACGCCTCGAGCGCGCGGACGCAGAGATCAAAGTCGAGGTTTCCCATCCGGGCGAGCGCCTTGGCCAGCTTGTGGCGGCGAGGCTTGCCGGGCATGACCGCTCGGCGCGCTTTCCCGCGCCTGGTCGCGCGAACGAACGCCGGACCGCGAGGCCGCAGCACCTGGCCTGAGAACGGGTGGAACTGCGGCTGGCCGGGCGGCTGGTTTCGGCGCTCCGGAGTGCGAGCGAGTGACGCCAGAGCCGAGGCGGCCAGACATGTGCCCGCGCGGCGAGCGTGGTTTTTCGAACCCGCGCAAGTGCCAGCCGTTCAACTCCGCGCCTCCGGCTGCTCTTCCTCGGCATCGGTGTCATCAAACCTCCACCTTCCCCCCGGCGGGCGCCGGGCGGGCCTGCGGTCGGCGTCCTGCTCGCACGCGTCAAACACGGTCGAGGCCGCCTCCCCGATCCGCCGCTGCAGCGCCTTGGCCGACCGGGCGGGCCACCCCTCGGCCCCCTCAAAGTCACCGACGTCGGTGTCGTCATCAAGCTGGTGGCGGCCGCCCAGGCTCCCGCCGGGCTGCTCGCAGCCGGGCTCGATCAGGCAGAACGACCCGCCCCCGAACAGCGACGGCGCCGACTGGCAGCCGATCGGGCGGCACACGCATCCGCGCTTCGACGGCTGGCGCAGCGCGTAGCCGAACAGGCGCAGCTCGATGTCCACCTCGTCCTCGTCGTCCGGCTCTTCCGAGCCCGAGACGGCGGCCTTGGCGGCACCCGCCTCGCGGGGAGCGCGAGCCTCGGCGCCCTGCCGCCGCTGCCCGGCTTCAAGCCACCGGCGCACGTCCGTCCACGGCCCGGAGTCGAGGTGGGGCACGCTCTCGCCCCCGGCGCCGGCGGTGTCGCCTTCCCTCGCGCCCAGCTCGCCCCCGTCCCCGTCCGCGTGCCCTTCCTGCCCCCGGGCCGCCGCCCCGGCCTGACCCGCCCCGCCCCGCTCCGCCCCCGGTGCCAGCGCCCCCGCCGCGGCCTTGACGGCGTCCCTGGCCCCCCGGCTGGCCAGCCGCTGCATGTTGTCAAGCCTCCTCCTCGCCTCCTCTGCGCTCCGCCGCACCGCCTGCTCCGCCATCACCGCCGTGCTCCTGACCGACGCCTGCGCCGCCTCGGTGGAGCGTTTCACCGCGTCGCCCGCCCGCTTCGCCGTCTCGGTAGCGGCCTGCCTCGTGCTCGCCACCCCGCGCTCCAGCATCTGACCCGCCTCCTCCACGGCGGACAGGAACCGCGTGACCGCCTCGGCCTCGTCCTCCCGGTCGAGCTGCCGCATCACCTGCGCAGGCTGCGGCTCCCCCAGCGGCAGCCGCGACGTCTGCGGGCTCAGCAGCACGCCCTGGCTCGCCCACGTGGCCACGTGCTCGCAGTTCTCTGTCAGCATGTTGAAAGGCCACCGCCCCAGCGCCCACAGCGCGCGCCGCACCACCAGCAGCGGCGGCTGCGGCACCTCGTACTCCACCCGCATCAGCGGCGACCGGAACCCCGAAGCGCTCTCCACGAAGCTCTGCAGCGTGGTGAGCGCGACGGCGGTGACGAGGCCGTTGCCGGTGACCTCCACCAGCTTGGGCGGGTCCTCCCCGAGGAAGATGCCGTGGTGCCACGCCTCCACGCCCGGGGCGCGGATGAACACGTACGCCAGGTGGTCCCCCGGCCGCAGCCGGTGCAGGCCGAGCGCCACCCCTGCGGTGCCCGGCCGCCGCATCGTCTCCCGGAAGTGCAGCGCAGCCACCCGCACCTGCTCCTCGTCCATCACGGACACCACGTCGGACACCACGCCCCGCAGCCCGGCCACCTGCAGAGCCAGGGCCTCCCTCGTCCCGGCCCCGCCAACCTCCTCCTCCTCCTCCTCCTCGCCCGACGACGCCGACCCCGCCGCCGCCGCCGCCCGCCCGACCATACCCCTGGCCGCCGCCGCGGCCCCCATCGCCGCGCCCAGCGGCAGCAACGGCGGCAGCCTCGGCGGCACCCGCACCCGCCCCCGCTCGTCCAGCACCTCCTCGAGCGTCAGCGACGCCTCGGCGGCCTCCGCCGCGCGAGCCTCCGCGAGCAGGGACCGCACACCGCGCCTCTCGCCTCCGAAAAGAACCGTCCCCCCGGCGGCGGCGGCGGCGGCGGCGGCGGCCGTCGCGGGCCCGCCGTCCCCGTCCTGCTCCCAAGACACCGCCTCCGCGTCCGCGCCGGCCTGTGTGCGAAGTGCCGCCTCCACCGCCCACTCCGCGGCGCGGCGGGCGTCCCTCGCGCTCTGGGGAGCGAGCGCCCGGCCGTGGCCGGACTCCGCGCGCGCGCTTGTCAGCGAAGGCCCGCTCAGCTCGGGCAGCGCGATCTCCCCCGACGCGCCCGACGGGCCCTGCCAAAGCACGCTGCCGTGCGGCCTGGGCGCCTTGGCGGGCCCGGCGGCCTCCAGCGCCGCCTCGGCCAGCACGGCGCTCGAAGCGGCCACCGACGCTTCGTAACGCTCCCGCCCGCGTGTCATGGCGATCAGCGGCGACTGCCTTGACAGCGCGAGCTCGTTGCGCTCGTCGTTGGTCACGAAGCCGCGGATCGGCCGCCCCTGCCCACCCATCGCCCGCCACCTGTTCCAGCGCTTCATCGCTCCCCCAGCGGTACCCCCGATGGCGCGGAGCACCGCCTCCCTCGCCTCGTTGAATGCAACACGGGCCTCCACGCGATCCCGGCGGATCAGCCAGAGGTCTGCGCACGCGACCGCGCCCGCCCCGGTGAGGACAGCGCCGACCGCCAGGCCCGTCAGCCGGAGCCTGCGCGAGAGGGCCGCCCGCATCGTGTGGACCGCCCGTGCCCGCTCAAACCAGAGCCTCTACACCGGAGCTGCCGGGGCACGCACCACGCGCCTGCTGCCCCGGGACGAGTGGCTGTCGCGAGGCTGAGATGAGTGTGTGTTGTTCCGCTCTTCCATCCGCTCCGCCAGCGGCTCTGAGCTTGGCGACTTTTGCTTCGCCGTATACTCATTCGCCCACACGCACAGCATTGGGAGCCGGACGAGAGCCGCGTGTCCGCCGGAGACGAGCCAACGTCGGGTCTCGATTCCTCCGGCGAGGCGCCCCGTTCCTCCCCCGCAGCGCGGGGCCGCTGGCTGCTTGGGCCGGTCAGGGCTTCCCCAGGATTGCGCTGAGCTCGCAGTCGGAGAAGCCGGCGGGTCCGGACTGGCCCTGGGACGGGCTGGAGAGCGTCGGCACAACGGTGATGGTCTCGCTGGTGGTGTTCACGGCGGTGACGGTGCACCCGACCGCCGAGGTGGACTGGATGGTGCGGACGCCGTCGGCTCCCGGGTCGCGGACGCGGACGAAGAAGGTGGGCGGGTCGGGCTTGCGGCCGCCAAAGGTGTCGACGATGTAGCCGCGGCCGGTCAGAGCGATGCGCAGGGCCGTGGTCACGTTCACGGTGCCGTCCTTGGCGTCGGGGAGGCCGGCGGCGACATCGACGGAGACTGCGCCGAAGCGCGAGTACATGAGGGGAGCGCTGACGAGGGGTGCGAGGGCGCCCGGGGCGGGCGGGGCGGCCGCGAGGGAGGCGTCGTACCAGCGGCGGAAGGCGCCGCGCATGACCATGACGGCGTCGTCGTCGACGTCGTCGAGCACCACCGCCCAGGCGACGAGCGTGGGGACGAGGAGGCCCGAGGGGACGCAGCCGTCGATGTCGCGCTCCTGGGGCGGGGCCAGGTAGGCGCGGAAGAGGCCGTCCTCGGCCTGGTCGAAGCCGGTCTGCTCCGTGGAGGAGAAGGCGCCCGGCGACTGGTAGATGACGGCCTGCGTGACGAGGAAGCGGCGGAAGAAGGCGCCGTCGTCGGTGCGCAGCGCGGACAGCGCGTAGCCCACGGAGGGCATGTTGTCCAGGTGCGAGCTCCACCGGGTGATGCCCGCCACGGTGCCGGTGTGGGTGGTGCGGAAGGCCGCGAGGGCGGCGGCCTCCTCGTCCGAGAGAAATGCTGCGCCCAGCTCCTCGGTGAAGTAGCGGAAGTTGGAGTACGACGCGAGCGTGGACTCCACCATGCTGCCGAAGGGGGTCGAGCCGGGGCGGGCGTCGGGGGGCAGGAAGAAGTGCGGGTCCCCCGAGGCGGGGTCGGCCACCCAGGCGGCGTCGACGGCGGAGCGCAGGCTCGCGCCCAGCGCCCCGGCCACCGCGGTGACGTTGCTCTCCAGCGGCTGGTCCGTGGCGGTGGCCCGGAGCCAGCGCGAGAAGGAGACGAGGCCGCGCCAGGCCCAGAAGTTGATGCTGAAGTACGGCCGCTCGTCGGTGCAGGTGTCGTGCTCTGCCGGGCCGACGAAGAGGCCGGGGGCGGGGCCCGTGGTGGGCGCGGCCTCGACGAGGGAGACGATGTACCGAGCCATGGCCTCGGCCCTGGGCAGGTGGGCGACCACCCAGGAGGCGTTGGAGGACGCCACCGCGGTGGCGACGTCGACGAACTGGTCAAGGACTCGGCCGTAGTCGCTGAGGCCGTCTGCGAAGGAGCAGTACGGCTTCCACTGCCCCAGGTTGATGGTGCCGTTGGGGCGGACGTCGTGGTCCAGGTACCAGCCCAGGTAGGCGGCGGCCGACGGCGCGTCCCCCTGCAGGAGCAGTGAGCGTACGACAGCGAGGGTGGTGAGGGGGAGGGAGCCGCCCCTGTCCAGCTGAGGGGACCAGTAGTCCAGGCCGAAGCCGTAGTTCGGCTCCAGGCCCAGGTACAGAGACCGGGCAGTCAGGATCGTCGCCGCGCACATGTCCGTGAGACGACGGCCGTCCTGCCCGGGGAGGGAGCGGACACCGCCGCGGCGCGCCGCCACCGCCCCGCCGCCGCCCACCACCTCGCCGCCGCCCACCACCTCGCCGCCGCCAACGCCCCAGGACGCCGCGTCGCCGATGAGCGACGCGAAGAAGACGTCGGCGCCGCCGGCAGGGAGCCGGTGCGGCGGCGCGCCGTTGCTCGCGACCCAGAAGGCAGCGGGGCACGGCGGGGCGGGGAAGCCGGTGCCGCACCCGTCCGCCGCTGCGGCAATGCGGATGAGCAGCTGCGAGGCGTTGGAGAGCGACGGCCCGGTCACCGTGACGGCGGCCGCCACGCCGCCGACGCGGTCGCGGAGGGCGACGTGGGCGTTGACCAGGACGCGGCCGAGGCGGGAGGTCTTGTAGTCGGTCCAGTTCGCGGCCAGGCCGGCGTCCTGCGTGGCGAAGACAACGGTACCTGTGCCGGGGCCGAGGGGGAGGGGCGTGTACACCGCCGTGTCCGCCCGCTTGACCATGGCGTTCTGCGCGACGACCCACTTCACCAGCGACTCGGGGACGCCTGCCACTGCGTAGTCGCGGGAGGGCGGAAGCACGGCCAGCGCGGCCCCCGTCGTGGCCTCCCCCGACGGGCCCGCGGTGCGGTCCAGCGCCTCGCTGAGCCAGTCGTCGGCGCGCAAGGCCACCTGCTCGAAGTAGCAGGGCGTCAGCGCCGTCAGGTTGTATCGCCGCTGCTCCAGGGACCCCGCCGCCCCCGTGCCCTGCCTGAGAACCAGGGCGGGCGCGGACACCACCAGCGCCGCGACGGCGCCCCACCGCCTAGCCTCCATCTCCACCACGGCCACGGGGCGGCCCGCGGAGAAGAGCCGCCAGCGGGCGTCCAGCCGCTGCTCCGCCGCCGAGCCCGGGGCGCCGTCACCGACCGCGGCGCGCAGCGCCGAGAGCGACATGGAGCCGTCCACGACGGCCTGGAGCCGCCAGGCGCCCGCGGAGTCCCCGACGCTCACGTTGACGAGGGCGCCGGACGCGAGCTTGAGCTGCGCCCAGGCGCCAGCGGACGCCGCGACCAGGCTCGGGGCCGGGTTCGCGGCCGCCTCGGCCGGCTCCTCGGGCGGGTAGTGCTCGTCGTCCACCGGTGGCACGGCGGGCGCGGGCACACCGGGGCGGGTCGAGGCCGAAATGTAAGTGTCCGTGTCCGGGTACGACTCCGTCGGGGGCTCGCACTGAGACAGGCCCCATCCGTTCGTGTTGATGCACTCACACCAGCAAGCCGCGTCGCACTGCGCGAGGAGGTCCTCGACGATGCAGGGCGGCTCGTTGTAGAACAGGCCGCAGCTGCCGTTGCGGTCCCCGAAGCGCTGCTTCTGGACACCGCCCGGCGCCGGATATGCCACGCCCTTCTTGAGCGTGTAGTTCCTCGTGGCCGCGACCTGCAGGATCGGCGGCGCAGTCGCCGGGGGGGGCTGTCACACGGGCGCACGCCTCGCCCGCCCGTCCAACGTCACCCGCATGGTGCCACGGCTCACACTCGCGGCGACCATCGCCGCCAACACCCCAACAGAGCGCATCATACCTCCCCACAGAAAAGCGTGCGGCTTCGCACGGCCGAGGTGTGCGGGCGGCGTCCTGGTTGCGGCAGTGCCGATTCGGACGGCGTGCCCTGCACCCCAAGCCAGCCAGGACTGCCGCACCAGATGATCCGTGCGGGGGCGGCTTTGATGCTTGCTACTGGCGGTGTGCCGACGTGGTAGCCTCATTGACGTTGGCGCGCTCCGCGTCCGCTGGATCTGTCGATCGGCTCTCAGTGCCTGGGTTTCTCCGAGCCGCTGAAGCGGGCATCCGCGTAACTCAGGGCGCAAGCCCACCTGTGGCGCTGGCAATCCCCCAGCGGGGCGGTCAGCCTGACTCGGGCAGCGGATCTTCGACGGAGTGGTGTGCGAGCACGGTTTCGTCGCCGTCGCACGCCCCCGCAGTTGCTTCCGTGCGCGCACCTCACTACCTGGCGAGCAGAGAGAGACGATCTGCGCCGCAGGATGCGCGTGGTCCGGAGGCTCGGGCCGCTGCCCGCGGCTGGGCCTTGGAAGCCCCCTAGGCGGCGTGCGGCTTGCCTGCTGTGCACACCATATTTTATGTGTTCGTGGCCAGCTGGGGGCACATTCTTCCCACACGTGTGAGCTGTGGCCCTTGTGGGCTCGGACGACTCCCCCGGCGCGTGAGTGGTTGGGCCCCGTTCCGAGGTCAGGGTGTCACCGCTCACAAACCGCGTGGCAGCTCCGAGGGGAGTGCGACCGGCTCAAGGGTCGGGTGCTGAAGCAGCGGGCGCTTGCCGCGAGGGCGAACGGTGCTGATGCTGCATGAAGGCCTTGAGTGCCCTCTGAAACGATGCCTGAGTGACTCGTTTGACCCGGTAATGGAGCACTCACACTCGCCCGGCCTCCCGGGTCCTGAGGACCGGGGTATCCTCCATCCGAGGATGAAAGGCCGTCGGGTCTCGTCAAGGTCGGGCCGGTCGTCTTGGGATGCTTCCGCCGCCGAAGCAGTGACACCCACCTTGGCGCCTCACCACGAGGACCACTGCTTGGCTGCTGAATCTATCCCATGAGAGTGGCGCCGCCGCGCATTTGGGCTCCGGGGGAGGCGCGATGTCCGTAATCCACATGCAACGGCATCCCTTAGGTCATGGCACTTCTGCTTCCGCGCAAGCCTGCGTTCGGCGCGATCGCCTGGGTCTTGGCGACGCATGATGCTCTGTTCTTCAATAGCACGAATTCTGATACACAACATTGTGCCCTTCCGCCAATGACAACGTGCCCGAGTGGCCTAAGGGGGTGGTTTCGAACACCATTGTGCTTCGCACGCGTAGGTTCGAATCCTGCCGTTGTCGACCCTTTTTTGCAGCAGAGTATTTTGCAGCAGCATCTGCCGCTCAAGCGTTTGCCACTGACTTTTGGGTACGCTCAGGTGACACAGCACACCCGCATGCCGAATTGGTACTGGTTCTGGTCGCGGGCAAGCACGGCACAGACCACAAACCGAACTGGCGCCACTCCGCATTCAACGTTCTGCAGGCTCGCGCGACTCGCTGGATTTGCCGCGCGATCCAAAGCCTGACCCGACTCTTGAGGCGGATGTCGGCGTCTGCCCCGCAGGGGCTGGACCTCCAATGCCCGGGATCGTGACCCGCACGGGGTCTGCCTGCCAGATGTCGGCTTCTTGAAGTGACTGGCGTCGCTCGTGAGCCTCAGCGAGGTCTGTAGCAGCTCTTCGCATCGGAGGAGGCGCGCCGGCCCGTTGGCCCAGGCCTGCCGCGATTGGCGGTGCTGCTGCAGCCTCGACCAGGTCATGCCTTCGGGGGCGCCTTGATCGTCGGCTGCCCTGCGTGCCGAGCGCCCCGGCCGCGAGCGACCGCATCCAGCGCGCGGCCGGGGAAGGAGGCTTGTCGACACCACTGTGCGCGCCACCCGTCGCCGGGTTGGTCACCATGACGACGCTTCGCCGCCTCGCGCCATGGGTCGGGCTGGGCCAGGGCTGGGCCTCCCTCGCCCCCGCGCTGCCCGCTGAGCTGAGCAGAACCTTCGGCACAACCGGGGCGCCGGAGCCGGCCGGGATCCTCCGGCCGCGCCGCGACCCTTGGCTGCCGCCGCCCCGGTGCGCCGCCGGCGCGACCCCGTCGCTGGGCGACATCTGCTGGCCGCTGTGCCAGGTGTCATCGGTGTCCGCTGTGTCGCAGCTGTCATCGGAGTCCTCGCTCCGCGCGGCGGCCTGACCGATGGCCCGCGCGCTCTTGGGGGCGACTGCCGCTGCGCGCATCGCCCAATCGTCCTGCTGCGCGTACGCGGCGCCGTTCTCGTCGAAGCTGTGCTTGCCAGAGTCCCCGCAGGTGACGAGCCACCAGCAGCTGCGGACCGACCGATTCGCCCGGAGCACGGCTCCGACGCCTTGCCGGTTGAGCAGCATCGCCAGGGCGGACACCACGAAGAGCGCGTTGATGACCAGGACGACCACGGTGACCACGGCCACGAACACGCTCTGGTCTGCCCACTCGGCCTCCGGGTCGAGGAGGACCGCGAGGAAGCCGATGCAGAGGAGCGTCAGGGTCGTCGAGCCGAGCTCCATCATCTCCAGCCTGTTCTGAGGGTCCGAGCCGAACGGCTTGGCCCAAGCGTGCGCCGACGCGGCGACGACGTAGACGCACAGCCCGGCCGTGACCTGAAAGCTGGGCCCGAAGCCCGAGGCGAGCGTGATGATGACGGAGAGGGCGAGGCGGCGCAGGATGACGACGGTCTCCCACCAGAAGCACTTCGGCCTGTACCCGGCGTAGAAGAACCCGGCCAGCCGCCGCATGCGGGGGGTGCCGAGCTCCGCGCGGTTCACGCAGAGGCCGCGGCACAGGCACGCCGGGAGGGCCGCGGAGAAGAAGACGAGGATCGCGGCCGCCAGAGCGATCCGCGCGGGGCTGCCGCCGCACCGCTCGTCCAGATCGCTGCTCAGCCGCCACTGCTCCTCGTGCTCCGGCCCCACGGGCTCGCACGCGATGAGGTCCATGGCCGCCTGGGTGACGCTCTCGTGCGCAAAAGTCGCGACCACGAGGGCGGCCGGCACCGCCTTGGAGACCCACATGGTCCAGCAGCCGGGCGGGGCGCGGCAGAGGCGCGACGACTTGGCGCCGCTCAGGACGTCGCTGTGGCTCGCCCCGGCCGCCTCCCCGGCGCCGCCTGGCGGTGTGACACCCTGGCCGAGCCCACGACGGCTCGCCGCAACCCGGGCGCTGAGGCTCGGGCGGCCGGCACCAGGCCGGCCCGCTTCGGCTTTCAGCGTGGGGGCACGCGCCACGACGCCCACGACGGCCCGGAAGCGCCTGTGGCAGCCGAGCCACACCCAGACGGCGAGCGCCAGGGCGACGATCCCCGCCTGCACCAGCGACACGGTGATGGCCGCCACGGCCTCCTGCCGAGGGCCCCACTGGTCAAAGGCGGACCCCTGTAGGCACTCCAGGGACAGCGCGTCGAACACCACCCCGGCGGCCTCGCGGCTGCTGGACAGCGCGGCCTGGAGCGACTGCGGCCAGTCCGCGAGCCGCACCCCGCTGACGATGGCGAGCGACTGGAAGTGTGTGTTGACCATGCGCACCACGAAGACGTGCGAGGGCACCTCCCCGAGCACCTCCCAGATGGAAAAACCGAGCCAGGCGGCTCCGAGAGCCACGCGCAGGACGACCTGCGGCGCGAGCGTCGCCGCGTCGCACCGCTCGCAAAGCGACGACCCGAAGCCGACGAAGAAGCCGTCAGAGCACGCCTCGCACCTCACCCCCTCGTGCCCAAGGCGGCAGCCCTCGGCCGCGGACGGGCTGAGCTGGTAGGACGAGCCCCCGGAGGGACCACCCTCGATGGCGCCCTGACCGCCCGACTGGGAGCCTTGCTCGGGGCCGAGCGACACCACGTCACTGCCACTGGGCGACGCGCCCAGGCAAGCCTGCAGCGAGGCGGTGGTCGTGTCACAGGGGACGAAGGCAGCGTCGAGCGGCACGGGCCACGCGAGCCGCCAGGCCCCCTCGGCTGCCGTGACGTTGCGGCCCGGGAGGCCGAGGCAGACCGCGTGGTCGGGGCACGGCCGGCACACGAGCAGCGCCAGCTCGCCGCCCGTGCCGTCGTGGAGGTACTCCTGCTGCGAGCATGCCTCGTACACGGGGGCGGACGGCGGTGACTCGGGCGCGACGCCGAAGTCGTTGGCAGGGGCCACCGTGGCGGTGTATGGTGTCCGGGACAGGCCCGAGACCGTGGCGGCGCACGACTCCCACTCGTCGTCCAGCCGGGTGCACACGCCCGAGCGGTCCGGCCGCCGCTCCTCCCGGCTCGCAGCATCGTCCGACCCCCGCCCCCATTGCGTGAGCGTGACTACGAACGCGTTTGCCGGGCTGGCAGCACCGCCGCCGATGAGCGCACGCTCCGAGGCGAGGCTCGGGTACGCCCATCGCACCTCCACCCGGCCGGGCGTTCCGACCGCTCGCCCGCCGACGATGCCCCGGGCCGCTGCGACGGGCACCCTTGCGTCGTCGAGGCCTGTCACTCGGACCACGGAAGGGGTTGAGCTCATCCCCCCGGCCGTGGTGAACCACACGCGGATGTCACCGCCCGGGGGCGCTTCGAGCGAAGGCGGCACCAGGCACGTGAGCGCCGCGACGCTCCACCGCAGGTCGGTGCAGCGCTCGCGGCGGGCGCCGTCCAGGACCACTTCGAGCACGTCCCCGGCGCTGCGGCCTGCACCCTGCACCGCCAAGGTCACGTCGCGCCCTGGCACCACAGCGGCGGGGAACACGCCGACGATGACGGGCGGCGGCTCGAGGGTGACGACGGACGACGGCACGGGCGGGGTGGGCGCGCCCCCGACGCTCGCACGGACCAAGCCGCTCGGGTCCGTCCAGCCCAGCGAGGTGTTGACGCCGCGGCACAGCACGGCAGTGGAGGGCTCAAGGACCGCGATGGAGGCGCACGGCAGGCCGCCCAGCGTGGCCGTCACGTCCCCGGGCCGGAAGCCAAGGTTCGACCCACGGATCTCGACGTCCACGGAGGGGGAGCCGGGCATGATCCACGAAGGCAGGACCTGCGTGATCCGCGGGGCGGCGTACGTGAAGGTGGCGGGGCCGGCGGGCACAGACCGCAGGCCGGAGCGCGACGTGACGGCGACGTTGACGGTCCCGACTCCCGGCGGGGCGTCGCACTGCAAGAGCCCGGCCACCGGGTCGATGAGGGTGCACGTGCTGAGGTTGGCCTCGGCGACGCCGAACCACACGCTCTCGATATCGCTCATAGCCTGGCCGAGGCCCGAGGCGACGATTCGCACCGGCATCCCGGCGGCTGGAACGGACACCGGCACCACGGCATCCACCGCGGGGGGAGGCACCGCCGCCCAGACGCCCGGCAGAGAGACCCCAGACTGCCCGCCCACGGTGACGTTGACAACGGCATCCCTGGCCCACCGCGCCGGGGCGTCAAACCCGGAGCAGACCAGCACCCCGGGCTCGCTCGGCTGCTTCGGCCCCTGCTCCCGCGCTTCTAGCGAAACGCTCGGGCAAGGCACGCCGCCGACCGTGACACCGTACACGGCGCTGGCGTTGCCCGGCAGGCCGCTCCCCAGGATGCGCACGGCGGCGCCGCGAGAGCCGGCCAGGGTGTAGGGCGGCTCCACCGCGAGCACCACGGGCGGCGCGAAGGAGGTCCGGAGCGACGCCTCCTCGCCCGTCGCCGCAACGCCCTCGGCCGACCGGATCTCCAGCACCAGCCCGGCGCCCGACCCCGGGGGTGTGATGCACCGCAGCGTGGAGTCAGACAGCCGCGTCACCTGACTGCAGCGGCCCGCACCGCGCAGAGTGACCGTCGGAACGGCCTGGGGGTCCGCGCCGAAGTGCTCGCCCTGCACGGTGAGCACGGCGCCGCCTGCGACGGGGAGCCCTCCGGACGGGATCACCGCGCTGATGACCGGAGCGAGGTATCGCAGTGTCGGGGCCCGCACGCGGACCACGCCGGTCAGGGCCGGGGAGCCCAGCTCCAGCTCCACGGAGAGGGAGCCGGCGGAGCCCGTGCCGGCGGGCGTCTCCAGGCAGGCAAGCTCGGTCCCTGACCGGAACTCACACGCCGTTGCGCGGCGCCGCCAGCCCTGCGACGAGGCGAGCCAGACTCGGAGGCTCGGGCCGGTCCGCGCCGGCACCGCCGCGGCAGCCGCGCCGCCGCTGGTGGCCGGGCACGCGGTGCCGTCCCCTCCGGCGTCCCCGACGCTCTCAAGCAGGGGGATCCAGCCGAGGTCCCCCACCACCACCAGGGCTGCGCCGTCGGGAAGGCGCCCTCCCCGCGGTAGCAGCGCCGGCTCCGTGCCGTCGCTCCGTTCCGCCGGCCTCGGTGGGCCAGGGACGAGGCTGGCCACCAGCCCGCCGGGAACTATGGCTTCGAAACGCCCGATGCTGCTCCCGTCCGAGGGTAGGGCGCAGAGGCGGAGGCTGGACACCGGGTCCACCCGCACGATGCCGGTCACGCACTCCGACCGCTGCAGGGCCGCCTCGGGGAAGTTGAGGGACGCGTCACCCCACACGTGCACCCCCGTGAGCCAGTACGGGTCGCTCGTGCCGGAGAGGGGGACGGCAGGCACGCTGTCGCT
>Ga0136560_1000452_pt1 | contig 20466 bp, 20 predicted proteins | sample AntRauMeHopE1497_FD_104925 | JGI IMG/M metagenome (GOLD analysis project Ga0136560, IMG submission 104925) | Saline lake microbial communities from Rauer Islands, Antarctica - Metagenome Hop E1 #497 | ecosystem: Environmental > Aquatic > Non-marine Saline and Alkaline > Saline | place... | reverse complement strand
CACGAATGCTCGCCCGCTGATTTCCCCGATTTCTTCACGAAGGATTTCCAAAAAGTTGTTTAATTTCTCTCGGATTACGAGATGATAATCTTCCCCGTAAGCGTATTTGGCCAGTTTGATGTCTGTGGAGGATTCTGGAAGCTTTTCCGAAGGATAATAATTATAGATTAGCGACACCACAGTTTTGGCATCATCTACCAGCTTGGTGGGATCGAGCCGCTTGTCAAAATGGTTGGCGAGGTAGGCCATTTGGCCTTGGTAGTTTTGATTGAGCCATTGTTCCAATCTGGGAGCTTCGGCCTCTAAAAATTCCGCTTTGGCAATACCACAAAAGTCAAAGCCCAGCCGGGTGGCGGTGGATTTGATGGTGAGGGCATTTTTTTCGGACGGGGTCATTAGAAAGGGAAAATTAGATTAAAACAAGAGAAGGGCAAAATTTACCATTTTTAGAAAACACACATATCTTGAGTATTAACACGTGTAACCTATGTAGACGAAACTGACATTAACGATCGAAAAGGATATTGTAGAGAAGGCAAAGCGCAAAGCTTTAAGTCAGGGAATTTCGCTTATCAGATTGTTTAAAGAGATTTTTGATAAGCAAAATCCTAGCTTGGAAAAGACCCCAGCACAACTAGCAGCTGGACGCTTTTTGGAAAGATTAAAGAACGAGAAGCGGATTGAACCGATTGATAAGACTGATAAAGAGTTAATCCGAGCACACAGAGAGAAAAAATATGTACAGGATTTTTTTAGACATTGATATCGCAATGGATTTGATTGCCAACCGAAATCCTTTTGTTGAAGATTCCCTGCCGTTTTTAACCTTAGTCGATGAAAGAAAAATCAAGCTTTTTATTTCAGAAGTTTCAGTGGGGACTTTGATTTATTTGTTTTATGAACGATACAAACTTGTTGATGCAAAGAAGAGACTGCTTCATTTTATGGAATTCTGCGATGTTATTTCTGGGGGAAAAGAGGCGTTTTCAATTTCCATGAATTCAGATTTTAGAGATAAGGAGGACGGGATACTATATTTCAGAGCAAAAATTCATCAAATGGATTTTTTCGTGACCCGCGACCAGTCAGATTTTACTTCTGGGAAAGCGGAATTGCCTGTCCTTTCTCCAAAAGAATTTTTTGAGTCTTAATCCTCCTCCATTCGCTGCATATCCGGTCTATCCTGATACCATTGCTCTTCGAATGTCTCTTTAACAACCACATCTGCGGTCAGGACAGAATAAACCATCCAAAGCACCAGGAAAGGCCCGGCTAGGAATATCAGCCAAATCATAAATAAACTGACTTCCAGCTGAATCAACGCTACAAATAGGATCAAAATACCGGTGACGATTCCCACCGCAAGTTCGTAGTTTTTCATCTTTTTTGGTTTTTTAGTAGAATTAGTAAACTCCCTGCCCCTTCCCTTTGTTAAATCAAATATTAAAGAAGCCTGAAAAAAAGGCTCTCTTAGAAAAAAACAACCAGTTTTAACTCAAAACCAGCTATTAATCAGATTTCCATAGACTTTTCATCGTCTTGCCTCTTGAATCTAGCTTCTATTATCTCTCAATGAAAGGATTCCGATTCTCACAATTTGTACCCGGTCAAGATCCCGAAAAAAATACCTTCGAGAACTTGCTCAAAATTTTTCTCCAACTCGTCACTATGACCGGAGGCGATGTGGCTGAGGCACTTAGCTGGCTAACCAATCTGGATAAGCGTCACAATATGACCAACCCAAATTACGGGATTGGAGACTTTATCGAGGATCTGAAGTCCAAAGGATATCTAACCGAGGAAAACCAAAAAGGTGAGTTTAAAATCACCGGAAAATCGGAGCAAATGATCCGAAAGTCGGCTTTGGAGGAGATTTTCGGAAAATTAAAACGCAGCAAAACCGGTCAGCACAAAACCACTCATTCTGGAGAAGGAGAAGAGCGCGGTACCGATCGACGGCAGTACCAATTTGGTGATAACTTAGACCAAATCGCCCTGACCGATTCGCTTCGCAATGCCCAAATTAATCACGGACTTTCCGGAGATTATTTATTGACGGAAAGTGATCTCGAGATAAATGAGAAGGAATTCAAATCCCAGTCTTCGACGGTCTTGATGATTGATATTTCTCACTCCATGATTCTCTATGGTGAGGATCGGATCACGCCTGCAAAGAAAGTTGCCATGGCACTCGCCGAATTGATCAAAACCCGTTATCCTAAAGACACTTTGGATATCATCGTATTTGGAAACGATGCTTGGCAGATTGAGATCAAGGATTTGCCTTATTTGCAGGTCGGCCCATATCACACCAACACGGTGGCTGGTTTGGAGCTTGCCATGGATTTGCTTCGAAAAAGGAAAAACCCGAACAAACAGATATTTATGATCACCGATGGCAAGCCTACCTGTCTCAAAGTCGGGATCAAATACTATAAAAATGCCTTTGGAATCGATAGTAAGATTTTGGCAGAAACCCTCAAGCTCGCTGCACAATGTCGCAAACTGAAGATTCCAGTGACCACATTTATGATTGCTTCAGATCCCTATTTGAAGGAATTTGTAAAAGAATTTACCAAAGTCAATAATGGAAATGCCTACTACAGCAGCCTGAAGGGACTTGGAGATTTGATTTTTGAAGATTACAGACGAAACCGAACAAAACGCTTTTAAGCAAATGGAATACAATAAACTGACTGCATCAGACCTACACAAAATCAAAACCCTTGGCCAGTTGAAGGCTGCGGGTTACCAATCCAAATCCATCAAAGAAGAACTTCGAGACAACCTGATCCACAAGATCAAGGCGAAGGAGAATGTATTTGAAGGAATCTGGGGTTATGAAGATACCGTGATCCCGGATATTGAGCGGGCGATTCTTTCCCGACACAATATGAACCTTCTCGGACTTCGAGGTCAAGCCAAAACCCGAATTGCACGGATGATGACTCATTTACTGGATGAATATGTACCGGTTGTATTCGGAGCAGAGCTCAATGATGATCCCTTGCAGCCGCTTACCAGCTATGCCAAAGATCTGATCGAGGAGAAGGGTGATAGTACGCCAATTACATGGTGGCATCGCTCGGACCGCTACACTGAGAAGCTGGCTACGCCAGACGTATCTGTTGCGGATTTGATAGGTGATGTGGATCCGATCAAGGCTGCTACGATGAAACTCAGCTATAATGATGAGCGTGTGATTCATTACGGATTGGTGCCAAGATCTCACCGATCAATTTTTGTGATCAATGAATTACCTGATTTGCAGGCGCGTATTCAGGTTGCCCTGTTCAATATTTTGCAGGAAGGCGATATACAGATTCGAGGATTTAAGTTGCGATTGCCGCTGGATATCCAATTTGTATTCACAGCAAACCCAGAAGATTATACGAATCGAGGAAGTATCGTCACCCCATTAAAAGATCGAATCGAGAGTCAGATCATCACCCATTACCCGAAAACACTGGAGATCGGAAAGAAAATCACCGCTCAGGAAGCAAACATGAAAGGCAAGCCAGTCGATCATATTCATGTGCCTGAATTGATGAAAGACCTCATTGAGCAGATAGCGATTGAGGCGAGAGGCTCGGAATATGTAGATGAAAAAAGTGGCGTTTCGGCTCGACTGACGATTTCGGCTTATGAAAATCTAATCTCCGCAGCAGAGCGAAGACTCTACATGAATGGCGAATCGAATACCGTAGTCCGGATCGCAGACTTAATCGGAGTGATTCCGGCTATTACCGGTAAAGTAGAATTGGTCTATGAAGGCGAGCAGGAAGGCGCAGGCTTGGTTGCCTATAATTTGATTGGAAAAGCAATTCGAACCCAGTTTGTAAATTACTTCCCAAGCCCTGAGCAGAAGAAAAAAGAGAAACAAGGAAACCCTTATGTACTTCCTTTGGCTTGGTTTGGGGAAGGGAATGTCTTAGATATTGTGGCTTCCCAGTCAGATAAGACCTACAAGCAGGCGCTTCATGCCGTTCCCGGATTGGAAGAAGTAGTTAGCCAACTGGTCAAGAATGTACCCGAAAAAGAGAAAGAGTTCTTTATGGAGTTTGCTTTACATGGTTTGGCGGAATATTCTCAGTTGAGTAAAAATCTACTGGACACTGGACTTCAATTCAAAGACTTGTTTAGCTCCATGTTCGATATGGGGCCGGGCGATGAAGATTTCGAAGAAGATGATTTATAAGAGAGAGCCGAAAGGCTCTTTTTTATTGGAATGAATAAAAGCAATTCTAACGGGGAGGTTGAAAAAAGAGGGAAAGCGATCTTGAAAAATAGATCTCTTATTGGATCGGGTCAACAACAGAAGATTTTGAGGTCGCAAAAATCCGTATGGAAAAGAAACGAAATCTTCATGGGTTGTTCTTTTGTCATTAAGTAGAAGAAAAATCATTAAAGACCATCGTAGTAAAAATCACTCAAGAATTTGCTCCAAAAACACATATTTTAATTTACCTGGCAGAAAAATCTAAAATTGAACTGCCAGAGGAACATTTGGAATTTTGATGAAATATCAATTAGAGGGAAGGTATCATGGATATAGTCCAAGGATCCCATTGAAAAAAGAAATTGAGAACTACTAAGTGAAAACAAAAGAAAGTCTAGAATGGCTGAGTTTGAAATTATAGAATTGGTAAAAAAATATTTGGATGTTTTATGTGCAGAAGGAATAACGGTAAGTAAGGCATTTCTGTATGGAAGCTATTCCGATGGCTCTGCCTCGGATGAAAGTAATATAGATGTGATGATCATTTCGGATCAATTCCAAAAAAACAATGATAAGATTGCAGGAAAAGTATGGAGATTAACGTCTAAAATAGACTCCAAAATAGAGCCTTTTTTAGTGGGAACAGATTCATTTCACGAAAACTCTTCTCCATTAATCCAAAAAGTAAAGGCTACGGGTATAGATTTAAATTAGGATAATAAAATTTCAATAATGCGGATTTGGCAGTAGAATATTTTGAAGGACGCCCGATTTTTAAATGATGGTTTTGTTGACATTCGGATTCTTAGGGTGGTTTTCAACTATTTCAGGAGCAAAGATCTTAGCATTAGTCTATCTCTGAGAATCGACTTTTTCGCTTAGCCTATTGGATCTTGAAGGTGATGATAAAGTTTGTTCCCTGATTGATTTTACTTTCTACTTCGATTTTCCCACCCATATTAATTACGTGATTGTAAACCAAATAAAGTCCGACTCCTTTGCTATTGGGATTATCATTTGACTGTTCACTGATACCAAAAATTTTATCTCCTAAATTTTCCGCGTCAAAGCCTAATCCATTGTCTTCAACACAGAGTTGTCTTTTATTACCCTTAATACGAGTGGAGAATTTAATCAGTGGAGCTATGCCAGGTCGTGCATATTTGATAGAGTTACTAATTAGGTTTAAAAAAATACTCTCTAGGTTGGCTTGATTAAATCTCACTTCGGCGAATGCTGAAAAATCAGAATTGATCTCAGATTTGGACTTGATAATCAACGAACTGATTGATTGACATACTTTTTCTAGTGTGGTCTTTAGATTGATTTTCTCTTTTTGTACGATAGAAGATTGGGTTTCTTTCAAGATATCAACATGATTGTCAAGGGTAATTCGAAGGTTGGTGATTGCATTTTTGAGTATATCGTGTAGTTCAATTATTTCATTGTCTTGATTAGGAATAGTATGGAGCAATTCCATGATTGACATCAAATTATTTACAGGAGATCTTAGGTCATGGGAAGCCGTAAAACTGAATTGTTTCAGGTCTTGATTTCTTCTACTGGTCTTTTCAAGCAGTAGATTTCTTTCATTTTCCAGGTGTTTTTTATGTGTGATGTCCTTAGCAATAGCAAATACAAGCTGCTTATCCTCGATGGGCTGTGATGTCCAAGATAACCATACAATTTCCCCGGATTTGTGAACATACCTATTTTCAAAATCAAGCAATGGCGTGGAATTAATAATCTCATTCCGAAACTCTGAGGTCATTTTTTGATCCTCAAAATAAATGAAATCATTTATGGGTCTTGAATAAAGTTCCTCAAAACTGTATCCCAAAACTCTACAAACAGCCTTATTGACTTTTTTGAAATACCCATCGTACCCTGCGATACACAGCAAATCTGGTGTCAAGTCAAAAAATCGTTCGTATTCAAAAGGGCTGTGAGTCATGGAGTTTAATGAATTCATCTCCGCTGGTGAAGACTTAAAAATAGAGATTAATAGTGATGGATTAAAGAAATGGATGTTTGAATCGAAGTCTTTTTAGTCTGGCGCTCACTAGTTTTTAAATAAAAGAATAGGGCAGTCTTTAATAGAGTGTTTACCAATCTTTATTTAGGTGAATGTATAAATAAATCCCTTCAATCCATACTTGATAGAACTGTTACCGAATTTTCTCTCTTTCACTTACTAACTATTCCACGGTAAAAAATTGAATTAAAAATGGTCTTTCATAGTATTTTACATCCCGTAGAGGATGATCTTATTTTGATAAGGTTCCCTTTTTCCAGAATGTTAATTTTATCTAACAACTCCAAAAATTACTTCCAGAGAAATAAGCCTAGTCCTACCAACACCGGCATTCCCTGCACCCAGAAGATTTTATTGCTGGCAGTAAAAGCTCCGTAGACTCCTGCCACGAGTATACATCCCAAGAAAAATTAGGCGACATTTTTTGACCAAATCGGATCAGATATCAACGGCGACCAAATCAATCCTGCTACCAAGAATCCATTGTAAAGTCCTTGATTGGCGGCGAGAGCTTTGGTTTTTGGGAAAAGATCTGCCGGGAACTGTCTGAATATACGTTTACCGACAGTTTCCCAAGCAAACATTTCGAAGTACAAAAAATACAAATGCAAAGAAGCAACGAGTACGATGAGAATTTTTGAGGCCAGTTCCATGATTTTCAATTTTGATGAATTTACATTTTTAACCAGATTATCCAGCGAAGGAGACTCCTTGACTTATCTTTGCCACATGTCCGATATCCAGTTGCCAGCAGCTTTTGAGCGTCAAATGATTGATTTGCTTGGTGAAGAAGAGTTTATAGTCTTTAAAAAAGCGATTGATTTGCCATCTAAGACTTCGGTTCGTTTTAACGAAGCCAAGCTTTCTACCAAGGATTGGAATAAAACTCCGATTCCTTGGTCTGAGCATGGGTATTATCTGGAAAATAGGCCCTCTTTTACACTCGATCCCACATTTCATACAGGAGCCTATTATGTGCAGGAAGCATCTTCTATGTTTCTTGATCATATTCTGAAAAGTCTGGAAATTCTCCCGGGGATTTACTTGGATCTAGCAGCAGCGCCTGGCGGAAAAAGCACCTTGCTTTCATCTTATTTGGGTGAAGATGGCTTGCTTGTCGCTAACGAAGTGATCCAATCACGGACTCAGATCCTAAAAGAAAATATCGTGAAATGGGGCTTGGGAAATACCATTGTCACCAATAATGATCCAGCCCATTTTACTCCTCTGGAAGGATTCTTCGATTTAGTATTGGTGGATGCGCCTTGTTCGGGTGAGGGAATGTTTCGCAAAGATCCTCAAGCAAGAAACGAATGGTCTACGGATCATGTGGCACTTTGCGAAATGCGACAAAAGCGGATTCTGGAACAATCTGCTACTTTGGTCAAAGCAGGAGGGTATCTGATCTACAGTACCTGCACCTTCAATGAAACTGAAAATGAGGACATGATCCGATTTTTGACCTCAGAGTTTTCCTACGAACCGGTGCGAATACCACTTGATCCAAGCTGGAAAATCAAAGAATCTGAAGTTGATACAGATGGGAAGTCCTTTTTCGGATATAGGTTTTTTCCTCACTTGGTAAATGGGGAAGGCTTTTTCATTACGGTGCTCCAGCGCTCCGAAGATGCCCTCAGCCAAGAGCCAAAGCGAGTGAAAGATTTCAAGCATCCCTATTTGAAGGAGATTTGGGATCGTGATTCGGTAGAGCTGGATCGGGAATTGGGATTTGAGGAGGTAGGAAAATATTACACGCTGAATGACTCCTATTTCCGAATCTCCAAACAGTGGAACCTGCATTTTCAGAAGCTTTCCCAGCATTTGAGTCTGAAGTATTTTGGGGTCGAATTGGGGAAAAAGCAAAAGGATAATTGGATTCCTAATCACGAATGGGCTTTGTCCCTGCTTCCTAAAAAAGACTTCGCCACGCAAGAGCTAAATGAGGCAGAAGCGCTGGAATTTCTCCGAAAAAATGAATTGGATTTACCCGGCTTACCGAAAGGTTGGGTGTTGATGACTTACCAAAATTTGCCGCTAGGTTGGGTAAAGAATCTTGGTAACCGGCTGAATAATTATTACCCGAAAGAATGGCGGATCAGGATGTGAATTCAGACTTCCTTTCGAAGAATTCTGTCTAGAATCAAAAATATCAGTGATGTAAATCATCTCGAAATCCACTCGATTATTTATCTTGATATTTTCCAAAACTATTCTTCTTAGATCTTTTTTGTAAGAAATGAGAGTTGGTTCAATTTGTCCAAGAAATGGGTTTCAGGTAGTAGGCCTATTCTTGAAAAAAGGTAGGTCAATTAATGTTACTACCTAATTTGAGGGGATTTCTAGTTCATAAAGGCAAAAGTCAATCGTCTTAGAAAGTGAATCTATAGCAGCTAAGATCATTGGGACCTTCATTATCTCAATTTTCCAAAAATTTGGTTTTTAGCAGTTTCAACTTCAATAAACTCGCCTTTTTCTATGTTTTCCTCACAGAATCTAGCTATTTGTTCTAGTCTGAACGGAAACTCAGAGGTACTTGCAAAATCAGTATTTGGATTCGATTTTCTATAACTTGAAACTTTACCTTCTGTAAATTCTCGAATGGTCTGAAGAAATTCTTCGCTTTCTATGTCATCAATAATAGGACGGAGTTCAGTTTAGAGTTTTCTTTTCATGGCTTAAATCAAACTAAATTTAAAATTTTATCCTCTTTATTTCTCCTCCTCAGTCCAAGTCACTATCTCATCTTCTAAATAATGAGGATAGATTTTTTGGTGCTGCTTCTTTACTTCTGAGGTCAGTGATTCTCGAAATCCTTCCACGTTCGTACCACTTGATGCTGCCATGAATACTGGCTTGATTCCGTTTTTCTTTTCATAGGCTTCAGAAAGAGATTCGAAGTCCAGATAATTGGCCTCTTCCAGTTCGAGCTCGGTCATTTGCATACTTTCTTCCTCGCTTGGCATGGTTTGCACCAAGTCAATCTTATTGAATACCAAAAGCACAGGTTTGTCTCCGGCTTTGATCTCGTTGAGCGTCTGCATGACTACCGTAATATGATCTTCGAAATGTGGGTGAGAAATATCAACCACATGGATAAGCAGATCTGCTTCCCGAATCTCATCTAAAGTAGATTTAAATGACTCAATAAGGTGAGTAGGCAGTTTGCGGATAAATCCGACAGTATCAGAAAATAAAAAAGGGATATTTTCGAAAACCACCTTACGTACTGTAGAGTCTACAGTAGCGAAAAGTTTGTTTTCTGCCAGAATATCTGTCTTGGTGATCAAGTTCATCAATGTGCTTTTGCCCACGTTGGTATAGCCTACTATGGCTACGCGGACGATTCCTTTACGGGATTTCCGCTGAGTTTCGCCTTGTTTTTCGATTTCAAGAAGTTTTCCTTTAAGTAGGGAAATCCGGTTTCGGATATCTCGCTTATCCGTTTCGATTTCTTTTTCACCCGATCCACCTCGAGTAGTAGTGCCTCCTCGCTGTCGCTCCAAGTGTGTCCACATACGGGTCAGTCTTGGTAGCAAATATTGAAATCTGGCGAGCTCGACTTGAGTTTTGGCCTGTGCAGATTGCGCGCGATTTAAGAAAATATCCAAAATCAGCAATGAGCGATCATAGATTTTAACTTTGAGTTCATTCTCCAGATTTCTCATTTGCGAAGGCAAAAGATCATCGTCGAAGATGACCATATCGACTTCAAAATGTGTGATGTAGGTAAGTATTTCTTCCAGCTTTCCAGATCCTACAAAGGTTTTGATGTCGGGTTTCTCCATTCGCTGTGTAAAGCGGTAGACCGTTTTTGCACCAAGTGTCTCTGTCAGAAAGGCCAATTCGTCTAAGTGCTCGTTGGTTTCTTGTTCGGTTTGATATTGCCGGATTATACTCACCAATACGGCAGTATTTTCCTTGGGAGCGGTTTCGTGAAGTTTCTGAAGTTTGCGGGAATATTTACTCATGGGGTATCTTTGTGAATTGGAAAATGATTTTGGGGGTAGAAAAGTTCTGATTCTGGAAATTAACCAAATCGAGTTCCAATTTTTTTATAATCTAAATCTATTAGTTACGGTAAAGTTCGACATAATTCATTACAATAGATTAGGATAGTCTATAGAGAGGTGGTTATTTTGCTCATTAAATTAACTTAAAGAAAGCTTACGGCGTATAATGGCTGAAATACTAAAAACTTTGCTTCCAGGTGTTTTGGAGATATTTCCAAGAAAATTTCAGGATCATAGAGGTTATTTTTTTGAATCATTTCGTGCCGATTGGCTCAGTGGTCATAACGTAGCAAATAATTGGATTCAGGACAACCAAAGTTATTCACAAGCTGGTACTGTTAGAGGGCTTCACTTTCAAAAAGGGCAATTTGCACAGGCAAAACTGGTGCGTGTGATTCAAGGAAGTGTCCTTGATGTTGTGGTCGATTTGAGGAAAGGGTCACCTACTTTCGGCAAATCTTTCTCCGTTGTATTGGATACGGTCAAGGACAATTTGCTTTATGTTCCTGCAGGCTTTGCGCATGGTTTCTCGGTGCTCGAGGATGCTATATTCGCCTACAAATGCTCTAATTACTACCACAAAGAAAGCGAGGGAGGAATCTTATGGAACGATCCTGAGTTGAATATAGATTGGAAGGTAAGTGCGCCGATTATATCTGAAAAAGATGAGATTTGGCCTACATTAAGTGAATTTAAAAGTACTGAAGGAGGATTGTAATGGGATTGTTAGATTTTCTGAAACGAAGACCCGAAGAGATTGAGGCGTTAGATCTTAGTTGGCTGGAAGTAGATATGCATTCGCACCTAATTCCGGGAATCGACGATGGCTCCAAATCCATGGAGGAATCGCTTCAACTGATTAAAAGACTTGCGGATTTTGGACTTCGGAAAATCATCACCACCCCTCATGTCATGTCGGAGTATTATAGAAATACGCCCGAAATCATCCACATGGGATTGGAAGATCTCCGCAAAGCGGTAAAAGCAGAAGGTATTTCCACCGAAATAGAAGCAGCGGCAGAATATTACATGGATGAGATTCTGCTGGAGAAAATCAAAGCCGGAGAAGAACTGTTGACTTTTGGAGATAATTACATTTTAGTCGAAACTGGTTTTATCAATAAGCCTCAAATGTTGCTGGAAACTATTTTTCAACTGGAAATGGCCGGATATAAGCCGATTTTGGCACACCCGGAGCGGTACCAATATCTCATAGCTGATAAAGGGCTACTGGAAGATCTGATTGATCGCAATATTCTTTTTCAAGTTAATCTGCTATCGCTTACGGGTTTCTATTCTAAGCAAGTCAAAGATTTTGGCGAAATGCTGGTGGAACGTGATCTGGTTCGATTTTTTGGAACAGATTGTCACAACGCACGTTATCTGGATATGCTCGAAATGCTCCCTAAGTCAAAAATCTACTCCAAGATCAAACAAACAGAGTGGATGAACACCTCCCTCTGATCAGAGCATCCTATGAAAATTCTGATTACAGGTATTACTGGATTATTTGGAAGCTATCTCGCAAAAGAATTTTCTGAAATCGGGGAAATCTACGGCTTAGCTCGAGTTACTTCCTCCAAACGTCTTACTGAAAACTTCAATTTTCCAGTGATTTGGCGCCTTGGTGATCTTGCTGAGGTTGATTCTCTGGAGGAAGCACTTCAAGGAATTGACCTGGTGATTCATGCTGCTGGAATGGTATCTTTTGATTCGCGTGACGAACGCAAATTATATCAGGTGAATATCATCGGCACAGCTAATCTTGTAAATGCGATGCTACTCACAGGAGTTCAAAAGCTGATTTATATAAGTTCGGTAGCCGCAATAGGCCGTAGTCAAGAGCTTTTCGTATTGGATGAAAATTATAAATGGACAGAATCTCCCCTTAACACCGTCTATTCCAATTCCAAATACTATGGCGAACTGGAGGCTTGGCGTGGAGAGCAAGAGGGCTTGGATCTGTTGGTAGTGAATCCTTCCATTCTTTTGGGAAAAATCTCCGATGATCGCAGTAGTACCGATATTTACCATTATGTCCTTGAAGAGAACAAGTATTACCCTTCGGGAAATATCAATTACATCGATGTCAGAGACGCTGCGCGCATTACTCGGATGCTATTCAACAGCGCACTGTGGGGAGAGCGGTTTATACTAAATGCCGAATCTATTGCTTATCAAAAATTCTTTCAGCTGATGGCAGAAGCGTTTGATAAGAAATCACCCAGTACCTTGGTCAATCCAATTACACTGAAAATGGCTGTGTTCTTCAATCAGATTTTCCGTAAACTGGGTTGGAGCAAAAGTCCCTTGAATAAAAAAACAGCAATGATTTCTCAGCAAAAAACGATTTTCAACAATAGTAAAGTGAACGATGTGTTGAATTTTGAGTACAGAAGTTTAAAAGAGACATTTCGCTGGGCAAAGTAAACTTATTTTCAATTTATGCCGTTTTCAACTATCTGATTTTTCTTCTGGAAACATCTTTTGCAAAAGGAGAGAAAATATAACAATCCTAGGTTTTGCCAGAAGAAATAATTTGTTAAATTAAATCAACCATAACGAATTCGAATGACCGGAGATCACGATCACGATTGGGAAAACGATAAAAAGCTGGTAGAGCGATTTGAAAATTCCCTACAATCCAATCTTGACTTATATTTTGAAGAAGAAGAACTGGAAGATATTGTCCGGTTTTATTTTGATCAACAAAAATTTCTCAAGGCACTTAGAGCCTCAGAATACTGTCTCGAAAAATTTCCCTTTTCTGTAGAAATCAAGCTCCTAAAGGCCCAATGTCTCATCTTCAATGATGAGCTTGAGGAAGGCATGAGCATATTGGAGAATATCAATAATATTTCCCCCAATAATGAGGAGATTATTCTAGCCTTGGCCAACGCACATATTCTGGCAGGAACTCACCAAGAAGGAATTGATCTGCTCGAAAATTTTCTGCCGCTTGCAGAAGATAAAGCAGAAATATTCTATTCTCTGGGAAATCTGTATCGGATTCAAAGTAAAAACGACAAGGCAAGTTATTATTTCAAAGAGGCTGTAAAGCTTCGTATCAATCATGAGGATGCACTTTTTCAGTTGGCGATGATCACTGAGGAGGAAGGTTCTTTTGATGAAATTCTGGATTTCTACCAAGAATTCATTGATCAGGATCCTTACAGTGCCGGTGCCTGGTACAACCTTGGTGTAGTCTATAATCGGCTCGGAAGGTTTGAAGATGCAATCAAAGCCTACGAATACGCCATCTTGATTGATGATGCTTTTGCCTCAGCCTACTTTAATCTCGGAAATGCGCTGATGAATACCGAGCAATTTGAGCTGGCACTCGAAGCGTATCAAAACACAATAAACTGCGAGGGTGTCAATGCGGAGAATTGCTGCTACATGGGAGCCGCCTACGAGAAACTTGGAAAGCTCGATGAGGCCTTCAAATACTTTAAAAAGTCAGCAAAGCTGGACGAAGAGTACGATGATGCCTGGTTTGGTCTAGGGATGTGTATGCTGAAAAAGGAAAAGTTTTTTGAGGCGATTCATTATTTTAAAAAAGCATTAAAGCTCACCAAAGAAAACCCAAACTATTGGGTGGGATTGGCAGATGCGGAATTTAATCTGGGAAATATGGAAGCGAGTTCGGAGGCCTATGAAGAGGCGATCAACTTGGAACCTGGAATCTTGGAGACTTACGTCAATCTTGCATTGATCTATTTTGATCAAAATAGATTTGAGGAGGCGATAGATGTCACATTGGAAGGTATAGAAGAGCTGCCTGAGTCCGCCGAATTATATTTCAGAATGGTCGTGTATCAAATCAAAATGGGTAAATACAAAGAAGCGTTTTCATTTTTAGAAAATGGTTTAACTTTGGACTTTGAAAAACACGTCATCTTGTACCAATTGATGCCGGAGTTGAAAAAGCAAAAAGCGATTTACAAGATTATTTCTCAGTACAGGGACGAAACCCCCGAATCCTAAAAAACCTAGTTAATGAATTATATTCTGAATAATATCCCAGTTCGGACTGAAAAACCTCGAACTACAGGATTTACGATGGCCATGGATAAGGGTCTTTCGCTACGCGGAACTGAAGATTTTGTAGAAAGCTGTTCCGATTTTGTAGATATCGTAAAACTTGGCTGGGCGACATCTTATGTCACCAAGAATCTGGATAAAAAAATAGCAATTTACCGAGAAGCTGGACTACCGGTTTATCTTGGAGGAACCCTTTTTGAAGCATTTATTGTCCGAGATCAATTTGATGACTACCGTAAGCTTTTGGACAAATATGATTTGGGCTTTGCAGAAGTGTCTGATGGATCCATCACACTGAATCACGAAAGAAAATGTGAATATATCACTGAACTGGCTAAGCAAGTAACGGTACTGTCGGAAGTGGGATCGAAAGATGCTGCTAAAATTATCCCGCCTTACAAGTGGATCGAGCAGATGCAGAAAGAATTGGATGCCGGAGCTTGGAAAGTAATCGGAGAAGCTAGAGAAGGCGGCAACGTAGGTTTGTTTAGAGATTCTGGTGAGGTGAGACAAGGACTGGTGGAGGAGATTCTGACCAAAATCCCTGAAGAGCGAATCATCTGGGAAGCACCTATCAAAAGTCAGCAGGTCTGGTTTATCAAACTGATCGGCGCAAACGTAAATCTTGGAAACATCAGCCCTTCGGAAATTATTCCTTTGGAAACGATTCGATTGGGACTCAGAGGCGATACTTTCGATCACTTTTTGGGCGAAATCAAATTATAAATTCAACTCTACCCTAGAAAGGCTGATCCGGAAGTTCCGATCAGCCTTTATTTTTGATCATGAATCGAATAAAAAAACACCTCCTTACCTACCTGAAGGGAATGGCCATGGGTGCAGCCGATATTGTACCCGGCGTATCCGGAGGCTCCATTGCCCTTATTACTGGTATTTATCAGAGATTGCTGGATAGCATCAATTCATTTCATGCAGAAAATCTTAGGTTGCTGCTCAAGTTTGAGCTCAAAAATTTCTTCGTGGCGGTAAATGGGAGCTTTCTCCTAAGTTTATTGCTTGGGATTTTGACCAGTATTTTTTCGCTATCCACATTGATCACATTTTTGATGAATGAGCATCCGATTCCACTTTGGTCATTTTTCTGTGGCTTGATTCTAGTCAGTGCTTTTGTCATTCTTCGAGAGATTAAGCGATGGCATCTAGGGGTGATTGTAGCTTTGATTATCGGTTCGATCGGGGCGTATTTTATCACTGAGCTTCCACCTACCACTAGTCCTGAAGCACTTTGGTTTACATTTGTTTCTGGGGCGATTGCGATCTGTGCAATGATTTTGCCAGGAATCAGCGGAAGTTTTATTTTGCTTATTCTGGGTAAATATGAGCCTGTGTTGAAAGCTGTGTCTGACAAAGATATTCTAACGCTTGCAGTTTTTGCATCAGGATGTGTGGTTGGGCTTCTCGCTTTCAGTAGAGTCATTTCTTGGCTGCTGAAGCGCTACTATGCAACTATGATTGGGTTGCTATCGGGATTTATGCTTGGATCGATGAATAAGCTTTGGCCCTGGAAAATTGTCACGGCTTACCGTGCCTCTTCCAGCGGCGAGCAAGAGCCCTTTTTAACAGAGAATATTTGGCCAACACACTATTTGGAGCAGACCGGATCGGAGCCTTTGCTTGGTTTGGCTATTGGAGCATTTTTATTTGGAATTTTTCTGGTGATCGGAATAGATCGCTTGGCGGATTATTTGAAGAAATCATGAGAAAATTCGGCTTGATCGGCTTTCCCTTAGGACATTCTTTTTCGAAGAATTACTTCACTGAGAAGTTTGAAAAAGAGGGTATTCAGGATTGCAGTTTTGAGCTTTATGAGATTCGGGATGTGTTGCAGTTGCGAAGTATTATCGCCGAAAATCCGAATTTGGAGGGGATTTGTGTGACTATCCCCTATAAAGAAAAGGTGATTGATCTGATGGATGAGTTGGTGCCAGCCTGCGAAGCTATAGGTGCTGTCAATTGCATTCAGATTCGAGAAGGAAAATTGATCGGAAATAACACAGACTACATTGGATTTAAAAATTCGCTGGAGAAGTGGTTGGGAACAGACCGGCCAAATGCACTCGTGCTCGGTACAGGCGGAGCTTCCAAAGCGGTCAAGCAGGCGCTGAAAGCAATGGATATTAATTTTTTGAGTGTTTCCAGAAGTGTTAGACCTGATATGGTGACTTACCAGGATTTGAACACAAATTCAAAATTTCTAATGGAGCATCAGCTCATTATCAACACTACTCCCGTAGGCACTTATCCTGATACAGAAGGTATTCCGGAGATTCCAATTGAGCAGTTGACAGCAAATCATAGTGTTTATGATTTGGTCTATAATCCAACGGAAACTCAGCTTATGAGAGCCTGCTTGGCAATAGGCGGACAAGCAAAAAACGGTTATGAAATGCTGGTCCTGCAAGCCGAGGCCGCCTGGGAGATTTGGAATTCCTAACTTTACTCTTAATGAACAAAGCCATTCTTATCGTTTAATGCCTGGATCAAAAAGGAATCGTCGCTGCGGTTTCCAAGTTTCTATTTAGTTATAATGGGAACATACTCGAGGTGGATCAACATGTTGACGGTGAAATGGGTATGTTTTTTATGCGAGCAGCGCGGGAGCTTGATTTCTTTCACATTCCCAAGGAGGAGATTAAAGCTCGATTTACCGCTGAAGTTGGGATCGAGTTTCAGATGAAGTTTAGCCTCTATTTTAATTCCCCAAAGCCTAGAATGGCGATTTTCGTCAGCAAACTTTCACATTGTTTATTTGATATTTTAGGTAGGCATCATTCAGGACAATTGGAAGTTGATATCCCGTTGGTAGTCTCTAATCATACCGATCTGAAAGGAATCGTGTAGGCTTTTGGCATTCCTTTTTATCATATTCAAGTCACACCGTCTAGCAAAGAAGTGGCAGAGGCTACCCAGTTTCAATTGATGGAGTCGTATTAAATTGATTTTGTGGTTTTGGCTAGATACATGCAGATTAGCTCACCGAGGTTTATCCATCTATTTCTCAATCGAATCATCAATATTCATCATTCATTTTTACCGGCTTTTGTAGGAGCAAAACCATATCACGCAGCGTATGAGCGTGGGGTTAAGATTATAGGTGTGACCGCACATTATGTCACTGAAGAGTTGGACGCAGGCCCGATTATCGAGCAGGAAGTAGCGCGCGTGAGGCATCACAATTCCGTTGCTGAACTTGTACAAATCGGTCAGGATTTGGAAAAATTGGTGCTGTCTACAGCTGGCAAACATCATCTGGATCGCAAAGTTTTTGCCTTCCGAAACAAGACTGTCATTTTCTATTAAGGAATTATGATCCGCGGGATGTCTTTTGGCAAGCGAGTCAGTAATTCATAATTTACCTGCTGAGTCGATTCTGAAAACGATGCTACTGTAATTTCTTTTCCGCGCTGCTTTCCAATAAGAATCACTTCATCACCTGGAGTCACATTTTTTACTTTGGTGATATTTACGGCAATTGAATTCATCGTCACCGTACCGACCACTTGGCAGTATTGGCCCTGAATCAATACTTGGCCTTGATTGCTCAGTAATCTGCTGAATCCATGTCCATACCCTACCGGCACAATTGCCAGCTTGATATCCGTCAGAGCCATATAGCTATTTCCATATCCTACAAATTCGCCCATTTTCACATCCTTTAGACTCATTACGCTACTTTTCCAAGTAATCAATCGTTTCAACGGATTCTTGTTGTTTTTTGGAAGGGATGGGAGCTTCGCAAAATAAGTTTCTTTGGTGGGCCAGAAGCCGTATCCGGCGATCCCGATTCGTACCATATCCAGGATTGTTTCCGGAAAAATCAGTGTCGCAGCTGAGCAAGCAGTATGGTATTTTTTGAAGGTTAAGCTTTTCTCCGTGAAGAAATCTTTAAACTCATGATATCTGGAAATTTGGTTTTTGACTCGGACATAATTACTCACACTTTCTGCGCCTGCATAGTGGGTACAAAGGCCTTCTAAAGAGATGTATGCCAGATTCTCCAATAGCATGCTGGCGACTTTTTCACGGTCTTTCCAGTCAAATCCAGTTCGGTGAAAGCCGGTCTCTGCCTCCAGATGAATCTTGGCGGGTATCTGAATTGATATTGAAACCGAAATCGCTTTTTCCAATCGCTGAAAATCAAAAACATAAAAGCTGATTCCTTTTCGAATCAATTCTTCCATTTCTTCGAGATACAACATCCCCAAGATCATGATTTCAGAACCTCTTTTGGTGTGATTATAAACCTCAAGAGCTTCATCCGAGCTGAAAGTACTGAAGTGTCTGATTCCCGCTTTTTCGGCGACTTCCACCATTTGAGCAATACCATGGCCGTAGGCATTTCCCTTGACGACTGCGGATATCACCGGATGTGGACCGATCTCTGATCTGATGTATTGAATATTTTGGCGGTAAGCTTTGGAACTTATTTCTAGCGAAGAGGTGGCAATCATTGATTATCTAATTTCAAGTCAGAAAGTAAGTCGCTCCCTTACAGCATCCCAATTTTCTCTTACTTTTATTTAAAACTTCTACTATGAAAATTATATTCACTCCTGAGGACTCCAAATCTCGATGTCCTTGGTGCCTCGGCTTTGGCGAATATGTGGCCTATCATGATACCGAGTGGGGAGTTCCGGTGTATGATGATCGGGTTCATTTCGAATTTCTTGTTTTGGAAAGTGCCCAGGCTGGATTAAGTTGGGCTACGATTTTGAAAAAACGCGAAGGATATCGAAATGCTTTTGCTGACTTTGACTATGAAATTGTAGCTGATTTTCCGGAAAGCTATGTCCAGGAATTGCTTCAGGATGCGAGTATTATTCGAAATGTCCTGAAAATTCGCGGAGCAATAAATAATGCGCAACGATTTATGGAAATTCAAAAAGAGTTTGGGTCATTTTCGAATTACATCTGGGGATTTGTCGATGGCAAGCCAATCCAAAACGCGTTTCAGTCCATGGCTGAAGTTCCAGCCACTTCCCCAGAATCTGATCTACTGGCTAAGCAAATGAAGAAGCGTGGTTTCAAATTCTTGGGGAGTACCACTCTCTACGCTCACATGCAAGCTACCGGTCTTTACAATGATCATTTGACAGATTGCTTTCGGTATGCGGCGGTGGAAAAATAATCAGTCAGCTGGTCTTGGGGCTTTATTTAGCAATGAGGGTGATTTCATCAAAGTAAACTTTCCCGAGAGTCAAGGTAGGCACAACCAAACTGACGCGGATACTTTCCGCTTCTTTGGGGAAGTTTTCCAAAGTGGCCTTGAGGAGTACCCAATCAAAATCTTCCTTTAGTGAGAGCTCATTTCCAGAGGTAGTGCCTTGAGGAAAAACTTGAATCAAAACATAGACTCTGCCCCCAGCTGTCAAATCTTTGACATTTTCACCCTTCACAAAAGCATTCAGTTCGAGTGTATTCCCAGGAGCTGGCATCGGTCCTGTATAAGTTTGTGTCCATTGTGAGGACTGCGATTGTACTTTCTTGATTTTCGATATAAAGTGAACGGTTGCCGGTAAAGAAGACTTCTCGGCTTACGCCATAATTAACCACCTTGGAGGTCGGGGATTTCCAAGGGACAACTGAATCGGGATATAAGGATAAATTGGGATTTAGAAGCAGCTGACTCCCACTAGGTAAATAGTCCTCATCCGTGCAGGATAGTAGGAAAAGAAGGCTGAATAATAGGAAGGAATTTTTGGCTATGATGGCTTACCCGGGAAGCGATTCATAATACGCATATTCTAATATAATAGTCTTCTTTTCAAAAAGCTTCTTTAAAAAAACTCTGATGACTTCGTTTGCATCAGGCTGATTAGGATAGAAACTAACAGAAGCTTTAAATCTTTAGTGAGTACGACCTTCTATGCGCCCATGCAGACCACAGGCATAGTGAATGACCACTTGGTGGATTGCTTCAGGTATAAAGAGGTTAGTCTTTAAGCGAAAGCAAAGAAAATCAACCAAACCAGAAATAGAATTGGTAGTAAAACTGGAATGGAGAATCGGATGATGTACCCAAAAAAGGATGGCATTTTGACTCCATTTTGTTCTGCTATAGACTTCACCATGAAGTTTGGCCCATTTCCGATATAAGTCATGGCCCCGAAAAATACCGAAGCAATGGCAATTGCCAT
>Ga0136560_1000451_pt1 | contig 20474 bp, 5 predicted proteins | sample AntRauMeHopE1497_FD_104925 | JGI IMG/M metagenome (GOLD analysis project Ga0136560, IMG submission 104925) | Saline lake microbial communities from Rauer Islands, Antarctica - Metagenome Hop E1 #497 | ecosystem: Environmental > Aquatic > Non-marine Saline and Alkaline > Saline | place... | reverse complement strand
GTGGCTACCCAAGCTGAGACCTGCGCCCAGCGCACTCTGGTGTCGGTCCCCAAGGGCAAAACCGACCCCCTTTCGCGATATCGTGACATGGGCCAGAGAATTTCGGCCAAGGTGCTCGTGGTGGGGCTCGACCGGGCCGGCAAGAGCCTCGTGGTCCGCGCGCTGGCCGGCCCGCGGCTGGCAGCGGGGAAGCACGACGTGGTTCTTCCCACTGCTTCGCTGGAGCGCACAGACGTCGGGAGGAGGGGCGTCAGCTGGACGTTCCTGGAACTGGCATCGCACTCGGTGCCGGAGGGCCGAGAGCTCATGCAGCCTTGGCTGGCAGCGGCGAGCGCATGCGTGTTTGTGGTGGATGCTTCTGATTCCTTGCGCCTCGCGGAGATGAGCCAGGCGTTTTCAGCGGCGTGGGACGACACGGCGTCCAAGCGCCTCCCCATGCTCGTCGTTTGCAACCGCGGCAAGCCGATCACCGAGCAAGACTGCGCCGTGCCCGGCGACCTGGCAGGCGGCGTGGACCCGGTGACGGCGCTGGAGCTGCTGCCGCCCGGGGGTCGCGGCGAGCTGGACGCTGACACCACCAGCCGCCTCCTTCGCCTCGGCTCCCGCTCCGACGGCCGGCCCGTGCAGGTGCTTGAGGTCAACGTCCTCACCGGAGGGGGATGCGACGCGGCCCTGGAGTGGCTCCGCATCCACGTCGGCGCCACGTGAGGCTTCCCTCGGCCGAGCCCCAGCCGCCCCGGCGGCCGACCGAGGCCCGGTGCCGGCGCTGCCGCGCCAGCCTCCGCGCGCGCGCGCTCACTGGTCAGAAGATGGTGACATCGAACAGGGGCACGTCTGTGCGAGTCACCTGCGTGGAGCGGCGGACCGCGGGGCCGTAAGGGGCGGCGCGACGGGCCGACGCCTCAGTCACGGCCAGCGCCCGCTTGGCGAGCCCCAAGCGGACGGGCGAGGCGTGCGGGGCCGGACGCGCGCGGTGCTTGCGCCCGCGAGCCGTGCCTGCGGCCTTCGCAGGCCGCCCTGAGGAGGCAGCCGCCACGCGTCCGGCGGCGTCCGAGTCCCGCTGCCAGGCCGTCCGGCCAGTCGGCGTGCTCAGCCCCAGCAGGCCCGCGGATCCGGCGCCGCGCTGCCCCGGCTGCCTCGGTGCGAGTGCCGGGCTCTTGGAGGCGAGCGATGCGGCCTCGGTGTGGCGAAGGCGCCGGCGGTGCCTCCTCAGCGCTCTCATAGTTATTCTTGCCGCTTCCTGAGGAAGGCTCGGCAATCCGACCAGCCAGCGTTCGCCGTGCGTAGCATCTGTCCAGGTGTGCGTGAGCTTCATAAGGTGCTGCTGCGATTCTTCTCGCTCCTGGTCTCTCGCCCGAAGCGCCGCCACCTTGCGCTGCATTGAGGCAGCCCTTGCCAAGCGCTTGTCGAGCATTGCCAGCGCGTCTTCCTGCGACGGCTTGATTGGGACGACCGGCCGACCATCGAGCCGAAAGGGCATCCGCAGGAGAGGTGGAGCGCCCTTGCCGTTCCACTCGAAGATGCGCTCCCCTGGCACAGTCCAGTGCTTGAGCTTCGGGATAGGGGGCTCCAGTTTCTTAACGCGGCTAGGCGGGTCTCGGTAAAGCTCGTCAGAATTGCTGCTTTTGCGTCCCAGGCCAGCAGCGGCCATCGCCAAGGACGGGCGAACGAGGTCTTTTGATCGTGGTACTGCGGCTGCCTGGCATGATGCCAGGTCAAGGCCGTGCAGCGGTTCTGGAGGCGTCGAAACCGGCGGGGTTCGCCAAACCGGCCCCCCGACCGCCACTGCAAGCGCAGCACCATCGCCAAACAGCAATCGGACCCTTGCACTGCTGTCCACCATGAACCGTAGACGCGCGTGTGAGGCTGAGGGCGGAGATGGCGTCGCGTGTGTCACGGAACATCGCTTTCGTTTTGGAATGATGAGCACGCTCGCGCTGCCTCCCTGCTGTGTCATTCGTCGTCCGACCACTCGTCCGAAGCCTCAGCCGGAGCCGGCCGGTTGAGCATCATGGAGCGTTTGGCGTTCTGGATGGACTCAAGAAAAGTCGGCTTGGGGGCCTTGGCCGTCGCCTGCGGTGCCGCAGCCGCGGCGGTCGCCGCAGGTTTCGTCCTCTTCCGCAGAGCAGCCGCCATCTCGGCAGCAAGCCCCCCCCCAGCCGAAGCGGCTGGCTTGCTGCTGCCGATGCGCGGCGCCGAGGCCTCGTCGAGCTCCCGGAGCCTCGTCTCGGAGACCCGCTTCTTGGTCTTGGACTTTGCGAGAAGCTCGCTCAGCATCGAGGCGGTCTGGGCACCACGCTCCTGAGAGGGCGGCGGAGGGGGAAGGCGCGGCCGAACAGGCCGGGCAGTCCCCGCAGCAGGCCGAGCAGGCCGGGCCGCAGGCCGAGCAGGCCGAGCAGGCCGAGCAGGCCGAGCAGGCCGAGCAGGCCGAGCAGGCCGAGCAGGCCGAGCATTCGTGCTCGGCACCGTCCCCGTCACAGAGGGTCGCATCTGGACCTGGAGGCGAGGGCTGCCACGTGGCGTCGTAACACGCGGGGGGCAATGGCGTTCCAGATGGGGTGTGACCTCGCTTAGCGTCTCGAGGCGCGGGACGGAGCGGGACGTTTCCACGGCGTCCAGAAGGGCCTGCCGCTGCTGCACCTCCACGACGAGCTGGGAGTGCGTCTCGCTGAGGACGGACATGGCCACCACCGACCCCAGGCGGTGCGTCACGGGGTCAGAGCCGGTGACAGAGAGCACCGCGGACCGCGCCGCAGGCTTGCCCACCAGCCGCCACAGCGCCTCGTAGACCTCGGCAGGCTCCAGCAGCTCCGCGCGGTCGCGCACGAAGTTTGTCGCAAACGAGCTGGGGGGGTCCTTATCGCCCCGCGACCTGGCCGAGACCACGGAAGCAGCCCGCACGACGGTGTCAGGGGACTGGATCCCGAGCATGACGCTGGGAGGCGGCCCGATGCTCGAGTCGGACCTGCCGGACAAGACCGAGTCGGGCGGCGACGGCGCCCGCTCCATGTCACGGGAAGGGGGGGGCGTGACTCGCCCCCGTGTCCGGGGCGTGGTCGCTCCGGAGAGCACCGGCTCGTCACTGCGCATTTCTCCGACGGAAGCGACGGCGCCAGGCCCGGGGTCGGACCGCGCGTGCACCCGGAGGATGCGATTCCCCTCGTGCATGCCGGCCTCGACCTCGAACACGGTTTCGCAGCGGGCCAGGAAAACAGTTCTTCCGGTGGACATCATGCTGGCGCCCACCTGCTTGAAGTACACGACCTGGTAGTGGCCAGCTTCCCTGGGCAGGCAGGCGGGGTCCAGCATGACGCTGCCCGTGTGCGCGTCGGGGACAGAGATCTCACAAGCGCTCAGTGATCGGTCCTCCCGTGGAAACCCGCCGACTCGAACCACGCCGACGAACTCGCTCCTCCGGAGCCGGCCGGCGAACAATCCGCCGGCACCGGCCTCGCCGACGTCTCTCGTCTCGAACTGAACCCTCAGGCGCGGGGGGCTGACCCGGTCCGGCCCGAGGGCTTCCATGTTCACCCTCGGAGACGTCTCGATGCTGATCGACGGCCGCCTGACGGAAAATGGCACAGAGCGGGCCACCTCGACGCGCTCACCGCCGCCCGCATCCACCGTTGGCGCCGCGAGGTACACGAACTGCCACATCCCGGGGGTCCCCGGGGCGTCGTCGCCCTGGAAGGCAAGCTCGCCCTCCTGCCACCACAGCGACTCGATCTGGGAGACGACCTCCGGGGGGGGGCGCGAGCCGCGTGCCGCGTGCTCCGACAGGATGTGCCGGATCCTCGCCTCGGTCGCCGCCAGCTCGGGCTGCGCCGGCGGCGCGCGGAGCTCCACCACCACAGCCCCAGGCTCGGCGTGGGAGTGGTGCGACGGCACGAGGGCGATAGCGTCGCCCGGGGAGCGGAAGCGGGAGGTGCGGTAGCGCACGCGGACGGAGTCCTCGAAGTACGGCTCTTTTTGGAGCTCGTCTGTGCTGGACGGACCGGCAATGAGGGCGTGCCCGATGTCAGCGCACACGATGCGGTCCGATGATGCCATGCCACTCCGGAAGGCGGATGCTGAGGCCGCCGCAGCGGCGGAGCTCGGAGGCTCCTCTGCGGCCGCGGCGCCGCCCGGAGCTATTCCGTCTGCCGCTGTCGCGTCGCTGACCGTAAACTTGATGCTGGACGGGGAGATCCAGGGAGCCTGGGGCTGGACAGAGATTGCGCGGAGCGCCGTCGTGACGGCGGCGGGCAGGTGAGGGATGCCCCCCGGGGGGACGCTCGCCGCGGCGGCCTTCTCGCAGCTCCGGACAAAGGTCTTGATGTTGGACGACGCCACCAGGGGGAGGAGCGACGGGCCTGTGGCCGCAAACGCCGCTGATCTCTCGAGCATGGTATCAGTGAGCGCCGCGCCAAAGATAGCCCCCCAGGCGCCCCTCTCGGCGACCTTCGTCCAGAACTCAAAGGTGTAGACGCCGGGCAGGGGGACATGGAGGGTCACCGACAGCCGCGACACGCGACGATGATTGGCAAGCTCCTGGGCGGTGCGCCTATGCGCCGCTACGCCCGTTGCGGTGGGCACTCGCACGACTGCCTTGCTGCCTGGCGCGGTCTCCCCGCTGGCCAGCCTGATGCGGCCAGCGGCCGTGACAGCAGAGCCTGGGGGACCAACACGGCAGAGCTTGACCACATCTTCGACCCTGGCCGTGTCCGGTGCGTCAAAGACGGCAAAGACGGGGGCGCCCCACGGCACGGCAACGGTGCCGTCGCACACCAGGCCGTCCATTGCTTCGGCGTTCCCCGCAGCGGGGCGGTGTGCACGCTCAAGCTCGTTCACCGTCGACGCCGTGAGGGCCCGCGGGTCCACCGGCCGCATGAGCGGGCCCTTGACTCTGATCACCCTGGAGCCCACCGGGCCCTTGCACGCGAGCACTGTCGGCGGCAGCTGGACCGACCGGGCCGCGGCCACCGGTGGCGCGGCCGCTTCGGGAGGCGCAGCATCGGTAGGTGCGGCCAGCAGGCGCCCCGCCACCGCTGCCTGGCCGCCTGTCTGCACATAGGTGTCGGTGGTGGTGTCGTAGCGCTGGTAGTAAGCCACGTACATGCCGGGGCGGGGGGGCGCGCAGGCGTTGGCCAGCTCAAAGTTGGCCACGTGGCGGCCCATGGACATAGGGGTCGGCCGCACCGGCAGATCCAGCAGTGGGAGGGCCTCCACGGGGTGGTCGGTCCGGCTGACGCGGGGCACCACCGAGTCGATGCGCTCCCCGGACGGCACGGTGAGGCGCCGGAGCGCCTGGCTGACTGCGGCTGTCGAGCCGGCCGCCTCTGTTGCCTGGCTGAGCGCGACCTGCAGCGGGCTCGGGCTGTCTGCGTCGCTCGACGGCCAGATGTCATCGGGCTGCTTGATGAGCACCAGGCGGTCAGCCCCTCTCGGGCCCGGGAAGGGCGAGGTCGAAACCGTGACCTCCACGGGCTGCGTCCACCGGCACGTCCACGGCGTGACATCTGGCAGAGCCGGCGCAGGGAAGCGGGCGGGCCCGAGCGCGGTGGTCGGAGCACCCGCCGGCTCGCGCGACCGCACCTCCACCGAAGGAGCCAGCGCAAACACCAGAGTGGTCGCGACGACGACGAGCTCGGTGCTTGTCCCAGAAATCTGCTCCTTGAGGTACGCCACTTCCCACAGCCCGGGGGTGCAAGGGGCATGCCTGAGCACCAGGGGCTCGACGTCTGGCCCAGCACCCGGTGGCACGGCGATGGAGCGCCTCGACAACGCGTTCAGCCAGCTGTCCGGGTTGCCTTCCGCGAATCGAAGGGCCAGGTGCCCTCGGCACGTGCCGGTGTTATGCAGTGCCGTGTTCCCGTGGTGCTCAGACCGGCGGAGACTGACAAGGATGGGCTCGTGGAGAGCGCAGACGAGGGCGCTGGGCTTGGCGTCGGGAGCTGCGTCGTCCTTTTGCTCGGGCCACGACCCGGCGTGGAACAGCAGATCAGTGGGCCTGAGCATCTCTGCGAGAACGCCGTCACGCGAGCGGCGCTCCTCGAAAAGCGTGAACACATCCGTGCCCTTGGCCCTGGTGGAAAACCGCGTTGCGCTCTCCCTTGCGAGACCAAACGCTCGCTGGCCGACAACCCGCAGCTCCACCGGGATCACTTCGAATTCCTGGCTGCCAAGCGGCGCGGTGCTCTCCGCGACGGAGCGCAGGCGGTCCGCCCAGCCTTGCACCACCAGGTCCAGCCCCGCGACAGCCCACTGCCTGGCCTTGGCCGCCCAGGTGCCATGACCCTCGAGGTCGACCCCGCGCGGGTCAATCTTGCCGACTCTAGCAACGATGTGGATGATGTACCTGCCCGGCTTGGCCAAGATCTTGGACGTGCGCCAGGTGTTCTTCGGCATGTCCTTGAGCCTGTCTTGCTGGCTGAGGCTGCCATCCTCCCTGCGGAACAAGATCTCAGCGCTAAGCTTATCGCGGCCGATCCTGAAGCGGAGCGGGTCGCCGGCGCAGACCGTGGGAACGCCGCTGCTCTCGGGCTGGACCAAGAACGCATTGTCGAGCTCGATGGTCACCTTGGCTACCCTGCTCGTCCAGATCCAGTAAACCAGCGCGATCCCCAGAAACAGGATCACCGCAATGCTGACAAAGTGCTCCGGCGCGATGTCCAGCCACACGGCCTCGTGGCCGATGTCGTCCTTAAATCCGTCGATGTCGCCCTCTGGCATCACCACGCCCTCGCGAGGGTCGATTTCTACGCTCATGGGAAAGGTCAAGCACACCGGCAGAAGCAGGGCCGTTTGCTTGCTCCGATCCGTGCCAAGGAGTGCTCCGCGGGAGTGCGGGCCGCGGCACCTCCACTCCGAGCATTGGTCCGAGAATCGACGTCGTGCTTCGTCAATCGACGGGGCTTGAGTAAATCTGGCAGGGACTCTGAACTCTCTGCCGCACCTTCGTGTTGCCCACCTTAGCTTGGCAGGCCAGATAGGCCGTCCCAAGCACCCAGGCATGGACGATTACGCCGCGCCTGCATTGCTCTTTGCTTCCCTGGCAATCTGTGGCGCGCTGCTGACCTGGGAACGGGCAAGGTCCGCTTCGAGGCTGCCGCCAGCCCGTGACTGGGAATACAAGGCCGAGGGCAAGCACAACGTTGTCCTCACCTACTCAGGCTCGCTGGATGCTTGGCGAGGTCTGGCAGTGAGGCTTCGGAAGACGCACTCGGGGGACGCCACCGAGACGGTTCGTGAAGTTCACGACCTCTTTCCGTCCGGCATGGAGGAGTTCGCCGAGAGGGTCATGATCCCCGTGTTAGGCCACGAGTACGTGGACCAGTGCGCGTCGGTCGCGGCGACTCGCCAGACCATGCAGGCCTTTGCCGCGCGGTTGAGGGACAGTGACGGTCTGCGTCCGGTGTGCCGAAGGCACAGCACCATTGATGAGTCCGCAGCGAGCATCCTGCTCATGACAGACTCGACCACTGTCGACGCCCCCAGCCACGACATCTGCGCGGCGCTCGGGTGTGCCTCACCGCTTTCATCAGGGCCACCGTTCGTCCGAATGGGCTCCCCCATCGCCGTGGAGATCAAGCCCAAGGCCGGTCTCGCAGTCCGGTCTTCGGACGCTGCCGCGGTGGCGCCGTCTCCCGCGTTGGGGGCGGGTGCCCCGGACCCGCGTGCATCGGACACCGCCTCCAAGTTCCGTATGCAGCAGGTCTGGAAGGTCTCCAAGGGCAAGGCGCTCAGAGCGTCCGCGTACTGCCCCCTTGACCTCTTTCACGGGGACGACACGTGCCGCCGCCGGGCCCTCCGCGGGCTTGCCCAGACCCCGCACAACAACTTCAGGGTCTTCGCCCGAGGGGCGCCGCCCTTCCCCCCGGCGGACACCGAGGACAGGTGGTCCGGGGAGGAGCGGTCGGCCATGAGGGCGGCGGAGGCAGCCGCCGCGCCGGGCGCGGTCCTGCAGTCCGTGCCTCAGGCGAGGTCCGGGGCCTCGGCCCCCGCCGGCCTTTCGCGGCTCGAGTACCAGCGACACCTGGCAGAGAGCCTCGAGGCAACGAGCATCGGAAACCTTGCCGTGGGGCTGCCAGGCGGCGCGAGGGTGACGGCGCCTTCCCGCGCACCCCCGTCGTGGCACGGTTTGCACGAGTCCATCGCTCATGCCGAGGCCGCGGTCCCGCTCACCGCGCCATCGGCCGCGCTGGAGTCCATGGTTCTGGCGTGCCTCGAGCGCGAGCCCCTGCTGGGGAGGCTCTACAAGGCGCAGTCGCTGAGCGGCGACGTCTCGTCGACCCGCCTGTGGGATCTGTACAGGCCGTGCCTGGAGGCCGCCGCCGGCAGGTCCTTCACCTCCCCGCGTGACGCCCACAAGTGGGCGAGGCAGGCGACCACCCTCGGCGCGCAGACCCTCGCGGTCGCTGACGCCACATCCCGCGATGAGGTCGGCTCCAGCGGCCAGCGATTCCTCGTCGCCCAGACGGCGTGCGACTGCAGCGTGCTGCTCTCCCTACAGCTCGTGTGGGCCCCCGGGTGCTCGGGCGACGGGGCGGCGCAGGCGACCGGGCAAGCCATGCGAGGGCCGGCCGCTGCAGCGTCCTTCTTCCGCGAGCTTGCCGGCAGTGCGCCCTGTCCGGCACGTCCGGCCCAGGCAGACGGCGACCGCGCGCAGCCGGCAGGCGCCAAGGTTGCCCAGCGGGCCCTAGGCGCCTTCAGGCTGACGTCGTGCGCGGGCGCCCCCGGAGGCGGCGCGTGGGAGCTGGACACTGCGGCCGTCGAGGCCCAGGTCCGCTCCGCCCTTGATGGCACCCCTGCCGAGGACGTCTCGGCCGACGACGTTTGGGTGCTGTATCGCTTCAGCGTGGTGGATCTTGAGCCCAAGCTGTGGTCGCGCATCCCCAAGTACGCTGCCAAGGACGCGGAGATCACCGCGGCGTTCGCGCACCTGGTGTCCGACCCGGCCAAGGCGTCGTCGTGACGAGGGCATGGGGCTGGGGCGCGCAGTTGTGCCGCAGGGGCAGCGAGCCGGGCGATTGATGGTCGGGCGCAGAAGCGAAACGGGTGCAATCAAGCATCAGGCAATGGTTTTCGGGCAGTGCTGCGATGGCACTCTGAAACACACGCAAAGGGTCCATGCTCGGCCCGGGGACTCCTCCTCCACTCCGGGCGCCGTCACCGTCATGCCCACATGGGGACGACCGCGGTGGTGCTGGCCCCGGCCTTCCAGTCCGTCCCGCCCGAGCCGTCCCACGCCACCCCGTCGGCCCCCAGGCGGTCGAGGCGCCTGCGCACCGCAATGCGTAGGGCAGCGGCGTCGTCGGAGTCTGGATGGAACAGGCTCGGTGCGATACCACGGCTCGGCTCGGCCGCCTCGACGGCCATGGCGGCGGTTGGAGCCCAGCCTGCAGCGACGACCGATGCCCCTGGGAGCGCCAGGACACAGGCCGCTGTGGAGGTCCCGGTTGGGGCGTCAGAGGGCCAGGTGATCCGGAGCAGGAGCGCGGCGGACGCGGCATCGCTCTGCAGCCCGACGCGGAGCGCGGACGCGGCAGCGGACGTCACGGACGCCGGGCTAATCGCGGCGAAGGCAGGGAGCGCCGCGACGACACCGCGCCGCCTGGCCTCGAGCCTTGCGTGCTGCCATGCCACGCTTCCGCCGGAGGACAGCTCGGGGGCTGCGGAGGCGAATGCCCGGCCGAGCGCCACCTCGCACGAGTCCACGAGCGACACGCGGAAGCGCGCAACAACCACAGAATCGTGGTTCCCGGACGTCGTTGCCGCCGCAGGTGCGTCGCCAGGGATCACAGCGACCACGTGCGCCTCGCCGCCGGTGTGCCGGCACTCGAGCTCGGCCTCTCCCGCGGTCACGCGGCCGAGCGCCGCCTTGGCCCTGGCGCTGAGCCGGAACCCCCAGGAGGGGGCCTGCTCGGCAGTTTCAGCGGCATCGGGCGCCGCGGCGGCCGGAAGCGCGAACGAGGAAGGCGCCGCGGAGACACCGCCGGCTTCAGGCGCCAGCGCAAACACGCTCGCAGCCGAGCTTGACACGGCCGGCGCACGAGCCACGGGATGAGCGCGGCCCACGGTCTTGGGCGAGAGGATCTGCGCGGGAGGCGTCACCGACGGCGACAGCATCCCCGTCGTCCAGGGCGGCGCGTCGCGCTCCGAGGCGGACAGGATCTCGTCGAGAGGGTCCGCCCCGGCGGACGCGGGGCGGAAGCAGCCACCGGCCGGCCCTCCCCAGCCGCCTGATGCCTCGAGCTCGCGCCGAGACCACTCCAGCTCCTTGCCCCTGGCTGCGGATGCCACTGACAGCGGCTGGTGCCTTCCCTTGGCCCCGGACGAGGCGGCGGCCGACGAGGCGGCCGCCGACGAGGACGAGGACGACGCGGAACCGACAGCCGACGTGGCGCGGTTGGCAGCGCGCTCTGCCTTGGCCTGCAGCCGGTGCTCGTGCTTGAGGCGGCGCTGCGCCTCCTCCGCCTCGAGCCCGGCCAGCAGGTCCTGGTGCCGCGGGAAGGTTGACCTCTGGAGCATGAGCTCAATGGTGGCGATGCCGGCCTCGTGCTCGGCGATGCGGGAGGACTCGTTGGCGAGGTGCCAGTAGTTAAAGGTCCCGGGGGGCACGGCGACGCCCTCCTGCTTGGCGTTGAAGCGCTTGCAGTTCTCAAAGACGCGGCGCATGAGGGCAAGGATGTCAGCCACCCTGACCGGGCCGGCCGTGGGCGGGCGCCGGGCCGAGCGCAGCATGCGGAGCTGGTCCCTGACCATCACCAGGTCCGCCGGCTCCGCGCCCACGACGCGCTCGTACGCCTGGAGGTCGACTCCAGGGAAGAGGACGCGGAACTTGTCGATGAAGGGCCACGTGGCGACGCTGGCGTGCTTCTTCGCCACCAGCTCCGCGCAGAGGTGCTTCTCCAGGATGCTCGTCGCCTTGACCTGCTTCCACAGCCGGAACGGGCCCAGGATGGCCTCGCGCTGCTCCCGGTGCATCGTCACCTCGGCGTCCAGCTCCCTGAACTTCTCCACCGCCTTCTCCTCGTCCCGCCCCTTGTGCTTGCGGAACGTCTCCGCCGCGGCGCGCAGGGCGTGCTCGGACCAGAGGTGGATGAAGGCCTGGAGCGTGCGCTGCGTCTGGTCCGCCAGCTCCGTCACCGCCCGCTCCGCCGCATCGCCGGCCTTTTTGGCCGCCGCAAGCACCGCGGGGTCCTGGTAGAGCCGCAGCGTCGCGGACAGCGAAGTCTTGCACCGCCAGTGGAACATCGTGGCGCTGATAAAGGGCGTGCTCCCCGGCTTGTCGGACAGCCCGGCGCGGAGGGACCGCAGCGTCTCCTCGCCGGGCTTCGCGGCCGCCTCGAACGCCGCACGGCCGACTTCCTGGGCCTCCTGGAGCTGCGCCTCCACCGCGGGGTTCTGCACCGCCTTGGCGACGGCCCCGGGCCGCGAGCGGAACGTGGTGCTCAGGATGAAGGCGGACTCGGCGTGCTTCGAGAGCGCCGAAACGACCTGCAGGCAGGCGTGCCGCATGCGGTCGGTGAGGCGGCCGGCGAGCGGGTCCGGGAGGGAGGCCTGGGTGCGGAGCTTGAGGGTGGGGCCTGACGTCTTACGGCCCGTGGGAGTCGCCCTCGGCGTCCACGACGGGGTGGACGGCTGCCGTGGGGTGATCGTCGGGCGCCGCGCCGCGGGCGCCCCGCTGCCGTCCGGGTGCCAGTCGTCCTCGTCCGTGTCGTCGCGCCGCCGCTTGGATGCGGTGGATCGGGGAGTGGCTCCACCTCGCGGGGTGGCGCCGCCGACGGAGCCATAGGAGGAGTTGCGGTTGAGGCTGATGGAGATGCGCGGCCCTCCGGAGCGGGCCTTTGGGGTGGGCACCGGCGACGGCAACGGCGCTGGGGCGGGCCTGGCCGGGAGAGGCGGGGCGGGCATCGAGTGGGAGGGGAGCGACGACAGGAGAGGGCCGGGCGCGCCAGCTGAGTACGGGAGCGGCACGGCAAGCACCGCCTGCCGAGGCACGTCGGGGGCGCGGATGCGAATGCCCAGCCCGAAGTCGGCCGGGGGCAGGGGCATGGCCGGAGCGGCGACGGCCGCCGACACCTGGCGGGACGCCGCACGGGGTGCGACGGCGGGCACGGACGACGAGGACGACGAGGACGACGAGGACGACGAGGGCCTCGAGAACGAGATGGCGACGGAGCTTCCCGACAACGCGGAGGCCCTTTCCTCAAGGTCCGCGGCGCGCGCCCGCTTGGCCTGGGCCTGAAGGCGGAGGTACCCCGTGGCCTCCTTGGGGTACCGGTAGAACATGGAGGGCTTGCCGATGGACTTGCCGCTCGCCTCCGAGTTGAGGGTGCGTGTGGCCGCGTTGCTGAGGCTCTTGATGGAGTTCTTGAGGCTGTCGAAGTTCTTGGTCATGCCGTCGACGAAGAAGAGGATGTCCTGGTCGTCCTTGTTGAAGCGGCGGCAGTTCTCCAGCATCAGGCTGACGTCGCTGAGGAGCTCTGACACATAGCGGTACTCGTTGTTCTTGAGCTTGGAGCTCACCGTTGCGAGGTCCATGGGCTGCTTGATGACCTTGTAGTAGGTCGGCGCGAAGTCCGGCGTCGGCAGCACGGGCAGCCGGAAGATCACTGCCACGTGGCACATCTCTCCGGCGCGGGGGCCTATGCGGATCTTGGCCTTGGTCTTGCCCAGCTGGTCGAGGAACTCATGCGCCGCCGCCTTGTTCCGCGTGGACTCCTCGCTGAGCTCCACCTCGGGGCCGACGTTCCACTTGCGCCGCCGCCTGCCGCTGTTGCCCGAGTCCGGGGAGACCTTGGCAGCCAGAGCGTCTGGCTCCATCCTGGCGGGGACTCCAGGAGGCCCGAGGTGAGAGGCCGCCGGCGGGAACGTCACGGCGCTGGACCCGCCGGCACCGCCAAAGCCAGGCATGGGACCGAGCGACGGGACCGCCCCAAAGCCAACGGTCGCTGGGCGGAGGGAGGTGAACTGGACGGCAGACGCAGCCGGGGGAGCGGATGAGTCCAGCCCGAGGCCAAGCTCGTCCAGCTCCGCTTCCTCGTCGTCGTCGTCGTCATCGTCGTCGTCGTGGGGCAGCAGAGCAGAGCTAGTGGCCGGAGCAAAGCTCGGCACGGCAGGGGCAGGGGGAATGGACACCGACCGCGGCGCCGGAGGGGGCGCAGCCTTCGTCAGCCTCCTGGCTGAGTCAGTCTCAAAGGGCCGGCGGCGCTGCACGGGCACGCTCAAGGCGCCATTCCTTGCCCGGGCGTTCACGTCAGCGACGGACATCCCTAGGTTGGCGGCGAGGATTCCGGCGGCCAGGTCTCCCTGCTTGGTGCACAGCTCCGAGGCGGGGACGTCGCCGAGCTCGGGCCAGACGGCCGCTCCGGTGCGGAAGGGCGCCATCGTGAGCGCAATCGCGCTGTCGAGGCTGCTCAGCAGCCGGCAGTGAACGTCGTGGATGGCCTCGTGGAGGTACGCCGGCCTGCCCAGCGGCCCGACGCGCTTCGCGGCGAGCTTGTATGAGTCGTATGATGCCAGCCAGCTCAGACTCCATGTGAACTGGGTCATGCCCGGGAGGTCGCAGATCTGCTCCAGCGCGGCCACCATGGCGTCGTGGTGCTGCCCGAAATGCCCCTCGTGCTTGGAGGTGAGCCAGCTGCGGTCCTCGCTCACGAAGTCCGGGGCCACCACGGCCAGCGTCTCGTCGAGCTGCTTGATATAGCGCAGAGCGACGCCACGGCGCTGCTTGATGTCCGCCTTGAGCTCCTCGCGGCCGTCGTGCAGGCTGTAGACAAAGCAGTTGCTCGCAACCCGCCGAAGCTCTAGGGCCACTTGGCTAGGCATGCTAAAGCCGCCGGCCAGCAGCTTCTTTTCAATCGTCTTCAGCCCGGTGGGATGCTCCACTGCAGCAGGGTAGTTCGGGGCCGAGAGCTTGCTCGGCGGGCTCCCGAACAGGCGCTTGAACTCCTTGTCAGCCAGCATCGTGCGAACGACGCCCAGCATCAGGTCGAACGCGGCCTGGTCAGGGACCGCGACCGCCTTGGGGAGGCGCACATCGAGCATGAACGCCATCTGGGCATGCAGCGAGCTGGCCTCCGGGACGCAAGCAAACGCCGCCCGCAAGGCTTCGATGAACTCCTCCGTGGTCCTGAACTTGCATGTTTCGGTGCTACAGCCAAGTCGAGCCTGCAAATTGCCGGGCGCGAGCGGTGCGGGCGCAACGGGAACAAGGGGTGGCCGCTGCGATTCTCGACCCGCGCTTGCGCAGGTGCAAGGACGCTTCTGCTCACCGCAACGCTGTACAGGTCGACGTAGCCTGACGCATCCTTCCTCGGTGGCAAAGACAACGAGGACACCGGCACGTGGCTGGCCTTGCACGCCTGCTGAAGAATCGTCAGGGATTTGTGCAGCCTGGTGAACACGAACAAATCCTTCGGCGATGCGAGCCGCCTGCCAGCAGCAGCCATGACAGTATGCCCCTCAGAAACGCTGCGCGCGGCGAGTGACAAGGCCTCGCCGCAACCCTCCGCGACGGCCAAGTGCGTCCGGCCGAGGGCTTTTGCAATTGAATGCCTGGCTCTGTTTCAGTGTCCCAGGGGTTTGCTCTGATTGTTTGTGGGACCGAAAGGCGCGCGCACCTCCTGCACCAAAGTGGGTGGTCTCGGGGCATTCAGCGCATGACGATCCCGCAGGTCGTTTGCTTCAAGCTGCGGCAGCAGTGCACACGCTCGGACTGATGCCTACTCCACGGACGCCAGCCCGTGCTCGTCGGCAACCAGGGTGAACACGCCAGCCGGGGCAGGGCCCCTAGCCCTGGCCTGAAGGTTCGCGACGGCATCAGCGACGATACCGGAGCCACTGTCCACGCCGGTTTTGGTCATCGCCGCCACCTGCCCCCTGCTCTTGGGCCGGGGCCGCAGCGTGTGCCCTCGCAGCTCGTCCCTCCCGTTGGCGGTTGTGCTGCCCAGGCGGCCCGGTGAGCGCCACTCCCCCGCGACGTCCTCGAGCGTTGCCTCGTCCTCCTCCTCCAGCCGCAGCTCCGCCTCGCCGCGCAGCGCCCCGCCGACCCACTCGCCCGCGACCACGGCCCCGGCAAACGCCACGGTGAGCTGGCCCTTCCCGTGCCTGTGGCCGCCCAGCCAGGCGCCGACGTACACGCACCCGTCGGCGTAGCGGCAGCGTCCGCTCCCCTCCTCCTTCCCTCGCACCATGGTGCCCTCGTACACCCGGAGCTCCCCCTCGGGCTCCCCGCCGCTGTACACGCAGCGCCCCCTTCCTTCCGGCAGCCCGCGCCGCCACTCCCCCGAGAACTCCAGCCCCAGGTCCGGGAACCAGCCCGTCCCCACCCCGTGGGGAAGCCCGTCCTCCCACGCCCCGCCGTACGTCCTGCCCGAAGCCCACACCATGCTCCCCTCCCCCTGCCGGACCCCGTCCCGCCAGCACCCCTCGAACTGCCCGCCGTCGGAGAACAGGCAGTGCCCGAGACCGTTCCTCTTGCCGCTGCTGAACTTGCCGCGGAAGCGGTGCAGCTCCGGCGTCTCCTCCTCCCCCGGCCCGGCGCGCTTCCCCCTGCGCCACCCGCCGTTGTACCACCCGCCGGCAGAGTACTCCACGCGCCCGCCCCCGTCCCGAAGCCCCTCGTGGAACGCCCCCCGGAACACGTCCCCGCTCTCGTCCAGCTCCGACCCGTCCCCGTGCGGCAGGCCTGACACCCAGTGGCCCCTGACCCACGTCCCGTCGGGACGCTCGAGCAGGCCCATGCCCTCCTCGTCGCCCCTGGCGAAGGACCCCTCGTAGCTCCCCCCCGCTTTCCGGACAAGCTCGGCTCCGCTCCGCGAGTGATGGGGCGCCTCGCTGTACTGCCTGCTGCCAGCACCGTCGAGCCCCCACCGATGAGGGCCGCAGAACGGCCCGCCCGGGCCGCCGGTGCCCGCTGCTTCGGCTTGAGCCGCGTCGCCGACGATGACCCATGGGCCCTCATCCACCACGCCGTCGGACCACACGAGGCGCCCGCGCCGCGGCGCGCCGCCACGCCATAGCCCCTCGAACTCGACCGGGACCGGGACGGCAGTCCCAGCCCCGGGGGCCTCCCACACCGCGCGGCCCTCCCCGTCCCTGACGCCGTGCACCATGACGCCCGTGAACAGCGCTCCGTCCGGGCACGGCGCGTCGGTGCACTCCCTCCTGCCGCCAGCGGCAGACGCGGGGGCCTTGCTGTGCGCGTCTGCCGCTGCCGCACGCCTTGCGGCCTCCTCCTCCGCAGGGCTCCACGGCGGGAGCTCCAGCACCCACACGGAGGGTAGCGGTGCTGAGGCGACCCCACGGGCCCGAGCCTGGGCGACCTGCTCGCCTCCGGCAATCACCAGGCGGGTCACTGTGACCGCTGCCCCTTCGCCGGGCGCTTCGACCGGGGCGGCGTCCGTCACGGCCTCTGCCGATGGCTCTGTGCCCGCTGCGGCGGGGGGTTCTGTGACTGCCCCCGTTGACGATGGCGGGCGGGCCAAGCCGGGCGGTAGCGGCACGAGAGCCTCCGAGACCACGACTGCCGGCCTCAGCAGGCGGCTGAGCACGCCGCAGACCTGCAGGTTCTGGCTGGCGTCTTCGTCGGCCGCGCCGCGCCACTCTGGCTCGGGCCGGAGGGCTGCGGTCGACCTGGAATCGCTCGCCGAGGCCGTGGTCCAACGGGCGGCGGTGGCCAGCGGTGACGACAATCCGGAGCGCGCGGTGACGATGTCCCACCTTCCGGTCACTGGGTCCAGCGCCCACAGGCACGCGGCGCCGCCAAGGCTGTTGGGGTCTGCCTCCTCGTGATCCAGCAGCAGGCCTGAGGCCCACTCCTGCAGGTGCGCGACTGGCGGGGGGGTGCCCTCGGTCTCGGCGGCGGCCTCTGCGGCATTTGCGGCCTTGGCAGCGTGGGTGTTCACGATCCGGGCCGCTGCTTCGGCCACGGCGGCGCGTGCCTCCGCCCCTGAGCTCGTGCGTCTCGCGGCCCCACCGATACAGAGGATTCGGTGCACGCCCTCCCAAGGCTCAGGCTGTCGCTCTGGCTGGGGTGCTGCTTCCGGCTCTGCCTTTGCCTTGGCGCCCTTCTTCCCTGTGTCCTTCTTCTTGGCGTCCTTCTTCTTGTCTTTCCCTCCGCCCTTCTTCCCGCCCTTCTTCCCCGCCGCCTCCTCCGGCTCAGCCTCGGGCTCCGCCAGCGAGTACACCTGGGGCGTCGGCCTGCCAGGAGCGGTCAGGAACCGGGCAGGGATGGCCGCCCAGACAGCGGTGTGCCACGCCGTGGGCGCAGGGGCCGGCCCCAGGAGCCGGGGCGCCTCGGCGTCCGCCTCCGGTGCTTCATCCTCGGGCCCCAGACCGGAGGTAGGCACGGTGATGAGGGCGGGTAGCGTCGGCACGCGGATCCGCCGCCACCGCAGGCTGTCGACGTGAAGCGCCCAAGCGTCCGAGCGGGCGCGGGTGCCGTCGTGGCCGCCCTGCAGCACGATCTCACGGTGATCGGGGACGTACACGGCGGCGAAGCGGGAGCGGGGAAGCGGGGCCGGGGAAGCGGGCGCAGGCGTGGCAGACTCGGACGCCGCCGCCGCCCCAGCCGCCCCGTCTGGTGCGGCGAGCCCAGCAGCCGCCATCACGGCGCCGGCCCACGGGACACCAACCTCGTCGCCCGGGAAGCGGGGCGCGTCCGCCCGGCCGGCCCCCTCGGCCTCCTCCTCGGCCTGCCGTGCCTCGTCCGCGCACATGACGACTGGCGGGTTGAACCACGTCTGACGGTCGAGGTCCAGCACCCACAGGGCGTCGGCACAGAGCCCCCCGGGGCCTTCGCCGCCCAGTGCAAAGACGCGCGGCCTCACAGCAGCGTCGCTGGGGGGGAGCGCGCGGACGGTCGTGTCCACCGGGGCCTCGTCTGCCCCCGCCGCATCCTTCTTCTTGTCCTTGGCTCCGCCCTTCTTGCCGGCCTTCTTCGAATCCTTTTTCTTGTCATCACCACTTGCAGCCCCAGCGTCAGGGTCCGACGCCAAGGCTGCCGCAGCCGCCGCAGCGTCGCTCCCCTCGTTAAGAGCCTCCACGGCAACCAGGGCGTGCCAGTGACGAGGTGACGGCCAAAGCAGCGGTGGAGGCCCGGAAGGCTGCGAAGCAGCCTCCTCTGCGGCCTCCGCCTTGCCGGGCTTCTTCTTCTTGCCCCCAGAGGCAGCTGCAGCTGCGGCCTCGGCCTCCGCTGCTGCGCGTGCCTCCTCTGCCGCCTCCGTAAGCGCTTCGTTTGCGGCCTGGGCAGCGTCTGTCGGCTCGGTCGCGGTGAGCTCAACTTGCAGGGAGGATTCGCCGCCGGTGAGGATGGTCAGGCGAGCATCGCGCATCGACTCTGCGAGCCCCGCACCCGCAAGCTGGGCTCGAGATTCAGCACCGCCGAAAACGACGGTCTTGCCAGCGATGACGCACGCTGCGGCTCCGGTGACGGCGAGGGCCGCCACGGTAGTTCCGCTTGTGTCTCCGTCCTTGTCACCACGCCCAGCCTGACCCAAACCAGCAGCCCCAGACGCAAGCCGCGGCCAAGGCTGGCCGCCACTGAACGCGGTGCCGGCTTCGACAGCCTCGTCAGACCCAGTGGGCGGTTGCCAAGCATCCGCTGCCGGCAGAACGTGCACCGCGTCCTTGCTGACAGTTTCAGTCGGCTCAGCGCCAGCGCGGACGCCACCAACGATGATCAGGGATCCCGGACTGTCAGCACCGGGGCTGCCAACGACGCAAGCACCCCGGCGCAAGTGCCAGTCCGTTGCGGCGCCGGCCCCCACAACCGGCGTGCACAAGGCCGCCTCCGACCGGTGCATGACCTCGAAGCTGAGGACTGTTGTGCCACCAGCGGTGCTGCGGCCCGGTGTGTGGTATACAGGGAGGTCCGACGGCTGCACCGCCTGTTGCGCAGCCAATCTTTGCGGCAGGTACAATACTGACGTCGAATGGGCTGCTGTCAGTGTAAGGTTTCAGCCGCCGCCCGAGTCACCGCAAGGGGTAGTGCTGGGCGGTGTGCTCAAGCAGCCATCACTCATCACCTGCCGTCTCACTGCCAGGAGGCACGGACATCTGCGACCGCGAGGCCACCCTGCGGGCCTCGAGCCCCGCGAGCCGCCACTTGGTCAGGTGGCCCGAGGAGGCCGCGTGAGATTTCATCCTGGCAGCCTTGAGCGAGGCACGTGCCTCGAATGCGATGGCCGCGGCCCGCTTCTTAGACTCTAGGCGGTGCTGCCGTGTAGCCTCGGCACGCGGGGACATCGACCTGGCCGACTCCGGCGAGCTCGCAGCGGCGGCCCCGGGGGACAGCGATGCCGTGGCTTCGCGCGAGCTCATACCCTCTGCAGCAGCATCGTGCAGGTCCGACGAGCGGGGCAGCCTCTCCGGCGAGGGGGATGGTGAAGCGTTCGATCGCGCCGAAGGGCTCCGGCGCTTGCTGTACCGGAAGCTCGGCGCTGGCTTCCGGCTGGCTGCCGGCGAGGTCATGGCCGGCGACGAGAGCATGCGGCGGAGCGAGCCGACCGATGGCGTGCTCTGCGAGAGCTTCTGCCATGCCGCACTGGGCGCCCTGGCCGGCCTGGGTGCCGAAGACGGGCCGCGGGCGAGCTCAGCTTCGATGGTATGCTCATCGATGGGCCTGATATCGTCTGAGTCAACGGTCGAAGGTACGATGCCCGACGCAGGAGCAGGGTCCAGCCTTGCGGGGGCCGCAGCCCGACCTGGTCGGCTCGAGCCGTTGACTGATTCGGCTGGCTGAACGGCTTCCTCGGCCGCTCCAGTGGTGCCAGCCGGCTCAGCGGCCCCAGCGGCAGGCACGGCAGTAGCAGCACGCGAGACCGATTCAGCGGTTTTGGCGCCGTCGGTGATGGCTCTGGCAGCCTTTGCGTCTGCCTCGGTCCGCTCGGCGGGCTTGAAGTCGCCCTTGGGCTGTGCTTGTCCTGTGGCCTTGGCGGCAGCAACGCGCTCGGCTTCACCCTCGGCGATGAGCCGTCGCACTGAGTCGGGCACCTTGGCTCTGGCCCGCATCGGCGAGGGTGGGAGCCGGGCCCGAACACCTGAGGGGCTGCGCTGCGACCGTGGCGAGCCCACTGCCGACTCGCGGCTCGGGGAGGCAGAAGGTTGTCCCGTCGGCACTGGCTCGCTGCCGTCTGCAGCAAGTTCGTCCGGTTTGCCGGCCACATCCATCCGATCCAGGGGCCACGCAGGTGCAGCCGGTGCCGCAGCCTCCTCCTCGTCGGCCTTCAGCTTCGCAGCAGCAGCCACAGCCTCCTCCTCGTCGGCCTTCAGCTTCGCAGCAGCAGCAGCCGCAGCCTCCTCCTCGTCGGCCTTCAGCTTCGCAGCAGCAGCCGCAGCCGCAGCCTCCTCCTCGTCGGCCTTCAGCTTCGCAGCAGCAGCCGCAGCCTCCTCCTTGTCGGCCTTCAGCTTCGCAGCAGCAGCCGCAGCCTCCTCCTCGTCGGCCTTCAGCTTCGCAGCAGCAGCCACGGCCTCCTCCTCGTCGGCCT
>Ga0136560_1000449_pt1 | contig 20545 bp, 17 predicted proteins | sample AntRauMeHopE1497_FD_104925 | JGI IMG/M metagenome (GOLD analysis project Ga0136560, IMG submission 104925) | Saline lake microbial communities from Rauer Islands, Antarctica - Metagenome Hop E1 #497 | ecosystem: Environmental > Aquatic > Non-marine Saline and Alkaline > Saline | place... | reverse complement strand
TGCTTGTTTAAGCTACCACAAAATACAACTTTTTAAACAGTTTTCCTATTTAAAAAACTCTTGGAACACCAATAAAATATATACTTGGACAAAATATCCGTCAATTTTTCAGGGGATGGCTAAATAAAAAAAGAGGCCAGTTGGCCTCTCCACATGAATATAATTCCTTGAGGTATGCCAAGGACAAGGTATGAATCTAAATAAGTCCATCAAAGAAACAAGAATCGAGAACCAAGACACAGAAAGCTTGGCGCTTGCATTGCCGACTGTTAGGGACGGTTTTGATTCCGACCCAGCTATTGCATCGTTAAGTATCTCGATGGCTCTACATAGTGATATTTTCCGCTATTCACATCCTCCGGTAAACCCGTTGGCGTTGAATTTGGTCTGTACTGCGCCTTGTCTAGATCCGGTCTTCACCTGAATCGCTAAATTATTATCTCCACTACCATCCCGTTTGGGACTGCAGTATTCAAAAAGGTAAAAGCTGTTGGCCCTTTCGGAAACTTTGTCGGAGATATCGTTGAAGGTGTCCTCTAATTCTTCCTTGTTAATTGCAAATACGGTAGCAGTCTTTCCGATGTCCGCCAATACTTCTGTATCTATTTCGCCACCCAATCCAATACTAAAGAAAGAGATATTGGCATTGGCTTCGTTTACTTTCTTAAGTGCTGCCTCCTCCGTAAAACGTGAGGCCTGATCGGTGCCATCCGTAAAAATTACCACAGATGCAGCACCTATATTACCGCCCGCCGTTGTATCTTTTATCAAGGCTGATACAATATCCGTTGATTTGATTACCGCTCCATAAAGATCTGTGGAAGGATCCGAGCTAATATCGGTGGTAATACCATCAATGGAGGTGATGAGCTCGGCTCTGGAGGAAGTAAGTTCGTTTAAAAGATGTAGTTTGTTCTCGCCGTCAAACCAATATATGGCCATTTGATTGGACGGCTGCGGTGTTTGGGGCATTACATTGTTCACAAAGCTGGTGCTGGCAACCTTAAGCTCATTAAGGCTACTGCTCAATACACTATTGCTCAAATCCAATACCAATAGGGTACTGTTATTAAATATCTGTGAGTTGGGCGAAATTCGCGCAAAGGATTCTGAGGTAGATATGGTATTAAAGCAATCATCGTTTCTGCCTTGTTCGTAAATGGTAAACTGATTGGCCATTAATCCGGACACAGGATTTCCGCTGGTATCGGATACCTTAAAAAATATGGATACCTTGCCCGGTGCGGTGGTAAATTGGTCTTGGATAGATAAAATTAAATCGCCTTCATCCAAGCCTAAACAATCGTCAACGGGCTTTCCCTGACCAAGTCCCTCGCCGGTATTTAAGTTTAGATCAATATCGTCATCTGCATTTCCGCAGGATATAAAAAGGGCAAGTACAAAAAGAAAAGACAAGGATTTAAGAATAGTATTCATAAACATACATTTTGAGTTCAACAAGCAGAACGGACAAACCTAAATTTAAGTATGGCATCCCTTAAAAATTATGTTAAACATTGTTAAAGGATGAAAATTGAGTTTATTATTTCTAATTTGAGCCAAATATAATGACAACCATACCATATAAACTACGCTTGAAACAACTAGTTTTAGTCCTAACTGCGCTATTTTTAGCAAGCTCGCTAGGTGCGCAAAAGAAAAATGCCCAATTTCAATTGAAAATTAAAAAGGCAACCGGGCCAATAGCGATAGATGGTCTTGGCGATGACCCCGCTTGGGGCAATACAGACGTGGCTAAGGATTTTTTTATGGTGCTGCCTATGGATGATGGCCCAGCCGTAAACACTTCGGAAATACGAATGGCCTATGATGATAAAAATATCTATCTGTTGGCTATTTTTTATAATGAACAAAAGGGCAAAAACTTTGTGGAATCGCTACGTAGGGATTTTGCCTTTGGAAAGAACGATAACTTCTTGTTGTTCCTAGATCCTTTCAACAATCAGACCACCGGTTTTTCCTTTGGAAGCAATGCAGCCGGCGCCCAATGGGACGGTACCATGTTCGCCGGTGGTAAAGTAGACCTTAATTGGGATACGAAATGGATTTCCGAAGTGACCCAAGACGATGAGAAATGGATTTTTGAAATGGCATTGCCGTTCAAATCGATTCGATATGAAGCCGGCGTTAAGGAATGGGGCATCAATTTTAGCCGGCTTGACCTAAAATCGAGCGAAAAATCGAGCTGGACTCCAATACCTAGACAATTCCCAACGGCTTCCTTGGCCTATACCGGCACTTTGGTATGGGACCAACCACCGCCGGCACCGGGTATAAACTATTCCATTATCCCCTATGTTTTAGGAAATGTCTCCCAAGATCTTGAAAATAATGGCAATCCGGAATATGATATAAAGGTAGGTGGCGATGTAAAGTTCAGCCTCACATCATCCTTAAACTTAGATTTAACGGTCAACCCCGATTTTTCTCAGGTGGAGGTAGATCGGCAAATTACCAACCTAGATCGTTTTGAACTTTTTTTTCCGGAGCGGAGACAATTCTTTTTGGAAAACAGCGACCTTTTTGCAAATTTCGGATATGATAACATTCGCCCATTTTTCTCGCGTAGGATAGGTCTTGGTGTTCCCATACACGCCGGAATGCGGGTAAGTGGTAATTTGAACGAAAATTGGCGCGTAGGCTTGTTAAACATGCAAACGGCCAGTATAGCCGAAACCGGCCTGCCCGGTCAGAATTTTGGAGTCCTATCGCTTCAACGAAAAGTATTCAAACGCTCTAACATTGGTTTACTGTTCGTCAATAAACAGGCGACCAATTATCCAAGCGAAATAGATTCCATACAAGCACTTTACCCACAATTCAACAGAAATTTGGGCGTGGAATATAATTTGGCTTCTTCCAATAACCTTTGGAACGGAAAGGCATTCCTTTTAAAATCTTTCGCCCCAGGGGATGACGGTAATGGGATTACCCAGGCAGCCAATATAGATTACAATAACAGGAAATGGAATTGGAGCTTTCGGCAAGAATGGGTTTCGGAGGACTATACGGCAGAGGTGGGCTTTGTTCCTCGTACGGGCTATGTAAGTCTTAGTTCGTCCGCAGGTCATGTTTTTTTTCCGAAAAACAGCAAATTGGTGAGCCATGGGCCTGTTTTGAATTTTAGGTACTTTTTTAATGAGTCCTTTAAGCAAACGGACCGGACGAATTTTTTACAATATAATTTTGACTTTCGTAACCGCAGCAATGTATTCTTTTTTGTTTCGGATGATTATGTGGAACTACTTGACCCATTTGATCCCACCAGATTGGGGAAAGAGGAGTTGGCAGCAGGCACCAAGCATAATTGGAACGCTTTTGGCTGGGCGTTTAATTCAAGGCCGCAAAGTCTTTTTACCTATAGTTTTGAGGGTAGGACGGGCGGTTATTATTTAGATGGGAATCGTACAAGTTTATCCACGGAGCTGGGGTATCGGTTTCAACCCTATGTTAGCCTTAGCGCAAATCTAAACTACAATCATATTGGTCTACCGGCACCTTGGAACACTTCCGAATTTTGGCTTGTTGGATCCGAGGTTGATATTACGTTTACCAACAAAGTATTTTTTTCCAATTTGTTCCAATACAACGAGCAAACGGGTAATCTTAATGTGAATTCCAGGTTTCAATGGAGATACAGTCCGGCTTCGGACCTCTTCTTGGTCTACACCAACAATTATTTCATTGCCCCCTTGGAAGGCCGTAACTGGGGTCTGACCTTAAAATTCAATTACTGGTTCAACCAGTAAAGGCTTCCGTAAGAAAGTATGATTTGAAACGTAGGCTTCATTCAAAATGTAGTAACTTGTAGGACATGACGCATGAGTTTAAAAGAATAGTGAATGCCTACCTCTCGGAGCGAGAAAAGGGCTTAAATTGTGTTTTAGCCACCGTGGTAGCCCTGGACGGTTCATCCTACAGGCGACCGGGCGTACGCATGCTTATTTCTGAAGCGGGTAAGATGGTAGGGGCGGTAAGCGGCGGCTGCGTGGAGAAGGAGATACTATTCCAAGCTGCCAATGTTTTTCAGACAGGTATGCCTAAAATGATGACCTATGACGGGCGTTTTCGCTTGGGATGTGAAGGTATTCTGTATATTTTATTGGAACCTTTTATTTTAAACGCTAGCACACTTCAAACCTTGCAAAATACTTTTCGCGATAGAATCGATTTTACCATACACTCTCAATATAAAAAGGAGTACGGCGTATTTGAGGATTTGGGTTCTTATGTGGCCATTAATGGGGATAACATTCCGTTGCAGGCCGACTTTAAAATAAGTTCCAAAATGGAACTTTTTAAGCAACCTATGAAGCCGGTGTATAAATTGGTCATTATCGGAGGCGAACATGATGCGGTAAAATTATCCTATTTGGCCCTCGGCCTTGGATGGGAGGTAATTGTTGCAACCGTACCTGCGGAAGATAAAGTGCAGAGCGACTTCCAAGGAATCCATGAACTGTGGAACCTAGAACCCGATACTTTGCCCGTTAGCCAGATTGATACACAAACAGCCGTGGTACTCATGACCCATAGTTATGTAAAGGATTTAAAATACTTGCATGCGCTTAAAGACTCAAACCCTATGTATTTTGGACTTTTAGGCCCTACAAAACGGAGGGAAAAGTTGTTTGGGGAGTATATGGAACTGTATCAGGAAGACGATTTTGAGTTTTTTGAATCGATTCACGGGCCGGCGGGACTTAATATTGGGGCCGAAGCGCCCGAAGAAATCGCCATCGCTATCCTTTCTGAAATATTGGCCGTAATCCGCAATCAAGAACCCATGATGCTAAAGGATAAAAAACAAGGGATTCACAATTGAAGGATAAGGTCAACATAGCGATTTTAATCATGGCCGCTGGGCAATCTTCCCGAATGAAGGACATGAAGCAGTTACTGCCTTGGAAGGGCACTAATTTACTATTGCACACGCTCAGCACCCTTTTAGAAGTTCAAAAAGAGCATATGTATATGGTGTTGGGCGCAAATGCAGATTTAATTATAGAAAAAGCTAATTTGACATCCCAACCCGTAACGATCATACAAAACGACCAATGGGAAAAAGGGCTGGGAAGCAGTATTTCCTGTGGCGTATCGGCAATCTTGGAGCAAAACAATACTATTGCCGGCATATTAGTGTGCTTGGCGGATCAGCCATTAGTAACGAGTGCGTATTACAAAACTATGCTTGAAGTTTTCAAAGCCGATGAAGTGCCCATCGTGGCTACTCGGTATCCAAATAAGTCGGGCGTCCCCGCAATTTTCAACACCGATGTCGCAAGGGAGTTAACATCTTTGAGCGCAGATTACGGAGCGAGACACCTCATGGCCAGATACAAGAATAAAATGGTAGTTTTGGACGCAGGCGACCAAATCACCGATGTTGACACGCCCGAAACCTATTCCGCCCTTTACAATAAGCATAACTCCTAAGAAAAATGAACAGAATCATCCTTTTAAAGAACAGTATTATTGGCAGTATCCTATGTATGGGTGCGTTAACACCCGTGGCAACCCAAGAAATGAGTTTTGAAGAATACAACCCGGCATCTACCTTGGTGGTGCCCGGCAAGGATATTCCTAGTGCAAAGTTTCGTTTTATCGATATACACAGCCACCAAAGGGATATGTCCGTTGAAAAACTGACCAGCCTGCTTAAAGATATGGAGGCCTTGAACGAGGGTATTATGGTCAACCTTAGCGGGGGTTCCGGAGACGACCTAAAAAGCAAGGTAGCTAATATTGAGAAAAGTTTTCCCAATCGCTTTGCCGTTTTTGCCAATGTAGATTTCGAAGGCGTGGGAAGCAATGATTGGGGCCTAAAAGCGGCCGAGCAATTAGAAAGGGATGTCAAAAACGGAGCAAAAGGACTTAAAATATTTAAAAGTCTGGGTCTGCGAAATAACGATGTCAACGGAAATAGGGTAGCCATAGATGATGTGCGTTTGGACCCCATCTGGGCCAAATGTGGGGAATTGGGCATTCCGGTGCTCATTCACGCCGCCGACCCAAAATCTTTTTGGGACGATATGGACAGTACCAATGAAAGATGGTTGGAGTTAAAAACCCGACCGAACAGAAAAAGGTCGGCCACCGATCCCGCACCTTGGGAGCAGATCATACAGGAACAGCATAATGTGTTTAAAAGGCATCCAAAGACCAACTTCATCAATGCCCACATGGGTTGGTATGCGAACAATCTGGCCAAACTGGGCAAGCTTATGGACGAAATGCCCAATATGTATGTGGGAATTGCAGCCGTTATAGCCGAATTAGGACGACAGCCACAAAACGCACGAGCGTTTTTTATAAGCTATCAAGACCGCATCCTTTTTGGAAAAGACAGCTGGAATCCGGAGGAATTCCCAACCTATTTCAGGGTCTTGGAAAGTAATGACGAGTATTTTCCGTATTACAAGAAGTACCATGCGTTCTGGGCCATGTACGGTTTAAACCTGCCGGATGAGGTATTAAAAAAGGTGTACTACAAAAATGCACTGCAGGTAGTTCCGGGGTTGGATGCTTCGCTTTTTGAGTAGCGAGGCTTATTTTTTAGAAAATAACGATGGAATTTTGAACATAAAGTGTTTTTTTTTACGCTAGTCGACTTTTGTTAGACTAATTACAGCCAACAGCAGAGGCTTAGAGCGCAGAGCGAAAGGCGCAAAGCCAACTTCATTACTCCGCCAGTTTTTTCTGGATATAGTTCAAAATCAGCATCCAGTTCATTTTCAGTAGGAGGGAAGCCGTGGGTACGTTATCGTCTTCAATAGCCGAGATAATGGATTCATGCTGATTGTTTGATTTATTGTAAAACCAATCGTCCTGCATAAAGGCGCGTTCGTAAAAGAAAATTCTCGTTTTTAAATCATTCAGCAGCTGTAACGCGAGCTCGTTTGCAAAACCTTGGGTAAGCAAGCGATGGAACTCCATATCTGCCTGAATTCGTGTAATGGCGTCGGCAGCGTTTTCAAAAACTTCTTGCTGTTGTTTTAAATCGCTTATATCATCTGCACTAAACTCTCTATTTTCAATGGCCATGACCTCTAGGCTTGCCACCAGTCCGTAAAGGTCTTCGGCCTCGGTTACGTCCAACTCGGCAATGATAAAACCTCGGTTGGGGACGGCCTCAATAATGCGTGCTTGCTGGAGTTGTGCCAAGGCCTCTCGGATAGGCGTAACGCTAAGGTTCAATGCTCGGGATACTGCTGCTAAATTTATGGTTTTGCCTAGGTCTAGCGCACCGGTTGTCATTTCTCTTAACAGGTAATCCCGTACCTGATCACGCAAATTTAATTTTTTGGCCATGGGGCAAAGATAGTAAATCGTATACGATGTGTTGGTCAAGAGTATTGTAAAATACTTCGGAATACTATAGTTTTACATACTAAATACAAGCATTTTCCGTTAGAAAGCTAGTAATCCAATCCATGGAACTTATGAATAAATCAATGATCATACTGCGCAACACCTTCGTTTTATTTGTCGTAGCGGCTGTCACCTTTAGTTGTAGCACGGACGAGGGCCAAATGGACGACAATTTAAACAGCACCGTACTAACGGCTGATGAATTACAGATGGTTTTGGAAACCCACCAAGTATCGGGCGTTGCGGACGATGTACTATTCAATCTCTTTATTAACGATGGTACCAATGGTAAACGTACGAGTACCGACGAATGTTACACGACCCAATATTCGGATACCGGTTATACGGTCAATTTTGACAATTGTACCCTAAATGGAACGGATACGTTGAGCGGTATGCTTAGCGTAACCTATTCGTTTGGCGACCAAAACAGTACGTTTACAGCTACCTACAGTGATTTTTATGTGAACGATATGAAGCTAAACGGCACAAGAAGCTTTTTGCTTGAGGGTGCGGCCAGCGGCAATGGCCTGTCTTTTTCGATTACCAGCGCTATGGATATGGTTTGGGCAGACGGAACCTTGGTTGCCGAAAACGGTACCCGCGTGGTTGGCGTCAGCATTGGTGAAAGTTTGGAGGATACTGTCGTTACATTAAACGGGAACTGGAACCTAGCTGCAGGGGCAGATGTCTATGAGGTGACCATAACAGATACCTTGGAAACCAAAATGGGCTGTAATTACATTTCTGAAGGAAAAATGACAGTAGATAAAAACGGACAAGCAATCTTAGTAGATTTTGGTAACGGTACTTGTGATGCTAGTGCTATGATTACGTATCCCAATGGCACCACGGAAGAAGTCTCGCTCTAAAAGGATGTAAGACTTAGGATACTGAATTTCTAAGCTTAGAGAAAATTTATTTTGTGTAGAAAGTTTCAATAAACGTAAATCAAAAAGGCTGATGACCTTGTTGATAGTTCCCATAAAAGCTGCAAACGCAAGAGATATTTTACATAATGTAATTATAGCTTACAGTTGTAGTCGTGCGAGCCGCAAATTAGCTTTGACATAATTGCTGACGATATAGTCCTACGGCCGATATCTGCAATTATGTCAAATATCGCGGAAATGCAGTATCCGCTAATTTCCTCCCAACTGTACTATAGTGTCTTGCGTTATGACACTTTGCTTGGGTACGGCATAAAAACAATAGGTCTTGGAGACCTTTTGTTTTTTGAGCGGGGAGAAGCGCTGGCCTTATTTGGTACTACTCTTTCTTAAATTTTTCTTCTAAAAGATTCTTCAACAAGGGTAATGAAACCAAGGTACGAGGTTCATGAATTCCATTAGAAAACAATAAACAAGCAATTAATAAACACTTATTAAATGAGCCGACGGTAGGAGGGGAGTGTAATGTTTGTGGAATGGAAAGCCGATTATATATTCATTATCTGCCATCCACTGAATCTTCAGTAAGGAATTTTGTTTTGTAAGTTAAAAAATGTAATTTTAATGTAATTACAACGTTTTAATATTGTAAATGCAATTGCTATGGGTAAAAAAATTTCGTACTCGAAAAAGAAGGCAAGCGATAAAGTCGGAAAGACTAGGGCAGAAAGCACAACTAAACCATACGCAAGACACAGAACTGCTGTTGTGGGTGCATCACTCCAAGCCAAGGCCATAATCAAGGAGACCAAAGATATAGATGTCCGAGTAACTTTTGCGGTACCTTCCTTTCATTTTCTGCCGATATTAAAAAAAGAAAGACCCACATATAAATATAATCAAATAAAACCTTTATTAAATTTTCTAGGTTACAATCAAGGTGATTCATCTGAACTTTTAGAAACTAATGTAAGTACATTGTCTCGGTGGAAAAACTCCGATAAACCAGTTGACATTGGAAAACTTAGGTCAAAAATAGTATTGGATATTGATGAGATAATTTCAAAAGGCGTTCGAATCTTTGGTGATGAACAGCTTTTTCAGGAATGGTTGAATACATCGAACTATTCTTTAGGGGATGTAAAACCTGTTGACCTTTTAAAAGATGTGTATTCTATTGAACTTGTTGAAGAAGCTATTGATGCCCTGTCTTGGGGTAGTTATGTATGAAGTATTTTAGGTTGTTTGAGGATATACCCGCAAGATCACCATTAGGATTCGGCTTAGGTGGCGCAAGATGGAACCATAATGGAGTTCCGATGATTTATTTATCCAATTTTTCCTCAATCGCCATTACTGAGATTATTAGCATCAAAGGAACTACGGTAGCCAGATCAAATTGGAAAATCTGTACTTTGCAAATAGAAGATTCAATAGCAGAACTTAGTCTTTCTGACGTGACAAAAGACTGGAACATAAGGCCGACAAGTAAATCAACAAAAGACTTAGGTATGCAATGGGCTAATAGTATGAATACTGTTTGCCTGAAAGTTCCTTCTGCAAGACTTAACCTAAGCGCTTATCCAAATGAGCATAATCTCTTGGTAAACCCGCTACATCCTGATTTCAGAAAAGTTGTAAGTTATCTGAGCTCGGAAGATTTTAATTTTCAACTTAACGATGTAATTTGACTCAAAGTAGCGTAGGACTATAGTATAATTGGAATACCGAAAATGAACTACTTTTAATTCAAACCTCAAAAAATCAAATGCAAAAACAATATCAAGGTGATACATCTAAAGGCTCAGAAAATATTGAGGGTGATGCGGTAACCGATTTTGAGCAGTTAGAAAAAGATAAAATCATTGAAAGGCAACTGCGATTTCAGGACTTATTAATAAGCATTTCTACCACCTATATTAATTCAGATTTAACAGATATTGATACGCTAATTCGTCAATCTTTAAAACAAATTGGAGAATTTGTTGAATCGGACAGAAGTTATATTTTTTCCTATAATCTTATAAGTAATACAATGTCAAACACTTACGAATGGTGTGCTGAAGGTATTGCGCCAGAAATAGATAACTTACAAAACATACCTACAGATTTCATCACCTATTGGCTAGACGCGCACAGAAATGGCGAGGCTTTTTATGTTGAAGATGTGAGTTTGCTACCAGAAGATGGTGAGCATGGTCTCCGTGCCATTTTAGAACCTCAAGGGATTAAAAGTTTGATAACCATACCAAAAATTAAAAACCAAGAATTAATTGGTTTTATTGGCTTCGACTCAGTTCATAAAATCAATAAATACGAAGAAAACGAAAAAGACATTCTTTTTGTGTTTGCGAACATGCTTGTCAATGTTATTCAAAGAAAAGAGAATGAAGAACAAATAAGGGTACAGGAAAAGAAAAAAGAAGAATTATTAAATAATTTATCACTTCAAAATGAGGAATTAAATGAATATGCCCATGTAGTGTCGCATGATTTAAAAACACCACTAATAAATATTCACTCATTGGTAAGTTGGTTTATGGAAGACAATAGGGAAGTGCTAGATGAAAACATCATGAAACCTTTACATCAAGTATTGTTTAATGTAGAAAAAATGGATTTTTTGATAAAGGGAATTTTAAATTATTCTTCTATCGATAAATTGCAAACAGAAGACAAACTAATTGACTTTAATGTGCTCATTGCAGAGGTTTTGCAAACGCTTTTAATTCCAAGTCATACAAAAATCACGATTCAAAAAAAACTACCAACTTTATTTGGAAATGCTTGGAGGTTTAAGCAAGTATTTCAAAACTTAATTCAAAATGCCATAAAATATAATGATAAAGAATTCGGATTAATTGAAGTTGGCTGTACTGAAAAAAGCGGCTATTTTGAGTTTTTTGTAAAAGACAACGGAATAGGAATTAAATCAGACTATTTCGAAAGAATATTTAAAGTATTCACCAAACTAGAAAGCACTGGATTGTCCTCCGGAATAGGGCTTTCTATTGTTCAAAAAATCATTACATTTTACAAGGGCACAATCTGGTTAAAAAGTGAAGAGGGTATAGGCACCACGTTTTACTTTACATTCGGAAAAAAATAAAGGGATGTAATCGTCTAGGAATATTTCTAGCTTAAAAGAAGAAAGTATGGCAAGTGAAAGGTATTTGGAATGCGCTATTGTGAACGAAAGCTAATTGTATATAAAATCTTGAATATAATCACTACAATCACCATTAGTATGACGATTTAAACATTCCTAATGTAACAATTCGTAAAACAGTAACTTTTACCGAACAACAGGAGAAATGGATAAATTGAAGGTAAAGAATTTACAAGGGAAAGTCTTGAAAGTGTTGTCAGTACTGCCCATTTGCTAGATATCGTGAGAGAGGTTAAAGCTCGTATGCGGAAAGATGGATTAAAAAGCTCAAATTTGAAGGTGAAATCCAAAGTTTAGAGGCCTTTGTATCGACCTTAATACACTATCCATGAGAGCTTTATTTTCTTTTATTGCAGTTTTTGTTTTTATGTCAGGCTGTAAGCAGCACTCCGAAAAGAATATGGTTCCCAAGGAGGCTAAAATCCGTCCAGCAAAAGGTTTTGCGCAGCACAGTTGGCAGATGGACTCTATTTACAAACGGCTACATCTTAAAGACACCTTAAACTATTTTACTCATTCGAGTTGCATGAAAACCATTATTGTTCACTAGCTCAATAGTTGCTCTTATGAGTGCATTACGTTTATCAATACTTTTTTGAAGTGGAACCATATTGTTTTTAATTCTTGTACAAAGACATATAAAATGAACGTTCATTCTTTTATTTGGCAAAGATTTAGGAGTTTAATGCCTAATGGCAAGTCAACAATGCTCTTAATAACAAAATAGTCTAGAAATCGATACGCCCTTGAATATAATAAATAGGTGATATGCGCCTGTTTTCCTTTGGCGGAGTTGGATAGGAGGTGTGTATGGCCTTTTGTGGGCGTACAGGTTTATAAAGTGCTATTGAATCCGTTTTTCAAAAGGACAAAATCAGTATTATCTTTTAGCATCCCTAGGTTTTATGCCTTTTCTTTACTGAAATTAATATATCTTAAAACCAAATATGGATTTCCAATTTATCACGTTTATACTGCGTAATATTGCAATGCCCGTAAAAAATATCTAAATATGCGGAAAATTCCAAAAAAATGAGAAATATTGTCATAGTAGGGGCCTCGGGACATGGCGCAATGGTATTGGACTGTATTAGGAAGGAAGGCCGATATAAGGTTTTGGGGTACTTAGATTCCTTTAAAAAAAAGGGCACACAACAGAATGGACTTGAAGTTTTAGGTAACGAATTTGACCTTCCATGGCTTATATCGAAACTCGATATCCATGGCATAATAGTCGCAATTGGAAACAACTGGAAGAGAAAGGAAATGGCAGATAAAATCGATAATATCGCTCCTAATCTGGAAATTGTTACGGCGATTCACCCCAGGGCGGCCATCGCCATGGCCGTGAAAATCGGAAAGGGTACTGTTATAATGTCTGGCGCGGTAGTGAACGCCAATTCGTGCATAGGAGATTTCTGTATTTTAAATACAAATTCATCGCTTGGACACGACGGGAACATTAAAGATTTTTCGAGCATCGCTTCGGGGGCATGTACTGGGGGAAGCTTTGTCCTTGGCGAGTATTCTGCAATTTCGCTCGGGGCGAACGTCATTGAGAACATTACCATTGGGAAACATAGTCTTGTAGGTGCTGGTTCGCTAGTCATTAATGATATCAAAGCATATTCCGTGGCCTATGGGTCACCGGCGCGTTTCGTAAGGGAAAGGAAAATCGAGAGTCCATACCTGAACGGGGATACGGATTCCACCGATTCCTAAACATTAACAATCTAAAGCATTAAAAAAATATTATGAATACGACACCCAACCAAGAAAATTTGACTAAACAATCCACGTTTAGGAATACTATTTTTTGGCTATTTGACTGGATTAAAGGTTCCAAGATTCGTAGACATTACGATGCAATAACAAGGATAAATAAGAATCACGAATCTGATTATGCGATAGGGCAACGAAAAAAATATCTAACGGAGATTCTCCAGCATTCTATAGAAACTGTTCCGTATTATAAAATCCTTAAGATAATGGATACCTCATTAGACCGGTTTCCCGTAGTCAATAAGAATCGGATAAGGCAGCATGCTGAATCCTTTCGTTCTGATACCTACGTGGACAAAAAAACCTTCAAGGCCAATACCAGTGGGTCTACAGGAACGCCTTTCACCGTGCTACAAGATGTCGACAAGAAGAGACGCCATACGTCGGACATACATTTTTTTTGGGAAGCGGTAGGCCATTCCTGGGGCACAGCGTTCTATTACCTAAGAATCTGGAACAAGCAAAATAGAAAGAGCAAACTGGTCAAAAAGATGCAGAATATCATCCCTATCGATATTTTTAAAATGAATGACCAAAAAATAAGAGAGCTACTAAACAGTTTAAAAGCAGACAACCTTCCAAAAAGTATCCTGAGCTATGCCTCTTCCCTAGACCGTATAGTCAAATATTTAGAAAGGAACCCCACCAATATGTCGGATGCAAGAGTAATTTCGATTATAGCCATGGCAGAAACGTTGGACGGCCCCACAAAAAAATACTTAGAAGAACATTTTCGTTGCCCAGTGGTATCGCGATATGCAAATACAGAGAACGGAATGTTAGCCCAACAGACTTCCTTGTCGGGGGACAATTTCCTTGCCAATCTGGCTAGTTACCATATCGAAATCTTGGACATTAAGGAAGATATCGCCGTAGGAGATGGTAAAACAGGCAGAATCGTGGTGACCGACTTCTTCAACCGAGCCATGCCCTTGATACGTTACGATACGGGGGACCTAGGTGTCTTGGGAAAGTCTGAAGAGAATGGAAGGGTGCATTATGTACTTAAAAAGGTCGAAGGGAGGAAAATGGATTCCATATACGATACTGATGGCGAGCTCATCTCTGCATTCACCATCACCAATAATATGTGGAAGTACGTTGAACTAAACCAGTACCAGTTCCTCCAAATCGGGAAGAATACGTATGAGTTTCGCCTAAATCCGGAAGGAAATTTCTCAAGGGAAAAAGAACTGGTCAAAGAGTTCAAGGGCTATCTAGGGAAAGATGCTTCGATAGCGATAACTTATATTGATGAGATTCCCCTGTTGTCCTCTGGGAAACGAAAAAAGGTAATCAACATGACAGGAGCAAAATAGAATATTAAAAAAAAAGAATAATAGTGCAATTTAAAAACCCTGTTAGGATTAAAATATTTTTTAAAGATTCCTACAAGAAGAATTTCTTAAAGATATCTAGGGAGATACATGCCAGAGCGCGACTACATCAATAAGAGTACACCTCAATTTTGAACAACGAAGTAAATTTCCCCTTTATTGCGAAAAAAACGAAATACCTACGGCGATAGCTTCTTTTTAAAGAACGGCATCAAGATACTATCAAACCTAAAGAAACTAGTTCAATTTTATGTCGCCGCTTTCTACGCAAATCGTTTTTCATATATTTAACTTCTTTAAATTTAAAAGGACTTAAAGAAGTAGAACCCGTAACGGATAAATTTATTGAAGAGATAAAAAAAGTAAAACTTTAGGCTATGATTTCAAAAAGAAAAAAAGAAATACTACTATTTTTTTTGAACGATAAAAACAAAAAAAACTGGTTTCACATAATCAAAGAATTTGTGACGCTTTGTATTTTTAAAAAAGAAGTCCCAATATATTATATTTCTAATTTACTGTACCGAAAAAACGTCACTAACTATAAGGATTATTTAAGCTTTAAAGAAAATAAAAAATTGCTTCAATGGTCTTATTCAAATGGAAAAGAACAAATTGCAATAGTAGAAAACAAATTATTATTTAAAGAATTTTTAGCTAAAAAAAATATTCCTACGCCGCAAATTTTTTTTCATAATTCAAAAAATAAATTTACTTATAAAGATGCTGTTTTTGAAATAGAAACTAAGAATGACTTTTTCTCTTTTTTAGAAAAAGTTTTTAATAAAGAAAAAATTGAACAGATTTTTTGCAAACCTATAGATGGGTGGATGGGAGAAAATATTTTCGTTATAGAAAAAAAAACATATCGAAAAATAGCAGATGATTTAATTAGCTTAGTGTTTTCAAAAGCATTTATATTTCAAGAATTAATACTACAACATGAAGTTTTAAAGCAGATTAATTACTCTAGTATTAATACGTTAAGAATTGTTACTTACAAAAATAAAAAAAATGAAGTGGAAATTTTATCTGGATTAATAAGAGTTGGAAGAAAAGGAACAATTGTAGATAATGCTCATGCCGGAGGGATTGCAATCCCATTTAATAAAGAAACGGGTAAATTGTGTGCTGAAGGTTTACAACTAATTGATAATGGTGGAGGAATCTTTTATAAGCACCCAGATACAGGAATAGTTTTTGATAAGCTACAAATTCCGCATTACATTGAAGTTAAAAAAATAGTTACCAAAGCTTCTTCTTTATTTAAATTTCCTTTTTTGGGGTGGGACGTTGCTTTAACTCCAGACGGCCCTATTATTATTGAAGCTAATCATGATTTTCATTTATTGTTTTCAGATAGAATGGAGAAAGGATTAAAGAGAATTCCTTCCTTCAAGAAATCTCTTGAACACCTGCAATAAAATAATTAGTTAATCTTTCATCAACATATCCGTTTTAATCAATTCTCAGTGTTTCGGGGATATTTTACACAAGCCGACGTTAGAACGTTGGGGGTAAGTCCTTTTTACACACGTGCAGGTTTATAAAGTGCTATTGAATCCGTTTTTCAAAAGGAGAAAATCAGTATTATCTTTTAGCATACCTAGGTTTTATGCCTTTTCTTTACTAAAATTCAAGTCCAGTACATTAAAATTATTAGCCGCCTTTACTAAAAGGGTAGAACCAATAGTTTCAAACAGCTGATTGTTTTTAAGTATAAATTCAGCTTGTTTTTCTATTTTAAAATTGGGGATACCCACTAAGGTTAAATCTGTAGTTTTAGAATGCTGCTTTATTATATTGTAAAAAGATTCTTGCTCTATGGCATTATTGATGATTATAATTTCAACATTAACTCTTAAATCCTCAACCAGTTCAGAAATTTTTGAATTGATTATAGCCTTGTCCACATTGTTGTTATTTACAAATAAAACGCGAATATTTGTATTGCTCCATTTAGGGGAAGCAATGATAAATCGGGCAATATTTAACATCATTTCTGCATTTTTACTATCGGTTTCCCGCCACCAAAGATCTACCGTGCTATAGTTGCCAAACTTTGTCTTTCTATCAAAATCCAAATACAATAAGTTATAATCCAGATACAAGAGTGTTTGCGTCATTTCAGCATATTCCTCTGAACTTTCCAAGCCCTTAGGCCAGCCCATCATTATGGTATTGGGTTCAACACCAGAAAACCCAAACGTTGTAGCTATATTGGTAATCCCTTTATAAATATTATCCACTTTTATCTGCCTTGCAAAAATACCGAGGTCTTTAAAATTATCGTCCCTAATAACCTGTTCGGTTTTTTTAAATGGCTTGTTATTATTTTTATCTAAAATCAGTTTAAAATTGGTCACGATACCCGTGCGTCCAGAAATGGTTTTAGCCAGCTCCAATAAATAGGACTGATGGGTACTTTGTCCACTAAACAGAATAACATTGGGGTTCCAATTGGAGTCTATATGAACTACGCGGGCATCTATTCGTCTTAATCCTTTGTTCACCACACTTTCCCAAACACTTCGCCAAACATCGTTAGATTGTAATTGTACTTCTTTTTTCTGTAATCCAAAATACAAAGCTCCAATAACTGCCAGTGCAGCGAACATAGCAAACATGTCTAGTTTGAACATCACCGTAAAACAAGCAATAAAACCAAGGAGGCCAATCCAGCGCTTAACTTTAAATGTGGGTTGAAAGTCTGGATTTGCCCAACTTTCTAAGAAAAATGAAATATTAATGAAACCATATGCCGTTAAATAAAACATAGAAACCACACGTGCAATAATATCTAATTCACCAATCAAAATTCCGGCTTCGGCGATCATAAAAACCAGTAGTATGGCATTTACGGGTTCATTATTTTTTCCCTTTCCAAAACCAAATAGTTTAGGCGTCACTTTGTCAATAGACATGGCTTGTATTATTCTGGGTGCACCTAAAATACCGCCCAATGCAGAGGATAGGGTAGCACCCCAAATACCGGCGACCACCGCAGGCGCAAATAGCGCTATTTTCATTAAAATATTATATTCTGTTTTTAGGACTTCAAAATCAACCTTTACCGCTAAAAATACAGCAAGGGCAAGATAGATTAAAAGACCGCCACCAATGGCAAATAAGGTGCCACTAGGAATAGATTTTTTAGGGTCTTTAAGATCACCGCTCATGGCAATACCGGCGGTAAAACCGGTCACAGCAGGGAAAAATACAGCAAATACAACTTCTAAAGGCACTGCATCCATAGTAGAAAAAAGAGGAATGCTATTTGGTGTAAATTCTGATGTCCCAAAAAAGACCGAAACCAGAGAAATAATAATAGCTGCCAGAATAAAATACTGTGCTTTTAGGGCTACAGAGGTACTTATTAATGCTAACAGCGTAAGCGCGATTAATGCTATAGTGCCTGTTAATCTAAAATCATTAATAGTCATGCCAAAGCCAAAAAAGGCATTAAAGCTTTCTGCAAAACCAATTAAATATAAGGCAATAGAAAATGCGGTTCCTATGGATAATGCAATACCTATAGAGCCTCCGATTGGAATTCCCATGCTGCGTGATAGCACATAATAAATACCACCAGCACCTATTTTTTTATCAGTAGCTACTGACGATACACTTAAACCTGTTGTAACCGCGATAAGGTGGGCGAGTACTATGATACCTATGGCTCCTATAAGTCCGGCATTTCCAACAACCCAGCCCAGACGCATATACATGATAACCCCTACAATCGTTAAGATAGAAGGGGTAAAAACGCCACTAAAAGTTCCAAATTTTCGGATTTTTCCCATTAAGAAAAATTAGTTGTTTAATTTTGCTGAGGAAAAGTAACTATTCTTTTTTATAATTACGGGGGATTCAATTTAAATGAAGGATAATTAATGATTTCCCTTTAAAACAACTGAAATTGAAAAGCTAAGCGAATGGTAAAGTTGAATGTTCTTAGTCCCACCTGAAGGGTATCCTAAAGAACAAATAAAAGTACCGGGGTATATTACCCGAGTTAGTATACCTAATCTGCACATCTCTCACGAAAGCTAGGGAATGATTCGCTAAGAATACAGCAACTAGGTAGCTTCTAAATTCAGGGTCCGGGTTTGGTGTCTATAGATTCAGCCTTTGGGCTAAACCTACAATAATGTCTTACTTCATGCGGCATAAAACAATAGGTCTGGTAGACCTATTGTTTTTGAGCGAGTTGGTGCGGTTGCCTGGAAATGAACAATGTTGAAACTGCCCGTAAATTTGCTTTTGCTTAATTGCTTTGTTATCATACGCCCCATGGCGCAGTTATAAAGCAAATATGCAAAATAGTGAGAAAATACCTTATCAGCTACTTTGCTATAAATGTTCTATAATGTCTTGCGTTATGACACTTTGCTTGGGTACGGCATAAAAACAATAGGTCTTGGAGACCTTTTGTTTTTTGAGCGGGTAGAAGCGCTGGCCTTATTTGGTACTACTCTTTCTTAAATTTTTCTTCTAAAAGATTTTTCAACAAGGTTAATGAAACCGAGGTACGAGGTTCATGAATTCCATTAGAAAACAATAAACAAGCAATGAATAAACACTTATTAAATGAGCCGACGGTAGGAGGGGAGTGTAATGTGTGTGGAATGGGATTGCAGCTGTAAGATTGAATTATCAAGAATATTCACTATATTGCACCAATAGTATGACAATTTAAACATTACTTTAGTATGGCAACAGTTCGTAAAACAGTAACCTTTACCGAACAGCAGGATAAATGGATAAAAGCTCAAATTGAAGCTGGTGAGTATACCAATGACAGCGAATATTTGCGAAACCTTGTACGGCAAGACCAAGCTAACAATACTAACTTTATTTCGCTTAAAACTAAGCTCGTTGAAGGTCTTGAAAGTGGTGTTAGTTCTAAATCGCTGCCTGACATCATGAAAGAAGTCGAGGAACGTATGCGAGAAGATGGGCGTTTATAAACTCTCAAACAAAGCCGAGATCGATTTGGCCGCTATGTATGAGTTTGGTATATACAAATTCGGAATTACCCAAGCACAAAAATATTTTTATGCTATGCATGAAGCATTTGAAGTGCTTTCCGAAAACATAGATTTAGGTCTAGATGCCTCAGAATTTATTGATGACTTAAAAAGATTCTCCTATAAGGTGCACACCATATTTTACATGCAAACTACAAGTGGAATTTTTATTCTTAGAGTTTTAAGCCAGCGGATGGACTATGAACGTAACCTCGAAAATAGCTAGGAAAACATCTAAATTAGGTATAACTTATCGCTATTTGATATAATGACGGATTATGTTTCTTTTTTGTACTATAATTTATATTATGTAAAATAGAATATTCCAAAAATGCTATGGGTACACCCCTCACATACCGTTCCGCCGCATTATAAAAAATCCGAAGGAATATGAAAATTTAGTGATTTGTAAAATTTTATCGCTTAATCCCGGATAGATTTGAAGAGAATGCTTCGACTGCGCCCTCCATTGGAATCATTTCCTAAAATTTCGATAATGACAACCGGAGAACATAAGTTTAAAACTGAATGACACTGCAGTCTTCATTTCCCTTTATGCTCGCTTAAGAAAATTTTTGTATTTGGTCTGAACTAAACAATATTAGCGAGGCCGATAAGCTTTATTAAACTTATTCCAATCTAAAAGATGTTATACACCTTAGCCACGTATAATTATCTTTATAGCATAATCAATAAAATGGTTAAAAACTACTTAAAATAAATCGTGAATTTCAACTAAGAATTTATCTTCGCATAAAAATAATCCAATGAGATACCCCATATTTCTTTTTTTAGTGATTCTATTGGCTTCCTGCAACTTGGACTCTTCAAATGGTAATGAGCAAACGGAACCTATCGATTTTACGGCTCAGAACGAAGAACAAATCACAGCTTATCTTGCGGCTAACGACCTCGTTTCCCAAAAAACAGCATCCGGACTTCATT
>Ga0136560_1000448_pt1 | contig 20565 bp, 6 predicted proteins | sample AntRauMeHopE1497_FD_104925 | JGI IMG/M metagenome (GOLD analysis project Ga0136560, IMG submission 104925) | Saline lake microbial communities from Rauer Islands, Antarctica - Metagenome Hop E1 #497 | ecosystem: Environmental > Aquatic > Non-marine Saline and Alkaline > Saline | place... | reverse complement strand
GGTATCGGAGAACGGGACGCTCGCGCGGGCGGACGGGTCCGAGTACGCCCGCGTGTGGCGCGTGGTTGTGGAGGCTACGGGGTCGAGCTCGGACGTGGCAGTGACTCTGCTTCCGTACAGGGAAACGCAGTGCGGCTGCGCCTGGGACGCCGGAGACTCAGGGAGCTGCACGCACGCATCGCTGCTTGCTCCTGGATCGTGCTCGGGAGCAGCTCCCCGAATCGCACGGACTCGTGCCGGCCGATATGTGGCCAATGTTACATTCTTCACAACCCCTATCAGCGCTTCAGTGCAGGATGAACTCAGCCTCTCTCCAGCAACAAGTTTTTCGATTTCCCAAGCAACGACCAGCACAACCCTGTACGCAGTCATTCTTTTCTCTACGCCAGCGTGTCGTGTTCCGCTGGCAGCCTTCGACCTTGGCGGTCTGCGCCTCATCAAGGGCAGCCGCCCGCTGGGCATCGAGCCCCGCAACCGCACTGGGAGTGGATGCTCGCTGGCATGGGGCTTGCCAGTCGTTGTCAAGGAATCTGAGTCAATCATGTCGGTTCGAGCCCTGAGTGTCACATCATGCGAGCAGCTGACGACGCAGGGTGCCGCCGCCATATCCGGGTCCGCGCCTCGTGTCTTAGACAACGGGGCCGCGCTCGCGAACTGTTCTCACTTGGACTTGCCCTCACCGCTCATTGGGCGTCCAGTGGGCGGAGCAAGCACCAGTCAGGACCTGCCGGAGGGCCGCATCACTTTCAACGCCACGCTCTCCGGGCTGGCCGTGTTCGAGGACTGGGATTCGGACGGCAAGTTAAGCGCTCAAGAGTCAGCCCAGGCCGTGGCACCCGTGTCGTTTGAGCGTCGCTACGTCGCCCGACTGACATTCTTGACTGGGGTCGTGAATGTGTCATGTCATCACCTCCGCCTCGTCGGTCTCAAGCTCGTGGCCGCTTCAGCACACAGGCCATTGCCCCGTGCACCGCTCGCGGATCGGGTTTGGGACTGTCCTCTGGCCTTTTCTTCAGGAGTGAACGGCACAGGCATCAGCGTCGCCGTTGAGTCAGGCGCTCGAGCCGGCCCCGGCTCTGCCCTCGCAACTACGCTCCCGCCGTTCGCCCCGACCTCTGCTTTCGTGAGCTGGGAGTATCGCACGACTGTTGTGTCCATGGATTGGTTCGAATGGCCTGGGGTCCCAGGCGCATTGCCTAGCCAGCTGCTGGCCGCAGGTGCCTCATTCTCAAACGGGAGGCTCGTCATCTCATCACCTGCTGCGGTCTCGACGACCATTGACATTTCCTCGGGCCAAACCAACGCAACCCGGGGTCAGCCATCGTCGAATTCGACCGCTCGCCAGTCAGAGGTGTTTTGCATCAACACTTCGCCGATTGGCCGGCCTGAGACGGTAGCACCGCCCTTTGTGCGGGTTCGTGCCATCTCCGTGGCCAATGCGTCGCAGTCGGGCGGCCCATGCTCGCGCAGCGAGTCACAGACAAGAAAAGTCACTGATGGCTGGACTTCTGCCACAAGGCTGGTCGTCCAAGCGCGGTTCGCGGAGCCGGTGTCACGGCTGGTTGCCGAGCGTGACCTCTTTCTGGAGGGCTCCGTCGTGGCAGCATACAGCATCGCTGAGGCGGCGTATGCCATCGAGACGGGCGAGACCTTCGCCTCTGAGTGGAGTGTTGTCGTTGAGCCGTCCGGGACCGGGACAAGCCTCGGCGCATCCCTGCTGCCGTTCCGGCCTGACGCCTGCCAGGAGCCGCCGACACTGTCAGTGAACGAGACTGTCGTTCTGACGCGCATTCCGGCACCTTCGCCTTCGCCCATTCCGACCGCAGCTCAGGTCCGCGCTGGCATCCCGGACCATCCGGACACAGGCATCGCGGCCGAGTATTGCGACGGGGTACCATTGCTGACGAGCATCGCCAATGCCACCTGTGGGCCTGTCGACAGCTGCGCAAATGTGACCCTGAACAGCAGCATCTGCCGAGCAGAGTTTGAGGCCCGGCTGCAGAACTCCTCCGGCTGCAGGGCGTGCAACCTGACTTGCCTCAGCCGGCAGCTTGCGCTCTGCTACCACTCCCGAGCAGCGGCCCCGGGAAGGCCAGCTGCCTGTGTCACGCAGGCCGAGTCGAGCTGCGGGACAAACCTGGCTGCCGACGGGCGGCAGTGCCTGCTGAACGGCTTTGACCCGTCGGAGGTCAAGTGCAATGCCCTCCAAGGCACCAACAGCACTGCGGCTGCAGTGTCTGGGTGCTCGGCGGAGATTCTGGTCTCAGACTGCGCAGAGCGAATCAGGCCGCTGCCAGCTTGGACTGCTCCCACAGGCCCGAACAACACGTGCCTTACAGGCCCAGCGAATTCCTCTGCGCTCAACGAGTGTCTCATCATGGCCCATGGCAAGGAGTGCCAGCGATCGGGGCTGCCGCTTGCCAACTGCTCTGCCATTGCTTCTCGCTCTTGCAACGTGACGGATGATGGCGAGAGGTGCCTCGATCAAAGCCTGACATCGGCACTCTCCCAGTGCATAGGGGCAGCCCTCAACGCATCCTGCGACAACAGGACGGCGACGGGCTGCGGCAACGTCACCGAGGTGCAGGCTCGCTCCCAGTGCCTGGCCAACAGCAGCACCTTGTGGAGCGCAGCGGTGCATGGATGCAATTCAAGCTTCTCGAGGCGTTGTGTGGCGGCAGTCCCACCCCCAGCGCCTACTTGTTGTCGCTCCAATGTTTCTACCTTTGAGATCTGCGCGAACTTCAGCACCGGATGGGAAATCCGGTGCACGAAGGTCCCCCCGCCATTTTTCTGGGATGCCGCAAACCAGAGCGCTATCCTCGCATCGCTCAATACGACAGCCTGGAATGCTACCGCCCCTGCCAACATCTCGTGCGTGGAAGCCCAGGCCGCTGTGCTGCAGAGCGCTGCGCGGTGGCTGAACGAGACGAACTCCTCGATGGGCGCGCTAAGATTGCGTCTTGAGGCGACACTTCGTAACAGGGCGTCCTGCGCCAATGTGACTGAGCTAGCTGCTGCCAATTCTTCAGCTCCGTCGTCTCCTCTGGTCAACACAACCCGCCGGGTGTGCAAGCCGGCCTTGTCACAGGCGGGCCTGCTTGTTGCCGCAATGCCTGATGACGAGGTTGTGGTTCGGCTCCGTGCCCTGGCTGCGGGTTTCTGCCGAGACGCCGAGCATCGCGTGGCCAACCTCACGGCCATCCCGCCTCCGCCTCCGCCCACCTTCAGCAGCACAACGTTCTTCTCCCGGGTAAAGCTGTCCAGCCTGTTCGGGCCGTCCGACGTGTGCAGCGCAGCGCAGCCACGGATCTCGGATGACTTCCGCTCAGTGACCTCTGCGAACACTACGTTCGCTGCGTCGCTGATTGGGGTCAGCTTTGCGAGGTTCCCGACCTCCAACGCATCGGCGTTCTATGCCGAGGACGAGTTCACTGACAACCTGAGGCCTTGGGCGGTAATGCGGCTGTCCACAACGGTGTGTCGAGTTCCTGTGGCAGCCTTCCTCATCGTGAACGGATCTGTGATTCCGGGCAACCTCCCGGTGTCTGTGCCCGACGAGGCGGACAGGGAGTCGACGTCAGAGTGTTCGAAGACGTGGGCAGCTCCGCTTCGAGTGCAGAATGGTGTGTCCAGGCTGTCTGTGTCCATGCGCAGGGTGACCAGCTGCAATGATACGGACGAGCCGGGAGCCACCGTCTCGAACAGGAGCCTCACCGGGTGCGTGCTACCAGAGCCGCTCTTAATGCCCATGCCGATGGGGGACAGCTTGATGGTGCCGATCGCACATCTACGCCCCGTCTCAACGGTCACATCTTTGACTGTGCTGGAGGACTCGAACGAAAACTCACGAGCTGATGCCGGCGAGCGGGACCTGTCGATGCCCGTGGCACCGGCGCTCATCGCCGCGGGCACCTCTTGGTCGCGGTGCACTGTCGCCCGCGTGACGCTGTCGCACGCCGTCCGTCGGTTGTCCCTGGCACAGTTCCGCTTCACCGGGGTGTCACCGAGCCGCTGTAATCAGGCCGATGTTGAGACATTCGCTGACGTGGAGCGTGCCCTCGACGCGTTGCAGCAGGCATCCGCCAATCCAGCAGTCATCTGTCGCTTGGTCACCGTCTTCAACGACACTCTGGCCAATGTCTCGACTCCCAACGCCACGACAGGGTCTGCTGGGAAGCAGTTGGGTGCGAATACCACGGCGACCACGGGGCCGGCTCCTCGCCTAGGCAACGGATCGCTCTGCGTCAACCAGACGAACGCGACTTGCAACGCTTCCTCCACCCTCAGCAACACGAGTGCGCCCAGCCCGTCTGCTGACGCGCCGGGGCGTCACAGCCACGTCATCACTGTCTGTGGACCAGTCCCCCTCCCAATCGTCCCTGATGTGCCTGGCGCCCCGCCAGTGCTTGACGTGTCGCCCTGGGACTCGCTGCTCAGCCTCCGCGGCTTGCGAATCATCAATGTCGACCCAAACCAGACGGGTTCTCTGCCTCTTCCAGACGGCCAAGCCCTCTCGCTGCCTCTGCTAGTACTAAATGGAAGCTCAGTTTTACCCGTGCCGGTGTCAGCCGACCCGGTCGGCCGGTCGGCCGTTTGGGAATTGCCAATGCTGCTGAACGAGCCTCACCGCGGGGGTGTGCTGAGCGTCGGGTTAAGCCCGAGCGCACCTGTAGGGCAGGCATTCGGAGGGGCCGGAAACTCGAGCAGGCTGCAAACTGACCGAGAGGGTTTTTTGGTGTCGTCGGGTGTCATGGAGCGAGTGGCCGGCACCGCCATCGGCTTGGAGCCGATCACAAGCTGCAGGAACGTGACGATGTTGGAGTCAGTCGTTCTTGTAGCGCCCTCTCCAAGCCCTTCGTCTGTCATTCAAGGCCAGCCGCTTCCGGGCGAGAACAACGACGGGCTGCCTTTGGGCCCGGTCGCTGGCGATGGCAACAATCCGTTCCTTCCTCAGGCCGTGGACTCTGCCACTCCCTCGCCCAGTGCGACGCCGATCGGGAACATCACCGCGTGGAGGAACGTCACTCGCACCGTGTGCTCAGTCATGCCAGGAGCGCAGTACAGGCTGCTGCGCGTGCCGCCAGCACGGGACGCCGACCCCCCTGTGTCAATGGGATCTCCGCTGAGGCAGGTGAGCTGGCGCTATATGACGCCTGTCCACTCTGTGAGGCTGTACGAGGTCCGCGGCGCGCCTGGCTCAGCGGGCCTCTCTGTCGCAACTCACCCAGCCTCAAACTTGTCTCTTGAGGTGACGGACGTTGTTTCTGGGAGCAACCTCATCGATGTTGAGGTCACGTTCGAGTCACCGCTGGCAGGGTTCGACCCCGCGCGAGACCTCGCGATCGCTGGCGCCAGGGTGGAGAACGTTTCGGTGGCCAACGCCACAGCCCCACCCCGACGGGTATGGGTGGCACGCCTCAGGCCCACGGGTAGGTCCAGGGCTGTCCTTGTGACGGTGCAGCCCAGCCCAGTCCGCGGGTGTGGTGGGGCGGTCCTTCGGCCGGACTCGCCTGGCCAGCTGACCGTAGTCAGCCCAACCATCGACCAAGACAGCGCGACGTCAAGCGGCCTGTTCCGGTGCTCCGAGGCTGTTCCGGGCATCGCTCACCGGCCGTCGCCCCGGATCTCCGCGAATGTGAGCGTGCATGCCACGGCTGTCCGCTTAGAGTGGCGAACCGGGGCGAACCTTTCGTCGACGAGCCTGGTGCTCCAGAACGTTCCCACGTTTCGCCGCCGACTGTGGGCGGTGCTCCACTTCAACATGCCGGTTTTCAACCTTTCGAAGCACTCCGTGACGCTCAGCAAGGACCTCGCCTTCCGCCAGGCCCCGCCCATCTCCTTTGAGGGAAACACGGTGTGGATGCTCCCAGTGCAGGTCCTGGCGTTCGAGCCGAGGCTCAGCTTCCGCATGCGCACCCTGTACTCTTGCGCTGGGCTGGCACCGCAGACTGAGTCAGGGAAATGCACCGTGCCGACACCGTACATCGCGACCAGGGGCAGCCTGAACTCCTCCACTGCGGGATTCTCCGTCCTCCCGGAGGGCGGCATCGTCGCTCAGCTCCCCTCGCCTTCGCTCCGCGACTTCATGGTTCTGGCTGTGGGCGCCGTCAACGATGGCCGGCTCCGCTTCGCGACTCTGCTGAACGCAACAGAGAGCAATGCGACCCGTCTGGTGAGACAATCCGCAGCCACGCTTGATCTGGCCGCCGCTTTCAACCAATCGTGCCGCTGTGAGCACGGTGCGAACCTGACCCGCTCTGCTCGGGCAGTCCTCTCTGGAGTGACGGCGGCAAGGGCAAGCCTCGTGAGCGCAGGGGCCTCAGCGGTGGGCTCCAGCACTTTGGCGGAGGCTAACGCGTCGCTCGTCCGGTTCCAATCGGAGTCGGAGAGGATCGCACGGCTCTCGAGCCAGGTCACCCAGCTCGCCGCCACGGCAGATGCCTGCAGGCTCCAGCCGACTTCGGCCGCATGCACGTCCATCCCCGTGCAACAGGCCGTGTCGCGGCGCGAGCTGCAAGCTCAGGCCGCAGTGCTTCGGCCTTTTGCAGCTCCGGCATCCGGTGAGGACGGGGCAAGCCAGCGCCAGCCAGTCACCCTCGGGCATGCGCGGCGCCTAGCGCCCAGCCCCACTCCATCCCTGCCGAAGGCAGTGGCTTCGTCGCGCCCTGGCACCGTCATCGAGGGATGTGCCTCCCGTCTCTTTGGAACCAACGTTTCGCTGCCTGTTGTGGCCTGTGCCTGCGCGGAGTATCCCGCCTTCCTGCCGTACTGGCGGTGCTCGGCATCTGGCCGCCCAGTTTGCACGTGCGGGTCCCGCTTCGCGGCAATCCTTGCCAACGTGTCGCGCGACCTCGGCGTGATCTCCGAGGTGGACCTCCCCAACGCTGCGCTCAACGTGTCCCTGCTCCCCGAGGTCTCGTTCCTGCCCGCGGTGCGTAACGGGAGCGTCATGATCATGTCGGCTGCCTCCTGCGACGGCCCGCTGGCGCGCCCCCTCGTGACGCGGCTGAACCTGACTAACGCGGCGTCTGCGCCCGGATGTCTCTGTCCGCGTGGCTTCTCCCGCACGTACCACAACCTGACTTGCGGCAAGGATTTCGTGCCTCTGCTGCCTCCTCTGGAGGCTTACCGCTCGGCTCTGCAGAGGCTGCAGTCGGTCGCGTTCGACGTCCGCGCAGCCAACGTGACGCTCTTCTCCTCGGGGCAGTCCGCAGTGACGGAGTACGTCCTCCTGACTGCCAGCCTGCCGTACGTCGTGGACTCCGTGACTTGGTGCCACTTCGACCTCGTCGGCGACATGCGGTACGACCTGGCTCTGCCGCCCTTCCGGTACAGGCAGGACAGCTCGGGACAGACCTGGGGCCTCTGGGCGAGAGTGATTGACCCCTCGGACGCCTCAGTCGAGTTCTCCCTGGCGGAGACCCCGCTGCAGTCCACGTCGGACGTGTGCCGCTCGAACGAGTCGGCCATCGGACGCAGCGCGGCTCTGGCTTCTGTCGACCCGGGACAGGACCGGGAAGGGGTGGGCCAGGCCCTCCGCTTCGCCGCCGAGACGGAGCTCGCAGTGTCGTGCATGGGGCGCAGGGTGCCCGCCCGCGCCAACGTCACCGCTGCGCTGCGCTGCCAGCGGTGCCCCGACGGCAGCGTGCCCGACATCAACGTGGACAGGCGGGCCTGCACCACTTGCCCCTCGGGCCGCGCCCCCGCCCTCGTGCGGAAGGGCGCCTTCTCCTCGTGGGAGTGCTCGCACTGCCCGAGCGGCCGGTTCGCTCCCGCGCCCGGCTCGGAGTCATGCTCGCTCTGCGTCGCGGGGCGGTACGCGACCATCCCTGGGTCGGCCGGCTGCCGCCTGTGCCCCCAGTTCACCACGACCCGCGGCTCCAGCGCCAAGCGGTCCCTGTGCGAGGCCTGTGGCTCCGAGGAGGTGTGGAACGTCACCACAGCGGTCTGCTCCTTCTGCACCGACTCCAAGGTGAACGTCGACAACGTGTGCGGTGACTGCGCTGCCAACCAGGAGTACAACCTTGTCACGAGGGCATGCGAGCTGTGCCCGACCGGCCGCTCGAAGAACGTGACGGACAACTCGGTTCAGTGCGAGACATGCTCACCGGGCCGGTTTGCCAACGAGACGGGTATGCTTTCGTGCCGGAACTGCCCGCTCGGCCGGGCCCGCGCGATCGAGGCGAGCGCGCTGAGCTGCCAGGCGTGTGCGCCCGGGAAGTTTACCAGCCTGACGGAGCAGACAACTTGCGCCGACTGTTCGCCAGGCCGTTTTGCCCCCAACGTCGGAACGGGGGCTCCGCTGCTGGGCCAGAGGCTATCGTGCCGGCCATGCCCGGCCGGAAGCTACAGCCCTCTGGGCGGCTCGACCCAGTGCATCCCGTGCGAGCGGGGCAGGTATCAGCCGACGGAGGGCCAGCCCCAGTGCCTGCCGTGCCAAGCGGGGAGATTCGCCGGCAGCACTGGACAAGCAACGTGCGCGGAATGCGCGATCGGGAGGACCCAGCACCAGACAGGACAGCCGTCGTGCACCGCGTGCTCGAGCGGCAGGTTCATGGCGACTCCCGGCAGTGCCCTGCTCCTCTGCAGCAACTGCTCCATCGGGAAGGAGGCGCCGAACTCAGGACAGGCTGCCTGCTCCGATTGCGAGGCGGGGACCTTCGCACCATCGCCCGGCACCGCAAGGTGCGACCGGTGCCCGACCGGTCGGTTCCAGCCCGCGCCGGGGCAGCCGCTGTGCTACGGCTGCCCTCCGGGCACAGCCCAGTCCGTGTCCGGAGCCACGACGTGCACCATGTGCGCGGGGAACACATACGCGTCGGACTGGGCGACGGTGTCCTGCGCTGTGTGCTCCGGCAGCTCCCGCACGTGGCTTTCCACCGAGACGGTCGGGGCTCTGGGGAACACCAACTGCACGGCGTGCTTCAGCGGCGTGCTCTGCTCCGATGACGCGTCGGAGCCCATGAGGATCGCGGCCACCGGCTGGTTCTACAACGCATCGATCCACAGCCGGTCCAACACCATCGACGAGCTGTACCGCCTCCAGCTGGTCAAGGCGGGCAGCCCGAGCGGCGACCTCTACGCGTGCCCCGTGAGCCAAGCCTGCAGCTTTGTCGACAACAACGGAACCTTCATCTCGGCGTCGAACTGGGCGGGCGTGCCTCGGGCCGAGGCCACCCCCACCCCCACCCCCAGGCCGAGCGCGACGCCGGCCGCCGCTCTGCCGTCAACGGCTACCAACGCCTCCGCCGCGCGCCGAGCGTTGACGGCAGCCAGCGCTTTGCCGCAACTGGACCCAGCCACGCCGGGCGGCCCGCGCGTCCTTGCTGGGGAAGGATCCCCTGATGCGACGAGACCCAGCCCCGCACCCGGCGGCAGGTCGCCGCTTCGGCGGCTGCTCAGCTGGGCAGCGTCCGGCTTCGGCGGCAGCCCGGCACAGCCGACGGCCCGGCCTGTGACAGCCGAGCGGGTCTCAGCGGCCGCGCGGCGCCTCGCGGCTGCACTCGTGCGCAGCGCCTCCAAGCCTGGCGGCCTCGTCTCTGTGGTTCGGACGCGGGACGGCGGCGGCCCCGGCATCGTAGACGGGGCCGTGGTGGTTCGGCCGGACGGCAGCGACGCTTTCTCCCCGGGAAGGCGCCGCGCCGGGCTTGGGGACGTCGACCCGAGCCTTGCCGTGGAGGCAGCGTGGATGGCGGCAACACGGGCTTGCGAGGGCCGCTCGGCAGTCGCGGCCGGCATGCACGGGCGCGTGGTCGACGCAGGGGTAGCCGCCTCCCTCCCCGGCCTGCGGGTGCTCGCCGCGCTGCACGATGTGTCGGAAACTCTCCTGGGCCGCAACGAGTCGGCAGTCACTGCCATCACCGGCGGCTTCGCACCCCCGCCTTGCGCGCTGCTCGGCCGCCTGCGCGCCCACCTCGGGATGCCCGGCGCCGTCATCGCGGAGCGGTCCAGCCTCAACGCATCGCTAGCCTTGGTGCGGGCCGCACGCCGCGCCGCCGGGCTCCCTGCCGGCACGGTTGGCGTGGACGCGGCCAGGCCGGCGGCCAACCAGCCGGACGCGGTGTCTCTCACCGAGAAGGCACGCATCGCCGTCCCCGCCCAGGGAATCGTGCTCAAGTGTCGCCAGCACCACTCCGGCCCCGTGTGCGGAGAGTGCGAGCCGGGGACGTTCATGCAGACGGACCGGCTGTGCTACCCGTGCGAGGTGACCGGCGCGCTGTCGGAGGTGCTCCTGATCGCGCTCCTCGCCGTCCTCGGCGCCGCGGCGATGGGCTTCTGCAGCCACGACTGTGGCTCCCAGGCCCCGTACCAGACGTGGACGACGGCGTTCGCCCGGCAGGCCTACAACTTTCTGTTCATCGGGGCCGTGGTCGGCTCCCTCACGCTCTCGCCCGAGGCGGAGGAGGCGCTGCGGTGCTGGGACCCGCTGAGCACGGGGCGCTTCAGCGACGCGGAGCTTGCCTACTGCAACGGGCTGTTCGACAGCCCGGCGGGCGTCACGACCAACACCTCGGCCGCGGCGGCGAACGCGACGGCCTCGCTGCCCCTGGCCACGCTGCCGGACCAGCCGCTGTTCCTTGCCGCCATCAACGCGCCCGCCGTCCTCACGTCGGTGGGCATCAACCTCGTGTCGGAGTCCTTCAGCTGCGTCAGCTCGCTCCGCTACCGCGACGGCGCCGTGGTCTGGTTCCTCGTCTGCGCCCTGCTCATCGTCGGCATGTACTTCGTGTCGCTGCTCGTGCACGGCCTCCACGCCGCTGCCCACGCGGGGGCGGTGCTGGCGGGCCGGGCGCTCTGCCCAAACGGCTCGGAGAGCGGCGAGGCGTGGTCCGGCTGGGTCTCCCGCTGGAGGCCGTACCGGATCGAGGCGGCGCTCGGCGGCCTCGGCGCCGGAGAGGACGCCAGGCGCCGCATGCCGCACCTCGACATGGACGAGCCGTGCGCCTGCTCCAGGGGCTGCCGCCCCTGGCACCTGGGCTGGGTGCAGCCCCGCGGCCGCGTGATGGCCGCCTTCCTCGTTGCCTGGTACCTCGTCTTCACGCCCCTCACGGCCCACGTGGTGAGCCTGTTCATCGTCAGCCGGTCCATCGACGGCGTCACCTACCTGAGCAACGACTTCAGCGTCGCGGTGGCGGGCGGCAGCGACGGCGGCGCCTACTACGGAGTCCTCCTCGGCATTGGCCTCACGTCCGGCTCGCTCTTCCTCGTCCTCTTCCCCTGCTTCATCCTCCGCACCCTGGCGGCGAACGACGAGAGCCTCCTGGACCGCGCCTTTGGCCGCACCTGGTCCTTCATCTACGACGGGTACCGCCTGGGGCTGCAGAACGCGGGCATGGACCGGCAGCTCATCACGTCCACCGTCGCCGTCTCTGCGAGCATGATCTCGCGCCTCGAGGTGGCGGACCTCCGCAACCGCGGGCTGAACGAGGCCCAGCCTCTCGCGAGCGACACCATCATCCGGCCGTTCCGGACCCCCTGCGACGACAACGATTGCTTCCGCTCCAGCGTGCGGAGCCTTGGCTGCTGGCGGGGCCTGCGGAACGCGTGCACGACCACGAACCTTGCCTCGGTCTTCTGCTGCTGCTGCAACTGCTGCTGCGACTGCGGCAAAGTGTGCCAGCGATACGTCTGCTGCTGCCTCGTTGCCGGGAGCTCCAGCGACGAGTCGCCCGACAGCCGCGCCCGCTCCAAGCAGCTCCACAGGTTCCAGCGCATGCGCCTCGCAGGCCTCGCCGTGGTGGAGTACATGGAGGCGTTGGAGCGCTTCGACAAGGAGGCCGCCCAGGCAGTCGGCTGGGGCGTGGCCAGGCACCCCGACGCGTCCCGCGCCCAGGTTCGGGCCTTCCTCCTCCGGCAGCAGCTCCCCAGGGACCCGAGGGCGCGCTTCACGCCCAACGTCCCGGTGGGGCGGGCCGAGGTGGAGGCGATGCGGCGGGAGGGCGCCGACGCGGTCAAGTCGTCGACCATTTTCTCGCAGACGGCCTCGGTGGCGCGGCGCCTCAAGGTCCAGCGCGGGGCCGTGGAGCACATGGAGGGGCAGCGCGCGGCCGTGCCGGCGCTGCGGCGCGACCGGTCTGCGCCGTGGGAGCGGCACCTGGAGAGCGCCCCGGACCTGAAGCGGGCGGAGCTTCTCGCCGCCTGGGTCCACGAGTCGGTGCAGCAGCACGAGGACACGTCGGGGAAGCACGAGCCGCTGGACACGCGGACGGCCATGCCGCCGGCCATGGCCGGGCCGCCGGGCGACACCGCGCAGGACCTCGACATGCTGAGGCTCCACCGCATCCGAAAGGCCATGGACCAGACGGTGGAGGAGGACGACGACCTGTTCCGGGCCGTGGAGTCGTACCGCGCCGAGGCGGACACGCTCATCGCCACGCAGGCGCGGGCCGCGTCGGAGCGCACCCTGAGCCTCGGCGGCGACGACTCCGGCGACGCGGCCTTCGAGACGCCGCAGGAGATCGCGACGCGGCTGAGCAACTCGCGCCTCCGCGCCCGGCGCACCTTCACCGAGTTCATCGAGGCGCAGGTGGGCAAGAGCTTCGCGACGTGGGAGATCCAGCTCCTGGTGCGGCGCCTCGTCTTCATCGTGGTGGAGCTGCTGGCGGCGGGGGCGGAGGACGTCCGCGCCTTCGTGGTGGGCATCGTCACCCTCATCTTCCTCATCCTCCACGTCCGCTCGCTGCCCTTCGAGTCGGCGGACCTCAACGTGACCGAGACCCTGACGCTCTCCGCCGCCCTCGCGCGGCAGCTCGCCTCCCTCGCCGCCCTCATGGTGGCCATCCTCGAGACACAGGCCGCCATCACCGGCGACACCGTCTCCCTCCTCGGCTTCAAGTCCCAGACGGCCGTCGCCGGCCTCGCCTTCATCACCTCCGTCCTCACCATCATCAACATGGTCTTCCTCTTCGGCTTCCTCTTCGGCCACGGCGTCGCCTCCCTCGTCGGCGCGTGCATCCCCAAGCCTGACGAGACCACAAGGGCGCCGCTGGCGAGCAAGCGCTCCGGCGCCCCGCAGCCCGAGGACACCGTCCTCCGCGCCGAGCGGCCCATCCTCGACTTCGTGTCCGTCTTCACCACGCGCACCATGCCGGACACGTGCTTCCCGGCCTGCTGCTGCTGCGTGCAGTGCTTCGCGTCGCGCCGCAGCTCCGGCCACACCACCGAGCTCGGCCGCCCCGTGTCCCGGCAGAACTCCTTCGTGCCCCGGCAGAGCGTCCGCACGGCTCTGCTCCTGCGGTACCTCAACCCCGTGATCCGCACCGACTCGGACGCGCTGCACCTGGACGACATGATGCGCGTGCGGCGGCAGATCAGGCGGTACCTGGGCCACCTGTACCGCCCCGAGGAGCCGAGGGAGAGCGAGGCCACGGCCAAGTACCAGGACCTGGACGAGGGCATCCTGGGCAAGGAGCTCCGCACACAGCGGTACGAGGAGGCGCAGCGGCTCTACCGCTTCCTCCTCCGTGCGACGGACTCCAACATCAACCCGGCGCTCGCCTCCCTGGTCGTCGACTCGGCGGGCGGTGAGGGGTCGCTCAACGTGCCGCAGCTCCGCGCCGAGGCCCGCGAGGAGACCTTCCGGCTGCAGTCGGCCATCCGGTCCAGGCAGGCGCTCAGCGTGAAGCGCATGAGCGACAGGCTTGTGGCGATGGCGCGGCGTCAGGGGGACGTCGACCGCATGCGCAAGGGCCTGCTGGACCGCCTCGAGCAGCTCGACGCCGACGGCGCGGCGGTCGCCTGGGGCGCCGTGATGGCCAGCCACGCGGGCGAGATGCTCGGCAGCGACGACCACAAGCTGGCCTCGGCCTCCACGGCAGTGAGGCACGTGCCGCAGGTCAAGACGGCGATGCGCCGCGCCGGGGCCGCGCTCCGCAAGGCCGAGCGCCAGGCAGGCTCTTCCGGGGCCGGCCTGCCGCAGCTGCACGCCGAGTGGGTGGCTGCCATGACGCGCTCGGCGCGGGAGATCGCCCGGGAGAGGTCCCACGGCCTCCTCTTCACTGATATGGCCGAGGCGCCGGGCGGCGGTGCCGCGGCCACGAGGGCAAGAGCGGAGCGCGCTGCCAAGTCGCGCCGCGCCAAGGAGCGAAGAGCGGCCCGTTCCGGGGCCTCTGCCGAGGGGGTCGACCCAGAGCTTGAGGAGGAGGAGGAGGAGGAGGAGGAGGATGACGACGGGGAGGGTCGCGGGGACTACGGCTCCCGCGCGGGCGGCGGGGACGACGGCGGCTTCGACCCCGACAGCGACGACGACGACGCGGATCTGGCACGGGACGCCAAGCCGGCCGCCGCGGCGGCCTCCACCGGCTCCGGCCTTCCCTCGGCGGCAGAGCTCGCGTCCATCCGACGGACGCTTCTCGGCCACTTGCCGGGGCAGACGGCGCTGCGGACTGACTTTGACGCCGTGGCCGCGGCCGAGGAGGCGCGCCTGGCTGACGAGGCGGACGCCCTGGAGGAGCAGGAAAGGGCCATCCAGCGGGCGCGGCTGTCCATGGTCAGGCGCTGAGGCGGGCCGCACCGGACTCTGTGCTTATGTGTTTGTCCTGAATGTGTTTTTGAGTGTCTGGTTTGCACACGAATGTCCTGCGCTTCGGCTCGATGCGGACGTCACACCCTTGCGCGCGCCGCGCCCGGATGCGGGGCCCAGGCCGCTACTCCCCTCGGCCTCGCTTGGCCACCGGTTCGTCGTCGTCCCCGTCCCGCTGCGCCGCCAGCAGCGCATCCTCCCCTCCCTCGTCGTCCTCGTCCTCGTCCTCGTCCTCGTCCTCGTCCTCGTCCTCAAACAGCCGCCCCTCGTCGTCCTCGTCATCGCTGCCGCCCGCGAACCGGCTCTCTGTAGCCCCGGCTTTGAGCGCCGACAGGTCCTCGTCGTCGTATAGCAGCCCGTCGTCGTCCGCCGCCCCGCCGGCAGCGGCACCGTCGGCCGCTGCCGCGGCGGCCGCCCGCTGCCGCTCCGCGTCCCTTGCCCTGTTGGCCTCGTCGGCCTTCTTGGCCGCCGCCGCCGTGGCCCGCTCCGGGTCTGACCGCACCTCGACCAGCCGAACGAGCTCCTTGTTCCGCGAATGACGGTTGCGGGCCTCCAGGACCAGGCGCTGGGACCCCGGGACGGAGATGGGGCGCATCGTCGCGCGGTGCGTCATCGCGCCGACCGACTCGAGGTACGTTTTCCTCTCGGTCTCGCCGTCTTCCGCCGCCCCGGCCTCGGGGCCGACGCTTGCGGTCCCAGTCCGCTTGCCGAGGAAGTGGCTCGCGCTCTTGACCGCAGTCGGCCGCACCTCGTACGAGTGCTGGCCGATGTGAACGGTCACCGAGCCGTCGCTCCAGTGCACCATGCGCGTGTTCGACGTCCTCTCCGGGCCGGGCCCGGCCTCGAACTTCCAGCGCATCAGCGACTCCGGCGCGATGGCGGCAAGGTCGGCGTCGGTCTTGCCCCGAGACAGCAGCTCGGCCTTGTCGGCCTCCTCGCTGTACGTCGACGGGTCAAACGCCCGCGTCGAGTAGCTGAGCGCCTTCGGGAGCCTGACCAGCGTCGTGGGGCGAGTCGCAAGAGCTGCCGCCCGTGCAAGGTCGGGCGGCGTGGCGCCCTCGCGGGCCACGCCGTATGCGGCGTCCGGCAGCGGGGGAAGCACCACCTGCTCCCTGGCCACGGTGGCCGCGTCATCAAACATGTCCTCCAGCCCGCTTTCATCTGCGGATGGGTTCCAGGGCACATGTGGCGCGCACGACCGGGTGGGCGGGGTCAGGGGCGGCCGCTATCATGCATGGGCGGCATCTTAGCGGCCCAGCTCCGGCAAGCTCCCGGGCAAGCGGGTGCGTCCACATCTCACTGTCAGATTCCATGCCACACAGTCCTCCTCGGCGCCGTGAGACCGTGCCATCGGCGCGCACGCGCGGGGCTCGTATTTTGGCTGCGCTTCTCGCCCTGTCAGGCCGGCAGGAGGCCGGCTGCGCTCTGCTGCGACAGGGTCGTCGCTTCCGCAGCCCGAGTCACAGCAACCATGGCCAATGCGTCCTTGGACGCCCGGGCGGGGCTGGAGACCAGCAAGTAGGCCGTCAGCGGCACGTTCGAGAATGTGGCGCCCGTCAAGTTTGGGGGATTCAGCACCGAAGACCTGGCGCCGTTCGCCAAGGTGCACTAAGGGTCGGACCACGATAAGGAGGGCGAGGCCGCCGCGGCCCCCAAGGTTGACGAGCGCCTTGACCCGCGTGCCCGGGCTATCGCGATGGCAGGCGACACCCACGGCCTGCTGAAGTCACGCCGCACGAGCAGCAAGTGTACGGGCGTGGAGCTCAGCAGCCGCCTGCCAGACCACTTCAACACGTGACGCGACCCCCCATCGGACCTCTCGGGCCTCAGGCTGGCCGAGAGCTCGCGAGCTGCCTCGTCCGGCGCATGGTTGGGCCGGCCGAGGTCCGGCCGGCCGGCGTGTGTGGTGCAGTGGGTGCGTGGTGTGCGTGCCATGCGTTGCCACGTCGAGGGGCACGCGCTGCCCTTCCCCGCACGGCCGCGAGCACGGCTTCCCTCCTTTGTGCTACCGCCCCGCAGGTTTCGCACACCAACCCCATCGTCATCGCCGTCATCGCCGACACCGTCGGCCTGCATGTCTTCGTCGTCGAGGTCGGCGGCGAGTTCACGAAGACTGTCGGGCTCGAGGCCGGCCACAATGGCTGGACGACCCTCATCGGAGCCTGCTCCGTCCCCGTGAGCGTCCTCACGCGGTTCATCCCCGTGGACCACGCCGTCACGAACGATGCCACGCACTGGATCAAGGTCAGCCAGGGCCAGCAGGACGACGCCGCAGCGGCAGCACCGGGCCCGGGGGGCGCCGCGGCACGCGAGGTCTGCGACGCCGATGAGCCCCGAGCCGTCGCCCCGTCGGCCGTCGTCCCGACCACCGGCTCCCAGCCCCCAGACTGAGCCACCCCCTTCCCCCGGCACCCCTCTCGCACACGGCCGCACGAGCGAGCGAGCGAACCGCCCAGACAGCACACACCCACAGACGAGACCGACGAGACCGCCCGAGCCAGGGACTCGCCCGCCGGGCCCGACCGCCGCCCCGCAGGCATATGTCACCCGCACGATGCCTGCCCGGCTCCCGGATGCGTGGCGAGCGCGCTCGCCACGGCCCCGTCGTTGTCGCTCCTGGCACCGCACACACCCACGCGCAGCGGCTGCCGGCCGGACCGACGCGCCAAGCGTCTGCAACGATGCCACACCTGAGCCCCTTGCCGGCCCGGGGAACACCCGAAGCCCCCCATTTCCCCTCAGCTCAAGCCCCCGCCAACAGCCGCCCGCGCGCGCCGCAGCGGCCAGTGCGCCAGCGCCTCGTCCGCGCCTGGCGGGCGCGGCGAGGTGCGGCGGCACGGTCGGCCCGTCACTCGTCGAGCAGGTCGTCGAGGTCATCGTCCCACTCGTTGTCGTCCTCGGGCTCGCCGAACTCGACGCGCTTGTCGTACTCATAGCCGTCGTCCCCGGGCCGCAGGCGGTTGGCCTCGAAGCCCTTGTTCATGGTGCTCTTGGCTGCCCGCACCTTGGAGTCGTGGGCGGTCTGCAGGTCGCCAAACCCGGCGCTCTCGAGCAAAAGCGAGTCCCTGTCGCCCCCGGCCCCCGCCCCCGCCCCGGCCCTGGGTGGGCCGGTACGGCCGGCCGGGACGCTTTTCGCAGCCGTTGGCGCCGTGGCGGCTGAGGGAAGGTCCCCCGAGCGGCCGGCTGGGGAGCCCAGCGCGCTGCCAACGCTCGCTGTCGCGCCTGGCGATGTTGCCGGCGCGCCGAGGATGCGGGCAAGGACGCGTCCAAGCTGCGAGAAGGGGGTTTGTGCGGACCGAAACGGCTGAGGGGCCGGCGGAGGCAGCGAGGTCGGTCAGTGCCGGGGTCGTCACACCGCCAGCCTCACCGCTGCGGACGCTTGCGGCGTCCCGAAGAACTTGCGGTATCTTCTGGTCAGCGCAGAGTGGACCGCAGCCGGTCCGTGAGACTGCGAGCGTCGTGGGGGGCAGCGCTGGTCGGTCGGCAGGCAGGCTCGCGACTGCCTGCCGGGCGTCGTCGCGGCCCCGCGCCAAGCCGCGGAGGATGCTCACCGCTGCCGCCGGCTTGAGACGAATACCGTGCCGAGCGAGCGCGGGCGAGCCGCTTCCGGCCTTGGCGTACCACACGACGACCATGGGCGGGTCTGCCTTGCCTCCAATGCGCTCGACTCGCTGCACCAGGGTGGCCGATGCCATGGCTTCGGGCGGTCTTGAGGTGGGGCAAGCGCGTGGGGCAGATGTTGGGCTGGAGGGCTGGCGGGCGGCGCGGGGGGCTGGCGCACTCGGCCGTGTGCGGTGCGTTGCGTTCTGGTGGCTGGCTTTGCTCTGCGAACCCGAGGCGCGCAGTCACTCGTGCTCTGTCTGCGGGACCCTGCGATGCGCGGGGGAAAGGGATCCAGCCTCAACACGACCTCGGGGTCGGGCGGGGCTGCGGGCGAGGGGGATGCGCCAGAGGGCGGCGACAAGTCCGGGGGCGGGTCTTCGTTCTTCGGCGCCGTGGCTAACCTCGCCAACGCTGCGGTCGGGGCTGGTGTCCTTGCATTCCCGTCGGCGTTCAGGGAGACGGGGCTCGCGGGCGGCGTCGTCCTGACGGTTCTCTTCGCGGCGATCATGGGGTGGACGCTGCACATCCTGGGGCTCGCCAGCGCGCGCGCCAAGCGCGACTCGTACCAGTCTGTGATCCGGGCGCTGCTGGGCCCGTGGGCCGGCGTGGCCATAGCGGTTTCGATGAGCCTGTACCTTTTCGGGAGCTGCGTCGCGTACCTGGACATCGTATCGAACCAGATCACCACCATCGCGGACTCGGCGGGCCTCGGGCACACGGTGCTCGGGAACCGCATCTTCGTGGTGGCCATGGCGGCGCTGCTGCTGCTCCCGCTCTGCCTGCTGCCGCGGATCGAGGCTCTCAACTACGCTTCCGCCGTTGCCGTCGTCTCCATCGTCTACCTCGAGGGCGACGTCATCGCCCACGCCGCGCGCAGCCTCTCCGACGGCACCGCGGACCTGCACTCCGGCGGCGTCACGGTGCTGAACCTCAGCGTCGGCCTCTTCAAGGCTCTGCCGGTCCTCGCCTTCGCTCTGCAGTGCCACCTGGTGTACGTGCCAGTCTACCAGTCCCTCCGCGACAAGTCGCTCCGCACCATGGACCTCGTCTCCGTGGCCACCTACGTGCTCTGCTTCCTCCTCTACGTGCCCACCGGCCTCCTCGGCTACATGCAGTTCGGCCGCAGCACCTGCTCCGACATCGTCGCCAAGAACCTCCCCTCCACGCCCGACACCGACGTCGCCAGGGGCGCCATCGCCCTCACCGCCATGCTCTCCTACCCCCTCCTCCACTTCGTCGCCCGGACCACGCTCAACGACGTGTTCTTCGGGGGCGCCAGCCTCGACTCCGACGACGCCGCGACGGGGCCCGCGGCCCGCGCGGCCCTCGCCGACGACGACGCGGCGTTCTCTGCCATGGAGCCCCTCACGCCCGGCGCGCTCTACCCGGCGGACGGCGACGTCGACGGCGGCTTCGCCGACGGCGGGGCCCCCCACATCGCCGGCGCCTCCGCGGCGCGCACCTGCGGCCTCAGCGTGCGCGTGCGGTACCTGCTCCTCACCCTCGGCTTCATGGGCGCCACCGTGGGGACGGCCGCGGCGGTGTCCGACCTCGGCGTGGTGCTGGATATCACCGGCTCCACCGCCGCGGTGGTGCAGGTCTTCCTGTTCCCCGCCGCCCTCTACCTGCGCATCGCGGCCCTGGACGCGGGGGGCGGCGTCGGGGAGGGAAGGAGCATCTTCTCGGGCGCGCCGGCGTGGGCGTGGGGCGGCGCCATCTTCCTCTGTGTGTTCGGCACGGCTATGGGCGTGGTCAGCCTCGTCGCAGTGGGGCTGTCCACCGACCCCGCCAACTGCACCTGAGGCGGCCGGCGCGGGAGCGCGCGACCCCCGAGCCCGCCCCCCCCACAGCGGGTGTGTGTGCGCGCGGGCTGAGCCGGGGGCGCCGCGGTATGCGGCAGCCCCCGGCGGCCCCTCCCAACACAGCCAAATCTTGCAACGACCGCGGCGCGCGCACTGGTGAGGCATCACGCATTCGCGCCGCACGGCGGCTGGGCGGGCCGCCGAGGCGACCTCGTCATTGCTGCCGCCGCCGTCATGCCATCCCCCCGGCGGGCCGGCTAGGCGTCGGCGTCCTCCTCGGCGTCCTCGGGGTAAGGAACGATGTGCAGGCCGATGCGCGGGATGGCAGGCACGCGGAGGGAGAGAAGCCGGGCCGCGGGGGCGGAGCCGCCCCCGCCGGGGCGTACCCTGACCACGACGTCGACGGTGGTGCCGGCAGAGGCCTGCAGGATGTCGCCGAGGGCGTCGAGTCCCGCGCCGCCCGCCGCAACGCTCGCCGCGGTGGCAGAGCCAAAGCGAAGGACCGCCATTCCCGAGCGGAGGCCTGCCCTGTGGGCGGGGCCGTCCGGCAGGGCGCCGCGGACCAGGCCGACGGGCGCGGCGCCGGGGTCCACGCCCAGGGCGGGGGCCGCGGAGGAGGCCGAGGCCGCGGCGGCG
>Ga0136560_1000447_pt1 | contig 20567 bp, 14 predicted proteins | sample AntRauMeHopE1497_FD_104925 | JGI IMG/M metagenome (GOLD analysis project Ga0136560, IMG submission 104925) | Saline lake microbial communities from Rauer Islands, Antarctica - Metagenome Hop E1 #497 | ecosystem: Environmental > Aquatic > Non-marine Saline and Alkaline > Saline | place... | reverse complement strand
GCGCCCGCCGCACCCCGGCCGGCGGGGCGTCCACCCCCACCGCCGTCCCCGGCGCCGCCGCCGCGGCCGCCGTCCCGTGCGCCTCGAGCCACGCCGCCACCGCCTCGTGCGTCGCCCGAGCGATCACGCAGCCGCGGACGGCCCAGCCCCCGCCCGAGGCAGCCTCCCCCGCCGCCACGGCGTGCATCGCCGCCATGGCCTCCCCCGCCCGCTGCAGCTCGCCGGCCAGCGCCTCCAGCCACGGGGACGACCCGCCCTCCTCTGACGGCCCGAGCCGGGGCCACGCCGCCTCCCAGGCCGCGCCCACGCACACCGGCTCGGACGGCTTGGCGGCCGCGAGCGCCGCGGCGTCGACCGTGCCGTCCGCCGCGACGCGCTCTGCCGTGCAGAGCAGCGCGTGCTCGATGAGCGACGGCCCGAGGGACGAGAGCTCCGCGCCGGCGCTGCGAGCGGCGAGCGTCGCTCGGAGAGCCATGCCCTTGCGATCCTTCCGCCCCTTGGCGCGGCGGAGAGTGGCGGTCACCAGGAGCGACCCGAGGCGGCGGGACAGCGCCAAGGCGCTCACCCCGGAGAGCCGAACCGCGCCGGACGGAGCGGCCGCCGCGCCGGAAGCCGCCGCAGCGCCAGAGGCCGCCGCGGCGTCCGCCCCGGCATCCGCCGCCGCCGCCTCGGGGCCGGCGTCACCCGCGGCCGCGTCAACCGCCGCCGCACCGCCCGTGGCAGCCTGGATCGGGTAGAGCTCCCCGACGCGCCAGGCGGCCACCGACCGCTCGGCCTCCGCCTCCGCCTCCGGGTCGGCGTCCACCCGGCGCTTCAGGCCGCCGCGCTTGCCCCGGTCCCCGCGGGCGAGGGACATCTTGGTGCCCTGCCCGTCGCCCCCGCTAAGGTCAAGGGCAACGGCGCGAAGCAGCGTCAGGATGCGCCACGAGTCGTCGGTCAGGATCACGTTGCCGCCGGCGTACAGCTCCACCACCACGTGGAAGCGCCCGTCACCGACACCGCAGTCCAGGTCAATGATGCGGTCCCGCCCCAGCTGGCTGACCCCGTTGAGCATCTTGCCCCGGATGTGCTTGCGAAGCTTGGCCACGAACCCCGACGGGGCGTCCGGCTTGTCGCGCTCGAACCAGGTCGGGTGGGTGCGGACGCCGCTCTCGATCAGGAGCGTGGCCTTGCCCACCGTCTTGGACTGGAGCCTGACCAGGAACGTCCTTGCCATCGGGCCGTCGTACACGTTCTTGATGATGCCGCCCACGCATGTGGCGCGGATGTCGGCAACGACGGCCGCCACATCCATGAGGCTCATTTTCTGCTTCATGGCTGCTTTCCCGGCGCTGCGGCGGTCGCAGCACGAGCAGAAGTGCGCAGGGGGCCGACGTGGATGGGCGGAAAAGTAGAGGCAGGAATGCTGCATTCCGAGGCCACCACTGGACACTTGCTGGGATCGACGCGGCCCCCTTCCTTGAGAGGGTTGTCACGAATGGCCGCCTATCATCGCTGCTGGCACATGGCCGCCGCGCAAGATGCACCCTGCCGGCTTGCCGTCGAGCTTGAAAACACTCCGCGCGCCGGCCTGCTGCCCACTGACTCGCGAAGCATCGGCAGGTCATGAGTTGATGATACGGTGCGGTCGTTGGCAAGCGGTGTGACCCTCGTGCTGTCACACCGGGCGCGGTGCAGATGTTTGGCACCGTCGGCGTCTGCAAACCCTTGCGCGCGTACGAGCTCGCACGGAATGCACCAACCACGAATAGCAGCACGGATGACAACACAAGCGACACGGTCGGCGCGTCCAGCCTTGTGCGCCTCAACGCGTTTGACAGCATGAGCCGTGCAACGGCTTTGCTCGCCGGCCCCGTACCCGGCTTGAGCGCGGGCACCCCCACCGGCACGAAGCTCGTGCTTCTCCCGGGGGCTGGACTGAATGCTGGCAGACGACGCGCCGTCGCTTGCCGACAGCCTTTGGGCCGAGCCTGCCGTGAGCGCCGGCCGACGTTGGGCAGTCGTGGAGGCGCCTGAGCTATGGCGAGCCGGGCGGCACGCGCGGCGGTGGAGGAGGAGGGCACACGGCCGTCCGCGGCGCTTCTGTCGCTGCGGTGCCGGGCTCACACACCCGTCCGCCGAGCGGCAGTCGGCGGCAGTCATCCCCTCGGCAGCCAGACGTCGAACCGCACCGCCTTGCCGCCGACCGTCATCCCCTCGGCAGCCAGACGTCGAACCGCACCGCCTTGCCGCCGACCGTCATGTCCGGGGCGGGGGTGCCGGCGGGGAGCGGGACCCGGCTGGACGAGGGGAGCTTGACCACCACGCGGCAGCGCCCGGCCGCGGCCAGGGGCAGGGCTGCCTCGAGGAGCTCTGCCGTGGCGTCGTCGGACCCGTTCCCGGCGATGGCTCGGAGCGCCTGGGCCGCCTTGCTCGGGGCGGCCGCCTTGCCCCTGCGATCGAACATCGGGTCCAGGAGGACGACGTCGGGGCACGCGGCGGCAGGGCCGGCCATGTACTCGGCCAGGGCCTCGGCGGCGTCCATCTCCGCCACCCCGACGCGTCGGGCGATGGAGGGCTCCCGGAGGGGCGGCTGCCTCTGCGCCAGGTGCTCTGCCACTGCGAGCAGAGCCGCGACGGTCGGGTCCCGCTCCAAGACCCTGACACCGCAGCCCATGGCAGCGAGGCTGAGGGCGTCGCGCGCCCAGCCGCCCGTGCAGTCCAGCACGCGTAGGGAGCGGCGCTGGCGCCAGCCCACCGCCCGGACCAGGGAAGAGTTGCCCGACACCACGCTGGCGAGCCGCGAGCACAGCGCGGGCTCGTCCCAGGCGACGTCCACGGCCGCAATCGCGGCGGCGGCGCCGGGGACAGGCCGAGACGCCCGAGCCACGGAGGCCAGTGCCGACAGCCGCGACGACGAGGCCCCTCCGTGCCCCGCCTCGGGACCCTGGTCAAGAAGCAGCAGCCGTGTGCGCGTGGGTGCGCCGTCGCCGGTCTCGTCGAGGCCGTGGATGGGCCGCCCACGACCGGCCGCTAGGCCGCCACCGCCATCGGGGATGTCGTCGATCTGAAGCAGTAATCTGCCGCCCATGAGGAGCTGTGCCGCATCCAATGGCCCGAACGCACCTCGAAGCGCTGCGGTGTCCTTCACGGAGCGAAAGGCGGCAGGAGTTGGAGCGCTCGCCTCAAAGAGGGGCACGCCGAGCCGGCGTGAGGCGAAAGCCGCAGTCTTGCTGGCCCTGGGGGAGCACCCAGCCCGTGTCACAACCGCACCCAGTCGCATGTGGCGTGCACAGAACTGGGAGCTAGGCAGGAAAGCACCAACCCCGAGCTGGCAGAAAAGAAAATCGGGCGCCGCCGCCCCCAGACCGGCTATAACGAGCCGAAAGCCTGCCCACAACAACCGGCCAGTGACTGTTCAGCTGCGAGCCCTTGCCCACCTGACGTGGAGCCTGGCACGGCGCCGCTGGAGCCGGGAGATCGGCTCCGCCAGCTCTACAGCCCCGTTTCCGGCGAGAGCGCCGGAGGGGACCAGAGGGCACACCGTTCGCAGCATCCGACACCAGAGGTGCTTCAGCTCCGGGCGAACGTGCCATGGTGAGCGCCTCCCATGCGCCACGGTCGCTGCACGCAGCCCGCGCCTGCCAAATACGCCGCCCGGGTCCGCCGCGTTCGCCTCGCAGCTCTTCTACACGTTCTTCAAGACGCTGATTGGCAAGGAGGTCGTGGTGGAGATGAAGAACGACGTTTCCATCCGGGGAAAGCTGCACAGCGTGGACCAGTACCTGAACTTTAAGCTCGAGGCGACAACCGTGGAGCAGGCTGCCAAGTTCCCCCAGCTGGTGAGCCGCGCAGCGCCAGTGCAGCATAGATGAGCTCGTTGAAGCGTGCCAGCGCCCCTTGCTGCGGTAAGCAGCGGGGCAGTTCCGTCCGTGAGAGGTGCTTCGGATTGTGGCTCCTGACCCATTTCCCCGCAGGCGACGCTGAAGACGGCATTCATCAGAGGTTCAGTGGTGCGGTTTGTGCACGTTCCGGCCGGGGAGGTGGACACCGGGCTCTTGCAGGACGCCGCGAGGAAGGAGGCGCTTGAGATCGCGGCCGGCGCGGCGGCCGCCAGCACCGCGTGACGATGCGCCTCGCGAGAAATGTTCGATCCGCAACGATGTGCGCACACGAATCAGCGCGAGTTCACGCAGCGAGATCGCCTGTGGGCACTTGGGCCCGGCACGGCCACAGTGATGCCTGCCCTCATTTCGGGCCACACTGGTGGTCCCCGCTCCTTCCGGCCGCCCTGAGCCCCGCTCAGACAAGCATGGTGTCGTGCTGCCTCAGACAAGCGTGGTGTCGTGCTGCCTCAGACAAGCGTGGTGTCGTGCTGCCTCAGACAAGCGTGGTGTCGTGCTGCCTCAGACAAGCGTGGTGTCGTGCTGCCTCGGGTCCCTGAGGCCCAGCGCGGCCAGGGCGGCCGGCAGGCGGAAGCCCAGCGCAGCGTCGAGCAGAGCGATGCTGGCCTCGTCCTCGGGCGACACGGCCGCGGCACCCGCGGCGTCGGCTTCGGCCCTCGCCGCTGCCACCCTCGCCTCGGCCGCCGCCACGGCCTCCCGGGATGGCCGGGCCTCCTCCTCGGCGGCCTCGAGAGCGGCGCGCGCGGCCTCCTCCTCCCCGCGCGCCGCCGCCACCTCCTCCTCCGTCGGCCCCGCGGGAGCCCCCTTCTTCGGTTTCTTCCCCTTGGCGGGAGGCGGCGCCGCGGCGGCCTCGGCCTCGAGAGCCGACCGCCGCGCCCGTGCCGTCTCCAGTGCCTCCATAGCACGGCTGACGGCCGCCTCGGCGTCGGTGCCGTCGGCCAGCGCCGAGTCGTGCACCGCTGCGGCGGCGGAAACGGCCTCGCTGCCCTGCGCCTCGATCGCCCGCACCCGGGCCCGGATCCTCGACGCGTCCATGAGCTTGGACTGCACGCCCGACGCGTCGACTTCCAGCCCGTAACGGCTCCGGAGCCCGTTGCAGGTCTGCACCGCCAGACCGCGCATCCGTTTCCTGTGAATCTCCGGCTGCGCGCGCCGGGTGGGGAGTGCACAGGAGTGGGCACTGTTCACGAGCACGCAATGTTCCGCGTTGATATCGCCCAGGCTTGCACCCCGAGCGGAGGCTTCGTTCCTTGCGCGGGCCTCCAGAATCAACCGCTCACCTCAGCCGCTGCGTTCGCAGCCGCGATCTCGGCCTCTCCCGCTCGCCTCCAGGGCCTTCCAGCCTCGCGCTTGTGGGTGTCTGCAGCGGGGGGGTCGTGGTGCAGCTTGTGCCTGGTCGGCCGCTCGGCCAGCAGCCTGCGCCACTCGGCCGCGTCCACACGATCGAACGGGAAGTCGTGGGTGCCGGCAGGGGTCCCGTCAGCATACACGCGGGACTCGGGGGGAAGGCTGCCGGCGGATGCCATGCCCGTGCCGCGGCCGTGTGGCGGCGCCGAGTTGGGTTTGCGCCAGAGCCGCGAGTCACACCTTGATCTCGTACAGGGCAGCCACGGACCCTGCGGCGGCCAGGAGCGCGGCGTCCTCCTCGACCGCGGCCTGGAGCGCGGTGATGCCCCCGATGCCGCCGCCGGCCAGGACTCGAATCGCCTCCGCCCTCTGCCGGGCGGAGCGCAGGTCGACGCCACCCAGGACCTCCTCGGCGAAGCGGGGGACGGCGTTGGACAGGCGGCGGCGCCCTCGGCGGCCGGTCACGGCCAGGCGGCGGCCGAACGCCCAGGCTGCAGCGGCGCTGGAGTCGGGCGCGGAGGACGAGCCATGCGGGCCCGCTGCCCTCAGGGCTCGGAGGAGCTGGTCGACGGCCGTGGGCATGCCGCAGCGGAGGAGGCCGCTGACGAAGGCCCGCAGCCAGAGCCTCCCCGGCCCCTGCCCGGCGGCGGCGACGCGGCCCGGCCCGATGCGATCGGCGTCAGCGACCAGCTCGGCGACGGGGAGGAGGACCGAGCCGGCGCGGAGGGAGCGGGCGCCACAGGCGGAGGCCAGCGCCCACACCCCGTCGGCGTGCCAGGGTGGCACGGCGTCCGGCCGTTGCCCCGAGGCGGAGGCGTCACCGCCGGTCAGCAGGGGGTCGGCGCGAAGCCCGGCGAGGAGCGACGCGGCGGCGTCGGCGGGTGCGGGCATCTCCCGGGCCGCCCTGAGGCCGGCGAGGACGACGCCGGTGTCGGCGAGGCCGAGGCCTGCGCCGAGGAGGGCGGCGCTCCAGGCGTCGGCGGGCCGCCTTGCCGCCGAGAGGATGGCGGCTCGCGCCGCGACGTCGGCGGGGGAGAGACGGACGCCGAGCGACGCCGCCTCGGCCCAGAGCCGGTCCGCGAGCGACGCGCACTCCCCGGGGGAGGGGAGGCCGCCCCCGCCCCCCGCCGACGCAAGGCGGCGCAGCAGCAGCGGCCGCATCTCCCCGCCCGAGGACACCACGCCGGCGCGGCCGGGGGGCAGCGCCCCGCTCCTGGCCGCGAGCGCGCCGCGGATGCGGCGCGCGCGGGCGGCCAGGCGGTCGCGGTGGCCCTGGGCGGACTGCCCCGGCTGCCGGCGCCCCGCCCCGTGGCGTCCGACCCTTTGACTCGTGCCCTCGGCCGCACCGCCCCACCAGCCGTCGTCGCCGCCCTCCCTCCCGGAGCCATCCGCGTCCCCGTCGCTGCCCCCGTCGTCCCTGTGACCGAACCCACCATCCCTCGCGCCCTGTCCGGGGTGCGACCGACGGAAGAGCCGAGCCCCCTCCGCCGCCTCCCACTGCCGCGAAACCGTGAGAAGTGACTGCAGGGCGACGGTGAGGCCCCCCCGGCGCAGGGACTCCGGCGACAGCAGCATGCGGGCGGCAGCCTCGGCCGCCGCCGTGCCCTCCCCCGCCCTGGCCAGCGCTCGTGAGGTCTGCGACAGAGCCGCGACCTCCAGCTCGGGGCGGGCCGCCGCCAGCGCCGTGGCCACACGCATGGTCTTGCGCGGGTCAGAGGCGTCGGCAGACATGCCTGCGAGGCCCGAGGCGGTGGAGGCGTCCGGCGACACGCCGGCGCGCCGTGCGGCCGCCACGGCGGCAGGAACGAGACCCGGCGAGCGGAGGCGGCGGAGAGACCGCACGGTCTCGCCGAGGAGCTGGGGCGGGGGCGCCCCGGCCGCCTTCGCGACCTGCCAGCACGGCTCGGCCGGGGCCAGGCCGGGGAAGCGGAGCGAGGCGGGGGGGGGAAGCCCCCCGGACGGCGCGGCGGGCGGTTTCGCGTCGTCCATGGCGGCGGTCAGGGTCGCGAGGACGCGGCGCGCGAGGGCCCCGCGCCAGGCGCCGCCGTCGGCGTCGTCAGCGCCCACTGACCCCTGATGCCGGGCCGCCCGGCGGCCCGGATCGGCCGCTTCCTCCTCCAGCGCTCGGAGCATCGCGCCGTCTGCCGGCAGGAGCGCGAGGAGCGACTCGAGCGACGAGGGGTCGCCCGCCGAGGGGGCTCGCGGGCCGGAGGCGGGGCCCGGCGCGGCGACGGCGGGAGTGATCGAGGCATGGCCAACATGCCTCCCCTCGGCTCGGAGCGCGAGCTGCCACAGCACCGACGGGGGGCCCCAGTCCACCCACACGCCCGGGCCGGCGTCGTCGCGGCCGCCCCCGCCGTTCTCGCTGTCGTCGGGGTCGTCCGGCGGCAGCACACCAGACGGCAGCAGCCACTGCGCACCAGCCCGCTCCAGCGTCCTCCGCACCGCGCGGCGCAGCATGACCTCGCCCCCGATGCCACCAGCGCGTGCAGCTGCGGCAGCCATCGCCGCCTCGTGCTCCCCAAGCACGAGCGGAAGCCCGCGGAGCACGCGGCGGCCCGAAGGCGCGACCCCGGAAACCAGCGGACGCTCGAAGGCCGCGGCCAGGCTCAGGACCGTGGCCTCCGCAGCGGACAGCCGCGAGGCACACCCCGGCGTGAGCATGACCCCGGCCGGCAGCAGCCCCGCGGGCGGCGGGCCTTGCGTCCTTCCGGCGAGGCAGCCTGCGACGGCCCTTCCCGCACATTCCTGCAGGAGCTCCACCGTCACACACGACCCGCTATCGCGAATGTTTGCGACCTCGCGGACCAGAGTGTCCCATGGCTGCCGAGACCGTGCGGCGCGAAGCAGCGCCTTCCTGGTGCCGGGCGAGGCCATCGCTTCGCTCAGCCAAGCCGCCGCCCCTTGGCGCACCGCTCGCCAGAGGGGAGCTTGTCGCCGACAGCGCAAGTGTGGTAGGCGAGGCATGCGCCCGAGCGGGCCGCGGGCGGGCAAGGCCTGGGCTCTGCGCCAGGCCTCCGGCCGAGCCCGGCGGCCGCACACACGAGCTGCTTTCTCGCAAGGCCGTCCGTCCGGAGCGTGCGGAAGAAACGCAGGTCCTGGGATGGACGACGATCGCCGTGACGAGCGGCGCAGCGACAGGCGGCGGGACGACGAGGCGTCCTCGGGCCGCCATCACCGGAGCAAGAGCTCCAGGGACTCATCACACCGTCGCAGCAGCCGGCGTGATGACGATGACGCCGACCGCAGCTCGCGGCGGCGCGGCGAGGACCGGGGCCGGGACGGCTCCCGTCGCCGCCGGCGCCACCGGGACGATCCGCGGGGCGCGGACGCGGGCCTCGCGCCGGCGGGCGCCGATGCCGCGCACGACGAGGGCGCGGGCCGGCTGGCGAGCTACCTCGGGTACAGCGACGAGGCGAACCCGTTCGGCGACCCGAACTTGACCAAGCGGTTCGTTTGGAAGAAGCGCGACGCCGTTAAGGGCTCCCGCGCGGTGGCGGAGGGCGGGCGCGAGGCTGCCATCGTGAAGGAGCTCCAGGCGGTGGAGCAGCGGCGGCGGGAGCGCGAGGAGGAGCTTGTGGAGAAGGAGCGACTGCGGGCGGAGGAGGACCGAATGCGAGAGGAGGAGCAGCACGGGTCGTACGAGGACGCGGAGAGGGCGTTCGACAAGGTGCAGCACCGCCGTCGCACCGTGATCCGGGTGCGGGGCGGGCGGGAGCGGCCGAGCGACACGCTCGTGAAGAATCTGGTTCTGGTGGAGGCAGGGCGCCTCAGGGCATCGCCGCTGCGGGCCGCGCGGGCGTCGGAGACTGCCGCGCTGGTGGCGGACCCGGCGGTGGACTTTGAGCTGTCGGAGCCATACTCGGTGGTGGACGGTCTGCCGGCGAGCGAGCTGGAGTCGCTCCTGCGTGAGCTGGCGTCTCTCCGCGAGATGGGGGCGGAGGTGGACGGCACGGTGGCCGCGGCGGCGGTGGACATGGCCGGGGAGGCGGCGGCGGAGGAGGCGGAGAGGGCGGGAGCGAGCGGGATGGAGGCGGCGGAGCTGGTGCGGGCTGCCAGGGAGGGGGCCGAGGCGGAGGTGGAGGCCAAGGGGGGGCGGTACCGTCGGTACTGGGACTGCGTGGCGGTGGTGGCGGGCGACGCGCTGTCGCGGGCGAGGGCGGGGGAGGCGGGCGACACGGCTCGCTCGGGCATCGGCGGGCTTCACCCTGCGGTGGAGCGAGACGTGGTGCGGACCCTGGCGTGGCGGGACGCCGCGGGGCTGTCGGACATGGAGGCACAGGTGCGGGGGAGGGCCGACGCGGCTGGGGCGGGGGCCGCGGCGGGGCTGGGGGGAGGGCTGGGTCCCATGGCGGCCGGGGCGTACTGGCCGGCCGTGCTGCGCGCCGTGGCGGTGATGCGGGCTCGGCTGGAGCTGCGGGCGGCGCACAGGGGTCTGCTGCGGCAGCGGGAGCGGGACCTGGAGGCGGCGCTGGCCGAGGCGGCGGCGGAGGCGGGCGTGCCGCTGGCGGCGGACGGCGAGGAGGGGGCAGCCGGCGGCGGGGAGGGAGGCGCCGCCTCGGCGGACGAGGCGGTGTCGTCCTCGTCCCTGGCGGCGGGCGGGGGAGGAGCGGCCGCGGCGCCCGCCTCGGCCCTGGCGGCACCGCCCCGCATGCCGGCCCGTGCCGAGAGCCCGACGCCAGTGCGCGGGGAGGAGGCGGCGGCCGCGGGCCGAGAGGCAACCGGCCTCGAGCTCGAAGTCCTGACGCCGGCAGAGCTGCAGAGGACGGTAGAGCTCGCGAGGGAGCGCGCGGCGGAGCGTCTGGCGAGGCGCAGGGGCGGCGGCAGCGCCGCGGACGGCGAGGCCGCCGCCGCGTCGGCCTCGTCGGAGCCGCTGACGGTGGAGCAGGCCATCGCCAAGGGGCTTCTCCGCGACGGGGAGTCCACGCTGGCCGAGGCCGACGAGGTCTTCACGGGCCCGGCGGCGGTTGACGGGGCCATCGACACGAGCATGCTGTCCGCCGAGGAGCTGGCGGCCTTCGCCGACCGGTACCGTCCCCGGAAGCCCCGGTACGTCGCCCGCGTCCGCACAGGGTACCACTGGAACTCCCACAACAAGGCCTACTACGACCGGGACAATCCGCCCCCCAAGACCGTGCAGGGGTACAAGTTCAACGTCTTCTACCCCGACCTGCTGGACCCCTCCAAGCCCCCGAGCTTCTCCATCGAGCCCGCGGACTCGGCGTCCTTCTGCGTCCTCCGCATCCACGGCGGGCCGCCGTACGAGGACGTGGCGTTCAAGGTCATCAACCGCGAGTGGCTCACGGGCAAGCGCTCCGGGTATATTAGCAGCTTCGACCGGGGCGTGTTCAAGCTCTTCTTCAACCTCAAGACGCACTTCTACCGACACTGAGCCGCGCCCGAGCCGCGCCGTGGGAGCCGCCGCGCCGCGCAAGCCACGGGGCCGACGCTCGCCGCAGCCTTCACGCACGAGCCCTGCGCACCCGTCACGTCCGGCCATCACGCGGGGGCGTAGCTGGCCCTGGCCACGTCAAAGGCGGCGGGGCCGAGGAAGGTGCCGTCCTTTGGGCGAAGGATCACACGGGTGCTCAGGGGCCGCCACGGGATGGTGCCGTTCACGCCCGCGCGGCCTTGGCTGTGGGCGACCTTGACACCATCCACGAACACCGCGATGCTCGTCGGCCGCCAGGAGATCCGGTAGTCGTGAAGGGCGGCCGTGGCGTCGAAACCAAGATCGATCTCGGTGAAATGCTCCTTGTCGCCATCCCAGCCCACCCAATAGCCCAAGTGCAGGACAGTGGGTGTCGTCGCAGGCCAGCACAGCGCAATCTCGTTGTGGGGACGATCGGTGTAGGCTGAGAAGCACGTGAAGGTGTTGCTGGGTGCGTGCCCGCCATCGGGAGCATGCCCGATACGGGCACGCGTGGCAAAGTCCCCGTACGTCACATACAGTGTCGCGGCAAGGTGCCCTGTGCTGATCTCGGCGTCCTGCTGGCAGTCCGCGCCGATGTTGTCCATCCGGACCTGCAACCCGCGCTCCCCGGAAGTCCCGAGCGGGTGATCGAACAGCAGATGGTCCGTCCGCTCGCATGCAAGCGAGCCGCCGGTGCGGAGCGTGCCATTCCCCTCCTGGAAAACGGCCACCGCCGCTTTCCTTGAGATGAAGGTCAGGTTGAACGGCTGCGATTCCGGAGCCCCGACGGGCAGCGCTTGCACACGCGCGCAAATTGCAGCTGCCGAAGCAAGCAACGTCAGAGCAGCGTTCCGCATCGGGCAAGGGTGCCGGGTACGAACTGTGGCAGATCTCCGGCAGAGGGCCGGGTCGGCCTTTCCCACGGCTGCGACGCGGGCCTCTGCTAAACCGCTTTCATGGAAGCAAGAGTGTGAGGGTCCAAAGCCAGAGCACCAGGCTTGACTTCGTGTGAGGCAGCGAGGATGGCCTCTGGTCGGCTGGACTCCGAGCGAGGCTCATCACTCGGCCGTGGCAGCAACTGCACAGTCAGCCAAAGGCGTGCCAAGGTGGTGGCTCCTGACGTCATCTTGCCTTTAAACGCTGCACGGGGAAGGCATTGCAGCTTGCATGCCTCGGTGACAACTCCCTTTTTGAGCAGCAACAGCAACCATTGATCGCGACACACTCATCACCGCTCTGCACGTCAGATGACCGGATAGAGCCAGAACTATGTGTAGGCACATCCAACGCTGGGTATTGTGACCTCCGAATGGAAGGTCGGAAGGCCGGGGGCGTTGCCACGGAAGAATGGCTCACGGCAAAATCCGACCCGACGCACCATCATTCCACAAGCAATGATTGCACCGTTGTCTCCCCAGAGAAGTTAAAGGCCGCGGCCACTCGCGCCCAGGGTTGCAGAGCTTCCACCGCCCTCCCTTAGCACGGGGGCGTTGCGTTCGGAAACTTCCTCTGCCCTCATTGCGGCAACAACAGGGTGTCCGGGCCTACTTTGGCTTGATTTTGGCGTGTCAAGCTGTGGATGCCCCAGAATGGGTAAAATACCGCAGCGACGTTTCTCGGCAGCTGCCCTGACTCACACGGATCCAACCCACATGCATCGGCTGGTCTCAGCTATTGTGGGTAAGATTGAACATGCACGCTGCTCCTCAGTCGACGGCCGTGCAGAGGCTTGGTTTGGCGCTCCAGGGCGGCGAGATAGCTGGCGTATGCGAGAATGTCCTCGCTAACCGCGCGTCTCTTGTTTGGCAATGACCATGCGTGACGTGCATGGCGACCCGGCATTGACCCTGCTATGGAGCCCGGTGGGGCCCGAGCTCGTCTCGCTGCTCGTCCTCCAGCTGTCAAGCGGGAAGGATGCTGATCTGGGTGGCTTCATCCAGGAGCTTCCGGCCCGTCGCCTGGACCTGCGATTGCGCCAAGCTGTGCCCTAGTCAGGTGACACCGACACAACCAAACATGTGGTGCGGGCGCTGCAGGGAGTGGGTTGGCCACGGCGGGCCCAGGTTTTTCACCCTGTGCTCGCGGTCGGTGGAGGTGGACACAATGGTGGTGCAGAGCGTGGCATCGGGGTGGGCGCAGCTCAAGTGCATGGCCGGTCGGGGGTTGTCGAGCGGGACGATCACGGCCATCGCGGAGGTGCTTCTGCGGCGCCCAGGGCTGCTGCTGCTGGACCTGTAAGACACACGCTTGGTTCAAGAGGCAGCGCTGTGCGTTCGGGGTGCGCGTCATAGGCCTCTGGCAGCACGGCTTGCGCTTCATTTTACATTCGTCTCGCAACGCATCGAGTTGGAGGGCGGTGCAAGTTGAGAAGTGCGGTGCTAGGTGGGTTCTTGACGTGTTTCAACTCCGCCTTGACGTCCTGACATCGGGGTGGCAAAGGCGGATGTGCATGGGAGGACTGACCCACGGCGCAAAGCTTATGCCTAAGCGGTGTAAGCTGGATGCTGCAAGCCGCAACGAGCTCCAGCAATCCAAGAACAGATTCATGGGTACACGGTGTCAAGTCCTGATGTGCCGACAGGTAGTGGGGGGTCGCTGCTATGGCTGTCACAAGCTGGTGATCGTATCCAGCGAAGCCTGTCATTGCCGAGCCATAACCTGCATGGGCAGTGCGGCATCTTGGCAAAGAATGAAGCCCTCATCAGCCTGTTGAGCAGCTTCCGAAGACGTGAATGAAAAGAAGAAGGGGACGCGTGTATTTGTAGGGCCAAGGTGCTCGAGCACGGATTCCCCCGATTGAATCGATGGCGCCCAGGCCTGTGGGTATTGCCTCGACGGGCCGGTACGTGCGGTCACGGGACAGAGTCAGTCATTCGTGAGCGCTCGGCACCGCATCAAACACCACGTCCGACCTGAAGATGCTCTTGGATCCGGAGGCCAGAGGCTCACCGTCGTGGAGCACGACGGCCTGTTTGAACACGACGGCCATGCCTGCTTCCGGCTGAACTTTGCAGGTCACGTATGCGTCGCTGCCGGTGATCAGCCCGTCCGGGGTGTCCACGTGGAGAGGGGGGTCTGAGCTTGTTGGGAAGCGAAAGAACCTGGTAGCGCCACGGCGATCCTCCGGCACGTCGTTGAGATACACCATGAACGTCAGGAACGTCCTGTGCTCGGTGCCTGGGATTTCGAGCCATCCATCGCAGTGCGGCGCGAAGTGTCCCCTCGGGCCGTACCTGCAGCTGCGGAACCTCGAGTTGAGCCCGACTGGTTTCCACCTGCCACCGGAGCCGGACCCGAAATCTGGCGCCTCATCCTCCGAGATGTCCAGCTCCGCGAAGGGACTGTCCTCCCCGCAAACGTGAGCCTCAGACCTTTCCCACAGCCGTTGTGCGATGTCGGGTGCTTCCACCACCACTCGCTCACAGCCCCTGACCTTCGAGCTGAGCCCAGCATGCTCAAAGCCGGCAGCTTCGGACGCGTCCATCAGTGCCAGGCACTCTTTCTCGCTGAGCAGGTGTCTCATCAGCAGGATGCTGCGCCCATCATGGAGCGTTGACCATTCTGCTTCGGCGGGAGATTTCCCCGCGTCCCCGATGAGCCCTTTGGCAAAAGTCGCTGGCGCGTCCACCGCTCTCGAAGCAAGAGTGCCACGGGAGGCTGCCATTGGCTGCGCTTTGGTTCCCGTCCGGAAGAAACTGCGAGGGGTGTGCCTGGCATGCGCTCGCTCGGCCGGCAGAGCACTCCGTCGAGACGGCCGGGCTGCTGTCGAACCGGGCCGACACACCGTTCTCACCGCGTGGGCCGAGGCTCGTTACCGCGGTCCGGGTCACTTTCAAGGGTGCAACGAACAGGACACCTCGGTGCTGCACATGGCTTCAGCTCTCATGGACCTGGATGCCATGCCGGTGTTTGGAGGCGGTGACGATGATGAAGGCGCCGCCGGCGACCCTGGAGCAGGTGCCACCGGTACGGAGGACGCGAAGCGCAGCAAGAACAACGACTACCTCGGAAAGATTTCCGGTGAGCCACGACGGGAGCCGCTGCGGGCGGCTTCACGGCGGATGTTCGCTGTGGGGTCGGCAGCGCCGCCGGCCAATTGCACGTCGCTTCCCACGACCGTTCAACGAGGCGCAGAAAAGCCACATGCCGAGGTGAACGCATTCAGCATCACCCGGAACTTTGAGAACGTGAGCCGATCGTAAGCTGCGCAGTGGGACTGTCACCGACTGCCGAGCTCTTTGCCGCGCCGTGCTTCGAGAGGCACGATTACGCCCTTCCCCTGGCACGCTCTTCACCTTGCATTGCATGCTCAGATTGGCCTCGACTTCTCGCATCCCGATACGAAGCTGGAATGGCGCGACGAGGTGTCCGAGACGCTGAAGCTCGTGGAGCGGTTCTTGATTGACGCCACGGCTTCCCTCGGCCGGATCCTTGAGGCGCTCCAGCACTACGACGAGGGGAAGATGACGATGCTGGTGAAGTTCAGCTCGAGCACGGAGACCAGGACCATCGAGAAGGCGCTTCGCGAGCCCGCTCACGCCGTCAAGGGGGCGGCCGCCACGGTGACCTTTGACCGCGTCGCGCTGGCGTTCCGTGCGATTGAGCTGCCGCTGAAGGACGCGGCGGAGCGTGCCGAAGCGGAGGGGCTGTCCGTGGAGGAGCGCCGCGCCTTCATCGACGGGACGCTGGGCGCAGACCGCCAGATCGTGCGCGACGCCTGGAAGCAGCTGGACCTTGCGGTGCAGTTCCTGCACGATGAGATGCTCGCCCACGTGAGCAGAGCCGCGCCTGCGCCGCCCCGCCCCTGGCGCCTCGCCGTTGCCGTTGCACAGCCGCCCTTCCCTGCCCCCCATACCCCCGCCCCCCCCGTCGTCCCTCGCGGCTCGCCGTCGCAGCTCCTGGAGCACAGGTGCGGCCGCCGCACCGTGGAGGAGGCGCAGCTCTACATCCCGACGATGGACGAGCTCGACGACGGCGTGCCCATGCCCGAGGGGGAGCCCGAGGACTACAACCAGGAGGACTGGTCCGACGACATCGCCGACGTGTCGGAGGACCTGGACGAGATCCTCGAGCGAGTGCCGCGCGACCTCGTGAGCCGCGAGCTCGCGGCCTTTGCGATGGCGCCGCTGGCAGAGTGAGCGCCGCCCCACGCCGGCGCTCCGTGTGTAAGTGGTCTCGTGCCTGCCTGCCCGACTTATGGTTCCAGGGAGCCGGAGCCCGCGCCCCGCCCCCGTAGCACACACCACTCAGAGCCCGCCGGCCCCCGTCAAACGGACCCCAGCGCTGGGAAGGTCCGCGCCGCGCCGGCCGGAGCAGCAGCCGCGGGGTGTGGGTCGGCCTCCGTCACGAGGCGCTCCGCGGCGCTCATCATGGCCCTGCCGCCGTCGGCCGGCATCGCGGCGCCGGGCCCGAGGCTCTCGAAGAGGAGGAGGCACGGGGCGAGGCCCAGCCGCGAGCAGTGGTCCCACGGCGACGCGGCCTTGCTCACCGTCTCGTCGTCGATGCACGCCCACGACGGCAGAGCCGCCCCCGCCCCCGGCCATGGCCCGATCTCGCCCGCGCCCGTCCCCGGGTGGGCCGCCGCCCACGCCAGCGCCGCGGCCGACGCCGCGTCGTCTGCCTCCCCCGCCCCGCTGACGTCAGAGACGACCACGAAGTGTGCCGCGCGGAACAGAACGCACGCGCGGAGCCGGGCGGGCAGCCGCGTCACGGCGCCCCGCCCCTCCCTTCCCGCCTCGGGCGCCTCCGCCCCGGCGTCGAACACCCGGCAGAGGTCCACGAACAGGTCGCCGAGGCACCGCCTCGCCTCCCCGAGCGCGTGCGACCCGGGCGCACCCGACGGCCACACCAGCTGCACGGCGAGCACCTCGCCCCCGCGCAGCAGCCTCCGCGACGACCGCATCCGCCCGCCGGCTCCGCAGGCGTCGCAGCGGAGCAGCCTGTCGGAGGACCGCGACAGCCGTGCCAGGCAGTCGCCGGCCCGGAGCGCCGGCCGGGCGTCGACGCGGCTCCTGGCCGAGCGTCCCGCGGACACCACGGCCGACGGGAGCCGCCCTGCGCCCCAGGCCGGACCGGCCTGCCGCCCAGCCGGCGCCGCGGGCGGGGCGGGGCCGGGGCGGGAGGCGGGCGCCGCCTCGCCGGCCGCGGCCTCCGCTCGCCCCTCGGCGGCTTCCGGCCGCTCGGCCCCCTTTGCGGCCCTGGGCTTACCGTCGACGGCCTCCGGCTCGCTCGGCCGCTCGGCCGGCTCGTCGGCCTCGCCGAGCAGAATCTCTGACACCATCACCGGCTCGGTCACCCTCGCGGACACCGCGCCGGCTCCCCGCTCGGCGCCGCAGGCTCCGCACCGCAGCGACAACTGCACAACGCACGTCGCGCACGCGACCACGGAGCTGTCGAGAGCGTCGGAGCGGCGGCAAGGGAGCAGGGCCTTCTCGGCCTTGTCGTCCCGCCCGCCGCTCGCCAGCCAGCGCTCCGCCCGGAAAAGCGATGTGATGACGAGCTCGAGGGCCTCGCCGGCATCCCCGAGCTCGCTGTCGCGCAGCGTTTCCGCGGCGGCAGTCCGCTTCTCGCTGGCAAGCTCCACGGCGGCGCGCAGGCTCGCCCGGAACGCAGCGAGGTCCCGGCTGCCGGTGCCATGCCTGGGAGACGCAACGCTGCGGAACGCACGGGCCGTCTCATCGACCAGCAGGGCCAGGGGATGTGAGCCCGTGACGGTGCCGCGCTTGGCGGCCAGAATGGCCACCAGCGACCGCACGGCACGCACCCGCGTGATGGCCTGAACAGCGGCGTTGAGGTAGCAGTTGTTCTGGCCCCACGCGTTGCCAAGGCCCGCCGCCGGTGCCGGCTGCTGCGCCCGCCGGCCGCGGCCCCCGGCGACGGCCCAGCCCGCGCGGCCCGAGGCAGCCATGGCTGTTGCTGGCGAGCGGAACTGTCCCGCCGTCGTGTGGGCGAGCAGCCGCCCCGTGAGTGGAGCGCGGGGAGGCCGGCTTGCTGCGCTCTGTTGCGGGCGGCTCGGGTCACTTGAGGCGCACGAACGGCTGGCCCTTTCGCGCCTGGAGCTCCCTCGCGGCGGAGGCGAGCGCCCCCGGCTTCCCCGGCTCGGCGTTTCCGGCCGCGGCCTGCTCGGCCTCGGCCCGTGCCTTGGCCTCCTCCTGCTCCCGGACCACCTGCTGGTACACCTTCTCCCTCCGCCGGCTCGACGGGCCCTTGCCGTGCACGCGGTACGACAGCGCGCGGTACTCGTCGCTGCGAGTGCGGTGCCTCCCGAACTCGTCCAGGTACTCCAGCTGGAAGGCCGCGTACCCCTCCCCCGCGGGCGCAGCGTACTCCGACAGCTCCATGCGCCTGTCCTTGGCCCGGCCCGACTGCGCGTCGCGGGTGCTCGGGGGCGCCACGACGCCGATGCGCTTCACGTGGGCCAGGGCGGCGCTGAGGCTGCCCCCGACCAGAGCCGTCGCCTCCCCGAACGCCCCGTGGGCGTCGCCCCCGCCGCGCGGCGACGCCGCCCTCGCCGGGTCCTCCTGCTTCACCTCCGCCCACTGCTTGCGAACCTCCTCCACGGCGGCGAGGGCGCCGCCGGGGGCGGAGGCGGCGCCCGAGGAGGAGGACGAGGAGGAGGACGAGGAGGGCGCCTCCCCCTGGCTCTCGCCGCCCGGCCCTGCCTGTGCGGCGTCGTGTGCGAGCCTCTGCTGCCGCCCCTTGGCGGCGTGCTCGGCCCTGGCCCGGGCGGCGGCGGCGGCGCGCTTCCTCGCGTCGACGCTGCTGCCCAGCCGCCGCGTGTACTCCCCCGTCGCGGTGAAGACGACGGAGCTCGGCGCCGCCCCGTCCTTGGCCTCGGCCAGGGCCGCCCGGCGTTCCGCCATGCGAGCCACCGCCTCGAGCACCCGCGCGCTGGCGTCCTCGTCGTCCGAGTCCCCCTCGGCGTCCGCCCCGGGCGCGTGCCGCTCGGCCGCCAGCCTCCGAGCCCTGGCCACGTCCAGCTCGTAGTCGGCGTCCTCCTCCCCGTCCTCCCCGCCGCCGCCGCCGAGCCCAAGGGCGGCGCCGTACCGCCTCTGCCTCGACCCGACGGAGGCGCCCGGCGCCGCCGCCTGCCTCGCCACCCGGCCCTTCCGCTGCGAGCGCACCCCGTCGAGCCGCCGCCTTGCCTCCTGCACAGCGGTGCCGACGGCCGCGTCGAACGCGCGGCGGCCGGACCCCGCCGCCTCGGCCTCCTCCTCCCTGTCCCTCGCCGCCGCCACCACGGCCGACGACCCGGCGGCCGGCGCTCCCCGGGACCGTGACCCCCTGTCAGCCCCCGCGGCGACGCCGGCCGCGGCGGCTCTCAGCTCCTCCGTCACGCCCCGAGCCCGCTTCGCCGGGGGGGGCGGCGCGTCCTCTCCCGCGGCCGCGGCGCCGTCCTCCTCCTCGGGCCCGCGCCGCCTCCGCGACTTGGCCGCCTTCCTCGCCCGCCGTCGCTCGCGCTTCGACGCCGCCACGGCCTCCTCGGCGGCCTCGGCCTCGGCCTCCTCCCCCGCCATCACGTCCTTGGAGGCGTCGAGCACCACCCGCCCGTCCTCCATGACCACGCCGTCGGCCGCCGGGGCCGCCGCCTCCTCCGTCACCCCCTGCCGCGCCAGCTCCAGCCGCCGCCGCACCCGCTCTGCGTCCTCCAGGTCAACCACCGCGCCCCCGCGCCCCACCGCGAGGCCCGGCCCGCCCGCCCCGGCGCGGCCCCTCCCGTCCAGCGTCGGGTCGATGCCGTCGTAGTCGTCATAGTGCGACAGGAGGCCGCCGCCGCCGCCGACGTCGGCCTCGCCGTACGGGTCGTATGCCGGGCGCTTGGCCTTGGAGGCCCGCTCCGCGCGCGCCCTGACCGCCGCCGCCGCGCTGAGCCCGGCTTCCTCCGCCACGGTGGCGTCCGCCGCCAGCGCCCTGCCCCGCTCGTCAAGCAGGCTCGAGTCGGCCAGCGTCAGGACCGCGTCCCGGCCCTCGGCGAAGTCAGACGCGCTGTGGCGGATCAGCACCGAGTGCTCGTCGTCGTCGGCCCCGGCGCCGCCCTCGCTGCCAGCGGGCCGGGCGCTCGCCGCCCCGCGCGCACGGGTCGGCGCACCGGCCCGGGCGGCCCGCCCCGCCGCGGCGCGCTGCCTCGCGCCCTGCACCCACTGGGCCGCCGTGCCGCCGGTATTGGCGAGGAGCTGGGCGCCGAGGCTCGGCCCGGAGAGCTGCGCGTCCCGGGCGGCCGTGCTGCGCCTCGCGCGGGCCGCGGCGACACGCTCCTCCGCCGGCGGGCGCTTCTCGGCAGCGGGCGTGACGAGCACCGGGTTCCTCGAGGACCGTCCGACGGCGCCGGCGGAGCCCGTCAGGCGCAGCGGCTTGAGCCCCAGCGACGCCCTCAGCGCGTTGCTCTCCTCCACCGACATTGACTCCGCCCAGGTGCGCGAGGCCGACGCCCCGGCAGCCGGGGCCGCGGCCGACGCCTCGGGGCGGGGTGTCTCTGGCCCGGGCGTTTGCGCGGAGCGGCTTGGCGCCGCCGACCCCCGCGCCGCAGGGGCAAGATCAGGCCCGCGTGCCGCGCTCATCGAAAGACACTATGCGGTCCGGTGCCGCACGGCCGTGTGGGCCGGCGGAAGGCGCCACAGCCCGCCAGAGGGCGAGGCAAGAAGCAGAGCACTGCGTCCTGGGGCCTCTGCCTGACATCGAACCGTCATGCTGACGGTTCGGTCGAACCGTCAGCCTGACGGTTCGGCGGCTCCCGCCGAACCGTCAGTCCTGTTGGCCGCTGACTGCTCCGGAGCTCTCCGCACAAACCCTATGGGTCCAGGAAGGTCATATACTTGCACAAGCATGAGGTCCATTACTTGGCGGGCGAACACAGACCGCAGCGATCGGAATGGGTGGCTGTTGGCAACCATACGAACCGTCAGGCGGCTGACGGTTCGGACGGC
>Ga0136560_1000446_pt1 | contig 20574 bp, 7 predicted proteins | sample AntRauMeHopE1497_FD_104925 | JGI IMG/M metagenome (GOLD analysis project Ga0136560, IMG submission 104925) | Saline lake microbial communities from Rauer Islands, Antarctica - Metagenome Hop E1 #497 | ecosystem: Environmental > Aquatic > Non-marine Saline and Alkaline > Saline | place... | reverse complement strand
CCTCCTCGGCCACGTCCCACCCCGACGCTGACGAGTCGCCGAACATGCTAGCCATCGCGACCTCGCTCCCGGACGGAGCCGCCCCGGCCCCCTCAAAGGCGGCGGCGGCGTCGCCGGGCCCGTGATCGCTCGCCCCGCCACTGAGCACGCCCCGGGCCGCCACGGGGCTTCCGGCCTCGTCGTCGCTCGCCAGCTCTGCCGCGGACTTGCGATCGGAGAAGAGCTCACGGGACATCGAGACACCGGACGCGTCGTCTTCGTCGTCGTCCTCGCCTCGCGCTGCCTGGCTCGCCGCTGCCGGGAACGGGGTGCCCAGGCGGGTGCGCGCCCGTCCGCCCTGCTCGCCCGGCCGTGCGCCGCTCGCCGGCCTAGCGACGAGCCCGCTGGCATCGGTCCTCCCGCCCGCGCCCGAGGCCGCTGCGGCGCCCTCCTCCTCCTCGTCCTCCTCTTCCTCACGGTGTGTCCGCGGGTGCGTCCGCGCGCCCGGGAAGGGCGTGCCGAGGCGTGCGCCAGCGCGGCCGGGCGCCGATGCGTGCCCTGGCGACGCAGCGGGGAGCTGTGCGAAGGACACGCGGAAGCCGAGCACTGCGCCGTCCAGTCTCGCACGCTCCTCATCGTCCGCCACGGCCGTGCCGGGCCCTGTGGCGGGCTCCCCGTCGTCGGCGCCGAGCGACGCCGCGCCGCCCGCGGCCGCCCGGCCGTCGGCCATGGCCCTGGCAGCGACGACGGCCGACGCCTCCGCCCACAGCACCGCCGCCCTGCCAGCCTTGAGCTCCGGCCTGACGGCAGCGAAACGCCGCCGGCCGCCTTCCATTCCCAGCGAGAGCGCCGCCCGCAGTCCCAGCATCACGGCGCACACGTCGCACTGCCCCGTCCTCGCCGCGTGGGGGCAGGCCAGGGACGCGGGGGACCGCCGCGCGAGGCTGGCCGCCTCCCGGATGACGTCATCGCGGCCGAGGCCGGGGGGCGAGCCCTGCGGCAGAACCGGCTCCAGGGCCGCCGACACGGCGTCGTCCCCGTCGGGCCCGGGCGCCGCAGCCTCGCAGGCGGCCGCCGCGGCGTCGAGCCCGGCGGCGCACGCCACGCCCTCCCCGGCCTCCGCCCCCGCCTCGCCGCCGCCGCGCCCCGGGCCGGCCATCGCCGCTCGGATCGACGACCGCCACTCCCGGACCACGGCCCTGGACTGCACCAGGGACACGGGGCCCACCACCGCGCCGAGCTCCCGCTCTACCCGGGCCGGCAGAGCCTGCCGCGCGATGACGGCGAGCGCGTCCTTGCCGATGCCCGACCCCGTGCCCGAGGGCAGCTCTACCCGGACGGTCTTGACCTTGGGCGGGAGTCGCTCCGAGGCGCCGGCGGGGCCGTGGGCGGGGAAGTGGGGCGCGGCGTCGAGGAGGAGGACGACAAAGGTGGCGGCGGTGCGGTTGGGCGATCGGCCGGGGGCGCCGACGGCGCACGCCATGGCTCGGACGCCCTCGGCCCACGCGCCCCTGTCGAAGGGGGGCAGGGCGGCCGCCGCGGCGCGCATGGCGTCGCGGAAGGCGGGGGAGTCCCGCGTGGGGACGTCGAAGAGGGCGGAGTGGCGGCCGGCAACGGCTCCGAAGGCCATGCCGAACGCCGCGTCGACACCCGGCCCGACCCCCCCTGGGGAGGCCGATCCGGCCGTGCACGCCGCTGCGGCGGCCTCGGCCTCCGAGGCCAGGAGGGCGACGCGCTTGTCGAACTGGCGGCGTCGGGCCGGGTCAAGGACCGCCCCGCGAACGGCGAGGAGGTGGCGGAAGCGGGTCGCGGCAGCGGGGCAGGCCAGGGCGAGGGAGGCGGGGGCGGCCTCCAGCGGCCGGGCGGGGGTCCGCACCGCGCGCAGGGCAGAGCCGGGGGACCGCCACGTCCCGGCCGGTGTCACGGGGGCCGCGGGCCCGCCGTCGCCGCCGCGGCGGGGCGTCACCGGCGTCTCTGGCTCGTCGACCGGGCCGGCCGCGCCGCCGGGCCCCGCCTCCGCCGCCGCGAGGAGCTCCGCCACGGCGTCGGCGTCTGGTGTCATCCCTGCGACGGCGGGCCTCGTCCCGGCCTGCCAGGCGTTGGCGGCGTCCTGCAGCTCGACGTACAGGTCCTTGAAGGCCCAGCCACGCGGCGCCCGTGCCCCGTGCATGGTCTTGAGGCGCGCCGTGGCAACGGCCGTCTGGCCCGCCACGTCCGCCGCGGTGGGGTCGGCGCCCCGGCACAGCAGCGCCCGCGCCGCGAGCAGCTGGCCGTTATCCACCGCCGCGTGCAGGGGCGTCCGCCCCAGCAGGTCCGTGTCGTTGACGTCCACCCCGAGGACGTCGACGACGACGGCGACCGTCCACGGGTTGCCGAAGTGCGACGCGAAGTGGAGGAGGGAGCCGCCGACGATCTTCCCGTCGCTGGAGCGCGCCTCCAGCGCGTCCTCCAGCGGGCACACGAAGCCCGGGGCGGCCATGCCAGTCAGCCGCCACTCGAGGAGGATCCTCGCGACGTCGCTCGTCATCTTGCCCACGGGCCGCGTCGACGACTCGCGGAGGATTTCCACAAGCTTGGCGCGGGCGCCCGTGGCCTGGCTCTCTGCCTGGCCGATCGGCCGGGCCGCCAGGGCAAGCCTGATGGTCAGGTCCCGCGCAGCGGCCGCGCGCAGCTCAGCCACCTCCTGCCGCGCTCTCACGCAGTCGTCTCGCACCCGCTCCGCCGCATCCATGAGCTTCCTGGCCTCTGCGAGCAAAACAGCGTCCACAACACCCGAACGGTGACCGGAACCAACCGCAGGCGGGCCGGCCGCGCTTGAACCCCGCAGGCGAGCAAATCCGATGCTCGCCGGAGCCAGCAGCGGCCCTGCCGCCCGCTTCACACGGCGCAATGACCACCGATACAACCTGGCCATGGCTTCCGCCGGCGTGCGGTCGTCTGCCCGTGGGCCACGTGCCTCGCCCGCTCACCGAGACGAAGCAGCTCATTCTCCTGAGCCAGAGCGCTTGAAGCCATGGGAACGGCCCGATGCCCTGCACTGCAGATCCCTTCGCGTGTTCTGGCGCCGGGCCTCGGGGTTTGCGCGTGCTGTGCCCTCCCAGGGCAGCACAAACGTCCGGCAGAGCTGCCGCCTGCCCGTCTCGGACACGGAATCGCGGCACTGCGACATCGTCGGCATGGCATCCGCAGGAGGCCCGCCCGGCGGCGACGACGCCGCCGACAAGAAGCCAATCGAGTCGACTCACTACGCATGGGCAGAGGAGATGAAGCGCCGCGGCGAGGAGCTCAAGCGGCTCGGAGTGGATTCCACGCCCCAGGCGCTGGATGACCCCTCAGTGGCGGCTACGGCCGGCAGCGACAGCGACTTGTCAAGAGCGCAGAGCAAGGGAAGCGCGTGGAACACGGGCGGCACGTGGTGAGGATGCCGCAGCCCCTCGGGCCACGTGGTCGTCGCCCCGCCCGAGCACCGCCCCCGGTCGGTGCCTGCGGTCAGGCTTCCCGCGTTTGCCGCCCGGGTGCGGCTTCCCGTGCTTAACGGCGCGATTTCCGGTATCGCCTTGTTTCACCAGGCTGCCGGCGCCAGTGATATTCATGAATTTCCCGGCCGCGTCCTTGCAGGGAGGACCGCGACACATCCGAGTGGCTCAAGGAGGCGCTTCCGGCCAAGATCCTCGCGTCCCGCACCGAAGTGTCCGTGGGGTCGAGGGCGGCCCGCCTCGGGTTCACCGCGGTGGACACTTGCGAGGGGACGGCGTCACTGGTGTTTGTCAGGGGCAAGGTGAGCCACCAGGCCGCGCAGCACCCCCTCCAAAGGCACCGATGCCCCCTTGGATGCCATTCCCGCCTGCTTCCGTCGGCCTCGCCTCCGCAGGCCAAGCCCGGCTTTGAGATGAAGGTGAAGGCCTCTTTCACCCTGTCCGCCACGGACGACGAGTCTGTGACGCTCGGTACCGGGACGGTCGAGGGCCTGGAGATGTGCGACTATGACGGTTTCGACTTTGAGCTCGGGCTGAAGGCGACAGCGGACAGCGGCGGGGCCGCGACCACCGCGGACTGCAAGCGCGCGGCCGCCGCGGCCAAGGCCATGCTCACGGAGGCGCTTCGTGCTGCCGTTGCGGAAATGGCAGAGATTTGAATCCGCGGGAGCGGCATTGTGTGATTTCGGGGGCAGCGGCGGACGCAGCAGCGGACGGGCTGCCTGCCTGCGGGACGGGCGCTTGCACACGATTGCACACGCTGGCGCCGTCGCTCCGCGGCACCGCTCGCTCAGTCCTCGGCCATGGCTGCCTGCCGCTCCGCGTCCGCGAGCGCGACGAAAAACTCGTCCAGCAGCTTGCCTCCCAGCATGTCCGAGATCCCGTGCCTGCGGGGCGGGGCGGAGGGGCATAGAAAACGGTCAAGAGGCGAGCGCTAGCACACAGCGAGGGGCAACGGGGGGAGCAGGCTGCGGGGCGCGGCGCCGTGCCTCCTCACTTGGTGAGGCCGATTCGGTGGTCCGTAATTCGGTCCTGGTTCCAGTTGTACGTGCGAATGCGCTCCGACCGCTCCCCGGAGCCGATCTGCTGCCGCCGGTCGGCCGCCTGGGCGGCTTGCTCCCGCTCGCGCACCGCCTCGAAGATGCGGGCACGGAGGATCTGCATCGCCGTGGCCCTGTTCGAGTGCTGTGACCGCTCGTTCTGGCACGTCACCACCGTGTTGGTCGGGATGTGGGTCAGCCGCACGGCCGAGTCCGTGGTGTTCACGTGCTGCCCACCGGCCCCGCTGGACCGGTATGTGTCCATCCGGATGTCCGATGCCTTGATCTCCACGTCCACCTCGTCCGCCTGCGCCAGGACCGCCACCGTCACCGTCGAGGTGTGCACCCGGCCGCCGGACTCCGTCGCGGGGATGCGCTGCACCCGGTGCGCCCCTCGCTCCCACTTGAGGGAGCCAAAGGCAGCTTCGCCCGACACCGACGCCGAAGCCTCCTTGAAGCCTCCGGCCGTGGCCGCCGACGTCTCCACGACCTCCCAGGTCCACCCCTTGCGCGCCGCGTAGGCCGCGTACATGCCGAAGACGTCGGCGGCGAAGAGCGCGGCCTCCTCCCCGCCGGCCCCGGCGCGCACCTCGACGATGGCATCGCGGTCGTCCGCCTCGTCCCGCGGCGCGAGGAGGTCCACCAGCCGCTCCTCCAGCCCCACGAGGGACGCGCGGGCGGCAACCGCCTCCTCCTCGGCCATAGCCCGCATCTCGGCCTCGCCGTCGGCGCAGCCGGCGATGATGTCGGCCGCGTCGTCCAGCTGCTCTTGCGTGGCCTTGACCGCATCGTCCGCCTCAACCACGCGGGAGACAAAGTTCAGCTCTCTCGAAAGCTTGGCCATCGCTGAAGGGGGCACCTTGCCCTCGGAAAACAGCTCCGAGAGCTCGTCGTGCCTGGCCCGGAGCGCCGTGAGCCGCTCCTCCGCCGCCGGCCCCACTGAGATGGCCATCAGCCGATGCTGGCCGCATGACGGCCGCGTGACAATGAGCAGCTGTTGCTGCGAGCGCACCGTGGCGCGCAGGCCGCGTCGTGCACCGGCGAGCGCCGTGCGCAGCATGCTTGCGGAGGCCGGGATGCTCCGCCGTGGAACCCAACTGCTTCACGCGAGACACGCGCGCAAGAAAGGACGTGTGGCCGGTGGCATGGCGGCATGGGGCGCGCGAGCGGTGAACTCTGCCGCAAACAATTTGTTGGCGGCAGCGCCTCCCGAGCGCTGCCCGCCCACTCGACCCGCACACGCGCCCAAGATGGCCGCAGGCATCGGGGCGGCCGGAAGGCCCCGCATTGGGGAGTGGGAGACCGTGGAGGATGCCGTCCCCCGGTCGTGCCTGGTCCGCGGGATGATGCGTTGCTGGGGCACGGTGTCCGACTACATCGTCGGCACGGCGGGCGCCTGCATGAACAGGAGCATCGCAAAGGTCCCGGTCGCGGACGTGGTCGTCAATGCCATGCTCCGCGGGGTCTCGCAGGTCTTCCTGGTGTCCAACCCCATCTCCGGCCTGCTCATCTGGCTGGCGCTTGCAGCCACCTCGCCGCTGGCGTTTGCCCTCCTGACCGGCACCGCGCTCGTCACCGCGACGATCACCGCCAAGGTGATGCGCTCGCCGCCGGCCGAGGTCCGCGCGGGGCTTTTCGGCTTCAGCTCCATGCTCCTCGGGGCGGCGCTGGCGACGTTCCTGGTCATCGATGCCGACGCGGTGACTGGCGGCGCCGCGGGTGCGCAGTCCCTTGCGTCAAGCACGCTGAGCGGGTCGCTCGGGGGCATCCTGTCGGGCGGCAGCGGGCCCGGCGCGGACCAGGCCGCCGCCGCCGAGGCCTCCCGAACCCCCGCCGCGGTGGCCGCGGAGGCCCTAGCGGGCGCGGGCTCGAGCGTTTGGCCGTCGCTGGCGTCGCTGTCGCCGTCGGCAGCCGTCGCGTCCGCGGCCGCGGCCTCCCGAACCCCCCTCGCGGCAGCTATGGGCCTCGCGGCGTTCGGTTCCGTCCTCGTGGTGGTTATGACGCGGGCGATGATGCGCTGCGTCACCGGGACGTGCGCCGTGCCGGCTCTCACGCTGCCTTTCAACCTCGTCACCACAACGCTGCTCCTCTGCCTGGCCGCTGCCGACCCGCTCGGGAGAGCCGGCCCCGGCGGGGAGCCCGGCCTGTCCGGCTCCCTTCGCTGGTTTGAGCTTCAGCCGGGCGTCGGCGCCCAGCCGTGGGCGGGGGCGAGGGCCTCGGCTCTCGACGCGCTGGTACTTGCCCAGGTCGCGGCGAGCGACGCGGCGTCGCTCAGGGACGGGGGTGGCGTCGGATGGATCGGCGTCTGCGAGGGTTACGGCTCTGCCACGGACCTCTCAGCGTGGGCCGCGCTGCGGGGAGACGATTCCGCAGTGATGGGGCCGACCCCGGGGCGGGTCGGGCCACGCAACACCACGGCGCTGGCTCGGGGCTCCGTGTGGAGCGCGGCCGACGGCCAATCAGCATTCGTGTCGCAGGCGGAGGGACGTGCGAGGCCGCTCACGCCAGCAGAGGCGGCTGCGCTGTCCAACGCCACATCGAGCTCTGCCGGGTCGCTTCCGCCGGCTTGGACCATCACCCGCGTCCCCGGGACGTCACTGTGCGTGAACGAGACCGCGGTCGCAACCTGGCCCGGGGTGAGCAACGCTTCGCTCGGCCTCGCGGCGGCTCTGCTTCGGCACCGCTCCGCCGTCGCGGCGGTCGCAGTGGGGCAGGGTGCCATCGGGTGGGAGGTCTACACGGGATCGGACGGCCTCCTGTTCGTGCTCGCCACCTTCCGGGGCGTCTCGCAGGTGTGCCTGAGCCCGAGCTGGGAGGCCGGGTTCGTCATTGTCGTGGCGCTGGCGGTCAGCTCCCCCGTCATCGCCGTGGCTGCCGTCGCAGGCTCCTTCGTGGGGAACTGCGTGGGCGTCGTGCTGGGCGCCCCGGCGGCCGCGGTGGCGCTGGGGCTGTGGGGCTACAACAGCGCGCTGACGTGCGTGGCTCTCGCGGGCGTCTTCTACCAGCTGGAGGAGGCGTCGGTGCTCCTGTCTCTCGTGGGGGCCGCCGCCGCCGCCGTCCTGCACGGGGCCCTCATCACGGCCCTGCGGCCGCTGGGCGTCCCGCCGCTCACTCTGCCCTTCTCGCTGACGACGATTGTGTTCTTGCTCCTGGCGTGGCCCCGGCTCCTGCCCCTGGACATCGTATCGGTGCCCGAGGCTCACGCCAAGTGCCGCACGTGCGAGGTGCTATGCCCGTGCTGCTGCGGACGGTCCGCCCGCCGCGGGCCGAAGAGACGACGTCGACCTGTGCCGGTGATGGTGCACACCAAGAGTGGCGCCCTGCCTTCGAGCCAGCTCGACCCTGGGGACAGCGCAGGCGATGCTTGCGACGCTGTTTGCGGGGCCTGCGACGCCGCCGGCCGGGGCCTCCGCGGATGCCTGTGCGGCTGCGGGTTGTCCGTCTTCGGCGTGCTCTGGCCGGGCAAGTTCTCCCGGAGGCAGGGGTGGCGGCTCCGGTGGTACTGCTGCCGGGACGCGGTCCGCTGCCGCTGGTGCACGGGAGAAGCGGCGCAAGAGGCTGCCAAGGCCAAGGAGCACAAGTACAGAGCGCGCGACCGGCTGCGTCGTTCGGGGCGGGACGTGGCGCCAGCTCGGGGCGTGGATGACACTGAATCCGACTCGGACGAGGTGGAGGCGTTCGCGTCGGAGGGGTACAGCTACGACGAGTACAGGCGAACGATGGGGCTACCGGTGGACGGGCTCGAGGGGGAGGCGGCGGACCGTAGGGCAGCCAAGACCCGGGAGCGAACCGAGAGGGGTGCGGCAAAGCGCAAAAGGGCCCATGAGGCGGCCACAGAGGCATGGATCGCGAGTGGTGGCAAGGGCAAGCTCGATGCGGCGGCCTACCGCGTGTCGGAGGAAGGCAGCGACGTGGACGAAGGGGACGTGATGCGGCGGGTAGATCTGCATGGCAGCCGGTCTGGGGACGATGACGGAGGCGTCGAGGCAGTGCAAGGCACCGGGGACGGGGACGCCGACGACTTCGCCAGCGGCGGCATCAACGAGCTTGACCGAACGCTGGGCGGCGTGGCAGTGCCAGCGGGGGCACGTGCGCCGGATCAGAGCGCCCTCAAGCTGGAACATGAAACACATTCACAGCAGGTGGAACGCCAGGCACTGGAGCCTGAGAGGCAGCGCCCGGGTCGGACGGCTGCGGTTTCCAATATGGGGGGGGTGTCGGCGATGCATGCTGGATCACTTCGCGCGGCAGGGGCAGGCTCTGGCAGCCTCATGCACTCGGCTTTAGAGGCAGTAACGCCCAGTGCATCCGCAGTGTCCGTCGCGGTGCAACCGCGTGACAGCAGGCCGCGTGGCCTGGTCCGTGGAGCATCGTCGCGCGGCGTTTTGGTGGGGGACCGGCGCACGAAGGAGCAGCAGCGGCGCAAGCGCGCCCAAAGAGCGGCATGGGACGGCACCGAGCGGTCGCCGGCCGACCAGGCAGGCGGTGCCATCCAGCGTGACTCCGGACCACTCAAGGCAGACGTGATGTAAGTGATGCAGACTTGCCATGCCAATGTGCTCCTCTGCTATCCGCTGCCGTATGTCTTCTGCCCGGGGCAGCACTGCCAGGAAGGCGCGACGGTGGGCTCAGTTTGCCAGGTGCGCTGAGATCGGCTTTGTGCAGGCACCTCCATCTCACACGCGCTGAGACCGGCTTTGTGCAGGCACCTCAATCTCACACGGTTCACCCACCTCACCCTGGCCGAGGTGTACTCATCCGAGCGAGGCGGGGCCCCGTGCCGATGTGCTCCACACCACAAGCTGGCGTCGGCGGCGCCACCGCGCTGGGGTTGCCCACCGCCCCGGCCCAGCAGAAACGGCCTCGCTGATGCGCAAGCCGACAATGTGCGGCCGGAACTTACACCGATCTCCCTTTGCCTTCATCGCAGCCAGAGATGGGTCTGCGCCTCGCTCAAGCAGCAAGGCCGTGATCCCCCCCCACTCTGGGTTGTCGATCTCCCCCGCCCACTCTGAGTCGTACACGTCGATATGGTACAGCCGCCGATCAGTCACAGCTGCAATGCCCAGCGCGCTGATCTGCCCGGAGCCCGCCAGGCTGTTGATGCAATTGCGGCGCAAAGGGGGCGAGCACTGCCCTCACCTCGTTGTGTTGCTGGGCTGAGGCGCGTCGTTGGTCCGTCCCAGCGACCACGCACCAAGTCCGTCACAGCGCGCAGCGCCCGAAGGCGTCGCAGCATTGAGGGTGGCCCCTGCGGAGCAGAGCGCAGCAGGTGCTTCCGTGGGCCCGCCACAACGGAAGGCTGCCGTTTGCTACGCACGGCCGCGGCCTTCGCCGCCGAACCCTCCGCCCCCAGTGTCGGGCAGGCGCCGTGCCGGACCCTCGATCCGGCCCGCCGCTGCTCCCGGCTGGGCGTTGCCGGATAGCCTTCTCGACCGGCGCTGCAGCCGCGCCGTGCCTGCAGGCAGCGCAAGGGTGTGACGTTCCTTCACGTAGTGTCGCACGGCTCGCACCTCGGCCAGACACATGCGGAACTCCCCCGGAAGGCCGTCGGCGAGCACTACTGCGAGCTGCGACCGAGGGCAAGGGCGGCAAGCACAGACCGGGCGGTGGCGCTGGTGGCATTGTGCGGGAAGCGGGGGGGGCAATGAGCCAATGTCGCTGGGCAAAGGCAGAAGCCCCGGCGCGAGAAGCCCCTCGCCTGCGCGTGGAGCCCCTCGTCGGCGGTGGCTCACAGACTGTAGCGCGCCGGGGTTGGGGCCGTGGAACACTCCGGCCTCGCCGTCCGTGGCGTCGGGCCGCTGCTGGACGGTGACGTGCCCGCGGTCGACGCGCACGAAGGAGTCAAACGGGGCAGTGACCGTCACCCAGCGACCGCCCGGGACAGCCAGCTCGCACTGCCACGTTTCCGAGCTGTTGAGCGCCTGCGCCTCGTCGAGCGCCGTTTCGTACGACTCGTTCTTGCTGCTGAGGACCACGAGGTACGGGCGGCCGTCGGTCTTCACCGTCAGCTGGAGGGCCGAGAACGGGCTCAGGTCGGGCATGGGGCACTGAACCTTTGTCCGGAAGCTCGCGTACACGGCGCTCCTTCCGTCATCCGAGCGGAACAGCGGGTCATCGTTGCGCATCACACCCTCGAACACACCGACGACGCCGTCCCGTGTCGTCTTGACGCCGAAGCTGCACACGGTCGTGCCGCCCATCGCGCGATCTGTGGCCACCTCGAAGCTTCCAATGTCAGACAGCGAGTCAAACCGGAACACAGAAACGTCCCGGATGGCACCAGGAAAGAAGACTGCGCTCAGGGCCGGAGGGGGCGGGCGATGGCGGGGTGTGGCCTCGCGCGTGACTGCCTCAGGCCGCGCTGCACCCATTTGTCGCCTCACCCGCCGCAACCCTTGCTCCGAGCGGACCAAGGCGCTCCAAGGGCCGCGAGAGCTGCCGTGCGGCGAGCTGCAGCGCGGACTTCCACTGCATGCTACCTTGTACCTCAATGCAGCGACGTTTACTCGCCCCCTTGGCCTGGAACTGACGGGTGCACCGCGCGCTGTGGCTGAACGCACAGAGGTCCGGCCGGTGCCGCGGCTCGCGTCTTGCCCAGTGAGGCAAGCTGCCGCCTCTGCAGGCGGCCCGCCTGGTAGTCTCTCTGCGGCACACTCGTCCACAGCCAGATCCAGATCCCGCAGAATCTGCATGGCAGGGATCGTGGCGGCCGCAATCGGTGCGGTGCGCGCTCTTGTGGCGCTTCCGTTTGCGGCGTTCCGGGAGTTGTTGGAGGCTGTTCCCGGCATCCGCCTGGCCGTGAGCTACGGACTGTGGTACCCAACGCTTGCGTTCAACCGCCTCGTCTACGTGATTTTCCCCGGGTGGCGGCCGATGTACTCCCTGGTCGACCCTGAAAACCGGCTCATTCTCGGCGCGGTGCCGCTTTTCGTTGCGGACGTCACTGCGCTGCACGGCTCTCACGGCGTGACGGCGGTTTTGAACATGTGCTACGAGTGGGAGGACCATGTTGCGCTGTACGAGTCCCTGGGCGTGCGGTACCACCGCGAGCGCGTGATTGACTACACAGTCCCGTCCCGGGAGCAGCTCCTGAGGGCCGCGAGGTTCGTGGACCAGTGTGTCACGGACGGCCGCACGCTGTACTGCCACTGCAAGGCCGGCAAGGGCCGGAGCACATGCGCCCTGCTGGCTTACTACCTCGTGTTTGCGGGCGCCTCGCCCGAGGCGGCCTGGACCGCCATGAAGAAGCGCAGGCACGTGGTGAGCAGGAAGCACGTCACCCCTGGCATCCAGTCGCTCTGGGCGGACGTGCAGTCGGGGGCGGTGTCGCCCGAAGGGGTTCGGTCGGGGAGCGATGTTGCCGCCGCCGCAGCTGCCGCCGCGGCAGCCGGTGACGCAGAAAAGGCCGGGCCGGGCAGGAGGCATGCTGGGGCCGTGGTCCCTCGCGATGAGTGAGCGCAGCCGTGCGCCGGCTGAGCCCCTCCGAAGCCACAGCAGCGGAGAGCCGCTCACGCGCTTCTGTCGCGTGTGCGGGTGCGCGGCTCCAAAAGCGCACACATGCCGATGAGCGGGTGCCGGCGCCGGGGAGCCAAGCCCGTGGGCGCCCCCGCCGGCGCCGCAAGCTTTCCTCGTGCCAGCCGCTGGTACCGACTCCCTCGTGTGTGCAGCCGGGCCCCGCGCTGACAGCAGACAAGCAGCGACGTGAACTACAACTGGGCGCATCGGCGTGGTGTGCGCGGGCCGGGTGTGCCGCAGCCGCAAAGTCCCGGCAGAGACCCTGGCGATACGACAGTTGCCCGATAACAGACTGACGATGGCATGCGCCCGCAGGCCCCACACGCTCGCGGTCGCCGCCCCGTGTGCCACAGGGCAGCAGGTGCGGGCACTCTCATTTCGGGGCGCGGCAGCTGCGCAGCAGTCCCGCAGTTCCGCACCAGGGCGACGCGCTAGACGGTGAGCCGGCGGTTTTCGGGACGCTTTGCAGCCGCCTCCGCTGCGTCGATCAGAGGCCCGCGGGCCCGACGTGGGATTGTTCGCCGTGCTGCGTATGCGCACGGCTCTAGCCCTGCGCGGGCCGCTGCAGCGGCGAAGGCGTGGCCGTTGCCGCGGACGCGGCGTCTCTGTTGCGTTGGCTGGACGCGGCCACCTGCTGAGGTGTCCGACGCGCGCTCTCTTGCCCAGAGCGTCGCGCAGCGGGCTGTCCCGCGACCACTGGCCGTGCTGCGCGTTGCGCTCCGGGCCTGCTGGCGCCGTTGCGGCCGCTGGGCTCGCGGTCCACTTGGCTCCTCACGCCTCTGTTCCGCTCCGCTGCCGTCCCGCAGGCCCGTGTGCCATGAGCTCGGCCCACGAGCGGGCTGCACTGCTGGGAAGTGATGCCGAGCCCAAGTCTACAGAGAACAGGCCCGCTGCCTGGGTCGCAGACCCACCCGACCTCGGGCCGATCGATTTCAAGGCCGTGGCCAGCGCCTCGGGCGTGGGCGCCGTGGGCATTGATCAGGGCGGGTACCCAGACGAGGGGTATCAAGAAGGCATGCTTGTCGACGAGGGCGCGGAGGACTACGCGTACGAGGACCAGGAGGTCGGCCAAGCGGGGGGCGAGGCGGCGGAGCTCGGACTGGCGGACACGGGCGTGACCATCTGGCAGGAGTTTCAGACCAAGCGCGACCTCAAGGCCGCCCCCAGCATCGGAAACGTGTACCTGCTGCTGGGCCTGTCGATCTCGATCATCTGGCTGGGGGTCCTCGCGATGGGAGCGAGCGTGCCGTGGCAGCTGTTTGCCATCGACGTGCTCGGCCTCCCCTCGCTCGCCGGGGTCTTGGTGGCGTTCGTTGTTGCCAAGATCGTGGCGTCCGACACCTGCACGCGCAGCCCGCGGCTGCGGCCGTGCAAGTTGTCGTTCGGACGTGTCACGGCCATCTCCGCCGGCGTTACCACGGCCCTGGGGCTGGCGCAGCAGGTTTTCGTGCCGCAGATGATCGCGTTCGTCATGGGCCTGAACCTGCAGGACGCGTACCGCGTTACAGCGGGGCAGCTGCCGCCTGACCCGGACAACAGCGTGCAGGTGCAGTGGGCGAGCCGTCCCGACATCTACTTCCGCCTGCGGTCCCGGGCGCACGCGGTCAGCCCGGAGAGCATCGCCTCCGTGGTGGCGCTCCCCGTGCTGATGCGCATGCTGATGCTGCGGCAGATCGACTACACGCTGTACACGGTCGCGCTAGTCGTCACCACCACTGTGCTGATGCTCGTCCGCGCCTTTGCGCTGCCGCCCGAGTGGCGTCCAGCCGCCGAGCCGTGGTCCTTCGTCGACGAGACGTTCCTGATCGCGGCCACGCACGTGGGCCTCGTCATCGTGGCGCTGCTCGTGGTGTCGTTCCAGCTGGTCTCCCAGAGGGAAGAGCAGGCCTGGGCGGGCTTCGTGCAGCGGAAGCGGCTGCAGCTGCAGGCCATCCGGGCCGAGGAGCTGCTCACGCTCGCGATGCCGCGGCAGATCGCACACCGGCTGATGGCCGGCGAGCTGGATCAGCGGCTGTACGACTCGGCGTCGGTCGGGTTCATCTACATCGCGGGCTACAAGGACCTGGTGTACGAGGCTAACGAGGACCTCCTGGGCCTCGTGGACGACCTGCACCAGCTCTACTGCCGGTTCGACGCGCTGGTGCTGCAGCACGACGCGGTGTACAAGATCGAGTCGGTGGCCAACTGCTACATGGTGGCGGCCGGTGAGAGCGGCGAGCGAGATGCGTGTGCGCTGCTCCTGCCCGCAGTGCCCTGCTGCCGACCACTCCGCCCCTCCCGACGGCGCCCCTGTTCGCGAGCGCTGTGCGATCCCCAAAGCCCCTGCCTCGCCGCGCCCCTCCTGCCCCGCAGGCATCCCGGACCCGTGCGAGGACCACGCACCGGCGCTGCTGCGCTTCTGCCTTGCGGCCCTGGAGCTCTGCCGCCTCCTCAGGCACACGGACCCCGATCTTGACTGGCGCCTGAAGATCGGCATCCACTCTGGCCCCGTGACGTCCGGCGTTGTGGGTCTGAGTCGCACGTTCTACCGGCTCTTCGGCGACACGGTGAACACTGCGAGCCGCATGGGCACGCGTGGCGACGCGGACAGGGTGCACGTGTCGCGCGCTACGTACGAGCTGCTCGGGGAGCCGCCGGTGGTGAACCCGGAGCTGGAGGGGTCCGAGCTGGTGCCGCTGGGGACGGAGGGGGAGGAGCTGGGGAGGCACTTCGTGTTCGGGAAGGTGGGCGGGCAGCTGTCGCTTCTGGTGCTGCCGCCGGAGGAGACACTGCTCGGCGTCGACGACTCGCTGGGGTCGCACGACCTGGGGTCTGACTCGGACTACGAGAGCGAGATCCCGCTCCTGGGGTACACGGTGGAGGCGCGTGGGGAGATCCCTGTGAAGGGGAAAGGGATGATGCGAACATACTTCGTGGACCTGCCGCCGGGGCTGTGGGACGAGGAGGACTTCGGCGAGGAGGAGACAGACGACGGGGGCGCCACGGAGGGCGGGGACACGACGGGGGAGGGCGTGCTCGCCGGGCTGCTGTCGCCGCCCGCCGGCATGACCGACGACGAGACCTCACAGGCGGGGGGCTGGGACATGGAGCGTGGGGGTGACGTCACGGCGGGCAGGGGGCCGGGTGTCCCCGTCGCGGCCTCCCCCTCGGCAGAGCTCATCATCAGCGCGGGCAAGGGCCGCGACAGCGGCGGCCCCGACGACTCGGTGACGTCGGGTCGGAGCGGCTCCGTTGGCGGCCGGTCGGCGGTGCGCCGCTCCAGCCGGGCGTCGTCCCGCACCGCGTCGCTCCGCCGGATGACGTCATCGAGGCGGGTCACGGGGCGGGCGCGTCCGCAGCGTGGCTACGACCCGACGGCGGACTCGGCATCCGCCGATCCGATGGCGGGGGCCGTGATCCAGCGCGCCGTGTCGCGTCAGATCGGCGCGTCGCCGCCCGTTCTCGGTAGAGCCAACGGCGGCGGCGACCGGCGGGCCCCCGGCATGGCTGTGGGCCCCACGATGCGCGCGCTGGCGGCGATCGGGAAGCTGCGGCGGCGCCGGGCCTCCCAGGCCCAGAACGGGGCCGTCCCCGACCTCACGCCGGTCTCCACCGCGCAGCAGCACGCCGGGAGCCCGGTCCGGTCGCCGGGGTACGCCGCGTCGGACGCCGCGCCGCGGCCCCGCGGTTACACGGGCTTCCTCCTCACGCCGGACCGGGCCGCGCAGGCGGCTGGCACCCCCGCGGGCATGACCGTTGGACGCGGCTCTGCCGGGAAGGGGTCACTCCGCGTCAAGGGGGGCGACGCGGCGAGCAGCACGGCGGCGGTGGGCCGCGGTGGCTCCTCGCGCTTCCACCCCAGCCCCGCTGGCAGCGTGACGTCGTCCCGGGGCGGGGGCGGCGACGGGGTGGGCCGCGTGTCGCGCGGCGGGCCCCGTGTCACGAGCCGGAGCACGGGTCTGACCCTGGACCTCGACGCCTACACGCCGGAGACGTCGACGCGGCAGCTGCTGGCGGCAGCAAGCATGCGGCGCCCGCCGGTGGCCCGGTCGTCGTCGACGCCCCGGCGCGGCGACGCCGCCAACGCCTCCTTCTTCGGCCAGGTCCCCGAGGGCTCGTCCCGGGGCCAGGCGGTGGGCTCCAAGACCACGATGGTGGTGTCGGGCGCGGAGAAGGCGGCGGGGGGCAAGATCCGGTCGTCGCGACGATCGTCTAGCATGGGGAGGCGGAGGGCGGGCGGAGCCTACACCGGGTTTGGGGCATCGGGACACGACATCACCTCGGCGCTGGACGGGCCGTCGGACGCGAGCGGCCCGCGTCCGGGGTCCGGTCACTCGTCCCGCCGTGGCCGGTCCCACCGGCCGTCCTTCGTCCTCACGGTGGACCCCCTGGGGCCGGGGGCCGCCCAGGGCCCGTCCCTGGCCCTCAAAGCGTCGGCCTCCTTCGCCTACAACGCGGCAGAGCAGCGGAGGGGCACGATCCGCGGCTCTGCCGGGGACGGGACGGCGCCGCCGGGCGGCAGCCCGCCCGTGGGCGGCGGTGTGGGGGCATCTACCCGCGAGCGGATGGTCTCCGACACGGCCGTGGGGTCACCTCTGCCGGGGCCGGCGGGGCGGCGGCTGCTCCAGTCGGTGCCCGGGCCGGCGGGCGGCACGGACGTGACCGACAGCTCGCCGTCGGGGTCCGTGGTGCGGAGGCTCCGGCCCGCAGCGGGCGGCAGCGGAATGTCCAGCGTGGCGGGGCGGGGGAGGCCGGACGGCGGCGGCGGCGGCGGGGAGGGCGGGCAGGGCATGCGCCGCGCCCAGACGTTCGCGTCGCCCCGCGCCCCGGGCGGCGGAGCGGCGCCGATGCCAGGCGTCGGCGGATCGGGCCGTGGCGAGGCTGGGGTCAGGGGGGGCGCGGGCGCGTCGCGCGCTGCGCGTGACTCCTTTGTGGTCGGGTATGACACCCACGGGGTGGCCTCAGCGGCTATGGAGATCCAGGAACTGGCGCGATCGGGCCGCGTGGCCAACCTGCTAGGGGTGATGTCGCCGCAGAATCTGGCGGCGGCGGCGCGCGGAGGCGACGCGCGGGCTCGGTGGGCGAGGAGGAACAGCGACGGCGGCGCCCTCCTGACCTCCCTGCAGCTCGACGCGGCGCTGCTGGCCGCGAGGGACATCGCGGGGGAGGGAGGGGGCGCCGAGCGGGCCCGCGCGGGCGACGCGACTGACGTGGCGGGGCCTGCTCGGCCGAGCGACGCCGCGTCGCAGCAGTCGCGCCCGGCCGGCTTCGGCGACGACAGCAGCCCAGGGGCCGCGTCGCTCCGCCGTCACGTGCGCGGGGCCTCGGCCCGGTACGGCGACGGCGGGTCGGCCGGGCTCGCGGGGCACAGCCGCGAGGGCAGACGGCCGAGCGTCGTAGTGTCCCCGGGCATGGCGGCGCGGGCTCCCTTCAGCACCGACCCGTCCACGGACGACGACGGGGAGGCCGCGGGGCCCGTGGGGACGGCGGCAGAGCTGCGGGAGGCGCTGCTCTCGGCGCGGCTCACAGTGGCGGCGGACGCCAACGACGAGGGGGGCGGCGGAGGGGGCGGGGGCTCCCGCCGTCGCTTCAGCACGGGCAGTGCTGCGCCGAGCCGAGGCCGCAGCGGCCGGAGCCTCGATGGGGGGGGCCGCGAGCCGGGGGTGGGGTTCGAGGCTGCGGCTGCGGCCGGGAGCGGGGGCGCGACGGCGGACGAGGGGGACGCCGCGTCGACCGCCTCAACGGCTCTCACGCGCAGCGATGCCGGTGACCGGACCGCGCGGGCGGCGCACGGCCGAGGGGGATTCTTCGCCCGGGGCGACGAGGACGACGACGCCGACTACGACGCTGCGGCGGCGGCAGCAGCGCACACGTATGGCGGCGGCAGCGCCGGGAGCCGCGGCAGCGGCGCCGCGGCGCCTCTGGGTGCGACCATCGTCATCGGCATGCACGACCGAACGGGGGCGGGGGGCGCCGGCTCGGTGCCGTCGCCCGGTTTCGCGGCCGACGCCGGGCAGGGTGTGACGTCATCGAGGGCGCCCCCCGGCGCGGGCGCTGGGCGCGGGCCACCGCCCCGGATCGGTGAGATCCGTACGAGGAGCCGTGACGCGCGGCGACGCTCCCAGGAGCGCGTGGACGTTGCCCGGGCCGACGTGGAGGCGGCGCGGGAGGCGCACCGGCGGGCCGTGGCGGACGGTCGGGCGGTCCTGGTGCGGGAGGCGCTGGCGGCGGCGCAGGCGGCCGAGGCTGCTCTGGCCGCGGCGGAGCGGGAGGCAGAGTCGACGGAGGCGTTCAGCTCCAGCGCGCCGCAGATCGGGTCGGACGGGCGGGTGTCGGTGCCGGGGAGGCAGGCGGGGAGCCGGCACAGCGAGCCGGAGGACGAGTCTGACCACGCCGGCAGGGCGGGCCGGGCGGCCAGCAGCAGGGCAGTGGGGCGGGGCGGCGATTTCGCGTCGGCGGCGGCGCCGGCGGCGCGTCTCTCGGGGGCGACGGCGCCCGGCCGGTTCGACGGCTCTCCGCGCGGGGGCGGGGCCGGCGGCGGGCAGGCCGGCGGCGGCGCCGGGGCCGGGGCGGTCCGGGGCACGGGGGTCGCTGCGGCGGCGGCGGGGGGCGACGACGGGTCTGCGTCGGCGTCGGCGTGGCGTGCCCCGCGCCGTGGCTCGCAGCCTCTTCCCGCGGCGGTCCGGGCTGACCGGATCCGTCGCCTCCTGCAGCGCAAGCGGCAGATGCGGAGGCAGCGGCGGGAGGAGCGGAGGCGGAGGGCGGAGGCGGAGGCGGAGGCGGAGGGGCCCGGGGCCCTCGGCCGGTCGGGCCCGGTCGTCGACGTCACGGCGGGGCCGAGGCGCGGTGTCCTGAGCGTGGACACGGGAGCGCCGCTGCCGCCCGGGCTCGCGGCGGGGGGCGCGGCGGGGACTTTCGGATCCCCCGCCACGGCCCCGCCGCTGGCGCTCGCCGGGGCGCGGTCGGCGACCCGCTCCATGCCGGCGGGGGCGGCGGGGGCCCCGCCCGGGCAGAGGGGGGGGGGCGCGGGGGGAGGCAAGCCCCGCCGCCGCCGCGGCAGCGCCGTCGCGCAGAGCCTCGGCCTCGCGGCGCCCGACGCGGAGGACGCGGTCAGGGCTGTCCTGGCGCTGACGTCGGCGTCGCAGCACACCGGCTACGAGTCAGCGGGGAGGGGGTCCGTCGGGTCTGACCTCGCCTCCCCGGGCAACGGCTCCCAGTCGACCAGGGCGGGCCGGGGGGGTCGTATCCATGTCCTGAAGCCGGGGGGCAGGCGCGCCGTCCCCCTGGGGTCGTCGGCGTCGCGGGCGAGCAGCTCTGACGGGGACGGCACGGCGGCAAGGTCCCCGCCGCAGACGGGAGGGGGGCGGCAGCCGGGGGGCCGGGCCGGTGGCTTCGGGCCTGCGGCTAGGTCGCGCTCGCCCGCCCTGTCCGGAGGCAGCAGCGGCGACCCGACAGGCATCGTGGCAACGTCACCGACGGGTCTCGGCGCCACACCGTCGGGAGACATCGCCGTCGGGGCGCGCGGTTTCGCGTCGGACGGCGAGGTGCGCCCGGGGTCGTCGCGCAGGGGCTCTGCCGCGGGGGCGGGGTCGTCGCCGGCGGGCGGGCAGCGAAGGCGGAGCGGCCGGGGGGCGCGCGGGGGCCGGGGCCGCGGGCGCCGCGGGTCGTCGTCGTCGTCGGACGACGACGGTGACGACGACGATGACGATTCCCGCGGCAGCCGTGACGTCACGACGCGACGCGGCGACCGGTCCGGCCATTCCAGCGGCTCCACCGGCTCCCGGCTCGTGAGCGACGACCCGTCGGGGCAGGGCTCTGCCGACCACGGGGGTAGCCGGCTCCGTGGGGGAGCGGTTCGCTCCCGCGCTGGTCTCGGCGCGTCGTCAGCGAACGCTGACGTGCTGGGCGTGAGCGGGGCGACGTCGAGGGCGCTGGCGGCGGCGGGGATCGTGACCACGGGCGGCGGCGGGTCGAGGCAGCTGGGAGCATCGCGCACTGCGGCGGCGGCCGCGGGCGGCAGCGGCGCCGGGGGCAGGGGGAGGGCGCACGGGGGCGCTGCGCTGGACAGGCTCCTGGGGCAGCGGCCGGGGCACGCCGGGGGGCGTCGCTCGGTGTCAGATGTGGAGATGCCGGGGTCAGGGGCGGCGGCCCACCTGGCGGCCGCCGGATCGAGGAGCCGGCGGCACAGCGTGGGCGGGAGCGGGGGCGGCGAGACGCCCCGTGTGGCTCTGCCGCTGCGGTTGGAGCTGTCGGGGGGTCTTGGCTTGGACGGCGGCGGGGCGGGAGCGGGAGGGGGCAGCAAGGGCGTTGCGGCGGCGGCGGCGGCGGCCAGTGGCGGGAAGCGGCACCCGGCGACGTCGACGGGCGCGCGGGCGTCGCTCACCGGGCGGGACGCCCGCGGTCCGGCCGAGCGGTCTGGGCCTAGCTCCGCGCAGCGCAGGCCCAAGGCGAGATCCAAGCGGACGATGGGAGCCCGGGGCGGTAGCCGTCGGGTGTCAAGGGCTGAGAGCAGCTCCGGCGCAGCGGTGGGGGTGTCTGCGGCGAGCCACGCATCGTCGGGGGGCGGGTCGGGCGCGCACGGG
>Ga0136560_1000445_pt1 | contig 20591 bp, 7 predicted proteins | sample AntRauMeHopE1497_FD_104925 | JGI IMG/M metagenome (GOLD analysis project Ga0136560, IMG submission 104925) | Saline lake microbial communities from Rauer Islands, Antarctica - Metagenome Hop E1 #497 | ecosystem: Environmental > Aquatic > Non-marine Saline and Alkaline > Saline | place... | reverse complement strand
GGTGGCGGGGGGGGCTCCTCCGGTGGCGGTGGCGGTGGCGGGTTCGCGCGCAGCGGCGCCGAGAACGTGAGACGGCGGGCCAGGGAGGAGGCGGGGGCTGACCACCAGGTGACCGGGAGCTCCACCCGCGCCCCCCTGCTGGAGCGAGAGGTGGCCTCGACGCTCCAGAGCCTGCGGGAGGCCCTGAAGGAGGCCAACGAGGAGCGGCGGATCGCGGAAACCAAGGCCGCGGCCGCCGAGCGGCGCATCCGCAAGGCGGAGCGGCGCGCGGACGCGTCGGACGACCGATTGCGCGTGTACCGCGCGGATCAGCGGGCGATCCGCACGCTGGACCTCGACGTGCTGACGGCCCTGGAGACCGAGCTGCAGCGCGCCCTCGCCGGCATCCGGGCCGAGAAGAACGAAAGGGTACGCAAGGTGCTGTCCGGGGCGATGGACGACGATGTTGAGTGACGCGGGCAGCGCAAGAACACTGCCGACCGCGGCACTCGGGTGCTCAAACCGCTGCAAGACCGTCCGCAACGCTGCGGGCACGACCCGACAGGGCCGGATGGACGGCCAATGGCTCGCCCGGCGCCTGCTGTCGGCGGCAGAGAGCGTGGTCGACCTGACGGAGAGGACGAGCTTCTTCATCGTGGGCATGGCGGGCGCGGCAGTGTGCCTCTTCGCGGTGATGGACACGCAGGAGGATCGCGCGGCCGAGCAGCGCAACGCGGCAAAGTCGCTGTTCGTTGAGGCGTGCGAAGCCTTGGAAAACAACGCTCCCACCAGCGCGGACTGGCTGATGCCCATCGGCATGATGTGCACCGCCTCGCTGTTCGAGCACACAATCCCTGCAGCCGAGTTCTTGTCCGGGCAAGCGGCGCGGGCCAAGGCCGAGGGGTCCGCGGCGCACGCCGCGGAGCGCGTTGCCGCGGCGGGGCTGGCGGGCGTGACGGCAGGGGCGGTGCTGCTAGTTGGCGGCGTTCCAGAGGATGATTACACGGACATGGCGTGGCTCGGGTCGGTGCTCGCGGTGCTGTCGGAGATCGCGATTGGAACCGCAGCCCTCGAGGACAAAGCGGTCATGTCCGGTCTGACGGGCCGGCGGGCCATCGTGGGCGCGATGCGGATCCAGCTGCTGCGCGCAGACAGCGCACCGCTGGCTGACGTCGTGTCGGGGGGCCGCGGAGCCGCGGCGCCGTGCACTGTGGTCCGGGCCGAAAAGGCCGCGGCTCTCGTCCGGGGCTTTCGCCCGGGCGGTGCGGCCGGGCCCGAGCCGCTGGCCTTGGGCTTGCCGGCGCAGGGCGGCGGCATCGGCGGCCTGGTCGCCGTCGGCTGGCAGACACGGCCGGTGGCGCAGTGCCTTGTCGCCGCCGCCGCTTCGGGAGCCGCATTCCTCCTGGGAATGGCAGGTGCGGCGGCTGTGATGCCTGGGGGGGTGGGGCTGCGCTATGCAGCGGCCGTGGTGGCGCAGCCGAACGCGTGGTTTGTCCGGCGCCTTCCGGCGCTTGCGGCGCTGACGCCGAGGCCGCCCGTGATCGTCGTGGCGGCGCTGCTCGCCGCGGCGCTGTTCGAGACACTCCGCCACGCGAGGGCTGCGGAGGGGCAGGGGAGGCTGGGCGGGGCTCGGCTGGCCTTCGCTCGGGGGCTGCGGTCCCACCGGAGGGTGGAGGTGCCGAGCGTGGCGGTGGCGATGCTGGAGGCTGTGTGAGGGGCGGCGGGGCCGGTGCGCGCGCGTGGGTGGTGTGCCGTGTGTCGGGGCCCAAGCGCGATTGCAATATCATTGCGGGGAAGGATGGCGCCCGGTCACTCGGCGATCAGGCGTCGTCGTCGTCCAGGTCGTCGTTGTTGCCACTCCCGTAGTCCACTTCATCGACCGGGTCCGGGTCCGTCGCCGGGGTGTCCGCGCCGCCGTCCAGGTCGGCGGCGTCGTCGGCCGCGCGCGGCGGGGCGCCGGGCAGGGGCGGCAAGGCCGCTTCCGTCCACGGCACCGCCTCGAGCCCCTCCTGCGCCCCGTGCACGTTGTCCCCGACCAGGCCAGACCCCACCTCGCCCGGCGGCACGGAGTCCTCCCCCTCCAGCAGCGGCGCGTCGGGGTCGATGACCCACACTCGGAAGGCCTCGGCCCGGATGCGGTTGCTCTTGACCGCGTCCCAGTCATGGGCCAGGCGGTGGTACGAGCGGGCCTTGATGAAGCCCACGACGCGGGAGCGGAGCCAGAGGAAGCGGGTGTCCCCGTCGCTGTCGAGGTTGATGCGGACGCGCTTGCCCACCAGCGACTGCGGGTCGTCGTCGTCGTACCCGCGATCCACGAAAACGGGGCGAACCCCGGTGGCGAGGCGCCGCGCGTTGGCGAGGGTGTCGGGCGGCCGCCACACGTAGGCGTTGATGGCGTCGCCGGCTAAGCCGGACTTGCTCAGGCGGAGAGTGCCGTGGCGCTTGTTGTTGGGGTAGCGGACGAGCCAGTCGGGCATCCACCGGACGCGGGCCGGGTTGGCGGCGGCCCATGCCATGACGGCCTCGTTGCGGGAGGCGACCTTGCAGAGGCAACGGATGCCGCGCTCGGTGACGAAGAAGTGCTTGGTGCTCTGCCCCTCGAGGCCCTCCACAAAGGCGTCCATCACGGCGTGGGTGCGGGGGGCGTCGGCGTCGCCGTCGCCGGCGGGGAGTGCCGCCTCGATTGCGAAGAGGGGCTGCATGATGGTCTGGCCGTCAACGTCGCGCATGGCGGGGATGGAGCGGACGGTGGCGGCCAGGCGGTCGACGAAGGCGCCGCTGGTGCCCCACACGAGGTGGCGGAAGAAGGGCCGGAGGGCGTCGCGCTCGGCGCCGGAGCCGACGCAGGAGAAGAGGCGGGTGAGGAAGACGGAGGAGGTGATGGTGACGGACTCGGACCGGGGGAGGGGGATGGGCCCGCCGTCGCCGGCGAGGCCGTGCGGGGAGCCGTCGGAGCCGGAGGGGGGCAGGCACCAGCGCGCGAGCGTAGCGAGGACGGCGAGGGCGGGCGTGGTGTCCGCGTTGGCCCCCGGGTACACACGCACCGGCTTGAGCCGCACGGTACGCAGCTCCTCGGCGGTGAGGGGCACCTCCGCCTTGGTGGTTCTGGCGTAGTTGTACGCCCCGCGAGAGCGCTGGAAGCGGGCGTGGAGGTCGGAGGGGCAAAAGTCTCCGACGACCTCGACGACAGTCTCCATGGGCGTGCCGGGGGCGATGAGCTCGCAGAGGGCGGATACGGTGCAGCGGGCGGTCATGAGGACGGCGGCGGGGCGGCCGCCGAAGTCGAGGACGTCCTGCAGGACCTCGAAGACGGGGGCCCAGGTCAGCGCGGCGGAGCCGAGGGCGGGGAGCTCCGCGAGGAGGGCCTCGGTGAGTCGGCGGACCGACTGGCCGGGGGCGATGTCGAACGTCTCGGAGACGTCGTCGTCGGCGGGGGCGCGGCGGTTGCGCTGCATGGCGTCGGTGGCGGCCGACTCGGCGTCCAGCCCCGGGTCCTCCGTGGCGGCGCCGTCGTCGCCGAGGCCGGGGAGGGCGGTGAGCTCGCCGGCGTCCGAGTCGAGACCGACGCTCTCGTAGCGGAGGACGGAGCGCACGGCGATGCGGACGAGGGCGACGAAGACCTCGCGGAGCTTGGCGTCCTCGTGGCCGATGAGGGCGGCGCGGAGGTTGGAGGAGGAGGAGGCGAGTGCGTTGATGAGCCAGACGCAGACGACGACGTTGCGCCGGAGGACGGGGACCAGCTGCCCGGCCCACTTGGCGGCGTCGCGGGCCACCGTGGCGTCGGAGGAGACCATGGACATGGCGGTGAAGCGGATCGCGAGCTGGGCCACGCTGACGTCGCTGCCGCCCTTGGCCACGGCGTCGTCGGCCGACGCGACGCCGCCGGCGGGGTACGGGACCTCGGGCTCGGGGAGGGGGAGGGTCTCCGGCCTCACCACCATGCGAACGGGCCCGCGGCGGAGCTTTGCGGTGTCGTCGTCCGGGTCGACGTAGGCGTCGTCCACCTCGGCGTTCTCGTCCTCCTCCTCCCGCTCCAGCTCCTCCGCGGCGTCGACGATCTGCGCCGCGAGCTTCGACGCCGGGGCGGCCGAGGCCTCCTCCGCGGCGGCGCCGGCCGCGCCGCGCTCCGCGGAGAGCTCGGAGAGGAGGCGGCGGATGAACTTGAAGTAGTCGGGGGACTCGGTGGTACGCTTCTTCCAGATGGCCAGGTCGGCGCCCTTGATCTCGCGGAGGAGGGCGTCGGGGACGGCCACGCGGGTGGCGGTCTGGGCGGAGCGCTTGGTGGCCTGCGCGGCCTTGACCGTGTCGGCGTACGCCTCGGCAAGGGCGCGGGCCGAGCCGGTGGAGCTCACGCGCGCGGCGACGGCGGCGGCGGCCTCCTCCTCCAGGTCCGGGCGGGACGACGCGCGGGAGAGCGGGGTGCCGGTGCCGCCCGGCGAGGAAGAGCAGACGGGTGAGGAGGCCGCGGACGCCGCGGCGGGGGCCGCCGGCGACGCGCCCCCGGCGCCGGAGGGCTTGACCTTGTCGTAGAAGGCCAGGAAGGCGTTTTTCATGCGCACGCGCTTGTAGGGCTTGCCCTCGACCCAGTTCTTGACGTACTTGCCGCCGACGAGCTTGTAGTCGTAGTAGCCGCGCCCCTGGTAGGTCTCCTCGCCGCCGAAGCAGTCCTCCTCGATGCGCGCCGGGTCCCACGGGGCAACAAAGGTGTCGTTGAACTCGAACCAGCGGCCGGTGGGGCCGTCGGCGCCGCGCTCCTGCGTGTAGCTGTAGTAGTGGCCCCTCGTGGCCGACCCGATGTGGATGACCATTCCCACGAGCTCGTACTCGAAGTCCTCCGGGCCGGCGTCCGTCGCCAGTGGGTTGACGTCGTCGGCGCTCCCCGGCTCGACGTGGGTGGACGGGTCCTCGGGGTCGACCACGCGGCGCGTGGAGGCGTCGCGGCCCTTGACGGCGTCGGCGCGGCCCTGGAGGGTGTAGGGCCAGAGGCTGAGGCGGCGGGGGAACTCGAAGCGGGAGTTGAGCTTGACGGGGATGCCCCGCGTGAGGTCGATGTCCAGGCGCTTGAAGTGCACGATGAGGTGGGACGGCGCGGTCTCCAGGCTGCTGCGGCGCACGGTGTCGAACCGGCCGATCTCGCGCTCCTCGTCGTCCTCCCACCGGTACTTCTCCATCATGTCCCCGGCGCCAAAGTCCTTGCGGAGGCTCTCCTCGAGCGTCTTGCAGTGCCTCACGGTGGTGGAGAGGAAGTAAAAGGGCGAGGGGCGGGTGCGGTAGCGCCGGCCGCCCTCCGCGATGAACTCCGTGGCCGTGCGGCCGCCGACGACGCTCTTGAGGAGGCCGGCCTGCGGGGAGCCGGCCATCTCGGTCTCGAGCTTGTCGAAGACCTGGGTGAGGTACTCCGAGGCGTCGCGCTGCTCCATCACGTCGGTGGGGTTCCCGTCCCAGTCCTTGAGGGCCATGCAGAGGCTGCGGGGGTTGAACGCGCGGCGCTGGGTCTCCTGCAGGTTGGCCAGCATGCGCTGGAACTGCAGCGTGACGCTGTCCTCGCCCGCGGCGGCCGACGTGGCGCTGAGGGCGTGCTCGAGGACGCCCTTGCGGAGCGCGGGGATCATGAAGAGCTGCTGGTTGGACGCGTTCATGTAGCAGATGCAGCCCATATTGACCAGGCCGGCGTACCCGGTAGAGCTCTTGACGTCATAGAGCATCTCGAAGCGGCGGCGGCGGGCGCCCCCGGTGCGGGAGGTCTTGGCCAGCGCGCCCCTGCCCGCGGACGCCGGGAAGAGGAAGACGCCGGAGCGGCGGGCGGCGGCGGAGGCGGCGCTGCCCTTGGCCCCGGCGCCGGCGCCGGCGTCCTCGTCCTCGTCCTCGTCCGCGTCCGCCTCGCTCGAGCTGGCGAAGATGCGGTGCATCAGGGCGCGGGCGTTGGCCGTGCTGCCAGACGCGAGGCCGAGGAGGGCGGCAAAGGCGGCGCGGCGGGAGCGGAGGGAGCGGCACTTGGGCGGGAGGACGACGTCGGGGGGCGCGTCGGCCGGGGGCTTGAAGAAGAGGCACTGCTCGTACACCTCGTCGACGAGGCCGAGGCCGCCGTCGCTGACGCTGGAGCCGAGGAGGAGGTTCATCTCCGGCGAGGCGGTCCCGAGGGCGCGGACGACGCGGAGGGTGCCGCGGAGGACGATGTCGCTGTCGTCGGGCGCCGCCTCGACCACGGGGTGGGCCTTGACGGCGGCCGCGAGGTCCTCGGCGAGGGAGCGTCCGTCGACGGGGAGGGGCGGGGGCGCCGTGGCGCCGGGGGCGACGAGGGTGACGAGCGCGGCGAGGAGCGTGTAGAACTGGGAGGAGGTGCGGGGGAAGAGGTAGCCCTCGCCGACGCGGCCCAGGAAGCTGGAGAGGAGCCAGTCGCGGGGCTGGGGGACGCCGGCGGGGAGGCGGGAGGGGTCGCCGAGGAAGACCCGGGCGAGGAGGAGGAGGCGGTCGGCGGCGCGGTCGCGGATGACCATCTCGCCCGCTGCGAGGAGAGGCCGGAGGAGGCTGCGGACGGCGCCGGGGTCGGCGTACAGGACGGCGAGGGCCTGAGGCCGGGCGATGCAGATGCGGACCAGGAGCTCGAGTGCGCCGACGGCGATGCCGGACTCGACGCTGACGTCCTCGGAGCCGTGGAGCTTGGGGTCCTCGGGGTCGTCCTTCTTCTTGGAGGCGTTCTTGGACGGGTTCATGATGTTCGAGATGCCGTCGGCCTCCTCCTCCTCCTCCTCGTCCTCCTCCTTGAGGGCCTTGGCGGCGTCGCGCCGGAGCTTCTCCGCGTCGGCGCAGTCGGCCGCCTCCTGCACCAGCCGGAGCAGACGCGTGACCATGGCGGCCTCGTCCACCTCGGTGCCGTGCAGCTCAAAGGTCATGTCGGCCATCTCCGCGGCGGCGGCGGCGAGGGACTCCTCCTCGGCCAAGCGCCGCTTCTCGGCCGCCTCCACCTCGTCGTCCTCGTCGTCGATGGCAGCCGCGTCCGCGGCGGCGCCGGCGTCGAGGCGCTTGAGGGTGGCGCGCAGGGTGCGGGCGATGGCGGCGGACCGGAGATCGCCGGCGGCGGCGTCGGCGTTGGCCTCGGCGAGGCGTCCGCGGACCCAGGCGGGGTAGTCCTCGACCCGCATCTCCGGCACCAGGGGCCTGACGCCGAGCTCGCGCCTGGAAGAGTCCACCCTGGTGGTGAGGAAGACGGCGAGGTGGACGACGGACTCCATGGCCTTGCGCCCGAGGCGGGACGACATGGCGGAGCCGCCGGCGCGGTCGGAGCTGGTGAGGACCTCGAGGATGCGGCCGAGGCCGCCCGTCTGGAGGAAGGTGTCGAGCCAGAGGGCGCGGGCGGCCTCGCGGGCCTCCTCGGCCTCGAGCTCCGCGGGGATGAGGCCGACGTGGTGGCACTCGTGCCGGCTGGCGTCACCCGAGGCGAGGGCGCCCCCGATGACGGGGTTGGGCAGCAGGTCGGGCGCTGCGGAGTTGCCGCGCGGCGCGTCGAGGATGCGGCGGACGAGGCCGAGGCTGTAGAGCAGCGTCTCCGGGCTGTCGTCGGGAAGGACCTGGTCCCAGTCGACGGCCTTGGCGATGGACGCCGCCCGGGCCGCGCCGTCGTCGGCGCCGCCGTCGGCGGAGGAGCCCGAGGTGCGGCCGAGGACGCCGAGCTCCTCGGCATCGGAGAGGAACTCGCCCGGGATGGCGACGGTCGGCTCCACCGCGCCGGCGAGGGAGCGTACGGCGCGCTTGACGTCCACGTTGGTGGGCACCGAGCTGATCAGGTCCCACGCCACGTCGGCGGTGTCGTCGTCGCCGGCGCGGACGACGGAGAGGAGCGCGTTGAAGAGCTCGTCGTCGTGCGTGAGGCGGGCCATGGGGAGGATGCGCGCGCGGGCGCCCTCGTCGTCGGCGGCCGACATCGCGGGGTGCTGGTCGGGGCGGTCCTTGTGGGGCAGCGTGGTCTTGTCCTCCGACGCCAGCGGCAGGGCGTGCACGCCCGAGCCCGGGACGAGGCGGGAGGCGAGCCAGTACTCGGAGCGCTTGCCGTCGTAGTACTGGTGAAGGTGGTTCTCGACCCGCAGCCGCGAGGCGACGTGCCCGATGGCCGCCGCGATGTGCTCGCGCATCGCGTGCACCGTCGTGCTCTGCCTGTCCACCGTGAGGTAGAGCCGGCGGACCACGCGGCCGCGCGACAGCAGCGGGTCGTTCGGGTCGTGCACCTCGACCGGCACCAGCATGCTGTCGACAGACCTCACGACGCGGCCCGTCTCGTCGAGCGCCGTGATGAAGGCCCGCAGCGTTTCCAGCACGCGGCGCAGGGCGAGGTTGGCAGACGAATCGCCGGACCTGCGAGGGCGAGGCGGGAATCATGAAACGGCGAGGATGGGACCCGGGGCCGGCGCCGCTCTCGTTGAGAGCTCCAAAGCCGGGGCATGGCTCGCGTGACCAATCACAAACAGCATTCACAAAGGTAGAAAGACAACAAAAAGAAAAAAATTGTAAAGCGCAGGTGAGGGAGAATTGAACTCCTGCACCGCTAGGTACCCACGGGTTTGAAGCCCGCGCCCCGGACCACCGAGGATCACTCCTGCATAATCATGGGCTCCGCAAAAATGGCAGCAAAGAAGTGCAGGCAAGGTCAAAACTCACTCGAGCGTCTTGACTGGCAACCGGACCCGCTCCATGATGTCGTGCAGGAAGGTGTTGGACGCCTCCTCGAGCGTCGGGCCGCTTTCCGGGAAGAGCTGCGTGTAGTACTGGACGAGGGAATCGGCGGCGGCGCGCCACGTGTCGGCGTGCTCGGCCTGGGTAATGATGCCCCAGAGCGCCTCGATGCCCTTGAGCTCCAGCGACTTGGTCCGGAGCGAGGTGACGCTGCTGGGCACACCGGAGAGGACGCCGTCGCGCAGGTTGACCTCGTTGACGACGCGGAGGACGCATGCGAGGTCTGCCTCCCTGGCGGCGCGGAAGCGCATCGCCGCGTCGGAGCAGAAGCGGCCGACGAGGAGGCGCTCGAGGCCCGCGTCGTCGACGAGGCCGCCGTCGAAGCCGCGGTTGAACTGGGCGCCCTTGAGCCACGTGAAGAAGGTGGCGCGGTCGAGACGGGTGAGCGCGCGCTCCACGAAGAGGCCCCAGAGCGCGCCCAGCTGCTCCTCGGTGATGCGCGTCTCGGAGCTCTGCATGAGGAGGTACGCGAGGAAGGAGAGGCGCTGCTGCACGCCCTCTGCGTACAGCTCCGTGCCGGACTTCACCGTCGCGTCCTTGGCTCTCGAGGCGTCCGTGACGTCGTCAAAGGCGGGGGGAATGCCGGCGGCGGCCATGGAGGCTTCCGCAGCGCGGTGGAAGTCGGCGAGCGAGCGGAGGAGGAGGCCCAGCACGTCAGAGTCGCGCTGGAGCGAAGCGATGACGCTCGAGCGGGTCCAGGGCTCCGACGGGGGGCCGCCGGCCTCGTCATCGCTGGCGGCGGCGGGCGCGTTGGGGTCCACGGCGGCGGCGGCCGACGCCAGGGCTGCGTGGGCGGGAACGCATGCGAGCAGCATGGCAGCCAGCTCCGCCGCCTTGGCTGCCGCGCGCCCCTCGGCGATGAACGAGATGCTCCTGGCGATGTTGTGCGACAGGAGGAGGCGGGCGGGGGCGCCCTCCTCCGAGACGACGTCGACGAGGTGGCTCATGGCCATCGAGACGAGGTCCGGGGCGACGCCCGCGGAGGGCGGGGCCTCAATGACGCGCCAGAAGAGGCCGATCCCTGCAACGGTGGCCTCGAGCCTGGCGGCCTCGGCCTTGCGCTCCTCGGCGGTGGACGCGGCGGCGGCGGCTGCCTCTGGCTGCGCCGCGAGGACGGCGGCGCTGAGGGACTTGACGAGGTCGAGCGTGGTGTCGTCGAGCTGGGCGAGCGGGGTTTCGGTGATGAGGGCGTAGAGGGCCGCCAGCATCTCGGGGTCCAGGTGCGACGAGAGCTTGCCGATGGCCTCGAAGATGGCGCGGCGGAGGGACTCGTCCGTCGCGCCCGGGTTGGCGGCCCACAGGGCGTCGAGGTGCGACCGCTCCAGCTCCCCGTGGTGCGCCATGAAGAGCATGAGGCCGCTGAGCTTGGGGACGAGCTTCTCGTGCGGCCCGAGGCGGCTGGCGCGCTTCGTGGTGCGGCGGCCGCGGCGCGATCCCGACTCCGGGGCGGCGAGCGCAGCGGCAGCCGGGGCGGCGTGCGAGGCGGACGCCGAGGCTGCGCCGCCCGCTGCGGCGCCGGCGGCTGCCGCGCCGCCAGCGGCGACACCAGGCTGCGGCTCGGCGTGCGCTGGCGCCCCCACGGCGGCCGCGGCCTCGCGGAGCGTCGTCACGCGGTCGCGGCACCGGCCCTCCTGCGCCTCGTCGAACGGCAGGATGCCCTGCATCGCAAGGTCCGCCCACTCGGTTCCGGCGCGCGGGGCGAGGAGGGCGAGTGGGACGGCGCTCCCGGGCTCCGTTGCCGGCTCGATGAGCGCCGCGAGGTCGTGGTCCTGGTTCTCGTCCACCTGGCCTAGCACGGCCTGGACCACGTTGGCCTCGTTCAGGAAGCGGGCGAGCGTGGGGCCGGTGAAGAAGACGGCCTCGAGCGGGGCGAGGTCGTACGCGTTCTGCCGGTTGTACCCGCGGTTGTACCCGCGGGTTCCGTAGCCGCTGCTGTAGCTGCTGCCGTAGCCGCCGCCATAGCTGCTGCCGTAGCTGCTGCCGTAGCCGCCGCCCCGTGCGCCCGCTGCGTCGTCGTCGCCGGCGAAGAAGTCCGGAGCGCCAGCCTCCTCGGGGATGAGGCGGACAAGGGCGCGGAGCGCGTCCACGGCCTCGACGCGGATTGGGAGAGAGGGCACCCGGAGCTGGCGGGCGGCGAGGCCGGCCCACGTGCGCTCCAGCTGGGCGTCCATCGCCGGCTCCAGGCAGCTGACGTGGGCGTCCGGGTAGTGACGGGTCTTGGGGGCCTTGGTCAGGGCTGCCTCGATGAGCTTGACCGCGGTGACGAGCTCGTCGGGGGAGAGCAGCTTCTCCTTCTTGTAGACGCGGAGCTCTGCCTCATTCATGCGCAGCACGCGGTTGAGGCTGGCGCGGACGATGCGGGGCCAGACGTCGCGGACGAACTCGGGCGTGTAGTTGCGCCAGGCAATGCCGAGGAAGCCGAGGAAGGTGCCGACCTCGTCCATGCCGATGGGGTCCACCTCGTCGTCGATGCGACGGATCATGAGCTCGAAGCCGCCGTACCCGTAGAGCACGTTGACGTTGGTCACGAAGAGGGTGGAGGCGCCGCCGGGGGGCAGCCGGGCGGCGAACCCGCGGTACTCGGCTGCTTCGGGGACGTCGCCGCGCAGGGCGTGGCTCTTGTCGGTGAAGAAGGTGTTGCAGCGCTCGTCGCTCAGGAAGACCCGGGCGAGCTGCTGGATCACCGAGGGCGGCAGCTTCTCCTCCGCCGGCGTGGTGGCGAGGTAGAAGCAGCAGAGCCTTACGACGGAGTGCACGAAGCTGCTGACGTCATCGAAGAGCTCGGGGGCGACGAAGCTGGAGAGGACCTGCGCCACGGCCTCGCTGAGGTCGCGCTTCATGAACATGTCCTGCGGCAGCGGGGGGAGTGGCCGGGGGCGGCGCGTCGGCGGGAGCTCCGGGGCCTAGGCTGAGCACCCGAGCGAAGGCAGCGCGGCGGCAGAAGCGTCTGACTCACGGCCTCGGCGCGGGTGGCTGCCCCGGAGAGGATCCCGTCAATCTTGAGCATGTACGGCGCGAGCGCCGCCGCGGAGACCTCGAAATCCTCGTCACCGTCGAGCGAGCCGCGTGTGTCGATTCCCTCCGTCTTGGTGTCGTACTCGGCCATGAGGTCGGAGCGCAGCGGCAGGAAGCGGTCGTACACCTTTTCCCACCCAAGGAAGTGCACGACGGCGTCGTGCCGGTGGACCTCAACGACCTCGGCCTTGAGCCAGTCCCTGGCCAAGTTCTGGGCGTCGATCTTCATGCCGGCGACGACGGTCTCTCCGAACCAGTCCGGCTCGTCGCCTGCGCAAAGGGACAATGGCACGATGCGAGGGTAGTATGCTGGGCTGGCAATGCAGGGGCGTGTCAGGGCCGTTCAACGCGAGGGACTCACCCTCCTGGCGAAGCCGGAACGCGAGCGAGATCCTCTTCTCCCCGCGCGTCAGAGGGGGCTCCACCACGGTGTACCCCGGCGCTGCGAGGGAACCATGAACGGAAACGAGAGAGGCCGAGTGGCTCGCGGCAAGAACAGGACGCAGGCGAACTATGGACTCAAGCAAGGCCGATGCCCACAGCCCCCGGCTGGCCCTTCAGCGGCGCGGGTACGAGACCCAAGTGGCACGATGATGGCAGGCAGCCCCAGCGTGACGTGCGCGCCTGGCCCAGAGGGCTGAGGCTCGACGCTGGAATGAGGAGAAGCAAGGATTGCCGAAGAACATCGACGGCTTCCTGAAACGCGCGAGCGTCGACGTGCGAGGATGTGCCTCACGTGCTGGGGACGCGTCGGTGTCAATTGCGATGGCAGTCACCGGGGCAGCCTCCTCCGTCATGCCTCGACGACGAAAGGCGATAAACGCTGGCGCGTCCACCCCCTGCATCGCGTCGAGAGGGGCGACCTCGAACCCCGACGGCGCCGCAGACGCGTCGTCATGCACGACAGCAACCTCGACGATGGGCTCGACGGTGCCGTTCTGGCCGGGGTGCTTGGTGACCCACAGCTGGGCGCCACCTTCGCTTCCGGAGGCGGTGGAGACTGCGCGGACGTACCCTGGCGGGCCAAGCCCCGCATGGGTCAGGGACAAGCCGGTAATGCCCGACATGAATAACTCCCCGGTCGTTGGGCCTCGGTTCAGGGGCCAGGTGCGGGGCGGGGCGAGTGCGTCCGGCGGCGCCAGAAACGATTGGTTTTTTCTTCCCCTGGATCGTACTGCCGGCTCCTAGTCTAGCACTCCCTGAATTTTAACTTAGCGGACCAACTCAGGCAATCTTGGGGAGCGTGAGCAGACTCGTTCGAGCCCACAAGCCGCACTACGAGACGACTAGGCCGGGCACCAGCCGAGCATAGTTTCGCGTTGCGCTTCGGCCGTGTGCACGGGAGGGCTTACGATTCGCGCGCACGCTCGCAATATGTCAGGCGACCATCTCCCCCGCGTGCAGCCCGAGGGCGAGCCGATATTCGAGCCTTTTGTCACACGGGGCGGCAAGCTGCTGGTGGAGCTCTTGCTGGAGGAGGTGCCAGCCTTCCGGCAGCGGGTGGCCGCCGCGTTCGTCGAAGCCTGTAACCGCCAAGCCTGTGCAGCCCTTGCGGCCGGAAACGCCGGCGGCTCGCTGAAGCGGCTGCTTCGGGCGCATCATGCCCTGAGCACCATGCGGCTCTGGCGGGACGGAGACGTGCGCGAGCGGCTCCTGGCTCTGACTCTGAACAACATGGCCTGCGAGCGCCAGCACAACGGCGAGTTCTTCGACGCGCAGCGGTACTTGCAAGATGCAATCCGTATCGAACGTCGGCTCGAAGACGTGCGCCCGGGCGTCGTTGAGCATCCCGCCGAGACGTTCTGCAACCTCGCGGTCGTGCACTCGCGCCTTGGCCGGCATTCGGAGGCAGCGTCCCTGCTGGAGTCAGCCTGCGCTATTATCGAGGGTTTTCAGAGCTCTGGTGATGTCCGGGGCGGTGCGGGGTCGTTGTCAACGCTTGCAGTCGCTAAGCATAACCTCGGCGCCGAGATGGAGCATGTCGGGCGGTGGGACGACGCCCTGCTTGCCCACGAGGAGAGTCTGGCAGCAGTCCGCCGGCAAGCTGACCTACTTGATGGGCTGCCGCGCGAAGTTGCGGCCCGTCTGGCGCCGGGAAACCAGGCCATGGAGGACCGAGCCCTGCGCGCCGTTGCTGACGTCGGCAGACGAGTGAGCAACGAGAAGCGCGTCAAGGCTGCTTCGAGACGCGCGCGCCGTGTGGGACGAGGCACCCGCACCCTCGCTTCGGCATCTCGCCGCTTCGGAGAGTCCGTCCGGTCCAAGTCATGGCATGAGGCACCCCTGGCCGGAGCTTCGCGCGGCGACGAAGCAGCGGTGTACGGCGACTCATCCCTTGCCATTGACAGCCTGCCGGGAGGGCGGCGCGTCGCGGCTCTGTCACGGGTCAGCGGCGACGTTCGCAGGCTGATGAGCTCAAGCCTGAGCCGCGCCGTGTACAACGCTTCTGTGAAGGTGGGCAGGGCAGAGAGCGGCCCGGGAAGGACGGCTCGCGGGCGGTCGTCTGGCGCACCGTCAAGCCGCCGGCCGGCAACGACGCAGAAGCATGGCAGAACGCTCACACAGCCTTTGGCATCGTCCGGGCGGTCCGCACGGGCAACGACGGCGAGACCATCAAGCCACCGGGAAGCCAGCCGGCGCGATCGGGAGGCTCTGCACCGGCCGTCAGCGATCCGCACGGGGTTCTCGCCATCACCGACAGGGGCAGCAGTCCCTCCGGGCGCCGGTAAGGCTGCGGCCCGTCGCCATCGGCCGCCTCCGCCCAACTGGCCCGGCACACGGGCGGCTGAAGTCGCCTGGGAGGTTCCATCGGTGGCATCACTGCCTCCGATTCAGGTAACCTCACCCCTGCGCGGCTCGGCCGCCCCGGCATCCGCGCCGCACGCGATGGCCTCCCCCATCAGGCCGGTGCTTCGCAACCCGGTGCGGAGCGCAGCGTCGCAAAGCCCCGGCGATGCGTACCAGCCGTGGTCGAGCCCGCTGCCCAGGGCCGCGTCACCCGCCAGGAGCGTCACGTGGGCAGACTCAGTCGGCGGGAGCGACGACGGCAGCGTGCCGCTTACCTCTGCTCGCTCCGGCATAGCTGGCTGGGGCTTTGGTGCTGGTATCAGCGGCGCCTCTACCGAAGGAGCGTCTACGGGGCCGAAGCCGCACGGAACCTTTGACTCAGAGCAATCTTTTGCGCGGCCGCACTCGTCCGCGTTCGTGGTGGGCGCGTCTTCCAGCTACCAGAGCTCCAAGGAGCGCCTGCAGCGGCACATTCGTGATGCCTTCAGCACTGCAAGCTTCGGGAGCAGTGCTGGTGATGCCGCCCGTGACGAGCACAAGTCCTTCGAGGACATGACGGGCGACCTGGAGATCCGCTCATCCCGGCCGCAAACATCCGCGGGAAGACCGAAGAGCGCAGGGTCGCTGAACCTGGAAGGGGCATCGGCCGAGCCCCACAACCACCTGCTCCCAGGAACTGCGGCTCCTGGCTACGTGGCTGCATCCGGGCTGCAGAGCCGGCTCTCGGAGGCAACACGCGACAGCCTTCGGCGCAGAGTGAGCGCGGTGATGACGGATGGCTAGCTGTTGTGAACCGGCGGCTGCGAACCGCGGCACCGTCACGCACCGCTCGACCGGCACTCGTCCTGCCTCGCAGCAGTTCGCTGCGCCGATGCCCTCACCCGCTCGGTTTAGCCTCGAATAGCAGCGCCACGAGCTCGCGGAGCTCGATCTCCCCGTCGCCGTCGGCATCGAACGACTGGATGAGCTCTCCCAGCTGGGCTGGAGTGAGCCCCGCCAGGACCGTAGGACCCATCGTCCTCTTGAGCTCGAGGAGGTCGACCTTGCCGCTGCCGTCCGCGTCCAGCCTGGCAAACACGAGCTCGGGGTCAAACAGGCCGCCCCCACGCCTGGCTGCGGCTCGGAGGCCCTGCTTCAGCTGCTCCCGGACCTCCTGCAGGGCAGGGGACAGCGGCGCGGCCCAGCGAGCGAACTGGGCAAAGTTCACCGCCGGCCGTCGCCGGAGCGCCCAGTCCTCCTCCGTGACGCCGTCGGCACCCTTGGCGCCGGCCTCGGCTCGCTGCAGCGCGCCCCGGCCGAACATCTCTCGGAACAGCAGCTCCACCGCCGCCCGCTCCACCGCCGCCCGCTCCGCGCCCTCCTCGACGTCGCCGCACCGCTCGTCGTCCAGGCCGTACGCCGCCGGCGGCGTGCCCGCAGGGTCGTGCCGCAGGGTGCCGAGCCGGTACAGCTGGGCGTGGAGGTCCCCCGGCGCGACGCACGCGCGGCCCGAGCGAGCGCAGAGGAATGCAAAGGCCGGCCGGATGTCGAGCATGCGCTCGTGAAGCGTGGCCCGCTCCCGCGACCGAGACCGGACGAGCGCCGTCAGCGCGTTGCGGCACCGCTGCAGCGCGGCGGCAACCTCTGCCCTCTCCACGCTCCCGTCGCGCCCCGACCCGCCCGCGCCGCCACGCGCGCCGCCCCCTGCCGTCCACCTGCCGTCCACCAGCGCGTCGGCCAGCACGGCCGCGTCGAGCAGGATGCATCCCTGCCCCCTGCGTTCCAGCGCTCCGACTTCCAGCGCGGCGTCCCGCACGAGCTCGTCGGGGAACGCCGCCCCGGCCCCAGCGAGGCGCAGCTGCGCTGCCACCGACTCGTACGGCACAGGCGGGCCCCCGGGGAGCGCCCCGCGGAGCGTCCTGGCGAGGACGTGGGCCGGCACGGTCGAGGCGAGCGCCGCGCGGAGGCGGGATGCGGCTGGCGGCAGCCTGGCGTGCCGGCGGAACTGCGGCACCTCCTGCGGCGGCTTGGCTGCGTCCGTCCGCTGCAAGAGGCTTGCTGATTCCCGGAGCGCGTCGTCGGTCTCCTCGTCCAGGCCTGACGCCCGGGGAGTCGCACCGTCGGCGCTCGTCCCCGCCGGCTCGGCGCTGCGGGTCGGCCGGGGCCGGTAGCGTGGCGGCGACGCCACGAATCCCGGGGAGTCGAGGGCCCCTGCAGCGTCAGTGAGGGCCGAGGCGCGAGATGAGTTTAGGCGCTGCCGTGCGTCCGACGCGCCGGCAGCGGAGGAGGGGGAGTCAGCGCGCCACGGAAGCGGCGGCCGGTCACTGCGGGGTCGCGGCGGCGAGCGGTCAGCACCGGACGCCGGGGAGGACTCGGCAGACGACCGATCGCGCGGGCGGCCGGGAGCCGGCGCCTCGGCAGAGGCGTCAGAGGTCCCGCGCGCTACGGCCGTGGGCCGCCGCGCCGCTGACTCGCCAGGGCCTGGGTCGTGCCGAGCGGCGGAGACGGGCGGGGCGACACCCGCGGCAGGGCATGTGGCGATGTCGCGCCCTGGGTCCGGGTCACCGGTATCATGCAGGGCCCTGGTGCGGCTGTGGGAGGGGGGGGGGGAGGACCGACGAGGTTGACCCGTGGCCGTGCGGCGGGGCGCGGCGGCGGAGCGGGACGCGGCTGCGGGGCGGTCGGGCGGTCTCACCAGGAAGGGGCCGGTCGCGGAGCCACGGGCAGCCATGGCCGCCGGCGGCTCGAGGCGCGACGACGGCAGCTCCCCGGTGGCCACCCGCCGCGCCGCCTCGAGCCGCGCCGCGGCCTCCAGCTCCCGGAGCGGGGGCGCCGCCAGGGCGCGGCTTCCCCTGAGCATCATCAGGGTATCCTCCCGGTGGGGTGCCGCGGGCATCGACCACCGCCACTCCCCGGCCCCGGAGTACAGGCCGGGGCTCGCCGAAGCCGCCACGGCGTCCCACGACCGGCGGAGCACCGACGCCGCGTCGCCCCCCGGCCCGCGCCCCGCGTCCCCCGTGCGAGGCACCGCGACGCGCCGGAGCGCCATGCCGACGGCGCGCTCCGTGAGCGCGTCGCCGTACGGCCCAGCCCCCACCGTCGCGCCTCCCCCGCGGGCCGTTCTGTCTGGGCCGAAGCCCGACCGCCATGTCTCGCGCAGGGCGCCGCCCTGGCCCGCGCCCCCCGCCGCCCAGCCCCTCGATGCCAGCGGCGGCCGCCCGTCGCCGCCCGCATCGACCAGCGTGCGGATCGCGTCCATGCCCGCCTCGAGCTTGGCGCTGAGGCGGAGGCGCGCGCGCCCCGAAGCCCGGTGCGCCCCTGGCACACCGTCGTGCGTCAGGCCGGGCACCGATTCCAGCCCCGCGGGCCCGGCGCCGGCCATGAGGTCAAGCCTCGGCGCCGGCCCCGCGAGGTCCGCCTCGTCGACCCCGTCGAGGCTCAGGGCGTCGGCAGCGTCCACCAGCGGCTCCCCGGCCGCGCCCGCCGTCACGGAGAAGAGTGCCGACGTCGCGGCCGCGTGCCTGCGGTGCAGGGTCTCGTGGTCGCTCCGCAGCCGCTCAAGCTCGGCCACGAAGCCGGCGTCCACGCTACCGGCCGCGCGCCGCAACCTCTCGTTCTCATCCAGCAGCCGCGCAACGTCCGCGTTGACCGATGCGGCGTGGAGCAGCGCCGTCTGCCCGGGTGTGAGGCCGTCGAACGGCCCACCCCCGGCCTCAGACCGCGCACGGCGCAGCGCTGCCGCCAGGGCAAGCGTGTCCACCCCACCCCCCTCGCACGCGAAGAAGGCCTCTAGCGCCCCCGCGTCGCGCTCCGACACCCTGTGCCCGCACCTCTCAAGCACCGCAAAGACCCTCGCCGCCGGCGCGCAGGACGACCCTGCGCCGCCCGCCCGCCGCAGCTCCGCCTCCAGGTCATCCATCGTCACGCCGGCGGTGCCCCGCGCCGCGCGCGAGACGGCGCCGGCGACGGCGACGGGGAGGGAGCGGCCGTCGGAGCCGCCGCCCCCGCCGCGGCCCTCTGACGGCGCCACGGACGCGGCAGACGAGGCCCGGGCCGAGGCAGGGGCGGACCCTTCCCCGCCGTCCCCGCCCCGCCGGGACGCGGCCACGAGCGCCCGTGCCAGGCACCGGGCGAGCTTGGCCACGCCGAGCGTCTTGGCGTCCTCGTCCGCCCCCACCGCCCCCCGCATCGCCCCCCACGGCCCGCTCCCGCCGCCCTCCTCCCCCGCCCCGCGCAGGCCCTCCCTGCGGAGCGCCTCGAGGAGAGCCCCACGGGCGACGGCGCTCTTGGCTCCGTCCGCCGCGGCCAGACCTCGGAGCGTCGCTGCCAGCGCGCGCTCGAGCGCCCCCTGCTCGCGCGGCAGCGGCGTGGACGCGTGCCCCAGCCGCTGCGCCCGCCTGCCCAGCGCGCGGGCACACTCCAGGAGCAGCCTCGCCGCCTCGGCGTCCCCGTCGCCCACGGACTCCCCGTCATCGTCGCGGACCTCGCCGTCGTCCTCCCCCTCCTTCTCCTCCTCCCCTCCGCCCCCGCCGGCGTCGCTCCCGTCGTCGTCCTCCCCCGACGCGAAGACGGCGTCGGCGAACTCTCGCCAGCTCACGGCCGAGTCGCCGTCGCGGTCAAGCCGCCGCAGCAGCACCATCATGTCACCAGGGCCGGGCTCGAACCCCATGCTCCGGACGGCGGACTCGAGCTCCGACGCGGTCAGGAGCCCGCTCCCGTTGACGTCCACGCCCCGGAACACGCGGCGGAGGGCGCTGACGCCCGAGGCGCCGCTAGCCGCCCGCACGCGCCGGGCCACGTCGTGGAAGGATGACATCATGGCGGACGCGCCGCCGCGCGGCTTGTACGACGGCGGAAGCTTCCGCGCGCCGGGCCGCGGGCGGGACCCTCCGGACGACGCGGAGGAGGACGATGCGGGGCGGCGGGCCGAGCCTGGGCGCGCAGACTGCGGGCGCGGCCCTGCGGCCGAGCCCGGGCGGCTTCCCCGGCCCCACGACGACGTTCCCGTCCCGTCCTGGTGCCTCTCGGCTCGCGGCGGCTTGGAGGAGGCCGCCCCAGCCCCGCGGGAGCGGGCCCGCTCCCCGCGCCCGGCGGTCGCTGGCCGGGCCCTCGCCCCCCACGGACCCACGCCGTCCCCCGCGGCCTCGTCCGCCGCGTCGACCGCCTCCAGCAGCCTGCGCGTCGGGGATCCCACGCCCCGCCCCGTCACGGTCATGGAGGCAGAGCCGAGCCCGAGGCGGCGGGCGAAGGCTCCGTACGACACGCGGCCGGACCCCTCCGCGTCAAAGCGCTGCAGCAGCACGTCCCACTCGGCCGCGCGCAGGCCGCGCTCGAAGCCCAGCCGGCGGAGAGCCGTGGTGAGCTCGCCCCGGGAGAGGGCGCCGGACCCCGACTCGTCGATGGACTCGAACACCGCCCTCGCCGCCTCGTCCTCGGTGAAGCCCTTTCTCAGCATCTCGCTCTTGATGCGGCGCACCAGCTCGTCCTCCAGGTCATCGAGCGCGCGGGGGCCAGAACTGCGGGCGGGAAGCAGGGGGGGCAGCCGTGCCGTTGGGCTGCCGCTCACGGACTGGCGGTGCTGGCGCAACGAGGCGCACACATCGGGTGCTCACGCCCCGGCCGAGCGTGGCCTGTCGTCCTTGGCTCCGGCCAGCTCCGGGTGAGCAATGATGGCGTGCGGCGGCGAGCGGCTCGCCGCGCGCGACGCAGCCGTCGCATGGACCGTTGCGGCTCGGGACCTGCCTGCCTTGGCATCGATCGCAGCAATCCTGGCGTCGATCTCGGCCTTGGCCGAGGCTGTGGACGACTTGGCGCGAGTTGTAGCCTCGCTCTCGGCAGGCTTGGACGGGGCGGGGCGCTTGCTCTGTCCCCGCTTGGCACGTTTGGTTGACACAGCACGGCGCGGCATGCCCGTTGCAGCCCCGCTGGCGGCCGCAGTGCCGGAGCTCAGAACCCCGGCAACGGGCGGCAGAGCGGAACGCCGCTGGCTGTTCGGACGCCCGCATTGTCAGCCGATGGCGGCCCCGAGCACCGCCACACCGACACGAAGCCGGGGCGCATATGGCAGGACAGTTCGTGGCCCAAGGGTCGCGGTCGTTCCGCAG
>Ga0136560_1000443_pt1 | contig 20653 bp, 25 predicted proteins | sample AntRauMeHopE1497_FD_104925 | JGI IMG/M metagenome (GOLD analysis project Ga0136560, IMG submission 104925) | Saline lake microbial communities from Rauer Islands, Antarctica - Metagenome Hop E1 #497 | ecosystem: Environmental > Aquatic > Non-marine Saline and Alkaline > Saline | place... | reverse complement strand
GGGGGGGACGGCGTTGCTTCTGAGCTGCCTGGCCGATCGTGTCTAAGCAACGGTCAGACTGGCAGTCGGTAATGATGATGGTGATGGTGATGCTGTCGGTGGCATCCACGACTCAACCTTGGTGATGATGACATCCCCCATGGAATATGGCTGCGCAGGTGGTGGGGCTCCACCCTGTCCTGCATTGATGTACCCGACGACCCGAGTACGGATGGCTGCAGTCACGGACGTATCAATCTATGACCTCTACACACCTTCGAACACCCACGATGCCATGACGATCTCCGCAGCTGGCCCGCCCCCGATCGAGGCAGTTTGACACATCCCCGGCGCATCTTGTGCCAGGCCCAGGGCCCGAAGCACCCGTACGGCCGCCCCGGAGGCATCAATCGAAGGTCCACCAGCTACGGCGAAACATTCGGCCCCTTCTTCGCAATCAGAGGTAGTGGAGCACGCAAATCCAGTGGTACACTTGCGATTGCACGGCCCCCCGCAATCCACATCCGTCTCCCCGCTGTCCTTGACTCCGTCGAAGCAGTTGGCTGCACCCACAGGTACCACGTCTGCGCAGCTGTATCCGCTGAATCCGGGGGTGCATTGGCAGTCGGGAGACGATTTGCTGTTGCCGGGGAGAGTCACCACCCGGCACTGTCCATGACCTGAGCACGTGACTCCCTGACAGGCCGGGGTCGGCGTGGGGAGAGGGGACGGAGCGGGTCCGGACTGGTCGAATGCGATGGTGACCCAGGCCGAGGTGCTGCCACCTTGCACGGCTCCTGCTGGGATCGACACGTTGAGAGTAACCTGCGATGCCACTGCCTGAGGACTGGCGAAATAGAACTGCACCTCGTAGGATTGCTTGCCCTCGCTCCCGTCGGCGCCCCCAACTGACACGATGCCGGGAGGTGTGACAGCCACGCTGTCCGCGGTGAATCCCGACACGACTCGGTTGAACTGAAAGGTGGCCTTAAAGGGTTCGCTGGCGTCATGCAGCCTCGGGGCGATGATAGAGGCTGTAGCAGGCACGCCTTCAGAGGGTGGCGCCACGAATGGCACCGTCAAGATCTTGGACCCGAAGTTCTGGACACCGTTCTCACCTACAGCCTGAACACAGCCAGCAGTGATCTGCAGGCGTACGCCAGTCCCTGTGGAAGGCGTCACGATGAACGAGAAATCCCTGCCCTCGGTGTCCTCTTGCTCGGGGGCTCCGACGAACACCCTCGATCCGACAGGTGCCAGGCATGCTGCCGTGAGGCCTGTGATGGGGCGGTCGAATGTTGCCAGTACCTTGATCGTGGAGCCGCGGCCCTGGTGAGAGACCGGCCCGGAGAGAATGACCGTGGCAGGGGCAGGGGTGTACGCGATGATCTTGGTTGCCTGGACATTCTGTGTCCCAGATGCCCCCAGAACGTTAGCTGGGATCGTGATGGTGACATCGGCAAGACCGGTGGGCACAACCTGCAGCTGAGCGACGGTCGTCTGCGACTGGCTGAAGGGAGAACTGAACCGATTGTTGCGAACGGTGGCCCCTGTCACCTGCACAATCCGACCGCTGGCCACGTTCTGGATGCCCGGCATCTCCCTGCTGAACTGGATCGTCACCAGGATCCCGTCGAACTCACTGCCTGCTCCTGATGGCCCCTGGTGCACAACGTCGCCGAAAATCGTGGGCAGCGCCGGGCCCGCCGCTCCAGGCAGATAGGGGATCAACATGCTGGTCCCTGTGTTCCCTGGGAGTCCAAAGCTGTTCGATGGCATGATGACACGGATATCTGCCTACCCCTGCGGCCGCACGAGGAAGGTGATCTCCTGCAATGGGAATGAGGGGGCGTCCCCGAACAGCTAGTCGAAGCCGTTGAGTGTGATGAATTGCGCGGTCAGCCAAGTGTTAATGGCGGTCTGCGCGACGCTGGTGGGGGCCTCCACTGGGCTGCTCATCTGCAAGGTCACTAGGAAGGGATCCACCCCATTGTGGGAGGGCGGAATCTAGAGAGTTGCGTTGGGGCGCTGCGCATTCGACGTCCCTGGCTCATAAGAGACTGTCCTCCGGGCGAAGAAGTTGCCTTGGATGAATCCAATGGCGTTGTTCGTAACCTGAATGACCACGTCCTGGAAGTCAGAGGTAGCAGCGGGAAGGATCGTCGCCACAAATTCTTCCCCGTTGTTCGTGTAGCTCCATTGAGTCGCCGTTGTGTTCCCAGTGAGGGCCGCCCCCCGAAGCAGAAGCATCGAAGGAGTGAATTGCGTCGGCGAGTTCACTGGTGTATCCAGACGGATGGTCACAAGCATGCGCTGTGGCTGCAGCCGTCCCATCGAGTCATTGGCCACCGTGTAGTAGGCAGGGGCTTCGATCCCGACATTAACAATGGGAAGCTGGGAGGAGAATCGCACGGTTGTCGAGGGCTGGCTCGTCGTGCTGAAAGTAGCACCTGGGAATCGCGTGAGCTGCAACTGGATGGAGGGATACCCGCCCCCCCTGTCTTGCTAGGCAGTGACATTGAAAAAATATGTCGTGCTAGCATCATCATAATACTGCGCAGGCCACTCCTGTCCCGCCCATGCCCTGCCAATGAATCCACCATTCACACTGAAGCTACTCCCGGACAAAGCCTGCGTCATGTTGCCGATCTCCTGCTTCTGCGCATCCGATATGAATACTTGCAAGGCGATGGGGATGCTACTAGCTGTCTGCTCGGAATAGGACGGGGGCGCAGAAATGACGAACTGGGGGGCACGAGGGTTGCCCCCTCCTCCCCCACCGCCGGACTGGCTGAAGCGGATCTGCTAGCTCAGGGGCTTGTTCCCTGGGGATGGCAGCGCGTCCTCTGCGACAGCGATGGTGAAGTTCTCTTCCACGGTCGGGTAGATAACGAACTGCAGGATCGTGCTCTTGGTCCCGAAGAAAGATTCGAAGGCCTAAAAGCTGCCCAGCTTGGCGTTCGGGGACTGGATCTAGATGATGTCCGAGGTGATGTTGGTCACGTCCACGAGCGGGTCGATCCGGATATTGGCTCGGATGGATTGCGTGGTAGGTCCATATGTCGTGGTCCCTGACCACGTGAGGTTGGCAGAGTCTGTCAGGGTCCCATCGGGGTCATGCCGGATTCGGGTGAAGGCGAAGGAATTCGAATTCGTCCCCAATGCGTCCGTCCCAACGACGAAAGTCATGTCAGCGGTGCCTACGGGCGCAAACTCAACGTCCCACTGCAAACAGACGAAGTTGAAACCCTGCAGTGACCGGCCGCGGCCCTGGTCCCCACCGCCGTGGCCATTCCGGCTCCGGGTCGTTCCTGTCCCAGCTCGGCCGGCACCCTCGTGCCCCCCGGTGCGAGTGCCAGCCGGAGACGGCGACGAGGACGACAGTGACGGGGTGGATGTGCGGGACATGCCTGTGCCCTGTACAGCTACTGCTGAATCGACTGCCTCTCCCCAGTGCATCGGGGCGTCAGACTGGGGCACTGACTCTATCGCTCGGAAGCACCTGCTTCTCACCGTCGAGATGGTGCCTCCGATCAGGGTCAAGTCGTTCGCCTGCAACCCGTTGTAGTCGTTGATGTTAAGAGGGCCGCGTTCAAATTGGAGAGCCGCCTGAAGCCGGGTCTGTCCTGTGATGTAGTAGCTGGGAGCTGAGATGCTCGCTGGAGCCCGAGAATTGGCATTGGGAGAATACTGGCTCGAGAAGAAAGCCCCGTTATTGCCTTGGTCGACCGCATCAGTTGGGAGAGACACGCTGAGAAACTGAGACAGTCCAGTCCTAGCGGAGTTCGTTGGCGCAATAGTGAGCACAAACACCTTCTTGGCAATCTGCTAGTAAAACTGCATGATCGAGCATCCATTGGCCTGGAAAGTGGAGGCTGCAACCCCATCGACGCTTTTACTGAACGCCAGCGTCAGATTAAACGGGATCGTCTGCTCGTTATAGTACCTGTGGAGCGATAAATTCGTGGTTGAAACTAAAGTAGGAATGTAGCTGGTTACATATTACGAGCTGGGGGGGGGTTCGATCATCCTCAGATCGTTCTATGTGGTTCTCGCACTTGTCAACATCGTCAAGTCCACAATAACCCTCCTCAAGGGCGATAAACATGCAATAATACATACACTTGGTGGTTACGAGTAAGCTGCAAGTCAATTTGGAGCAAGGAACGGAGCATATCCTTTTTAACTTCTATGAACAGTTTCTACGGAGTCTCACTATGGGCCGCTAAATGATGCCGAAATTTTCTGGCCGTAAGCTATGCTTACGCAGAGAAATAATGTAGTAATGAGCGCTCCTGGCATGCTTCCGGTTACAACAGCCCGCAACGGTGATTGAGTCGGCGAATCAACTTTCCGGGATTGATCCCGAAAATGAAAGAGAGGATCCTTTCCGCCGGCGAACGAACCGACGGGAAGTTCGTGGCTACTCGCATCTATATCGCAACCTGCCACCTTGCCACCTTGCCACCTTGCAATCCTGGCCCTCTGGCCAAGCGTTTCCGACAGCCCACCTCAACCTAGTCATCGGTACTCCCACCCCTCAACGGAGCCAAAAAGTCCTCGAGTGTCCCATATCTAGCACAGGGTTCCGATCTTAGACACGGGGCACATCAGCAACCATCTCTGTTCCCTGGTACAGTCGCATCACTGCATCAAGCCCATACTCTCGCTGCATTCGCTTAGGCACGAACCGCCCACCGACATAATGCCGCCCTTCAAACCCCAGGGAACACATCTTAGGCGCTGTCAGAGAGATGAGTCCTTGAGGTCGCAGCAGAGCGGTGCGAGGCAGACAGTGACCTACACTCCCACCCACACTGCCACTGCCTCCCGCTTGCTCTTCCTCTGCTGTACCACCGTCTACGGGCCAGCCTGATGGCACATCCACGCTGAGAACGGGTATACCTGATTCCTGCAGGTCTCGAAGTAGCGTGTCAAACGGCGGCCTTGGCTCTCCATGAAAGCTGAATCCGAATAGGGCATCTAAAGCCATGTCAAACCTCGGGGTGCGGGGTTTGATCTTCATGCCAATGGGCCGAGCATGGCTAGCATCACTGGTACCAGTGATGGGAGGGAGTGAATCCCGGACCTCTACACCAGTGTCACGAAGTTGCTATACGAGGCCCTGCGAGATCAATCAACGTGAAGGATACACGAGTATGGGTAGTTGCGTCTGTGTGAGAGCGGATGCATAAGCGGGGCGCATGGTGTACTCCAGCATACATTTCGGGAATCTCACTCCGAATAGTCTCTGTGCCTCGGGCTTATTGCTCATCTTGGGATACACAACCGTGGGACGATGACCGAAATGGAGCAGGTGCCTGGCAGCAACCAGACCGTCGCCGCCATTATTCCCAGGGCCAGCGAGGACGAGAATTTGTAGGGGTCTCTTCTTTCCATTCATTAGGTCTTCCTATTGTGCAAATCTGACAGCTGCGCACGCACACGACAGTCCTGCCAATTCCATGAGCTAATCTATCGAGAAGCCTGGTTGCGACATGAGATCCGTGTCGATTCGTGCAGCTTGCTCTGCCGTTAGATATGGAATTTTAATACACCCATGTCCCGTCTCAGGCTATGCGGGCTACGCATGCAAGTATCTGGTGGAAGAGACTGCCAGCGCAGTTGACGCACTGGCACTGGCAACAGCAAGTGCCGTGCGTTTCCATGACACGATTATCCTTTGGGGTGACACAACGCGCCTCCATGCAGATATTAGCTTTATATCGTGTGCATGAGGTATTCTATGCATCTTATCGTTTCCTGTGGGCGCAAATGGCCCAGTATGCAATGTTCTACATGTGTGACGAGTGTTCTTCACAGATCGCAGCGAAGCCACAACTTTCCAGCATCATGCGACGAGCATATTACCGTGTAGTACAATAGGCCAGTCACAAACTGAACATAAAGCAGACATGTCGCCGCGAGGGGCCCCGTCGTATGTTTAGCAGTAGATCAGGCGGTGTCGTTCCATGTCATAGAAGACAATATAGTTAGATTGAGCGTGGCCAGAATCCCATTTAGCGCAAACGCCGGGCAAGACGATTCTGTTCTGAGGCAGAGGAAGCTGAAATAATCGCAGAGCTTCCACCGCCCTCAAGGACAGCCGCAGCAGCATCGGCAGCCTACGAGCCGCATCATGGCGCCATGCAGCAACTCCCGGAGGGCGTAACGGTAGTGAACGATGATGCATCGGCTGATAGAGCCCTGCAGGTGCTTCTTTCCCTTCCAATAGAAGCACCGGTAGCATGGGACACGGAGGTTGCGGATATTGATGTGAAGACGCAGTCCCCAGTGGGCAACGGCCGCGTCATTTGCGCGACAGCGTTCGCCGGGGATCACGTGGATTTCGGCAATGGGCCACGCCTGTGGGTAGACAACGACGGCGCGGCGGAGGGCGTACTAGATAGATTTAAGTCATATTTTGAAGACCCGTCTCGCGGCAAGGCATTCCACAACTTTGGCTTCGACAGGCATGTCCTCTTCAACCATGGGATCGACGTGCTCGGCCTGTCTGGCGACACGATGCACATGGCGAGGACATGGTCCTCGGCTCGATCCAAGCAAGGAGGATACTCACTAGAGGCTCTGTCCACAGACCTCCTGGGGCACAGGAAGGTCCCAATGAAGGAGAAATTCAAGGTGCATCATATCAAACGGGATGGAACGGAGGGGAAGGATTCGTTTGTTCCCCCGGTGCATCTGCTGCAAAGATTACCGTATTGGAGATCGGCTTGGATTGACTATGCCACTTATGACGCCGAAGCAACCTGGAGACTGCGTGAGGTTCTGGAAGCAAAGCTGAGACAGCGGCCATGGGCTAGAGATCTCTCACTGTGGGATTTCTATTCGACGTATGTGGCTCCATTTGCTGTGGTGCTCACAGACATGGAGAGGGCGGGCATTCGAGTAGATGTGACGGAGCACCTGCCTAGGGCACAAGAATCGGCTACGGCGGAGCAGAAGGCCTCTGAGGAACAATTCATGGAATGGGCCACGTCACTGTGTCCTGCTGCTGCTAGGATGAACGCAGGATCAGATCCGCAGAAAGCACATTTCCTGTTTGCTCCCGTGCGGAAACTCACCAAGAGCTAGGGTGCAGCAAAGGAAAGGAAACAACGAGCACGGGAGAAACGCAGGGCAGCAAATGCAGGCGGCACCGGGTCCGACGACTCGATGTTTCAGGGGGGGCAACGGGCGATGGACAAGGGGGTCTATGGGGAGATGCACTTGTCACAGTCGGGGCAAGGGTCTGGGGGTAGGTTTGATCTAGGCAGTGGAAGGGATGGTGCGGATGAAGATGAAGAAACCGAGGCGCAGCTTGAGGAGGCAGCGAACGCGGGAGATCCCGACGTGTGGCCTCGGCACCGTGCATTCAAGGTGGAAAACACAGAGGGCTTCATCGAGGAGGGGAAGAAGAAGGCCAAGAAAATGAGAGATATGGTACTAGTAGGACAGGGAATGGAACCCACCCAGAGAACAGAAAAAGGATGGCCCGCGGTATCTGCAGCGGTACTCAAAGAGCTCGCCGGAGATCCGACAGCAGACCCCCCTCGATGGGGCAAAGCATACAATCATTTCGGGGGAGGGGTGGAGGGAGAGCGGGCGTGTCGCGCCATTGCAGCTGCTCATAATGCAGGTGCGGTGCAGACGATGCTGTCTAGTTTCATTCTGCCCCTGCAGCATATGGCAGATAGGGATAGCCGCGTGCACTGCAGCCTCAACCTTAACACCGAGACAGGCCGTCTCTCCGCCAGGAGACCGAACCTGCAGAACTAGCCGGCGCTGGAGAAAGATAGATATGGGATTCGAAAGGCCTTCGAGGCGAGACCGGGCTGTTCCCTGGTGGTAGCAGACTACGGGTAGCTGGAGCTGCGTGTCCTCGCGCACATGGCTCGTTGCAAGAGCATGCTCGAGGCATTCGAGCTGGGCGGGGATTTCCACTCGCGGACAGCTCTTGACATGTATGAGCACATCCGGGAGGCTGTCGATAATGGAGAGGTGTTACTGGAGTGGGATGGGAAAGGTGAGGCGGGTCCTGATGGAGGGCCCCCGAAGCCGCTGATCAAAAACGTGTATGCCTCTGAGCGTCGGAAGGCGAAAGTCCTCAATTTCTCGATCGCATACGGCAAGACAGCCATCGGCCTCTCCAAGGACTGGGACGTCTCAATCGACGAGGCTAAGGACACGTTACAAAGGTGGTACGACGGCCGGCCAGAGGTCCGGGATTGGCAGAGCCGAGTGCTTGATATTGCCAGGCGCGAGGGAGCGACCCGCACCCTCATGGGGCGATACCGGGACTTGCCTCACATCAACAGCTCCAAGCGAGGTCTTCGTGGGCACGCCGAGAGGGCAGCAATTAACACTCCGATCCAAGGGGGGGCAGCTGATGTTGTGATGATGGCGATGCTGAATGTAGCCAAGGACGAGAGGCTCAAGCAACTCGGGTTCCGTATGCTGCTGCAGATTCACGACGAAATCATCCTGGAGGGGCCGGAAGAATCGGCCGAGGAGGCGCAGCGATGTCTTGTGGAAGATATGGAAAGGCCGTTCGAGAAGCCTTTGCTCGTGGACCTTGTAGTCGATTCACAAGTGGCCAAGACCTGGTATGAAGCCAAGTGAAGATGTACAGGGTGGTGTCCCTGTATGGGAGGGAAGTAAAACTGTTGTAAAGAAATACTCTGTGGTATGGCTGCCATCTGGAACACATTTAGTATTAATACCATGGAGCAGCGTAAGCACCGCGGTATACAAGTGAGCGTGTAGCCAGGTTCTACTTATTGTTCCTTGGCAGCAACGACGCCAGTCGCTTTACGTAGTCTACTACTCGAGCATCCTGGGACCCAGCAGCACTAGGTAAAGCGCATAACCAGCACACAACACACCAGGGCAAATGCCAGAGCCGGCAGTATAACGGCCAGCAGGGGATACACGATGTATGGATTCAGCATACCCGGGTCATCATAGGCCCCGCTCATCTCCAGGTAGGGCTGTCCGTGCAGCTGCGCACACAGCCCGGCCACCTCCAGATCCATAGAGAGTGGATCGGGGGCATACCCTACTACCACCACCCCTTGTTCCCTGAGACTACCAACACCCGCAGGCAAGCCTCGATCTGTCCCGAGCTGTGCCCCGAGATCCGGCACCGCGTCTCCGGGCCTCCATGCACCACCAGGTAATGCGCTCTGCAGCAAGCCAGTCAGGGATGCGGCACCCAGCTACCGTCCCCGCAGCGGCATGCCTTCCTTGTGTTCCCTGGACGTTCCTGCAGCCACGGCCATATCCAGCCCCTCCCTCAGTCCCCACCCCTCCCTCGTCACACCTCCAATCACCTGGTATCCACGCAAGACGCTCGGCTCCAGGAATGCGAGCATGGTCGTGACGTCACACAGCGGGATTCCCTCGGTCAATTGCAGTGCCGCCAGTGTGCTGCCACCGCCTCTCAGCCTGCCCTCTCCCTCTCCCTCTCCCTCTCCCCCGATGAAGATGCCACGCTCGGCCGCCTCCTTCTCGTCTTCCCACTACCTCTGTTCCTCAAGCAGCTGATTCAGTAGGTCGTATCCGGACTTATCTTCCCCTGACCACCGCTGCCGCTGCTTCCATAAGACGCTCCCCAGCAGCCCTGGCGCCGCGCTAGCAGTAAGTTCCGCATGCAGTCGCTGCAGATACTCGCAAGCGCCTGCTCCGGGGCAGCAGTCTAGGAGGCGAAGAAGATGGTCCCATCCGAATCGAGGGGTACGGCAGGTACTGCGGGGTATAATGACCCGCGGGACCTTAGCTCTTAGAACCACGTCAGTTGCGTTGCCATCAGCCATGCTGAAATCGAGACCTGCGCTCTGTTCGGCCGGGTCTTCCGATGCCCACCCAGGCAGTTTGTCAGCGCTTTCGTCAGCCGCTGGCCATAAGGCAGGCCCTGATATGTACACGGCGCGCATGCGCAATGCCGTGTCTGGAGCCCGCGCGAATGCGGCGGCAAGGTTCGTGAGGGGGCCCATGCACACTACTACTACTTGCCCTGGACTCGCGTTAGTCACAGTGTCAACGATGAAGTCCGCAGCGGGATTTTTGCCAAACAGATCTGTCGTATGCACATCTGCCCCTTTTCGACGCGTGACCTCTTTACTGATTCCTCCTATTTTGAGCAGATTCGACGCGTCTAGGGCGGTATGCGTTAGCAGGGAGTTTCCGTATGACACTGTGACTCCAACTAGAATAGCGTCGCGTGGTGCCCCAACCATGAGTAGAAATGCGAGGTCATCGTCCAAGTCGAAGCCTGTCTCGACCAATCCAGCAGGATCAAAGTCGACAATCAGTAGAGCTCGATCTGGCCATTGAGCTGTTGTTCGCGCTCCCGTGGCTGATGTGGGAGGCTTATCCGTTGCATAAATGGTAGAAAGTATACATAGGAGCACAACTGCCAATGGGGCCTTCATAAGCCTGCTTACGCAGTGTAAGAAGTGGAACATGCATTTCTTGCAGGCTCACTGCAGGAGGTTGCAACCGTCGCCAGAGCCACACCCCGACACACTGGATCCGCCATTGCAGCTGTGCAGGAGGCAATACTAGCACGGCCCCGCAGATCCAACAACGAGCACAACAAGCGGACCCGCACGGTCAAGGATATCCTGCGTGCAGTTGCCACACTGCACGCATCAGTTGCAGCTCAGCTTGCCGTTCTTCCCGGGCAGCTGCTTCCCCACTGGAGCTGGCACGAGCGTCGGCGTTTCAGGCGCGCCATCGTGCGATGCATCCGTCACTAGGAATGCCCACGGAGCCATGGGCACAGCACCTGCATCCACTACTTGTTCCCCGGCGGGCACGCAGTCCCAGGCGTACCGGACCCCAAGCACGAGCACATCTGTCGATGCCCCGTCGGGCACTTGCACCGCGAGGTGACCTGCATCCACGGCGCCGCCATAGGTTCCGCTGCTGCACCCGCCAACGCGTGACGGTGGGACAATCGTGAAGTTGGCCCTGACCCATGTGGCAGATTCCACTGCTGTCCCCATGAGGACGTCGGTGTTGGAGGTGGCCTCAGCAGTGGTCTGGTTCTGGATCGCGAGGCGCCGCAGGGGCAGTTGGTGCTCTGAAGCGACAGACAGTGTGACGAGTACTGAGGCGGCCCCACTGATGGAGGCTGTCTCTGGCACAGGACCGGTGCCTGTGTTCCCTGAGGGCCCTGCTGGCAGTCCCCAGGCTGATGCCATGCGTGCCGCCACTCGCTGCCCTAGCTGCAGCTTGCCTCGAATGTGCACGTCACCACACGGGGAAGTCGGATCTGCCCTATCAATAGCAGGGACATAGCTGGCCCCAGGCCCCGCACTGGTCACATTGGTCTGTGACAGCCGCAGGTCCATGACGGAGGGAGACGTGACCCATGGGGCCAGCTGCACCGCCACGAAAGGCGTGCCCTGTTCCTCCCGGCGGGAACTCGGAATCGAAACCCATCCGCTCCTCCAGCTGCGCACCATGGTCGGGAGCTGGCAGGCGTAGGCAGATGCTTTCTCAAAGGATCCGGAATCGGCTTCTCCCTGGTACCACACGAATCCTCTGACGGGCATACCCAGCAAAGGATGGATCATCGCATTGTACAGCTGGCTGGGGCCCACGCCGGCGGCGCCCTCGGTTCCGCCACTGCTCTCGAGGTCGGTGGCACTGCTGCTGCTGCTGCCACTGCTGCCGCATGTTTCCAGTGCCGCCGTATCGGACCACAACTTGATGCTCGTGCCTCCCCATGAGGTTGCAACCACCCCCACAGTCTTCAGCCCGTGCGCGAGCATGAGCTGCCTGCCAGTGAGCCAGCCCATAGCGGAGAAATAGCCCCACGTGGGGCGCTTGAACGAGGGAACAACGGATGAAGGACCGCAGTGGGGAATGCAGTAGTCCGGCTGCTCTGGATCCGTCTCATTCTGGCCGCAGATAGTCGCCGGGCTGGAGGACCGCCATGAATGCTCGAGGCCCGGGACGTCATCCAAGGGTTGCTCGCTCGGTATCTTGGCCACCGTGAGTAGACGGAGGGTGGGCACGGAAACAAGGCTGGCATTACGAACAATCGACTGCCCCCCGAAGATTGTTGGGAGCGTGAATTCCATGTTCGATTGTCCGCTGGCAACGATGACTGTGCCGAGGAGCACATCGCCGAGTATGACTGTTGATGGAGAGGCGGTCTCCGTCACCGAAATAGTGCACGAATCCCCTGCTGAGTTGGACTCTACTTGTGCCGGGAAAACCACAGAAAAACGACCCGATCCGGCTGCTGCCGTATCTGACCTTGATAGGTCTAGACCGCGATGCTAGCACTATAGTCGTACGGTAACGTTGGCTGTGTTCGACGCCCATCCAAACACCGTAGGGGCGCTGCAAGAGGAGGGAGACGGCTGGGTTCCGTTCAAACATCATGCTAGGTATAAAATTGCTGCTTCGCTTCCACCTCAACTGCAGATCATATCATTGCGCCCTCACTCAAACTGGAGAACCATGCTGGAGTTGTAAATTTTTGGCAAGCGGACGCTTGCTACAGCACTTGTCACAAGACAGAGAGCTACCAGGAAAATCATCTTAGGGGCGAAGATTATCTGCATGCAGCTGATGAGATAGACCCTTTTTGTGCCTGCGGGATGCAACACAACCTGCGATGCGGTCATGCGGTACGTACCGTAGAGTGTGCTGAAGATGAGGAAACGCAGTAGAGTTTTGTACGCTCTGCATTCTGCCGCATGTTAGAAAGCAGAAGATGGCCCGACCATGCCATAATTGTTGGTAGATATCTGACCGTATTGAGAACTTGGGCGCTGAACAGCTCGTAAACAGTCGGCGGAGGCCCAGCAGCTACTTCAACCTGGCTTGGAATGTCGATTGTATTCTGGCAGTCTATTACGCGTCATGGAACGACAAATTGCCCAAGCATCGCAAGCAGGCACAAATGACATAGAAGTGCGTTGGTCTGGATTGACAGTGCTTCATGAAGGGGTCTCAATCCGTGCTTCCGATGGGCAGCTGGTGTTTTCGAGTCGGACACACAGGAGGAGGCAACGTGCGTATTTGGCCTCAGACGGGATCGGAACCTGCGGCATCGTACACATATCAATCGACGAAATAGGCTATCGGGTTCTGGATGATCCCATCCCGGTAGTCCCTAGATCGAGCGAGTACGCCATCCTTTGCCGATAGTTCGATGTGGGCCTCCTGCTTCGTATACGGATAGGATACTCGGGCCTTCGATGGATGCGATGGATGCAATGAAGGGATCAATCGGAGGTTTAGCCAAGGGGATGGGGAAGGGGAAGGGGGAGAGGGAGGGGGAGTTCGCCTTCCTTCTGCACGCGTATCTCAAAGGCAGGAACGCTAGTGTCGGCGGGATCGGAGAGGGACATCCGGTCGGTACGATCGATCAGATTGTCAGATTTCCAGGATATGGCAGGGCACAGTCCTTCTTGTATCCTGAGGCAGAGGTAGACGCAGGGTTGGGCAAGGGCAAGGGCGAGGGTAAGGGCATGGGTGAGGGCGATATCGGCGGGGATGTGACGGCAAGGGGTCACAGCAAGGAAGCATAAAGTGGTGATGTTGATGTGGCTGAATCCTGGTGGGCTGTTGACGGGGTTGAAGTGCGGGCAGGAGCTGAGACTGCCAGCGGCATGGGCTCGAGCACTAGCGCGGTTTCGGTTGCAACCACCTAGGTGAGCGCTGGTCATGGCCACGGCGGTGTCCATGGGTGCGACACCAGGGTGGCTGATGCTCATTGTGACGATGGGAACTGAAATGTGGAACCATTGGTGCGATTATCGGGTCAGGACTGGGCTGTATGCAAGCCAATTCTTCATCTTCGGGAGCTGCCTGGGCACTTGGATGAGGTGGCGAGCATAGATCCTAAACACACTCAGCGACCCGTGGTGCGCATGAGGCCCATTCCTCTTTAGAAGGGAGACTCGCTGACAGGGCACTGTGACTATAGCACAACCGGTGATCTCGAAGAGACAGAGGCTGGGCCTAGGGACGAGATGTGCGCCCCAGTCATCTGGATATTTCCAGTTGATGGATCCAAGGTGCTACTGGCGCCACTGGATGCAGACGCACATGACGAGGACATAATGTCAAATATTTTTATGCGGCATCCTGACGCAGATGACAATGCTACTAGGCCGTATCCGACCGAATGAGGGCTGCGACCATCGCAACCTCGGTTGCGACCGCCGCGGTTCGTTCGCCGAGCAACTGCTTTGGTCTCACCTTCTCCCAAGCAAACAAACAATTTGAGAGATTATCGATGGCAGCTGCCATAGAACCTAAAATAGATTCTTCTGCATATGCAGATGTTGAGTCTTATTGTCAAGGCTCTGGATCCAGGGGTCGATTTCTCGGTGCTCTGCGAGTAGTTTCGGATGGAAAGGAGCAAGATTCTCCAGATTCAATCCAAAAATGCATCAAGGGATTCATACTGCTTCTTGGAAGCGGGAAGTTCAGAGATGCAGCTCTTTTATGTGTTTCAGTGAAAGAAGCGGCGCTGTCAAGCCCTAGCACTTTCTTGGCGATCTCTACCGGGGTCAACGTAGCTGCAGATCTGTTGCTCCCAGTCATACATTCAATCAAAAGCAGCAGTCTCGGTAGCTCTCCAAGCGACTATGCAAGCATCTCTATGATGGTCTCTCTGGTTCATGCTTTGAGTGCGCCGCAAGGGGTGGCAGGTAAGGTAGAGGAGCACGACGACGCCTGGCGGAAGGCGAGCGGTGGCCTCCTCGACGCGCTCATGACGAACTTAAAGGCACTGTACCAGCCAGCAAGTCCTGATTAGCAATCAGAGCCGGTACTATTCGAAGCTTTTAAAGTTGCTTGCAGCTGCAAGCATGAGGCAGCCGGGGCTGTCCTAATGGCCAGCATCCTCTCGTTTCTGTATGCGGTGACGAATCGCCTTGGAGGCACTAAGTGGAGCGACGACGATAGAACGTTCTGGCGGCGATCCACCCGATACTGCAGGTCTTCCTTTGGCCTGTCTGCAATTTATCGTCATCTCGGCAGCTGGATGGGACGGTCAGCGTCGAGAGGCGATCTGATCATGTGCGATACCACCATGAACTGCGGATTCGCCGCCCTCTTCAAGGTCAAGAAGGGAATAGACAAGGCGCCTCTCGTCGATGCCTTCGTAACTGCCACGTAGTCGCATCTGAGCGTAGCTCGGGGACAAGATACGACAGGTTCTGCGGCAGGTTCAGCATCGTCGCGTGGATTAGCCGAAAGCCCTAGCCTGGCGAGGGGCAGGGAATCAGCGGTGGAAGCAATCCGGGATGCACTCCTTCGAACGGATGACCTGTCATCCTTCCGTGGGGCCAGGGATGTGGCTCTCTAGCAGTTGCATCACCTGGCTCAGGCTCTCGGCCACAGGCAGTACTCGGTGCAGGAGGTGCACGCACTCGTCAGCGGAGAAGAAGGACAGAGGGAGGTGGAGATATTCTCAGGTGATGCAGTGAATCGAGGCTTCAAGGAACCAGCTGCAGGGTCAGGGACCGTCCCTCCTGCAGCCCGACTCTCTGTCCAAGGCACATGTCTCTACATCACCTCGGATGAACCATCTCTTGATGGTGCGATCCCATAGCTAGTCCTGCACCTAGCTAGTCTCAGGGAATGCAACACGGTCGGAGGCACACGCACCATCCTGCTGAGGTTCGAACAGACTAGCCCAGATGCAGATGAAGCAGCACTCACGCCTCCTCTGCAGACGTCGTATCGTGCCATGCAGGTTGACGTCAGTGACTGGGGCTTTGACCCAGGCCGCGACAGAGATGCCATCGTGCTCACCATGTGTACGGAGCAGGCCTGCGTAGAGCTAGATGCAGCAATCAAGGCATCAGCGCACTATGGAAGCGCGGTGTTAGCCAATGGATCAATGCCAGCCATAGTAGAGTCCATTGATAATTCTGAGAATGGATTACAGGAGGTGCTGCGACTCAGGGATGAAGCGATCGCAGCCAGCAAGCAGACCGGCCCTGGGATATCCAAAGACCCGATGCAAGGGGTTTCCCTGGGTCTATCGCAGGAGAGTTTCTCTGAAGTTATGGATCTGGAATCCATAGGTGGATTGGGCCCAGACTCCGCAGCAACAGCAGGAGGCGGTTCGCGCCGGCAGAAGAGTTCTGTGCAGGCGGTGATGCTGCAACCGATGGGCAGCAGGCAGCGGATGCAGGCTGGGCCTAGAGGGAACCTGGGTGCTGGATCATTTGCTGACGATGTTTCGTCTGTTTCAGGGGGTTCCATGGTCAGCAATGGTGGCAGCCGAAGAATACTGAGCTCCGTAGCAGCGATCTAGCTACGGCCCATGGCTATGAGGAACAAGGCAAGCGAAGCAGCAGCCGCAGCAGTGGATGCTATGATGTCGGACGACTTGCCTCCAGCATCCAAGGATGCGCCCATCCCAATGGGTGTCAAGGTGGGGCAAAATGCAAGTATTCCTTTCGAGGATGCTACGTCTGCCGGGGCAGGGGCAGACATCCCGGCTGCCGAGCGAGGTGAGGTTTCGAGTAGCTGCTCGAAATCTGAAACAGCGTTGCTGCCTAACCAGAACAAGCAAACATCCCAGGGAGATGAAGTCCTCAGCGATGCAGCCACAGGTATGAGCGCAAACGGTGCTGGAAGTGTAGGCGTCGACAGGTAGGATCCAGCTCCGAAGGGAACCAAGTCACCTGTACCTGACATCGCGATTGTTGCTGCATCGCCAGCGGTAGGCGAGGACATTGCAGATATTGAGTCTTCTACACAGACAAAGGAAAACTCGCCTGCCCGCGGACGGAGCAAGCGCAAGTCAACCTAGTCCAATGGCCGTGCCAAGCCTGGCGAGAAAAAATCCAAGTCCAAGGCATAGTCGAAGCCGAAGACTAGAAAGAAGGCCGGCAATAAGGCATCGTCCAGACGTGCTGCTCTCAGCCGTGGCGGGCGGAACACCCGTGCAGCACCCAGAGACTCTGACAGGACTGAGTCATCGAAGTAGGGCCACAGCAAGGACGAGAACGAATCTCCTGTAGGGCCAAGTTCAGAAGAGCCGAAGGGTATTGATGCATAGGCGAAGGCTAGAGCGGAGGATGACGATGATGACGATGATGACGATGATGATGATGATGAGGAAGACACACACAAAGAGGAGGGAAAGGACGAGGAGGACGTATCAGGACTTGAGAAGCACGCACTGACAGCATCAAGTAGGGAGTCACCCATCGCAGTCAGCGAGGCGAAGGTTTAGATGAAGAGCACCGGGACGGGAGCAGGGGTAGCAGCTGAACGTGTGGCAGCTGGTGAGCGAAAGGAACGCCGCACTTCGATAGTAACCGACGGTGACCCCCCGAGCACTGCAGAGGACGTACCATCGAGATCATCCGTGAAATCGAACGATTCTGAAAGTATGGAGAGCTAGGCGGATGTAGAGAAACGATCGCGAGGTACAGCGACAAAACGTGCTACCACCGCCGCTGTCAAGAAGAAGAAACAAGCAGCGGCTGGAGCAAAGAAGAAGCGTGTCTCCACGAGATCAGAAAGGCGTATCTCCCGCAGTGAAATCAACGACGACAACGAGCTTGCAGACGCTGAGTCTGAAATTCGCAACGAGGACCGAACCGCTAATGCCAGCGCTATGGACGGTGATGCCTCGAGAGGTGCACAGGCAAATACATCAAGCATAACGACAAATGGAACGCGGTGCGCTCCGCCAGAAACTTTGACTGAAGGAGGAGTTGCGTCGGTGGGAGAACCTGATTGGCTCTCGGAGACCAACGCGGAGCATACGACGAAACAAGATAGCATTCCGTCTGCCAAAGAGTCATCCCGATTTGTAGGCGCTGTGCGGGGACCAGGTTCCGCGCCTACACCCGCGCCTTCTTCAGGCTCGAAGACGATCAGTCGGAGATCTCTGCGGAAACGGCAGCGGGTTTCATACGCAGAGCCTCTCGATGTTGCCGACGGCGACATTGACGGCGACGTCGGTGGGGACGCGTCTGTTGACGCGGACGCGGACGCTAGCTTTGAAGTGGATGATGCCGATTGTGAGAATGCATCGCCAGGCGCATCTCGTAGCCCAATCTTAGAGAACAAGCCTGGCAAGAGCAGCATACAGACTACAATGAGTGATACTATCACAAGTGGGAGTATGGAGACTGGCAGTGCCAGAGGAGGTGCCTCCTCGGGCCTCGGCAAGTAGGCACAGGCACGGCACAAGCGACGGCGAGTATCCTAGATAGGGGTCGCAGCCCATCATACGGGGCGGGAGGTATCGGCCAAGGCCAGAGAGGCGAGCCATGATGACTCGTGGTCCACTGCAGGGGCTGCTGATGAATAGAAGCGGTCGGTATCTGACGCAGGGACTGCGAGTGGACCTCGTCGTGGGAGCACCATTCCCTCTGAGGCAGATTCTAGTGGGAGTTTCAGCTTCGGCAGTAATGCTGGATCACATGTCAGTACTCGGGATGGCAATAGCGGCGGCAGGACCGAATCCATGGGTTCTGCCAGCTCATGGAGCGGTGGTGGCATGGCTACGGGCTCAAAGGGTCAGGAGGGCATATCATCTGCTAGACATCAAGATCATCGCATGAAGGGGGGTTCTATGAATGAAGATGAAGATGAAGATGAAGATGGGCTGCAGATGGAATGGGGTGGACAAGAAGACATGAATGGGTCGAAGCCCATCAGGAATCTGAGCCAGGAAGCTGGATTCAGCCTGTCCCCTGTCCGTGGGATAGGAGCGGCGTGGAAGCCGGACACAGCGAGACACCTGAGCTTCGGGTCAGCATGGACTGAACGTTCCTCGAAGAAAAGAGACGGGGGTGACGATGCCATGAGGGACAGTATTGCCCAGGTATCAACGAGTAATGCCACCGAGTTCTCATTCGAGTTTGACCTGCGTGCCTCAGGAGGCTCATCCACCTCCCACAGGGGTAGACGTACTGGAGAGGCAAACTCACGGGGAAGGTCAGATGTCCTAGGAAGTATCACTCCGGTAAAAGAGACTCGTTCGAAGGGTGCTAGGGGTAGTCGGTCCAGGTTGTAGCTGGCTGATAGAGAAGAAGTGGGAGAGGACGAAGATGACGAAGATGACGAAGATGACGAGGGGAATGACAGTATTGCATCGTCATGGTCTGCTCACGGTAAGAAAAAGTCAAAGACAGGGACAAACATCACGGACGACAGTCTCGATACGTTCGGGTTTTCCACTGGCACCTTCGGCGGAGGAGTCATGGATGGTGATGGTGATGGTGATGGTGATGGTGGAACCACAGGGATGATGGACGCAGTATCTGCGAGTGTCCTCCTCCCCGGGATCGCTCGACTCCTTGAGGACGCAAACAAGAGCTTCACAACGGCTAGAAGTGCCGTGCGGCATCGATTCTAGGCGCGAGTTGCCAGGGAACAAGACGAGGTGCTTAAAGCCTTCCATGATCGCCTTCAGGCCGCCACCCAAGAGTCGAGGAGACGCATACGAGAGAAGGCAGTAGCAGTGCAAAAAGCGAGGAGTCGACTGGCGGCAAGTGCAGCCACAGTGCGAGGAGTGGTGGATCGTCTGGCCGATTTTGCAGGGAGGCAGTTGCCGCGGCAATTCCGTGACGGTGTGATTGTTCCCCGGGACGCAGCTCTGAAGGAAGCCGAAGCTGCTTTCAAGGGTGTGGCTGAGGCAATGGGACGGCGGGAGATGAAGGCACTGCAAGAGAAGGAGGCGAGGCATCTCGGGTTCTTGAGGGAGCGGGGTTTTCGCGTGAAATCGGTCAAATCCAGACGTTGATGCTTTGTCCGAGACCGTGCCGTCATTAAGCAGACACCGGTGGGGGCAGGGGCTCACTGCACTGGCGACGATGCGGAGGCAGGTAGAATTGTTGAAGGCACACGTTTGATTCTATATTTGCACTCGCAACTCTAGCAGTCACGGTGGGGACCATCCAGAATCCGTAGGCACTGCGTATCAATGCAATGCACTAAAAGATCCGAGCCGATAGGCCTAGACTAGATCTTGGCTTTACGGTCAAAATGGAGCTTGCATCTTGAGTTAGCTCCTCAACCGTGTGATACCACTTATAACTTGAATTGGTCGTAGACTGCGTACATGTGCCTGATCACTGCCTCAGCAACCGATCTGTGATGCATAGATGTTACGTTGGGGCGCCTCTGCACGCGGGCTACCGAGGCGATGCAGCTGAAGTTCCGAAAACTAAAGCGATCGATGTGCACCCGTACGAAGATTGGATATTAGCGTGCGATGAAGTAAGGTACTGTCGTTTGTGAGTGTTCTGCAAGTTGAACGAGCTCGACTCGCTTCCACCCCAAATTTTGTACACCTATGTTGAATACACGGCGCAGCAAGGCGACGTAATTGTAACGTCGACTGATGATGAGCTGCAGCGTGGTCGAGTTATTGGACGATTTTCCTTGGATGATGTGGTGGAGCGCGGTGTGGCTGCAGAACGCGTTCGCAAAGAGCGGGTGGAAGCTGTTGTGAGTGCGACCGATGCCCTCAATGCTCACAGACAGGCCGCCGGAGACTCAAATAGTACTGTCTGGGTGCCATCTCCATTGGATGGCGATGCACTGCTGGACGCCCGCCCGGCCCTACCCGATCCGACCATCGAATCCGTCCTCGGTGCTCGTCCGTCCAAGGCTGCCATTCGATTGCGCCGAGCCCTGGACGCCATACCTCAATTGCGTGGCGCCT
>Ga0136560_1000441_pt1 | contig 20693 bp, 2 predicted proteins | sample AntRauMeHopE1497_FD_104925 | JGI IMG/M metagenome (GOLD analysis project Ga0136560, IMG submission 104925) | Saline lake microbial communities from Rauer Islands, Antarctica - Metagenome Hop E1 #497 | ecosystem: Environmental > Aquatic > Non-marine Saline and Alkaline > Saline | place... | reverse complement strand
GGTCGAACAGCGTGTAGTTGACGGGGTCCCCCGCCGCCGTCCCCAGCGGCTCGTTCTCCAGGATGGAGCGGCGCTGGTCCGTCACCACCGGCTTGGGTAGGGCGCAGGTGAGGGCGGTGCCGGAGTACCCGCTTGCAGCGGAAAGGCACGCCCTGGTCGGGGTTGCGTCGGCGCCTGCCTGCAGGGGAAGGCGGCAATCGAAGTGGCACGACTGGCCCTCCGCGGCGGTGCACCCGCTCTCGCACTTGAGGTCCTGCCCCAGAACTAGGAAGTCGTCGAACCGGACTTCGCCCGCCAAGGAGTCGGTGACGAGCCCGACATCACCGCTGAGGCGGGCGTTTGCCGATGTCTCAGACACGTCGCAGACAAGCTCTGTACCGAGCGTCACCGTGTACTTGTTCTGCTCTGCCGAGACTCGGAGAGAGTGCCACGCCGACGCGGCCAGAGTCGCCACCGACTTGGTGCACAGGGTAGCCGCCAGCGCCCCGTTGGTGAACCGCTGGAGCAGCACGCGCTTGGCGGCCACGTCAATTGATGCCGCGATGTGGTCCGACACCTGCGCGCCGCTGCCGTCCTTTTGGTATCCGGGGACGAGGCCATCCGACGCCGCGTCTCCAAAGTGGGCAGCGCGGATCGCGATCCCGGGCACTGCGGCACCTGACGACCAGAGCCTCGCGGAGACGTTCACGACACCGCCGGCAGAACGCACACCGGCCGACGGAACGAGTGCCATGCGGCGGTACGACCTGCCGGTGCCGCAGGCATCCTTGCCGGTCACGAGGTATCCGGACTCGGCCGCCCACGACGCATCGCCATAAGGGAGGAACGACCACATCTGCAGCGCGGCCGAACCGACGGCTCCTGCGGTTGCAAAGCTTGACGGGCCGACGTGACCGTGCCAGCAGCCGTCCGTGCCGGACGGGGTCAGGGCAGCGCAAGCAGGCCGGCACACAGGTGCCTCGTCTGTCCACCTGCCGTCCTTGCAGGTGCGGCGCAGGCGCCCAGCAACGAGAACGCTGCCGGCGCTACACCCCAGCGTGCAGACCTTTCCACTGGCTGTGCCTGCGCCACAGTCGCCCGACACCCGAACAGAATTGGATGCCCCCTCTAGAGCCGACGGGCAGCTTGCGGTTGTTGCATACGTACGAAAGAGTGCGCCCTCGATGTGCTGACGGTCGGCAACGGTGAGCGTCCGCTGGTAGACACGGGCGTGGTAAAGGTCCATCTGCATGTCCTGACCACTGAGCCTCGTCACACCACCCGACTGGTGCTCTGAGCGTACAGTGCCAGCCACGGAAGGCCAGCGCGGCGAGAAGGCGAGGGGATCTCCGTTGAGGTACGCACGGGCGATTGTGCGGCCGCTGGCGAATGCAGTCTGAACCGTCACGACCGCAGGCAGGCGGCCCGTATCCGACGCGAACGCGGCCGAAGTCACAGCCACGGGCTGCCCGTGGCCGGCGATGCTCCAGTAGATGCGGTTGTTGAACACTGTGAGGGCCATGGCGGACATCCTGGCCGTCACCTGAAGATCCCGGAGCTGCCACGTCTCTCCCCACCAAGTGGCGCGCATCGTTACCCGCACGCGCACGCGGCCGGTCCGGGCCGGGATTCGGTCGCACAGCGATACCGTCGACCAGCTCGAAGGCCCGTCGTCGCGCTTGAACCAGATCGACGTCCAGGCCGTAGACCCGAGCCGCTGGTACTCCACTCTCATGTAGTCGTCGCTCTCCATGGTTCCAGACTCGCGGTACGTCCACCGCACGCAGACGTTCCAGGCGTTGGACACGTCGAAGTAGTCCGTCGTCATTCGGTTTCCGCTCGGGCCTGCGCGGCTGGACAGGTAGCGGTCCGAGCCGGACACAAGGATGGCGAAATGGTCACGGCTCCATACATTTGTGCCCCTGGCCAGGTCGAAGTTGTATGCCGAGCAGCAAGAGCGCTTGGTGTTGGATTGGAAGTAGCCGGCCCGGTTTGGGACGGTCAGAAAGTTCTGGTTGAACAGGACGCCTCGGCCGTTGTTATCAAGCTGCTGGCTCTCCCAGATGATGCCGCCCCGAGTGCCGACACCGCGGGCGGCTACCACGGCGACCAGAGAGAAACCGGTGGCGACCGAGTCCACGGACTGAGTGCCGGCAAGCTGCATGGCATACTCGTTCCTCGTCCAACGCACGACCGCACCATTGAAGTCTGTCGAGCGCTTGAGAGCGCCCCGGGAACCCTGTGCCTGCTTGTTTGACCCGGCACCGGACAAGTCCGGGAGCACCGTGAGCCTTGAGCCGTCCGCCCTGGCTGCGAAGGTGTCTGCCTCGATAAGCAGGCGAAGAGTCGACGCCGAGGACGACAGCATCGTGTCGCAGATGGGGAAGCGCTTCTCGAGGGCCGTGATCTTGAACCTGCGAGACGGGGAGACACACTTGGTTGGTGGTGGCGGCCCTACCCGCGCGCGCATGGTGGTGGCTTTCCGCCCACCTCTACACACTTCCCACTCCCTGTCGGCACTGGTCATGCCACACCCTCGGCAGCCCTGAGGCACGCGATGCTGGCATGCGTAGTGACTCACCAAGAATTCGTGTCCCCGCCGGATCCAAAGCCCACCGCCCCCGCCGACAGCGGCGCCGGGTCGGTGTAGTCGAACAGCTTCACCCACGTGAACCTGGACTCCGGCGTCGTGATGGACGCTTCATCCATGTCTGCCCACACCTCAATGCGTCCGAGGCCGTTTGTGATCACCCGCAGGTGCCAGTATCGGTTTTGCGGCCTGCAGACAGAACAAGGCACGGACGGAGTTGGAGCTGGTCAGCGCTCGCAAAGGTCCTTAAGCGCCGGCGGAGAGGCTGGGCTCGGTACGGCAATGGCAGGAGCCTTGCCAATCGCGTGCCTGCAGCACCGGTGCTTACCTCCGGAATGACGCGCCTGAGCGTCGGGCGACGATGGTCGTGACCCCGTTTAGGCGGCGGTATAGACCCACGCATTGATTGGTTCGGTCCCCCCCGACACTGTAGTAGTTGCTTTCGTCGCGGTAGTTGAAGACGATCCCTGCATGGTCGTCATCCTGGGAGAAAAGTGCCACCTGAAATTTCATTGCCGCAAAATCGCTCCCCAGCCGCCACGCCAGGAGCTTCGTTGCGAGCGCTGTCCAGCCACAAGTGGTCGGGAACGAAGGCAAAGAGCCAAAGCAGTTCGACGCCTGGCGGTAAAAGGTCACGCCCTGGCGAGCGGTCTTGATCCAGGACCCTGGGCACCTGCGGACGGCAGCCAGAGAGGAAAATATGCAACGGTCGAGCAAGGCCGCCAGGCACGGGGACGGGGCAGGGGCGTACCAGCGTCCAAGCATCGTCAAGACGCTTGCGTGCTGCGGCCCCCAACCCCCTGGCAGTCCTCGGTGGCTCCCCGTAGGCGCCTCGGCAAGCACACACGTCAGCGTGCCCTCCTCCTCACCCGGATCCGCTGGTTGACACGGCGCCGAACCCGTTCGTGGTTGCCAGGGCCAGATCCTCCACGAGGGATAGGTCTGCGGGCTCAGCAATGGCGGCCGCGAGCTTCATGACCTTCGCAAGCGAGCAACTGCAACCGACCTGCCGCCCTGCCGAGTGCCCCCTCCAGGGAGCCGGGCAAGCGCGACTCACCGCTGGCGGTGCACGTTGCTGTGCATTCGCCGCCGCAGTCAACGCCGGTCTCGAACCTGCGCGGTGCTGGACACAAGACTTTCAGGTTAGGTGAACACGTCCCCAAGACAAGTCGCGTGCCTTGTCATGCGCATGCCCCGAGAGGCCATCCGAGCCCCCTTGTGCAGAGAAGCGCGCTCTCACCAGTCCTTGCGCTTGTCGGTGCACCCAGAGGACACCGGAGCGGCAAAAGCCAGGACGATGACGGAGGCCATCAGGACCACAGTCCAGTTTGGCTTCCCGGCTCCCATCGCGACGAAGACTGGCGAGCTGAGCCTCGGCAAACGAAGCAAACTCAAACGCAAAGTCGACCAGGGGCGCTAGGCTCCCGGGTTCCTCCGCGACGACTCGGCAGGCGCCGAGACAAGTGTCCCTCAGTCGGACTGTTCGTGGACGATGACGGCCAAAATTCAAGCCGGGCGCCTCTGCCCGTCCGAAGCCTGACGACAACCCGCCGCGCCCGGCGTCCTGCCCAGGAGCACAGATTGTCGAGTGTTCGTGCACCCGACTGGCCGAGCCGGGCCATCGCGCTTCTTCCGAGGGCTCCTGGCTCCGCTGGCGCCTCGCAGCAGCGCGACCAAGCCTTGCCCTTGCCTGGACGGTGGGAGCAAGCACCGCGCGCAGCCCCCGCAGCACCCGGTGTGACAAGCTTGAAGCGTCACCTGGTGGGGGAACTGGTGCTGCTGATGTCGCTCACTGCGACGGCGCAGCCTGCGGGAGTTTCGCAAAGGGGGAGGGGCGATCAATCGGTCGCCGCCTGCATTGCTGTGCCTCAGCAACCCCGCCGGGCGAGACGTGAGACGAGGAAAGGCGTGCCCCACACACCTGTCGGCAGGGCGGAAACGCAAGGCACCCCGCGCCCCGTGGGAGTGCCTGCTGCACGGCCGTTCCGCTCCCCTGTTCCCCGGCCCGGCGGATGAGTGTCCCCGACGTTGGCAGCAGCGCGGGCGATCTCTCACGCAAGCACCCCAATCGTGCGCGCAACTCACGATAGCACCACTCGCTCGGACTCACACAGCGGCCTTCGGAAGGCTGGCCGTGCCACGGGGAGCGGAGATGAGCTGCTGCCCAGTCCGGCCTGAAAACAGACACCGGCCCCCTCGCGGCCATCCGCCGTGGAGCACAAGCACCACTCATCCAATGCCATGCATCGGGCGGTCCGAAGGGGGGCCGGGCCGTGGCGTGGAGGCGCGGCGCCGGCTGGCCTCCGGCCTGGCGCGTTGCTCTGACGGAATTCAACAATGACGACGAGCCTGCATCGTCGATGTCCGGCGCACTCTCGACCCCTGCCGCGTGCCCCAGCGCGAAGCAGGTCCATCCACAGGCTTTCAGACCGGCGGCCAGTGTTGGCACGCCCGGTTGCAAGGCCCAAGTTTGAGCGTGAGGCAGCTCGCGCGCCAGCGGGCGGCCAAAGCGTGCGCCCGAGGTCGGACCTCGCGCCGATGCCGCCTTGCCTGGCTCGTACGGCGCATCCCAGTGCACCCCCTTGGGTTCATTCCCGCCGCAGACACATCGCAAGGCACCACGCTTCGGTGGCGTCTGCTTGCGAACCAGGCGGAGCCCGCTTTTGTGCCAGGAAGGCGCGGCAACGAGCCGGCCAAATTTTCTGCGCCGTGCACGTCATGGTCCGAGGCCGCACAGCCCTCGCCCTTGCGGCCCTCCTCGCCCTTGGGCTATCTCCTGCGCGGTCGGCGTTCACCTGTGACACCGGCGCAACCTCGTCCGCTTGCGTCGTCTCGACGGCCCAGGTTCTGACCGAGGATGTTGAGGTCTCTGGCGCAGGGAGCCTTGAGGTGACCTCCACGGGGTCGCTGATGTGCGCACTGCCTGGCTGCCGCATCGCCTTGGCGTTTGATGGAACGGTGAGCATTGCCGGCTCGATCAAGTCGGCAGACATCGAGGTGAACGGCTCGAGCGTGGAGCTGACCGCCTCGGCCAGAATCGACGCCAGCGGCCAGGGCCTCGCCAGCGCGGCTTCGACGGGCCGCGGTCATGTTGGGAGCGGATCATGCACGGGCGGCATTTCGGGCGGAGGCGGTGCGCTGGGAGGCGCGGGCTCGGACGGCCAAGGCAGCTCGCCGTCGTCAGGCTGCCCGGCGTCATCCCTGGTTCCTGGCCCAGGCGGGCGAGCCCACGGCGACTCCGTTTTCAGCGATTCGGCCATGCCAGGGTCGCCCGGCGGCGCCGCAGCCGTTCTTTACAGGAACCCCGGCCAAACGTCCGTCACCGTGCTCGCGGTGGCCGACGGCGCTCTTGGTGGCGGCGTTGTGCGCATCACAGCCACGTCAGGGTCCATCTCCACCGGCACGAGCGTGATCGTGTCGGCGGACGGCGCTGACGGCTCGTACAGCTCCGAGGCCATGGCGAGCGCGGGAGGCGGCTCGGGCGGCACCATCGCCCTCAGGGCTCCTGCCGGGTCGATTTCTGGCTCAGCGGTGGTGTCGGCCAGCGGTGGAAGCATCTCGTCAGCATCTGGATCCCGGGGCGGAGCGGGGGGCGGCGGCCGCGTGCTCCTACAGACGGCTCGCGCGTGGGCCGTCGCCGGAGCAGCAGCGCCAGGCTCGCTCGACACGGCGCTCCGTCCCCGTGCCTATGGCGGCAACACCCGGGTTGCCGTTCCCGGCGCAGCGGGCACCATCGCCCACGTTGCCGAGGGCGGCTCCCGCTCCGTGTCCCTCACGGTCGACAACGGCGGCCGCATCAGCCCCCACGTCACCGTGCTGTCGCTCGCCGATGCGCCGACCACGTTCGCCGCTCCGGTTCAGGCCGGAGGATCCAGGCCGGGCACATGGCAGTACCCCACGGCCGCGGAGGAAGCAGCGCTCTCCGCGTCGGCCCGCCGATGGGGCTCCGTGGTGATCACTGGCAATGCCGTGGTCTCGCCCATCGTCACGTCCACGGCTGTCGCCGCTGTGACAGCCGCCGAGGCGCTCGAGGCTGGCGCCACGCTGCCCCGCGGCACTTGGGCCGCGGACCCGCTCACTGCTCCCAACGGCACGCTGGTCCCCGCGCGGGGTGTCTCCAGCACGTACGAGCAGGCCCTGTTCGCGCTCGACCCCCCCATGCTGAGCCGGTCCGTTGCGGCCGGGGACTGGCGCGACCTCGCCGGAGCCGCCGGAGCCGCCGCGACGTGGATGACGAACTCCTCGGCCGACCTTCCCGCGGCCTCATCGGCCATCTTTGCGGCGCAGCTGATCGTGGGGTCCGGCTCCAAGCTCGTTGGGCCGGGCCACTTCGACGTCGTAACAGTGGACGCCGACGTGGAGGGAGAGCTGGCTGCCGGCGAACGCCTGCGGGTGAGGGACGCCCAGATGACCCAGTCACAGGCGGCAGCCGCGCTCCCGGGCCAGTGGGGCAGCCGCGTGGCGGCATGCGCCGAGCAGGCCAACGCCGAGGCTCTTCGGTCCTACGTGGTGTCCGTCGGGGTCGGGGCCGACGACGACCCCGCCCATGCTGCAGTTCGCGGCAACAACGGCACCCAGCTGAGGTCCGCGGACCTCGCCACCGGCTTCCTCTCCGTGTCCACGAGCCGCCCCGAGCTCGTCACCGTGCTCCCCCGCCCGGCCACGATCACGTCCCTCGCCGTCGCACCCCTGGACTCGGCAGCGCTGGGCGCAGCCGGCGACCTGCACGCCCTCAGCGTGGACGTCTCGCCGGATTTCGGCCTGACGTGGAAGGACGCGCCGCTGGCAGCGCCCATCGGGGCCTCCCACTCCATCGCGGAGCCGTCGCTGATCCACTTCTCCGAGCCGGTGAACACGACCGGCGTGCGCCTCGTGCTGGGAACGTCCAGGCGCATCGGGGTGGGCATGATGCGCATGGTCTGCGACGCCGCCCGTGGCCTGCGCGTGCGCGGCACCTCCGCCAAGGTGACGTGCCTCGCTGACGGATGCGCCGTGTCGCTGGACCAGAGTGGAACGAGGCTTCCCGTCGTCGTGGACGCGGGCGGGACGGTGGAGGCGCCGCGCGTGGACGTTCGCGCCCCCTCGGTGTTCCTTCAGCGCCTGGAGAGCACGACGGGCGGCACCGTCACGGCATCGAGCTCCGGCTTCCGGTCTTCGGCCGGCCCCGGTGCTGGCCGGTCCGCCGCGCCCCTGTCGTGGAATCCGTCATGCCCCACCCCCGGAGCGTCAGGCTCGGGCGCGTCGCATGCCGGCACGGGTGGCATGGCATGCTTCCGCCTGTCCACGTGCTACGAGCAGCCAACGGCGTGGCGCAACTTCCGGGGCGCGTCCGGGTCAGAGCCCGACGAGGAAACCTACGAGGGAGCGTTCAACGCCACCTACGGCTCCATCGTGGCGCCTTCGTCCCTTGGCAGCGGGGGCGGGGCAGCGGTCGACGGCGGTGTGCCGCGCGGAAGCGGCGGTCGCGGCGGCGGGGCTGTTCGCATCCAGGCCTCCTGGGGCGCGCTCGGCGCGTCGTTTGCTGTCAGAGGCACCGGTGGATCGAGCGCCGACTCGCTGGCCGGGCTCGTGGTCATCGCCGCGAGCGCCAAGGTGGTCGCGGACGGCGGGCCGGGCAGCATCGGCGCGGGCTCGGCCGTGCAGTACCGCGGCGGTGCCGGCGCCGGTGGGTCGGTGGTCGTCGTCGGGTCTCGCCTCATGGGCGGCGGCACCGTCTCGGCCGACGGCGGAGGCAACCCGAGCAGCAGCAACGCGTTTGGCGGCAACGGCGGCGGCGGCCGCATCAGCATCACCGCCGAGGACGACCTCGATTCGTCCGCTTCAGCCGGCCGTACGCCCAGCCTGTTCGCGAGGTCAAGCACCGTGGGAGCCTGCTACGGCGGGGCTGGCACAATCTTCACGAGCGAGAACGGCAGGACGACTGTTGCGGTGTCGCACATCGTGCAGCAGAGCACGCTGCAGGCGGTGACGCCGCTTCACGCGGGTGCCCTGGACGAGATCTCGGGGCTCGGACAGCTCGAGGTCGGTCCCGGCGCCGCCGTTGCGCCCCGCTCCTCTGCTGCGCTCTCCTGGGCCCATGGCACCTTTCACACGGCCGCCGGACGCGCAAGCGTGGGAATCGAGTCTGCAGCAGTGGTGCGCGCCGGGGCTGTGCGGGTCATGCCGCAGGGCGCCCTCCTCGGCGACGCCGTCTCCGTTCACGCGTTCGAGGTGGTGGTGGCGCCCCTTGGCGTGGTTAAGGCCGTCCGCGGCGCCTCGCTCGTTGCGGACGGCCGGCGGCCGGACGTGGCGGTCGGGTCTCGGTCCGTCCACTCGTGCAGCAAAAACGCTGGCGCCGATCCGGACACGGGGTCGCGCTCGAACATCACCTGGGACTGGTCGGGCGGCATGTCCGGCTTCCACTCGACCGGCGGCTACAACGAGGGCTCGTTCCTCCGGGCCTCGTCGCTCTTCGACGGCCAGCCGTCGACGGGGTTTTACACGTACCAGACCCACCCGCGCATCAGCTTCCCCGAGCCGACGTGGGTCAGCGGCTTTGAGATCATGGGGCCGGCCTTCCTCCCCGACGGCACGCCGGAGACGTATGGCCACAGACTGTTCATCCAGGCCCGGGCTCCCGGCGGCAGCATGACCACGGTGCCTCACGTGTCGACGGGCCACGACGACCGCGTGCAGAACGACATGCTGCGACAGGTGCGCTTCGTCGAGCCGGTGCTCGCCGAGGAGCTCACGATCGCACACCGCGAGGGCGCTAGCCGGCGCCACATCGCGCTGTCCGAGTTCCGGCCGTTCTGCCTGCCCGGCGGCATGTCCGTGCTGGGGCCCGACGACGAGCGGGATGTCCAGGTCTCGTGCACCCGCAGGCTCTGCCCGGTCCGCGTGCAGTCCCTGGGCTTTTCGGCCTCGGACACTGCCAACGCCGGTGAGCGTCATCTTCTCTTGGAGGCAACCGTCAAGGGAGGCAACGTCACAGTCGTGTCTGACTCGGCCGTCGAAGCTTACGGCCTCGTATCCGCGACAGGGATGGGGTACGGCCCCGGCGACGGACCGGGCTCCCCTCGGGCGCCGACGCTTGGGGACGAGCTCCGGGCAGCCAGCGGCCCGGGAGGCTCTCACGGCGGCACCGGAGGGCCGAACCGCCAGCTTGAGGGGCTCGGCACGACCCTTCCCTCGAATCCACCCATCTCCTATGCTGGGCCGGCATACGGCCTTGCGCTGGCGCCGCATCTGGCGTTTGGCAGCGGCGGAGCAGACCCGGCGCACGTGTCGCCGGCGACGGCCGGTGCGTGGCGCGGCACAGGGGGCAGCGGCGGCGGCGCCGTCGTCGTGCTCACCCCGACGACGCTTCACTTTGGCTCCGTTTACGGGTCGGTCGTCGCGGACGGGACACCCCCGGCCGCGCTGTCCGGGTCAACCATCAGGGGCGGGGGGGGGTCGGGCGGCGGCGTGCTCGTGGATGCCGGCTCCGTCTCAGGCAGGGGCGTAGTGACGGCAAACGGAGGCCAGAGCACCCACTCGACGCAGGCCAGCGGTGCTGGCGGCGGTGGTCGTCTTCTCGTCCGGTCGCGCTCCGGGGTGCTATCTTCCCGCGTGGAAGGCAAGGCCGAGCCGGGGATCGGGTACGGGCAGACCGGCGTCGACTCTCGCCTGGCCGCCGGTGCAGCAGGGACCGTCGTCGTTGAGGCGGCTGCGACGAGGACGCTCATCATCAGCGACAGAAGCGGCACCAATCGGAACACCGGCCTTGCCCTCTCGGTCGAGGGTGTGACCACCCCTCTCCCGGCCGACCTGGACGGCGTCCGCCTCGACCGAGTCGTGATCACTCGGCTCGCCCTCCTCGCGATGCCGGCAGGGTCGACTCTCAGGGCCGAGGCTCTCCGCCTTGACGCTGGCTCTCGCATCAACGGGTCGGCCTTCACCGTCGATGCTCGTCAGTTCTCCGTCGACGGCACGGTTTCGGCCACGGATGCCCTGACCTGGACGGATGTCTCGTTCCGCGGCAGCGCGCCGGGAGCAGGGCGGCCGGGAACGACCGCCGTGTGGTTCCGCGACGACACCGATGCCCTTGGTGCGGTCCCTCACACGATGGCTTGCGATCCTGAGCTGACGATGAGCACAGGGCACCTCCGGAACTGGTCGGCGGTGCGCTCGCCGAACGAGGCATCGATGGTCTACACCGATACCGGCGTCCTTGCCGATGGTGACGGCCGCACCTCGGCCGGCACTGGCGCTGCGTCGACCAGCTACGCGGTGATGCACTTCCAGCTGCACCCGAGCAGGGCCATCGCCGTGCAGGACCTGCTCCTCCTCCCCGAGCCCAACCGTGAGTCTGACATGAGCAACATCAACCTGTACGCCAGGACCGCCAACCACGAGGCTCTCGACCCGCAGGACGTCGAGAACGAGCGCCTGGACAACTCTCGCCGGATCTGGTGGTCCGGTGGTGCTTCCAGCAACTGGACCGTGATGTCGCCTCGGTACACTTCCACCGGCAGCAATGCCATGATCCGCTTCTCGCCCAGCGAGCCCCTTCGAGCTTCGGCCGTGCGGTTGTCGCGCGGCGCAAGCACAGCGGTCATCATGGGCAGGGTGTCGGAGGCTAGCCCTGTGTGCGGTGCCGACGTGTCGGTGTTCAGCCCAGCCTCGGTGGTGACGTGCGGAGTCGAGCGAAACGTCAACGAACACGGGGGCACCCTGGACGAAGCCCGACGCGCCTCGACGGGCGGGTGCGCGCTGCGCGTGGACCTCGGACGGACCTCGGCGCACCTGCTCGCCGAGGGCACCGTGACGGCAAGCAACGTGAGCATCGTGGCACCGTTCGCTGTGCTTTCGGGCCTCGTCACGTCGACCGCCCTCGGCCACGTGCGAGGCCAGGGGCCCGGGGCACCGCCTCCGGTTGATTCGTCTGTGTGCTCGGTGCGCCGGTCAGGAGCGTCGGCAGGCCACGGTGGCGTCGGCGGGAGGGCATGCAAGCTGGCGACCGACGAGTGCGGCCGCCCGACCGACTCACACGCCAGCCACCAGCGTGGAGGCATTGCGTACGGATCGCTCGCCTTCCCTTCCCTCTGGGGGAGCGGGGGCGCAGACTCGTTCAACTTCAAGGTTCTAGGCTCCCCGGACCGCAGCCATGGCAGGGGAGGCGCGGGCGGCGGCGTCATCCGGGTCGAGGCCCCCAAGCTCCTTGCCATGGGCACCTCATCGCTCTGCACGTACTGCCTGGAGGCGCGGGGCCAGCAGGGAACCGTGGGATTCGAGAGCGACACAACGGGCGGCGGCGGTAGCGGGGGTTCCGTGGCGATCCGTGCGTCCACGATCGTCGCCCTTGGTGGCGGCGTGGATGTCCGAGGTGGGGCGTACGGCCACAGCGGCAACGTGGGGTCCTCGGGCTCTGGTGGCCGGGTCCTCGTCCGGGCACGGGACGCCCCCGCGCCGGAGCTGGTCGATCGCGTGCTCCTGAGCGTGCAGACGACCTCGCATGTCGGCTGCTTCGGCGGCGCAGGGTCTGCCGTCGTGGAGGTCGTCCCGGAGCTCAACTTCACGGAGCCGTTCGGAGCCCTCGCGGCGGTTGGCGCGAGGGTGAACCGCACCCTGTTCATCCGCGGGGTCTCGAGCGACCCGCTCGTGCAGGCAGAGACCCCCTGGCCCTGGACTCCGGCCCAGGCAGCGGCCGCTCCCGGCGGGGTTCTGCCGGCGCACCCCCGAACCTCGGATTCCGCCAAGTGGCGGCCGGAGCGTGACGTGTCGATGCTAGAGCCGATCGCGGCGGGCTTCCTCGACGCCGTCATCATTGACAATGCCGTCGTTCACGCGCTTCCCGGCACGGCCGTGTCGGCAAGGCACGTGCACGTCGGCGCCGTTGCACGGGTGCAGGGCGACGAGCGCCTTCGCGTTTCAGCCCTGGAGCTGGAGAACGCCGGGACCATCACATCGGTGAACGACACTGCGCTGGACGACGATGACTTCCGCGCTGACGCGGCGGCGAACCTGGCGCGGCTTCACCCCACCTGCTCGGCCGCGGACGCGGCGCGGTCCAAGACCTACACCGTGGTCGCCGAGTCGCAGCACCCCAGCACTGTGACCCCCGAGGTTGTGGCTGGAGCGTCGAGCATCCTGTCCGACGGCAACCCGACCACAGGCATTGTGTCGGTCACCAACAGGCAATCGTGGCTTGAGTTTGACTTCGGATCGCCCATCTCGCTCGACCACGTCGACGTGACGGGAACTGCATCGAGCTTGCTTGCGGCTGCTGACGTTTCGGGCCTCTTCATCACTGTGTCTGAGGACGGGGTCACGTACTCTGATGTGTGGACCGGCGGCAGGAGCTCATCGCGGCCGACGGCCCAGCCCGAGGAGACTGCATTCCTGCGCTGGCCGACGCGCACCGCCCGCTACTGGCGCATCAACGGCTTGTACGTCCGGTGGCGTGGGCTTGGCGTGGCAGACGTCGACTGGGGCTGCGGGGGCTCGCCCAACTGGGCGCTCGAGCCGACTTCGGCCCTTGAGTGCACGGGGTACCTTTGCTCGGTGACGACGCGGCAGAGGTCCCCTGGCTCCAGGGTGTTTGTGTACAGCGACGTGACTGGTTCTCGTGTCGGCATTGAGGCCGCCGACAGGGTCTTCCTCGGCGACGTCAAGCTGGAAACGACTGGGAGAGGCTACGGGCCCGCAGCCGGGCCGGGGACCCCAGCCACTGCTGTGGAGCCCAGGGGCGCGTGCCGGGAGCGCATGTCTGGCGCCGGTGCAAGCTATGGCGGATCGGGGGGCTGGTCGAGCACCCGGCTCTCGGCGGTCGGCTGCGCGGCCACGGACCCCAGCTTCAGCCCCCCCCTCAAGCCCGTGTCAGCATACGGCGGCTCGACCGCGCCGACGCACTTCGGTTCGGGAGGCGGGCCCTCGTGGGAGTTCGACTGCCGTAAGCCGCTCGGCGGTGACGGGCGCTGGTGCGGTTCAGGCGGCGCCGGGGGCGGTGCGATCGCGGTGACCACCAACCGGCTGCACATGGCGCACACCAGCTGGCTGACCAACGGCGAGAGGGGCGGGTCAGGCGCCGGGACGACCTCCACGTCTGGAGGCGGCGGGTCCGGCGGGTCCATCCTCGTGACGGCGACGTCGGTGACCGGATTCGGAGACCTTCAGGCCAACGGCGGCGGAGGGTTGCAAAGCAGCCGCCTCGGAGGCGGGGGCTCCGGGGGCCGTGTCGGCCTGCGCCTCTCGGGCGACTTTGATCCCCGCGTTGCCATCACCGCCCGGGGCTCAGCGACCTGGGCGTCCTTGGACGGCATCGGGGCGGCGGGCACCATCTTCGTCGCGGCCCCGAGCTTCTCGGCGCTCTACGTCGAGAACACGGGTGCTGTGAGCGGGCGCGCCACCACACCGCTGCCTCCAGTGCTGCCGCAGTCGCTTTCGCTGGTGCAGGTGGAGCTGGCCGCGCGGCTCGAGGTGCCAGAGGGTGGCAAGATCCTCGCGAGCGCGGTGCGCGTGGACTCAACGTCGCACATTGAGGGCGTCAGCTTCACGGTGGACGCGCTGCAGACGTACCTGGAGAAGCGCACCAACACGGCCGGAAGCCGGATCTCCGCCAAGACCGCCCTGGTCGTAACGGATGCGTCGCACGTCGACACGGCCGACCCGAATGCTCTGCTCTGGCGACGCGGCCCGGGCTTCTCTCGCGCCAACCCGGGCTGGTCACCCCCCGTGCCCGGCTCGGGCCGGATCGAAGGGTCGGCCCCCGCTTGCTCGTCGGCAGCTGTGCTTGGCGCTCCGCAGCGCGTGCGCTCGGTTACGGGCCAGTTTCAGGCCACGGCTGGCCGCCAGTGCGCCACCAGCGAGGCAGAGGCCAGGCAGTTCCTGCTCGGGGACGACGACGACTCCACGGGGGTGTGCGTGTCTCGGGTCGGCTCGGACAACGGCGGGGTGGTCTTTGACTACAACGCCACCGTCACGGTGTCACGGGTCAGCATCGAGACCCTCCGCTCTCAGGCGTCCACCGCCCGCGCCACGCAGACCATGTCCCTGCTCTACACGATGGACAGCTCGGGCGTGGCATCGCCGGCCTGGACGCGGCTCGACGACGTGGACCTGGAGGAGGCCTCGGCCTCGTCCGGCCAGATGGCCTCCTCGTTCAATGGCCTGACCTTCTCCCTCCGTCACCCTGTCCGGGCCACGCAGATCATGGTCCAGTTCTGGGGCTCGGGCTCGCTAGAGCTGGGCACGATGCGGGCCCAGTGTTCCTCTGCCGGCCTGTTCATGACGGCGAGCCAGGCGGCGACCACTGCCAACGTTCCCCAGCTGTACTGCGGGTCGCCCGGCTGCTCGGTGTCGGTGTCACTCCGTCATCCGACGGCAGTCCTTGCCATCGGCGGCTTGGTCAACGGCTCGACGGTCTCTCTTGCAGCCCCAGAGGTCATTCTCAGCGGGGAGGTCAACGCGGACCGCGCAGGCTCTGCTGGAGGCGACGCGAGCTCCGACGGAGCTCCCGTCCGCAACGTGTGGGAGCCTCTTGTCTCGACCTTTGCGGGCGAGATCTGCGCAGCCACCTCGGTGGTATCGGGCGCCGGTGGCTCGCACGGTGGCCACGGCGGCGGCTCGTGCGAAGGCTCGGAGTCGTGCGCGCCCGGATATGTCATTGGTGATGCGCATGGCCTCGCCACAGCCCCGTGGAAGGCCGGTGCGGGAGGGCAAGGCATCATGCTGAACGGCCAGGAGCAGCCCGAGTACGGTGGCAACGGTGGCGGAAGGGTCCGTGTCGAGGCCACGTCCGGGCGCGTGCACTTGCTCCGCACGTGGACCGCCCTGGAGGCGCGCATCGGCGCAAGCGGAGGCTCCGGAGTGTGGTACGCCGCGGCACTCAAGGCAGGAGGCGGTGGTGCCGGGGGCAGCATCGATGTCCGCGGCACGAGCATCTCGGGCATCGGCACGATCGCGGCTCGAGGTGGCGACAGCATCCGGAGCTCGTACTATCGCTCGGGCTCAGGCGGCGGCGGCCGCGTGGCCATTCGTGCGCCCGGCGGCGTTTCCGCCGAGATTGGCCTGGAGGTACAAGGCGGGGTGTCCTCGGAAACCTGTGCCGGATCTTCTGGCACGGTGTACACCTCCACCAACACGGACGGGGAGCGTTTGACGGTTCGTAACGCCGTGGCGACGACGGCCGTGACGCCGTGGCCTGCCGACGCTCCGTCCACCCTGGCGCTTGCCATCATCGGGCTGAACGCGCGCGTGGCACTGGCCGAAGATGCGGTCCTCATGGGGTCAAGGGTGCGGGTGCACACGACAGCCGTGGTGGAGCCGCTGCGGGAGTTCAACGGCACCCTGCCGTCGCTCGCGGCGAGGACCGTCAGGGTCCGGGCGCGCCAGCTCGACCTGTATGGCACGCTTGAGGCCACGGGCCCGGGCTCCATGGTGTCCGCCGGCGCGGACGTGCTGACCATGAAGCGCGGCGGAAACCTCAACTCGGGCGGCGAAGTTGAGATCCTCGGCCGCGACGAGATGGCCGCGCGCGGAGACTCGCTGATGTCCGTCCGAGCGGCATCAGCAGCCGCGGGCGGCTCAGCCTGGCTCCACGAGCGCATCTGCTCAGCCTCGGCAAGCAAGGACAAGCCCCTGCTGTTCCGCGCGTTCCAGGACAGCGGATCCATCAAGTATGATCTCCAGGGCATGTCGGCGGTGACGGACGGCGACGAAACCACGTTCCTGCAGATGACCCAGTCATTCGACCTGTACTTTGTGGACGAACGCGGAAACCGTACCGCCCGTGACGTCAATACCATCTTCGGCCGCACGATCACCGGGACGCACGGCCTGTTCGGCCAGAGGATGTTCGCCCTTCGCGGCCACGGCGAGGGCGCGGAGCGGGAGGTCGACCGCACGCCGACATACGTGAACTTTGAGGATGACCAGGTCTCGCTCCTTGGGGACACCATCACTGGGTCTCACACGCGCGCCGGCTACGCGGCGGGATCGGTCTCGTACGGTGGCGGCAGGTTCCGCGCGCACTTTGAGACCCCGCTCCTCAACATCACGGGCTTCCGCTTCGAGTACTGGTCCACAAACCTGCGCTTCCCCCGCCTGTACGAGCTGGGGATGGGCTGCGAGAGCCGGTTTGTCGACATGGCTCCCGACACCAGCCTCGACTGCACCGGGGAGCGCTGCTCCGTCAACGTGCACGCGTCCAGCTCCGTGCTCAGCCTCGCTGGCCGCATCCGTGGCGGTGACGTCGATGTCCGCGGAGCAGACGTTGTGGTGCCATCTTCCGGTCTCGTAGACGCCACCGCCACCGGCTTTCCCGCGGACAAGGGCCCCGGCTCCCCGTCTGAGACCGCCGAGGGCCAAGCCAAGGACGTCTGCGGCCCGACGGCATCAGCTGCCGGCGCTGGGCACGGCGGACGCGGCGGCCGCGCCTTCTCGCTGTCGAGCTCGTGCGGCACGCCCATCTCGTTCGCGCTGCAGCCCCGGTCCAGGGGGGGTCAGTCGTACGGCAGCGCGACTTTCCCGCGCGACTTTGGCTCTGGCGGCGGCAGCGGGTATTCGTGGAACACGGCCGGTGCCTCAGGCGGCGCTGGCGGCGGGCGCATCCTTGTCAACGCCTCCGGGCGGGTCACCATCTCCGGTGACATCCTCGCAAACGGAGGAGCGGGCGGCTACGAAGCGCTGGCACGCGATGCGATGGGCGGTGGCGGGTCGGGTGGCTCCATCGTGGTCAAGGGCGACTCTGGCGTTGTCTCCGACGGGCACGTGCGGGCCGACGGAGGCGCCTGCCGGGTGAGCACATGGTACAGCGGCTGCGGCGCCGGAGGCCGCGTGGCGGTGATCGCCAGCCGCGGGGACGCCGTCCTCCACAACATGGACACCGAAGTCAGCGCGTTTGGAAACAGCTTCCAGGTGTCCTCGGGCTCGGCCCCGGGCACGGTGCTCCGCGAGGACGCCACTGTCCGCGAGCTCCACGTGATTCAGTCGGGCAGGATTGCCTGGGAAGACGAGGTGGAGACCCCGTGGCCGCTCGACCTCGACGGGTCTCTGACCCTCGCGCGAGTCCTGCGCGCTACCGTGCGCGTGGGCCTTCACCCGAGCAGCCCGCTCCGGGTCGGTGACTCGCTCCCTGGCTCGTCCGCATCGAGCGCCAACGGCGCGGTTGTTGCCCCTCACGTCCAGGCAGTCAAGGTCGTGGCGGACAGCGACGGCTGGCTGGTCGGGGAGGACCTGGACGTGAGAGCGCTTCGCGCTGATGTCGCACCGAACGCCAAGCTCACGGGGAAATCGAGGGTCCGCGTGCGCGACTACAGCTTCGTGGATGAGGCCTCTCGGCTCACGCTCGCCGGCCGGTGCATTGCAGGCGGGCTGCGCCACTCGTACTCGCTGGTCGACGGTGCAACCATGTCGGCGCTGTCCAGGGCGGCGCTGCAGGACGGCGATCTCAGCACCCAGCACGCCCAGCACACCCTTGACTTTGTGTTCCGCTCTCGCGTGGCCCTTTCGTCGCTGCGTATGACCATGACGCGCGCCAGCTCCGCCTCCAGCGGGCTGCGCGTGCAGGCCCTACGGACCGGCGGCGACCCTTCCGTCAGTGCGGACTGGGAGACCGTCACGGAGACGACGGAGGCGCAGCCACAGGGCGCTTACGTCAACAAGTGGCGGCGCTACATGTGGCACATGGGGCCCGAGTCCGCCCGCTGGAGGGTGCAGTCGCGGACGGCGTCAAGAACGCTGGACGTGGCGGAGCTCCAGTGGGGGTGCGAGGGAGCCCACTTTATGCTCGACGGCGAGACGTCGTGCACCGGGGAGCTTTGCGACGTTGAGATTCGTGGTGACACCGGCTTCCACGCTACCGTGATCAAGGGCACCGTGGCTGGGTCTTCCGTGATTGTGGCCGACGAGCACGTGCAGCTCGAGAAGACGGCCGCGTCGACTGGGACTCCGGGCGTCTTCTCGACCGGGCGCGGCCCGGCCCCGCGAAACCGCTCCACGGTGGCAGGTTTTGGCGATGCCGGTGCTGGGCGCGGGCCCCTGGATTGCGGCTGGGGAATCCTCACTGGCGGCTCCGGCGGCGGCCACGGCGGCGACGGCGGCACCAACAACGAGCTCGGGGCCACGGCTGATTTGCAGGCGTGCGGCACCAACTCCATGCCGGGGCTGTCGCACGGCTCGGCCACGCTTCCGTGGACCTACGGCGGGCCGGGAGCCGACGCGATCGAAGACGGCAGGGTCGGCGCCGAAGGTGGTCGCGGTGGAGGCCGCATCCGCTTGCAGGGCGCCTCTTGGCTCGACATGCAGTCCGGAACCATGGCCGAGGCAAGCGGCGCCAGGGCCAACTACTTCTCGTCCTCGGGCTCTGTGCTGGTGACCTCGGGCACCGGCGCCGGTGGCTCCGTGCAGCTGCGGGCCGGAGAGGTGGAGGGTGATGCCGCCATCTCTGCCGTGGGAGGTGATGGGTACAGCCGCTACACGGGCGGGGCCGGCGGCGGCGGACGCATTGCCGTCTACGCGACCCGGGCCCTGTCGCCGGGCGTGACCTTTGACGTCAAGGCCGGCTTAGCCTACACTGGCGCCCGCCACGGCGCCGCCGGTACGGTGTACCGCGACGTTGCCGGACGCTCGGAGCTTGTGATCGACGCGCGGGGTCGCGAGCCGGGATCGACCGGCTACACCCCGGTGCCGCGGACCATGTGGCCAGCAGACGTCCCCGAGACCGTCGACGTGGTACGCATCCTCAGCAAGGCCGTGGTCCGTGCCCCCGTGGACGCTACGCTGCGCGCTCGTCGTCTTGAGGTGGACCCCGACTCTGGCATCGTCGGTACTGCCTTTGAGATGGCTTCCGCATCTGCCACCATCGGGGGCTACCTTGAGGCGACGTCCAGCGTGAAGCTGAGCGACAGCGGCTTTGACTCCGATGCAGACCTTGGTGTCGCGGCTGCTGGTGCCGAGCATGCCGAGTTCTGCGGCGCCCGTGGACCTTTCTTCCGGCCGTCGTTCAGCTCGGTATGGTTCTCTCACCCCACGTACAAGGGCAGCGGCTGGCTCCGTGTGAGCGCCGCGTCGCTTCTCGACAACGACCCCAAGACCGCGATCCCAATCTATCAGAGCTACTGGATCGAGATCGACTTTGGGGAGGTTGTGCCGCTGACATACATGCGGGCGCACATCGACACGGCGACCCACTACGTGCAGGTGTTCGCGAGCAACACGACGACGAACGCTTCATCGACAACGTCGTTCCCCACCGTCGCCGGGCGAGTGCAGGTGTCGCCAAATCGCCTTTCCACAGCATCTGAGTCGTCGGCTTACATCTATCGCTTTGAAACGCCGACTTACGCAAGGTACTGGCAGCTTCGGTCTGCCAGCGGGACCCAGGCTCTGTCGTCGCTGGCCTTCGGGTGCGGCCATACCGGCCATGACGTCCAGTTCAACGGGGCGCTCCGGTGCTCCGCCAGGGACGGCGGCACGGGCCCTGCCGACGAAGATTGCACTGCCAGCGTGGACCTGCGCGGCCCGCGCTCCAGCCTCGTGCTCGGAGGCCAGATCCGCGCCCCGACGGCGCTCGTCAACGCGCCCAACGCGTACATGACCGGCACGATCGACGCCAAGGAGGTGGCGGCCATCCGCACCGACGCGCCCCTCGTGACGCACTCGTGCTCATCGGCAGAGTCCGTGACCATCCCCGGCCCGGGCGGGAGCCACGGAGGGGAGGGTGGGCCTTCGTTCTCGGCGTCTTTCGCTTGCGTGACCCCGCCCCGCGCGGCCGCTGCATTCGGCTCGGCACTGCGGCCGTTCTCGTTCGGGGGCTCCGGGATGCCAGGCATCACGCAGGGCGCTGCGGTCCTGGAGGGAGGCCGAGGCGGCGGGCGTGTGCGAATCCGCGTCGAGGAAACCCTCGCGCTCGCTCGCGATGCCGTCATGATCGACGCCACAGGCGGCCCCGTCAGGGTTGTCGGCACCGACGGCGCGGGCGCCGGAGCCGGAGGTTCCATCGATATCCAGGCAGCCGTGATTGGCGGGCGGGGCACCGTTGCCGCGGACGGCGGCCGCGGTGTGAGCACCGTCGTCTTCCCTGGCTGCGGGTCGGGTGGCAGGATCGCTCTCAGGGCCTCGCTGCGCGGGGGCCTTTCCGATTCCATCGTGGCCAGAGCCCACG
>Ga0136560_1000440_pt1 | contig 20710 bp, 9 predicted proteins | sample AntRauMeHopE1497_FD_104925 | JGI IMG/M metagenome (GOLD analysis project Ga0136560, IMG submission 104925) | Saline lake microbial communities from Rauer Islands, Antarctica - Metagenome Hop E1 #497 | ecosystem: Environmental > Aquatic > Non-marine Saline and Alkaline > Saline | place... | reverse complement strand
CGCCCCCCCCCCCCCTTGCCCTGGCGCACCCTAACCCCCGCGCTCCCCTCCCCCGCCCGCCCGCAGGACGTGGTTGACTACCTGCAGCACCCCGAGAAGTTCGCCGCGGTGGGCGCGCACATCCCCAAGGGCGTGCTCCTCTCGGGGCCCCCCGGCACCGGGAAGACGCTCCTCGCCCGCGCCGTGGCGGGGGAGGCCGGGGTCAAGTTCTTCGCCCGCTCCGCCTCGGAGTTCGAGGAGATGCTGGTCGGCCTCGGGGCGCGCCGCGTCCGCGAGATGTTCGAGACGGCCAAGAAGGAGGCCCCGGCCATCATCTTCATCGACGAGATCGACGCCATGGGCGCCAAGCGCGGCCGCGTCAGCGTGGGCTCCGGCTCGGAGCGCCAGACCCTGAACCAGCTCCTCGCCTGCATGGACGGCTTCTCCAAGACGGACAACGTCATCGTCATCGCCGCCACCAACAACCCCGAGGTCCTCGACGACGCCCTCGTCCGCCCCGGCCGCTTCGACTCCCGCGTCGACGTCCCCCTCCCCGACGTCCGCGGCCGCCGCGAGATCATCGACCTGTACCTCGGCCGCGTGCAGGTCGGCGAGGGCATCGACTCGGCCCTCCTCGCCGCCGCGACCCCCGGCATGTCCGGCGCCGCCATCGCGACGATGATCAACTCCGCCGCCATCGCCGCCGCCAAGGCCGGCCGGAGGACCATCACTCCCGAGGACCTCGAGGAGGCCCGGGACAAGACCTGGATGGGCCCGGCCATGCGCAGCCGCCGCCGCACCCTCTCGGAGATGGAGCTCACCGCCTACCACGAGGGCGGGCACACCCTCGCGGGCCTCCTCACCCCCGCCTCCCAGGAGCTGCACAAGGTCACCATCCTCCCCCGCGGCCCCGCCGGCGGCGTCACCTTCTTCCTCGAGGACGACAACGCCATGACCACCCGCGCCCAGCTCCTCGCCCGCCTCGACGTCGCCATGGGCGGCCGCGTCGCCGAGGAGCTCATCTACGGCTACGACCAGGTCACCACAGGCGCCTCCTCGGACATGCAGAGCGCATCCCGCATCGCCCGCGCCTACGTCAAGCGCTTCTCCATGGGCGCCCACGCCATCGCGACCTACACCCAGGACGACGGCGACACCTCCGAGTCCGTCCGCTCCCGCATCGACGGCGAGGTGGAGCTCCTGCTCTCCGAGTCCTACGAGCGGGTCAGCAAGCTCCTCGCAGAGAACCGCCCCATGCTCGACCGCCTCGCGAAGGCCCTCATGCAGCACGAAACGCTCACCGCGGAGGAGTGCCGGGCCGTGGCGGTCGAGGGGAAGGCCCTGCCGGCGCCGGAGGACCTGGTCAAGGCGCGCCGCGCCGCCGCCCGCGGCCTCGCCGCCGCCAGGGCCAAGCGCATCGACGATGAGGACGCGGCAGTGGCGGCCGTCCGCGGGACCGCGGAGCCCGCCAAGGCGGCGGCCGGCGGCGGCCTGTGGGGCGCCGTGTTCGGGTCAGAGAAGACCAAGGCCGAGCCCATGACCAAGGCCGAGCCAGCGCCCAAGGCCGAGCAGCCCAAGGCCGAGCCCGCGGGCGAGCCGGCCGCCGAGCCCAAGAAGGACAAGTCGCGCAAGTGGGTCTGATGAGCCCGCGACGGCGTTGCAGCGGAGCAGAGTGTTGGTGCGGCAACTGCGGCAAGAGAACCTCGTCGTGCAACTGCCCGGCCATAGTCTCTGCCTGAATCAAAAACACCCCTTTCCCGCCGTGAACACTCCTCCGCGCGCTTCAGCCATGGCCGCCTCCAGGCCCAAGGCCGCGTCGTCCTCATCGGAAGACTCCGAGTTCCCCTGGCTGCTCGTCGGCGGAGCCATCGTCGTGCTTGCCGGCGCAGGCGCGGCCTACGCGCTGATGTCCGCGGGCAAGAAGGAGGAGGTGAGCCTGAGCAGTCTTGCGTCCGAGGCCCCTTCCCCGTCGCTGGCACGACGTGCGCGAGCGAGGCAGCTGCCCGAATCACCCGCTGGCCGGGCAGGCAAGGGAAGAGCGGGCGCGCTCGGCGCGCTGCGGACGGTGATCGATCAGGCACGCAAGTGGAACGAGCCGCCCGGAACTCTCAGGGCCGACCGCCGCCCCCGCTCCCGCCAGCTGACGCGGGCGCGCGCAGCGCGAGACACCGACCCGTTTGTTTCATCGTTTTCCACGCTGCTCTTCGCAGCCCAAGGCTGTCTCCCGCCCGAAGCGGGCCGCGACCTCAAAGCCGAAGGCCGCCCCGGCAGAGGCGTCGCGCGCCGCCGACGGCGCGACGGACCCCCAGCCCGTGGAGCTCGCTGCGCCCGCCCCGGCGCCCGTCAAGCGCTCCCCCGTCCTCGAGGCGGCGGCGGCGTCCGCCGAGTCGGCCCCGATGGACCTTGACCTCGGCTCCGCCGCCGGCGCCGACGCGGACGCCCTTGTCGCGTCCGCCGACTCCGCGGAGACCGTCGAGGTCGACGCGGACGGCTGCGCCACCAAGGAGGGTCTGGTTATCGTGCTGCGCAGCCTCACGGATCGCATCTCGGCCCGCCGCGCCCTGCTAGAGCAGGCCGTCGAGGCCGGCAGCCTCGAGGCGTCGGACTTTGAGCGCGCCCTCGGGCAGGCCATCCCCGAGCTCGAGGTTGAGGTCAACCAGCACGTGAGACCGCGCCGTGCCCGGCCCACCGCTGCCCGCCCCGCACCGCCGGCCCCGCAAACGCCTCCGTGCGATGCGCGCCGCGCCCACCTCCCCGCCTCCCGCCTCCCGCCTCCCGAGCCTCCGCCTCCGCAGTTCGGCATCGACCCGGAGGCGGTGTTCAAGGCGCAGTCCAAGTACCAGGAGGAGAAGGAGGTGGTGGCCGTGTCGCGCGAGCTCCGCAACGCCGCCCTCCCCGACTTCGCCGCCAAGGCCATGGGCGACATGGAGGACATGATGGCGACGGAGGGGACGGTGCCCGAGGGCATGACGGAGCAGCTCGTCGCCCAGATGACCGTGGACAACGCCACCGCGACGATCGCCAAGATGAAGGAGCTCGTCGCCGAGGTCAAGGCCGACGGCCTCTCCGGCTCCCCCGCCCTCCAGGCCTTCCAGCAGCGCTTCGTCCAGCGCGCCAAGGAGTTCACCCTGGAGACCTTCAGCGCCCTCGGCGTCTCCCCCGAGGACTACGCCGCCTGCATGATGAAGTTTGTCGAGTCCCCCCTCGTGCAGACCGCCCACATGGAGACCCACCAGCGCCTCGCCCTCTGCCAGCAGCTCAACATGATGGAGCTCACGTCGGGGATGTCCCGCGCCGACGCCATCGGAGCCCTCGGCATCCCGGCCGAGGCCGCCGCCCAGCTCTGAGCGGGCGAGGCCGCCCCACCCCACCAGCCCGGACCCCACGGCCACCAAGCCGTCAGACCCGGAGCCAGCTCCCTGCCAGGCGCCCCTGCCGCGATGTCACCCACTTGTGGGGTGGCGGCGCGCGGCTGAGCGGGCGCCGACGCCCCCGGGCCTGGAGACCCGCCCTGACGCTCCACACCGTGCCGGTGCGCCGGCCCCGGCCGTATGAGTGCGTTTGCTTCGCATGCGGCGCCCAGAACCGGGCCTTTTCGTTCGCAAGCGCCTGCAGAGCCGCGCGCCGAACACGACAATCCAACCACGCTCGAACCAATGGCGGCCGTCCCGCCGGAGATCAAGACAGCTGTGGCGTGCAATGTGCTCGAAGGCAAAGCCATGATTGCCGCTGGCTTCCTCCGGGCCATGGCGCGGCGCATGAGGTCGCGCAGGGAGGAGCTGGCCGTGGAGGGAGTCGAGCCCCAGGCCCTCGCCGCGGCCCTGCGAGAGGCAGTCTCTGCTGCAGAAGCGGAAGCGCTGGAATCCGTTAGTGATGCCTTGCTTGGGCTCTTGCGCTCCGACTTCGGCCCTTTCCCCGCGCCTGCGTCTGAAGCTTTTCGGGACGATCCTCGCTTGTTCCACGCAGTGCGGCCTCGATGCCGCTGCTGGCAAGGCGCTCATGCGCAGCACAAGGAGCACGCGGGAGGTCCGGACGGCGAGCCGAGCGCTCTCGGAGGTCTGTGACCCGAGCTCGGAGGACTGGCAGCGATCCTCCTCGAAATCCGGCGACGACGGCAGCGAGAAGCGCAAGTTGATCAGCTTCTTCAACAGCGTTGTGCGGATCATCGAGGCCGAGCGGGAGGACATCGTGGCGGCGGCAGGGACCGTAGAGCGATTGGAGGCGGTGATCACGCCCATCGTTGACGGGGCGCAGCAGGCCGTCCTGGCCAGCATGCAGTGGCCCGCGGCGGAAATGAATGCGGCGCAGGCGCGTCTGTCGTCCGACCCCGAAGTGCTGGCCGCCGCGAGAGGCGTCATGGAGTTGCTGGTGGACATCAGGCGCACGCTTGAGGTGGCGACGGCCGGTGGGGGCGGGGGCGCCCCCGCATCGCCGGCCGCCGGCGGCGGCGGTGGTGGGCCGGAGGACGCCGCCGCTGCACGCGGTGTGCGCTCATTCACGAGCTCCGTCGCGAGGCAGGTGCTGGCAGTGGGCGCGTCGGTGAGTGCCGCCGGTCTGAGCGGGTCCGCGGCCATCGCCGTCGTGCACTCTACTCAGTCGGAGCAGGGGCAGTCCATGCAGGTGGCGTGCGCGGTGGAGCTGTTCGGGTCCATGGACAGCTTCGGGCGCATCGCGACCACCGCCGCGAGCGGGCCGGCGGGCCGTGAGGCCATGGAGCGCTTCGAGCGCGTGATCCGGAACGTTTGGGCGCTGGCGTCGTACATGGCAGCGCACGGGACGGACGCGGAGGGCGCGATGGCCCGGATGTCGATCACGCCCGAGGAGGCCGGGCTTTGCTGAGCCGCCGTAGGGGCGCGGGCGGTGAGGATCGGCATGCGCTTTCAAGGTCCGGGCGTGCGGCTTGATTGAGGGGCGTTGGTGCGTTTTGGGCGCGTTTGGCCGTCGCTCATTGAAGGCGCATAACCCCGCTGTCTGAAAGCACAGATCCCGCTGTCCAGGTACTGCCGCATGCGCCCTCCACAGCAGCTGCAGGCCGTGTCGTCGGGCGGCTCGGCCTTGTGCATGTGCGTGTGCGGGGAGGCGGCAGCATTCGGCGCGAAATACCGTGCACTGTCCGATACGGCGGTGCACCCACACACCGCCGCGTGAGCCTGTCAGTCGGCGTCGACGCGGATGCGGTGCCTGGAGACGGTGTCTACCTTGTGCCTGACGTGGGCCAGGATGGCCGGCCCCTGCAGCTCCGCGGTGAAGGCCTCGCCGTAGGCTGCGAGGATGGCGTAGAAGCCGTCGAAGAAGGCCTCCCGCTCCGACGGGGACGGAAACTCGAGATCCAGTGAGTCGCCCTCCCTGCCGGCGATGGTGAAGTAGCAGTCCTCGCGGCTGGCTCTGCCGGAGCGGCGGAGTCGGTCGGAGCCGATGCCCTTGTTGATCGACTCGATCTTGAGGAGGGGGATGACACGCGCGGTGGACGGGTCCCTGCCGCGGCGGGGGACGCCCCACGCGATGGCCGGCTGCCTGGGCTCCGAGGCGTCGAGCCAGACGAGCCGCTTGTGGGGCCGCGTCGGCCAGTTGCAGTGCTTCGTCAGCTGCAGGCCCTCCAGCAGAGCCGCGACGAAGGGGGCTCTGCCGTCCTCGCTCACCCTGGTCGAGGGCGCGACGGATGCGCCGCCGTCGGCAGAGCCGGCTCCCATGCCGACGCTGCCGCGGAACGACGGGCGGCGCGGGCTCCCTGCCTGGCTTCCCGCCGGCGCCCCCCTGTGCCCCGGGAAGCGCGACGGCGTGGCGGCGGGCCTGGGGGCGGGAGGCGGGGACGAGAAGGCCGAGCGCGAGTGCGCGGGGCGGAGGCTGGGGCCGCCCCCGTACCCGCCGCCGCCGAAAGCGCTGGGAGCCGGCGACGAGAAGGGCGCCCCGCCGCCGCCGCCGTACGCCGACCCAGGAGTCGTCCCGTAGCCGGTCCCGTAGGCACCGGGCGTCGCCCCGTAGCCGGTCCCGTAGCCGCCCGCGGGGGCCCCGAAGGCGGGGGAGGCGCCGTATCCGAGCCGCGCCTCCTGCCGCCGCGCCGCCGCCGCCGCCGCGGCCCTGTCGGCAGAGCCGCGGGACGGCGGCGGGTGGTACACGCCTCCGGTGGGCACGGGCCGCGGGGACGTCGCCGTCATGGCCGACCCCTGCCCGGGGGCTCTGCCGGACGCGATGGCGGCCCTCTCGGCTCTGCCGCGGGCTGGCATGCCCATGGCACCGCGCCCCGTCCCGGGCTCCGCGGCGAGCGCCTTCGCCGCTGCCACCGTTGTGGCCGAGGCGAAGCCGAAGGCTGCGTCTCTCTCGAGAGTGGCGAGAGACGACTGCACCTGGGAGGCCCTGGTGGAGGCGTCCCTGGCCCGCAGCGTCTGGTCGGCGAGCTGCCGCGAGAGCCGGTCGCGGTCCTCCGCGGCGGACCGAGCGCCGGCGATCGCGTCGGCGAGCCGCTCACGGAGCAGGGCGGCCGCCGTGGCGTCCCGACGGGCCTGCGCGCGGGCCGCGGCGTCCCGGCGGCGGGCGTCCTCCTCGCCCTGCTCCAGCTGCGCCACGCGGGCCGCGAGCTCGGCCATCTGCCGTTTTTGCGCCACGATGATCTCGTGGCAGCTGTCCACGGTCAGCGGCAGGCGGCCTGCCGCGCCGCTGCCGCCGAAGCCTCGCTGCGCCCCGTATCCGGCCGCGCCGGGGGTGGTGTACAGCGCGGCCATGCCCTGTTCCATGTGTGCTAGGGACGACTCCAGCGCGCTGTCGGCATCGTCGTCGGCCCCGTCGCGCTCCATGGTCCCGGTAGCGGAGTCTGGGGCGGCGCGTGGCACACGGCGGGCCGGCTCGCGGAGGGACGGCCTCGGAGGGGGGCCGCGGCTCGGCGCATTCGCCGGGGCGCTCAGCTTGGTGTCCCGGTCCGCGAGCATCGGGTCCTCGCCCAGGTCTCCCTGCTCGGACACGCTTCCCGTCACAAAGTCGGCGGGCATCGGGTTGTCGTGGTCCCGCCCCGGGCCGCCGACCAAAGTCGGCTTTAGAATCGGCGCCTCATCGTCATCCTCCAGGTGTGAGGTCCCCATCAGAAAGCCCGACATGGTGCGGGACAGGCAGAAAGTTGCAGGGCCCCCTCGTGCGGCTGATTTTGGGAAGGGGGCGGCGTGGCGGTCGAGCGCGCCAGGAACGCAACTGTTGCGTTGGTGCAGGCCGAGCGACTCTGCCGGCCGAGGCGCCCGTTCGCGGCTGGGACCGACACTACTCGCGCGGCACACCGGACGGCTCGCACGGTGCCACCGCGGTGAATGTCACGCTCATCGCCACCACGACGTACCCGTGGCCTCGCCCGGGACGAGGCCAAGCGGCTGGAGGCGTCGGTTGAGGTTCCGACCCGGCAGGCGCTGCGCACCCGAGGCCAGCGCTCCGAGGGCGTGGGAGCCACGTTCGCACCGACTTCACGCGGCGCCGGCCCGCAGGCGCCCGCGCCGAGGAGCATGGGCTTCGACCCGGCGGGACCCAAGCGGACAGACAAAACGCGACTCGCGCGACAGCGGGTGGCCTCGCCCCCTGTGTCCGCCCGGGAGGCCAGGGTCGAGGGGCAGAAGACGCACTTTGACATCAGCGTGCCGTCGAGGACATCGCCGTCGCAAATCCGGCGCGACCGTGCCAAGGCGGAGCGAGCGGCCAGGTACCAGCCCGTCATCCGGTCCGCGGCCTCCATCGGCTCGGCGTCGAGGCGGAGCTCCTTCGAGGTCGGCCACAAGAGCCTCGCGGGGCCGCCGCTTCCCGTCAAGTCACAGAGCCCTGCCCCAAGGTGAGCCGAGGCAAGGCTGCGCGATTGCCGCGACACAAAAAACCGCCGCCGGCCGCCGTGGTTTCAGCAGCCCTTCCCCCAGCGATTGCCGGTTTTCCTGGCCCGCAGGTATGATCCTAGCCTTCCGACGCGCGCCGAGCTCCGCGCCAAGGCCAACACAGACCACCTGGTGGTCACGCAGACGGGGCTTTCGCCCGGGCGCAAGCCGGTCCAAAGGCTCGCCCCGACCGGGAAGCCGGGCAGGCGGCCATGCTCGGCCCGGGAGCGCGTGAGGACGGAGGCCCGCGCCGCCTACGAGCGGTCGGCCCCGCCGATGCCTTCCGCGCGGGAGATCGGCGAGCGCCGCCGACAGACGACGGCTTTGAGCTTCACAGAGGGAGCCACGACGTGGAGCGGCCAGCGCTTCCCGGACAAGCCCGCCCCGGCACCCGCGCGGCGAGCGGCGGTGCCGTCCGTGCGGCCTGCGCGCGTGGCGTCCAATCACGCCGCCAAGGCAATGCGGTCGTCGTTCTCCCTGTCTGACATGTGACAGGCCGCCGGGAGGCTCGAGGTCTGCCGCCGGACGTGCGGGTGTTGTGGTCATTTCCACTTGCTGAGTGCCAGACGCTGCTTCGCGAAGCCGACTTCACGCAGCAGCACGTGATTGCTCCATTACCGGGTCAAACGAGTCACTCACGTGTGCTCGGCATCCGGGGCACTCGGTGCCGGGCACGAGATCCCGCGCAGCACGCAGCACACGCGCAGCCGAGGCACGCACACACCGGCCCCGAGGCATCAGGCGTCGGCCGCCGCAGACGCCGAGGCCGAGGCCGCCGCCCCCGCTGCCGAGGGCCTGGGAGCCGCCGCCCTGATCCGCTCCGTGGCCCGGACGGCCCTCTCGAGGTCCTCGTCGTCGGTGCGGAAGAAGATGCGAGACGCGAAAACCGTGAAGGACAGGCCCTGGAAGGTGTGCGCGGTCAGCCGCTGGCGCTTGATCGACGCGTCCGTCTCCGCCACGGTGAGCTTGGGGCGGTCGTCCCGCAGGTGCTGGTCGAGCACGAAGTCGTGCTCCGACGCGGCGGCCTGCTTGGCGGCGGCGGGGCGGGACTTGCGCTCGCGTTCGGCAGCCTCGGCGCGCACGCGGTCCTTGGCGAGCTGCGTCTCGGCGGCGCTGCGGGCGAGGGGCGGGCGGGCAGGGAGGGAGAGGCTCGTTGGCGCGCGGCGCGTTGCGGTTGGGTTGGCGCGCTGTGTGCTCGTGGCGCCGTGGAACGGTCTCACGCGAAGTGCTCCCGGACGGAGTCGAACCAGTGGAGGCTGTCGAAGGCCCGCTCTTGGCGCAGGACGGCGAGGACGAAGGCGAGGCCGACGGCGAAACCGTCGTCGTTGAAGTAGGCGTCCTTGCCGCGAGAGGCGCGCTCGAGCTGCGCGCGGGCGCCCTTGAGGGCGGTGACGAAGGAGATGGTCAGGGGCGGCACGATGGTGGTGAACTGCTCCAGGGGGTGCTTGGCGCGCTTGCGGCGGCGGGAGGAGGCGGCCGCGGCGGCGTCGTCGGAGCCGCCGTTGACGACCTTGGTCATGGAATCCCGGAAGAGCTGTGAAGGGGGGGAGGGGGAGAGGTGGGGAAAGGGTGGCGGGGCCTGGGGGTGCGATGCCAGGGGGAAATGGGGGAGCGGCATCGCGTGGCCACAGCGAGGCGACGCCCAGAGCCGGCGCACGGGCGGGCCGTGACCGCGGTTTCGCGCCGGCGCCTCACCTCGACGAGGAGCTGGAGGTAGTTGGTCTCGTCGCCGAAGGAGTCCATGAGGTTCTGGATGACGTCATCGAGGCACTTGGCGGCGGCGACGGTCTCCTCCGAGAGGGGCTGGTCGATACCGGCGGCGGCAGCTGCCGCCGCGGGCTCGGCGCCGGCCGCCGCGTCCTCGTCCTCCTCCTTGGCCTCGGCCTCCGCCCCCGCCCTGACCCCTGTGCCGGTGGCGGTTCCCTCCCTGGAGTGGGTCTCGTAGCCCCCCGGGGCGTCGTCCTTGGCCGCCGGGATGAACTGCACGGCCGTGGCCGACTGGCGCATTCCCGCTGTGCGGACCATGCGAACGTATCCGAGGGTGTTGCCGATCTGCGTCACCAGGGCGCGGAACTGGTCCAGGCAGGTCTCGCCGGTGCCTGCGAGGGGGGTGGCAAGAAGAGAAGGCGAGGAAAAGGGGTGGAGCTCGCGCTGTGCCACGCGGGAACATGCCGGACGGCCACCGGAAGGGCAGCAGGGCCTCGGATGGGGCTCGGGGGCCCTGCCTTTGCATGCAAAAGCTGGCCGCCCCCTCGCAGGGGTGTGCCGCTTGGCGCTCACGCTTTGCGCCAAACGCGGCAAAGGACGAGACCATCGCCTTGGCGTCGTCGTAGGGGAACCGCCCGTCCAGCTCCTTGGTGCGCCGGCGGAAGTCGCGGCGGCGCTTGCTGAGGATGCCGTTGACGTGCTCGTCGGAGAGGAACGCGATGAGCTTCGGGAAGCAGCGGCGGCTGAGGAACTGGAACGCAAAGTTGACGGTTGTGTTGAGCATGCCCGTGCCGTGCTGCATGACGCTGCCGCGGATGCTGTCCACGGTGACGGCGTTGAGGTGCTTCGCGCCGGACTCGGCGCGGCGCTCGATGAAGACCTGCGGGGGAGTGTGGGGGCAAGAATCATCGACCGTGGACAGCTACGGCAGGGTGGGGCGCAGGGCGGCGGAGCGGGGGCCCGGTGCGGCGCGCCACGGGGCAGCGGGTGTGCCGTCGCCCCGGTGCGTCCGGCGTCGTCTCACCTGCTCGTGGAGGTTATACGCGTAGCGGCGCACGAAGACGTGGACGGAGCGCATGATCTGCAGCACGTCGAGGTCCGAAGTGGCCGTCTCGGCGCTGCCCATGGGGAGCTTGTGGTCCGCGATGACGAGGCCGTACTTGGTGGAGGCGAGGGCGGCCATCTCGCCGTAGGTGCGCCAGTCGTGCAGAGCCACGGCGGTCTGGTCGAAGAAGAGGGCCTCGAGGTAGGCCTCCACCTCGGCGCGGACGGAGACTTCGGTGCCGATGAGGCGGAGCGGGGGCAGGTCGAGGAGCCAGGCGGCGGGGCGGGGGAGGACGCCTGTGGAGCGGGCGGTGCTGTCCTTGGGGGAGGGCGCGCTCATGTGCCGGAGGAGGACGGAGTGCACCTGGACGCGGACGTCGGCCTCGATCTCGCGGCAGAGCGGGAGCACGAGGGTGTCGAGGACGAGGCGGCGGAGGAAGCCGTCGAGGGCGGACACCAGGTTCTCCCGGGGGTCCCGGGCCAGGGCGGCCTCGGCGGCCTCGGCCTCGCGGCGCGTGAGGACGCGCTGCTGGTCGGCGCCCCCCGCGCCGTCGGAGGCCTTCGCGGAGATGGCGGGGAGGTGCACGGTGTCGGCGAGCATGTCCGCGGCGTCGGTGAAGGCGGCGAGGAGGTGCGGCAAGCGCTGGCAGCGCACGGGGGAGGCCACGAGGGGCTGGACCATCATGGGGGCGAGGTCCCTGACGAAGTAGAGGAAGGAGCAGTCGGTGGCAGAGCCCACGAGGCGCTGGCACGAGGAGAGCATGCAGGCCTCCTCGATGATGGCGGGCATCTCCGCCAGGGCCTTGGAGGCGACGTAGGACGATCGCTGGAGGAACGCCGAGGCGGTGATGCCGAGCAGGGCCTGGCGGAGCGGGGAGAGGACGTCGGACGCGTCGCACAGAGTTGCGAGCGTCTGCCGGCACACCTCCACGAGGCCGGCCATGGGGTCCCCCGCCCTGGCGCGGCTGAGCCGCTGGGCCGAGTCAGCGAGGAACTTGGCGGCCTGGGCGAGGGAGGACTTGACGAGGAAGGGGAGGGAGACGGCGACGACGTGGGCGTGGCGGGCCACGGTGGCCTCGATGAGCTTCTGGGTCTCCGCCAGCGTGCCCAGGGCGACGACGGAGGACTTGAGGACGGGCGCCTCGGTGATGCGCTGCAGGGCGAGGTAGGAGAGGGCGACGGCGCGGCCGCCGCGGGCGAGCTGCACCGCCTGCTTGAGGAGCCGGCCTCGCTCGCGCATCATCTCGTTGGGGGCCGTGGGGGCGGCGTCGGGCCGGATGGGCGTCTCGGCGAAGACCATCTCGCACCGGAGGCTCCAGCTGCGGGCGTTCCGCGCCGCGTCGGCCGCGTCGGCGACGAGCGTCTTGGCCGCCGCGGCAAAGGCGTCAGCCCGGTTCGACTCCGGGTCCAGGGGCCGGAGGCGCCGCTCCACCAGGCCCGGGATGGCGCAAAACTCGCGGAGGAAGTCGTCCGCGAGGAACGCAGCTCTGCCGGAGAAGAGGGGGACGACGGCACACTTCAGCTGTGTCTTCCACAGCGCCTCGTACGTGGCCGTGTCGGGGCGAACGCCGGGCGGCATGACGCTGCGGGCGAGCGCGTAGACGCACATGGCGCCGACGACGTCATCCCCGGCAGAGCCAGAGCCGGCGGCGACGGCGTCGGCGGCGGCGACGGCGAGCGCGAGGGCGCGCTTTGTGAGCTCGTCGTTCATGGCCTTGTTGGCGTGGACGCGGACGACCTCGCCGCCCGTGGCGCCCGAGGACTGGTCGTACGTCTGCTGGAGCGTGCGGGCGAAGCTGCGGCCTGAGAGGAGCCCCTCGTCAAGGAGCAGCACCATCTCCCGCAGCTTGCGGAAGCGCTCGGGGTCGCCGCACGCGGCCTCCCCCTCGGTCTGCACGGCGCGCTGGAAGGCCGCCCAGGCGTCGGCGATGGCCCCGTTGTCGCGCACGAGAAGGTCCATGGTCAGGAGGGCCCGGAGCATGCCGCCGAGGCGGGAGACCACGCCGCGCAGCTCCACGGACCGCCAGAGCGCGGAGGAGCGCTGCGTGGCGTCGAACAGGCCCGAGAGCTGCTGCATGGCGTTCACGGCCACGTCGCGGCAGCGCTGGGTGAAGTTGTTCGCCTCCTGGAACTTCGGAAGCGCTCGCCCCATCATCTCCTCCAGCTGCCCCGAGCCCCACGAGTGGGCGTCGTCGGCCTTGTTCCACGCGAAGAGCGCGATGGGGGCGAAGAACTCGGCCTCGGCCACCTGCGCAAGGTCCTCGCACTCGTGTGCCACGGCCGTGAGGCTGATCAGCACCCGCCTCGCCACCGGGTTCACGTCCTCCAGCTCCTCCTCGACGAGGTCGTACACTGGGACGCGCTCGAGCTGGGTCGTGGCCATCAGGATCGGCGCCCGCGTCGATGACGGCACGGCGGCGGGCAGCTTGGCAACCTCTGCCTCCATGTCATCCAGCCGGCCCTGCGGGACCGGGGGGAGCGAGCGTAAATGCACCAATCTGACGGAGGCCGCCTTTGCCGCGCGCGGCTGCCGCTCTCAGTCGGGCGCTCGTGGCTGGGGAACGCGCGTCGAGATCGCGGACGTGCGCCCGCCTCCCCCCGGCCGCGCTTCCTCACCCTGTGCTCCCGGACAAGGTCGTACATGCGCTCCAGGTGGTCCCGCGTCGGGTCCTCTGCGGGGCATCAGCGAGGCACCTCCGGGTTGCCGCGCGCGATTCTGGGCACCGATCGCGGTTCAACAACAAGCCCGCGAGGCTCACGAAGCTCCTCCTGCACGTCAAAAACGGCGCTCCCCATGCCCGCCATGACACCAACGCAGGACAAGCACGGCGCCTGCGAAGAGTGTCCTGAACCCCGCGGGGCGGCTGGAGACGGTGCCACCGCGCTCCGCCGGCCGCTCTGCGAGGCGCTCCCTGCCACACAAGCGCGGCCGAACCCGCACTCTCAGCCAAACACAAAGCTCACGCCACGCCCGTGATGAGCTGGTCAGGCATGTCAGGCTCGGCGGTGCCGGTCGGGGCCATGCGGGCGTGCCGACCTCGCACACGTTGGCAGCACGTCCACGCGCGGGCACACGAGCGGAGGCTGGTCGATGGCATGGAGGCAGGCTTCGTGTAGGAGGCACCGGCTTGGCATCGGGGAGCGGGGCCTTTGCGGATGTGAGTCCCGGTGCACAGCAAGGACGGACGGACGGCCCTGGTTCAACGGTGTGCCCGCCGTGCAGACCATTGGTAGTTTCGGTCGGTTCGCGAAGCATCGCACGTCATCAAGGGCCTTGCGCGCGGTCGGCGGGCGTCACACCGCCTTGCGCGTCTTCTCCGGCCACCGCGTGAGACAGCATCCGGCGCACCAGGGGTAGACCACCACCAAGGATATACACGTCGTATAGTCTTACGGGCAGGGCTCGTTCGGGAGGCGCTGTCCAGGCTTCAACGGCACCTGCTGCTCGCATGCCATCGCAGGCCCCGGCTCGGTCTGCAGCCCCTGGCCGAGGCGTCCGAGGGTCTCTACGGCGAGCATTGCGGGAAACACCATACGATCGGTGCAAGCCAGGGACCGCACGGTCGGCATGGCAGATTCTCATCGCCGCTAGGGTTTAGAACCTCTGCCCGTCTACAAAGGCACAAACGGTATTGGCCGTCAAGGAATGTGCGGGGTCGGGGGCGCCTGTAAGGCCTCGAAATCGGCCGGTCGCAGGGGCGCCAGCCCTGGCAAGCCAGGGCCGGCAGCCACCTACGCAAGCTTCGCCGCCCGACCGCGCTGGATGTATATTGTTCCCAGGGTTTGACACGGTTCGCCCATTCAGGAGCGCAAGCGCTCCTGCGGCGTGCCGAAACACTACCCTGGGGATCTCGTTGCCATCGGGGGCAGGGTTCGCCAGTCGGAGCGAAAGCTGCCATCAGACCGATTCGCGCCTGCGAGCGGCAAGGCAATCGTGTGCGCATGGCAGTACTAGGCAGAAACGGAGACCCGGTCAGTGCATGGACTGCGGGGCGCGGAATGGCGGGAGGACGGAGAGCGAAGTAGTGAAAAGCAGCACAGAACATTGAGCACCAGCCTGAAGGCAAGCTCCGAGCCCGTCGGAATTGCAGAACAATATGGTTGGTCGTCATGGTTCCCCGCCCGATGAAAAGCAGGATTCAGGAAGAACGCAGTGGTTTGGTCGTCATTCGGGTCAAGCGTTGCGCGAGGGCCATACCTCGCGGCATGCTCACGTCAATAAGACCCCGACCACGATGCAGCAAGACAGCGCGGGAGGAAACGGTCAGCTTGTGCCGTTGAAGGCCCGAGGCGCGAGTGGCCATGACGGCCCGAGCAGCTTTCCTGGCCTCGCTCTGCCGGTAGAGCGCACAGCGGGTTGCGCGTTCCAAGGGCTCCGCTCCCTGGTTTCGGGCACTAGCCGTGAGCACGTGCCAGGCCCGACCTAGCTTCAGCCGTGTGCTTGGAAGTGGGGTCGACCGTGGCCTCAGCGGAGCCGTGAGCCTGGTGCCGATGCACAGGAACCAGCTTTGGACGAAAGCATGCCGCTGACAGCGAGCGTGACCCGCGCACCCGCACCGCAGGGCACTGAGTCACCAGCAAAAGGGATGGATCCCGACCTGAACGGGTCGCATCTGCTCCTTGCAGCCGCTGAACCGAGCAAGGGCGCAACGCCGGCCTCGGCAGCGGAAGGCCCGCCCGGCCATGCTTCCCCTCCTCACGATGACCCGGCGGTGTCATCCTCAGCACCAGCCAGCGGGCCTCCGCCTCCTCGTCCCGCGCTCGGGGCAGCAAATCCTCCGGGGTCAGCATCACGGGATGATTTCCAGGCTTCCGTGCCTTCGCCGCACGGCACGAAGCCAAGCATTGGAGGCCCTGGGGCCGGCAGTGCCGCACATTCAGGCACAGTTCCAATGACTCCGACAATCAATGTGGCATCAGTTGCACACGGCGGCGAGGCAGCTCGTCAGCAGCACCAGGTGGCAGCAGCTGCCCCGTCGGCAGCGAGCACGCCGCTGCCGCCGCCGCTCTCGGCACCGGCTGCTCCTCCCGCAGCGTCGCCGCCTCAGCCGCCGACGGCACCAGCTGCTGCCCCGTCGACGGCGAGCCTGTCAGTGCCGCCGCCGCCGCTCTCGGCACCGTCTGCTACTCCCGCAGCGTCGCCGCCTCAGCCGCCGACGGCACCAGCTGCTGCCCCGTCGACGGCGAGCCTGTCAGTGCCGCCGCCGCCGCTCTCGGCACCGGCTGCTCCTCCTGTGGAGTCGCCGTCTCATCAACATTCGGCAACTGTGCTGGGTTTGCCAGCGGCGGTGGTGCCGTCGTCGGCTGCCCTGGCACCGGCATCATCTTCGCAAGCTTCCAAACAAGCAGTTACCCTTGCGGCGTCGGTGCCTGGGCATCAGGCCATTCCGCGCCCTCCACCTGATCCTTCAACATTGTCAGCGCCGCTGCTGTCGATGATTGATGGCACTGCTACGTACCCGCGTACAGACGCACCTGCGCCATTTGATCCCCCAGCCTATCAGGCGGACCCACAGACTGGCAGTGGTCAAGACCTCGGGGGCGAATCTGCCGACCAAGAGCGAGGTGGTGATGCTGATGAGGCTGCAGTCGCTCGTACGGCAGAGCGGGCCCTGGAGGCCGAATGGCTAGCGTCACAGCTGGCCGCTCACGGCGGGCCGGCTTCGCGCCCGTCCTTCACCCGTGGGAGCAGAACCCAGCACCGCGCTGCGTCTCAGGGACCCAAGCACCATTTCGACGAGCTCGGGTCTAATCCTGAGCCTGAGCAGCGGGAATCGGAGCATGGGCCACGCGAGCGACGTGCATCGGCGTCTGGCCTTGCGGCTGGAACCCAGCCCGGGCATGTGGAAGCTCCGGAGCACGATCCCGGGGTCACGCCGGCGCGGGCCTCGGAGACTGACGGCGACCCCACTGAGCCTGACGATGTTGTGCATGGCGATGATTCGGTTGGTCCAGCTAGCTGGACTCCTCCACGGGGTGGTAGGACTTCCGGCCGAGCTTCGGCAGAAGCTGAGCAGCTTGCAGCGGCGCCTGGCGCTCTCGCAGCCAAGGAGGCTACCACTCGGTTGCCAGCACCATCACCGATGGCGAGCAGCGCAATCAGAGGTGCGGCAGGTCGTGCCCTGCCATCGCCAGGAGGGCAATCAATGCGAGCTGCACGGCTTGCTGCCGCTGAGCATTTCACTGCCAAGCGGCTTGCCATTGAAGCCAAAAGAGCAGCGGAAGCGGCGGAGTTGGCAGCAGAGCTAAGGCGGCTCGAAGAGGGCAGCTGGCTGGCATCAGAGCTAGCAAAGCCGCTGCATGACGAAGTGGCGTCAATTCCAATGCCAGTTTTCACAAAGGGCCGTGCCAGCCCACGGTCGTCAACGCCGTCCTCTCAACCAAAGCCCAAGCCAGCTCGGAGTATGCGGAGGACCTACGCACCAAAGTTTGTGGTGACGGCGAGGCCGGCAGCGGGCTCGCGGCCGAGGACGCTCGGTCAGCTCTTGGCTCAATCGCCAATGCCAGCTGATCTTGCCTCGCCGTCATTCCCCGGAGGCCGGGGTCCGGACCCACAGCTCTTCCGCATCGCTGCGACCAGCGTCGCCATGCTGGCAGCACATCAACAGCTCGAAAAGAGGGCCCCCATCGCGGCGCTGCAGGCGCATGAGGTCAGGACGCTCAACGCAAATCGGGCGGAAGTCATCAGGAAGCATCGCCTCGGCGGCCTCTCGCCAGACGTTTCACGGCGGTACTTCGCCGCGATGTCTGGGCACCGGACATCTTCCTCGTCGCCTCGCACTGTAACGGAGCCTTTCGTCGATACCCGGCCGGTCGTGCCACAGCCTGCGTCGCCTCTAGCAGCAGCAGACGGCGGGTTCTCCCCGCATGCACAGCATGGGGACACGCCCAGCGCCTGGATCGCGAGACGGCAGGCAGATCTGCAGAGGAGGCGCGCCATCGAGACGGCAGCGAGCGACTCGATGGCGGACCCTGACGACCCGAAGTATCGCAACGCCTTTGGCTTGCTGCAGCGTATTGAGGAGGCCGCAGTCATCATAGAAAAGGTCTCTGCAGATCTGGCGCATGCAAGCCACAAGGACGGGGGCATGGATCTCGGCGATGACATTTTCATCGATTCTCCCCGTGTGGATGTTGGTGCAGGGCATGCCCGGGCGAGCCCCAGCCGAAAGCCAGAGCCGGAGGAGGCCGAGCTAGCAGGTCCCCCGAAAACTTGCGCGACTGCGATCCTTTCGCACCTACCCCCAGCAGCAGTGGAGCTCGTCAGGACCGCCAGCCCTGCGAAGCAGCCTTCAGTCAGGGAGATCGCCGGCGAGAGACGGAGGGCCAAGAGGTTCTTGCGATCGGCGAGACGAGATGATGCGGTTCCTCCCCACCGGCGTGGGCTTGTTGTCGGCTCGCCGCGCTACGCAGGCAGCGAGCAGCGATCGATCTGGGGCCGATCCATGGGCACGTTCGCGATCTCGCCCAGGACTGAGCGCAGCGAGTTGTACAAGTAACTTGTCGTGTGTGCCGTAGGAGGGCGGCTTGGCTTGTGCGTGCTTTGCTGTGTGCGTCTCTGGGTCGCTCAGCGATGGCTGGGTGCCGAGGCGCCACTGCGCTGGCCGCCAGAGAAACTGATGCGGCGCATGCATGCGGACGCATTCGGGGGCGGCGGCGCATGCCCCACGCATCATATCACAGAAAGCGGCAGACTGCGGCCCGCGCTCACACGACGCTCGTTTCCCGACCATTGGTGCAGGTCCCGGCTAGGCCATGCCGAAGCCCTCGCTCCCCTCGCGCACCGCGAAGAGCAGCTTCTGGCGGAGCGTCGCCTTGGAGGAGTACCCGGCGGGGAGCTCGATGGAGTTGAAGCACGTGTGGCTGCTGGGGAGCCTGTCGTTGCCGCCGTGGGACCGCGTGATGGTGAAGACCTGCACGCCGTTGGTGCCGCGAAGGGCCTTGAAGCCCTCGAGGGGGACCTTGGCCGTGCCGGTGGCGAACATGATGAACCGGGCGCGGTCCTGCTCGTCGAAGGACTCGAGGGCTGCCCAGAACCACCGGATAATCTCGTCGGTGGGGCGGTACCCCTGGTAGTTGGTGTTGGCGCGCAGGTCCGCGAGGTCGATGCTGGGGAGGCCGCAGACCATGAGCTCGAGCTCCGTCTCGGTGAAGACCGAGACCAGGTCCCGGGGCACGACCTCGTAGAAGCCGGTGAGGAAGGCGCGGCTCGGCTCGAGGATGGATGACGTCATCCGGTGCTGGGCCACGAGCTGGACGTACTCCATCTTGTTCTCCTCCGTCACCTCGATGTCGTCGCCGCCGGGGACGAGGGGCACGGAGTGGACCTTCCCCAGGGCCTGCTGGTCCACCGCGAAGACGAGGCCGAGGTAGGCGTCGTCCACGTTCATACCGAGGAGGCTGCTGAGGTGCCGGTAGAAGTCCGGGTCGATCCCCTCCAGGTCGTGGTAGGTGATGGGGGCGCCGAGCACGTGCTTGTAGAATGAGCGGGAGAAGTGGGCGTCGATCAGGTGGCCGTCCAGCAGAGCCTTGCCCACCACGCGGCCGGAGAAACGGTAGAAACGGCGGAACTCGGCGGGGTGCACCGTGGTGGACACGGGGTCGGGCTGGTAGGTCCCCTGGGCCATGCGGCGCCAGTAGCCGTACTCGGGCTTGAACAGCTCGCGCGTGATGACCGCGAAAAACTCCCGCGCGAGGCCGCCGGCGTCCTGCCCAAACTCGCCCTCGAAGGTGACGCTGAGGCGGCGGCGGAGGTCCGCGGGGCTCGCGGCCATGAAGGCGCGGTGAGCGTCGTCGAGGAGCTTGCTGCGCTTGACCCGCACGCTGAAGCGGCTGCCGGCGCCGACGGCGCGGAAGCGCTCGGCGCACTGGCGGCGGAAGAAGGCTCGCTTGTTCTCAAAGGTCACCAGGGGGCGGCACTCCGGCAGGCGGAGGAGGGGGGCCAGCGGGCCGGCCAGGAGGGACGGCCGGCTCTTGATGAGGCCGTTGAGGAGCTCTGCCGAGGTCTCCGCGAAGGCCGAAACGGCTCTCTCGGTGCGCTCGCGGCGGCGGGCGTGGCCCGTGTGTGGCTTCGCCAGCCACCCGGCCGCGGCGCGGAGGACGGCGCCGGGGTCTGACGCCTCGCCGGTGGCGGCGGCGGCGGCGGCGGCGTCGTCAAAGGCAGAGTGGGCGGCCCACTGCAGCGAGCGGTTCCGCGCGGTGTCCGACGCCGCGAGCTCTGCCGCGGGGGGCTCGTGCGCGATGAAGAATGCCTGGACGATGGGGAGGAAGCGGCGGAGCCAGCGGCTCGGGGCGGTGCCGCGGCCGTCGGGGTGGCGGCGGCGGGCCCGGAAGGCGGGGAGGGGGTGCTCGGGGAGGGAGGGGCGCGAAACCGCGGGGTGGGGTGTCGCCGGCGCGTCGTCGGTGGGCGGTGAGGCCACGGGCGAGGAGGCGGAGGAGGAGGCGGCCGCGGCGGCTGAGGGGGCGGCGTCGCCCTCTGCCTTCCGCTGGGCGTCGAGGGTCGCGGCCGCCGCTGCTCGCTCGATGTCAACGAGGCGTGTGGTCAGGGCGGCGGCGCGGGCCTCTGCCTTGTCGAGCGAGGCGGCGGCAGCCATGGCCTCGGCGAGGGATGACCACAGCTGGGAGAGGGGGAGGGCGGCGGCGCCGAGGACCGATGCGGCCGCGAGCGCGGCGGAGCCCCGGGGACCGGTCGCGGCGGCGGCGGCGGCGGGGGTCCGCGCCGGTCGCGGCGGCAAGCCGGTGCGGTCCGCGGGTGCGGCGGCGGCCGAGGCGGCGGCCCGCGCGGCGAGAGCGCGGGTGTCTGCGACCGGGAGCCTCGCCGAGGCCGTGGCGGCCTCGACCCTGCTGACCACGGCTCTGCCGCGGTGCACCCTGGCTCTGCGCCGGAGCAGCCACTCTTCGTCGCGGCCGAGGAAGAGCAGGGCGTCGGCGACGGTGGGGCCGCGGCGGCGGCGTCGGCGGCGGCTGGCGTTGGCCTCCGCGGAGTGAAGGTCGTCGGCGGGCGCGGCGGCGGCGCCGGGCCGGACCGGCGCAGCGGCTCGTCGGGCCAGGATCGGGTGGCTGGGGAGGGCAAGGGCGTCGGTGCGAAGGCAGGCGAGGAGGGCGGGGGAGGGGCGGGGGACGGGGGGCGTGGGGCCGGTCGG
>Ga0136560_1000439_pt1 | contig 20715 bp, 11 predicted proteins | sample AntRauMeHopE1497_FD_104925 | JGI IMG/M metagenome (GOLD analysis project Ga0136560, IMG submission 104925) | Saline lake microbial communities from Rauer Islands, Antarctica - Metagenome Hop E1 #497 | ecosystem: Environmental > Aquatic > Non-marine Saline and Alkaline > Saline | place... | reverse complement strand
ACCGATGAGCCGCGGCGCCCTGAAGCCTTTCCGCGCGCCGAGGAGCGCAGACTTGCGCATCGGAGCAAGTGCTCCGAGTTTGAGCGGAGCGGCCGACCATCGGCCGGGCGGGCTTTATGGCAGAGCAAACAATTGCCCGCCGATGTCGTCGCGACGGCAGCGCTACCGCCGCGTTGCCTATGAATGGCACGACCAGCAGGTCTTCCAGCGGCTGCATGCGCCGTTGGATGGCGCGACCCAGTGTCGGCGCAGCGGGAGCGGCAAGACGCCGTGCGGGCAGGACCGCGGCCCACGCGGAGCCGCTGGCCGTGATTGCCCGGCACCCGCACCATGGGGGCATCAGGTATCGCCGCACAGAATTTGTGGGCAACGTAAGGCCGAGCTCGGGGATACCGGGCGCTTGCAGAGCCACGGCTTCAACAAGAAAGATTTCTCTGCCGGCCACGTGGGGACACGGGGGCACCCTTGGTTGAACACACTCCGACCTGTCCGAGCCGAGCAGCTTGCACACGAGGACTCCTCACTGATGCGGTCGTCACGTCTGTTCGTGCTCCTGGCCGCTGCCGCGCTCGGCAGCGGGATGCTTGCCAGCGGAGCGCGCGCTGCGGACGCAGAAGCTCCCGCGGCGAGCGAATCGGGCTCCGGCGGCGCTGTCGCGAACGACGGAGGGTCTGCCCCTGCGCGGCCGACGCTTGCCCCGGCGCCCGGCCCTGACGGCAGTGGTCCGGAGGGATCCGCCGAGGTGGCTTTCGACGGCGAGCTGCACGACCTGCAGCGCGACCCCTGGAACGGGAACCCCGAGCTGGTGAAGCCCGAAGACCACGGGGCGTTCATCCGCGGCAACAAGAACGCGCTTGTCCTCCTTACCGCGAAGAACTGCCACCTGTGCCGTCGCATCACGAGGGAGTTCAGCCGCGCCGAGTGGCTCGCCCGCGTCAACAATGTGCCGGTAAAGTTTGGCGTCGTGGAGACCGAGACCGACGAGGGCACTGCCCTGATGAAGCGCCTCAACGTCGGCGCCCTGCCCGTCATGTTCCTGAACGTGAACAACGGAAAGGAGCGGCTCTACCTGGAGGAGTGGTGGTCCGCGGAGCCCCTGATCGCGGACGTGCAGATGAAGCTGGGCCACATGCAGGTGCAGGAGCCGGTGAGGGACCTGGAGACGGTGGAGGACGTGCCGGCGTGGCTCTTCGACCGGGCCAACGACCAGGGCAGCTTCCCCACCACGGCCGTGCTCTTCGCGCCGCACCCGGGGCGCCACATCCCGGCGCTCGCGGAGGCCAACGACGCGTGCATCCACGAGTTCATCGACGCCGCGAGGGCGCTTGCCTTCGACGAGAAGGCCTCGTTCCGGAACCGGCCCCGCTTCGCCAGGGTGATGAAGGAGGAGGTGGTGCGCCGCTTCGGGCTCCCCATGGACCGCCCGAGCGTGGTGCTGTACAAGGACTACGACGAGGGCAAGGCGGTGTTCAACGGCACCTGCGGCGAGCGCCTCGGTGCCATCAAGGACTTCGTGCAGGCGGAGGGGACCCCCAAGGTGGTGGTGGCCAACCATGGGAACATCAAGGACCACATGACCCGCGGGACCAACGTAATCCACGCCTTCCTCCCCGGCTTCACGCTGGAGGACCCGCGCGCCCTCGGCCCCATCAAGCTCAAGTTCCGCGAGGCCCTGGCCCGCCTCGAGCAGGCCCAGCTCGTCGAGCGCGGCGAGTTCATGGTCTACCTGTCCAACGGACACCAGTACCACCTCTGGATGAAGGACTACGGCCTCACCAAGAACGTCTTCCCGGCCATCGGCGTCGACGTCACGGACCGCCGCCGCCGCTACGCGCTCCCCAGGCACAGCACCGCCCGCGAGGTGGTGGCGCCCACGGCCGAGGAGGAGGCCGCCAGGCAGGCGGAGTCGGACGAGAAGCCCGCCCCCACCCCCGACCCCATGACCGGCCTCCTCCCCGCGATCCCCGTCGACCCCCGGGCCGAGGTGGACGTGTCCGTGGACGAGATCGTCGCCGGCATCGCTGACGTCATCGAGCGCAGGGCGAAGGCCGACGTCGTGTACGGCGACAAGCGGGGCAAGGTCGCCGCCGCCAAGGGCAAGGGCCCTGCCGCCGCCAAGAAGGCGGCCGGCAAGGCGAGCGCGTAGGCCGTGGGCAGGCGTGTGTGATGGCACCATTCAAGCGCGTGCGTGTTGTGTATGCCGAGCAGCGCAAGCCGGCAGTCAGCCCACACGCCGGACGGACGCGGGCCGCCCCTGCCGTCCCTCGCCCGCCGACAGGCAGGCCCCTCAGTGCGCCGCCCCGCGCCTGTACGCCGTGCTGAGCGCCCGCTGCCACAGGGCCAGGTTGCGGCGCCTCCGCCACGACATCTCGCGCCTGAGCCGCCCTGCCACCTCGTCGTGCCCCATATCGTCCGCGCAGTCCACAGGAGCGTCGTTGCTCCGGTCCCTCGCGTCGAGGTCTGCCCCGAGCTCAAGGAGCACGTCCACCACGTCGCCCTTGCCGCGGCCCGCGGCCCAGTGGAGCGCCGTCCGTCCGTTCTGCGCGCGGCGCGGCCGGGTCGCGGTGATGGCAGTCCGCAGCACCGCTTCCTTGGGTCGCTCGTCTGAGCGGTGCCGTCGTCTGAGCGATGCCGTCGTCTCTCACCTTGGTCCTTCCCTCGAGATCCGCGCCCGCTCGCGCGAAGAGCCGGACCATGCCCGCGTTCCCGCGCATCGCGGCATGCGACATGCACGAGAACGCCGCCTGCGGCGAGGCGAGGCGGAGGCGCGGCGGCGGGAGGTGACAAAGGCGCGGCGGCCGAAGCGCGGCCCCTCCCCCGTAATACACGCCGGTGCGATGCCTCCGTGCTCACCCCTGGCGCGCCGGCCGGGTCCGCGCCGAGACGCAGCAGGGTTGCTGCCATGTCGGCGTCGCCGGAGAAGCAGGTGAACGTCAGCGGCGTGACTCCTCGCTGCGGCCGGGTAGGGCGGGCACGGGCGAGCGGGGTGACGCACGCTCCGCGCAGAGAGTTGCCGCCCGGTGCCAAGATGCCCTGCTCACCTCATCAGCAGCGTCGACCTCCGCCCCGCGGCGAGCCAGGAGCTCAACCATCACCGGCTGCCTCGACCGGGCCGCCCACGCCAGAGGCGTCATCCCCATGGCCATGTCCTCTAGACCAGCACCTCGGGCTATGAGCTGCTCCACCAGGTCCGCGTGCCCTCCTGCCGCGGCAGCCATGAGAACGGTGACCGCGCCGCCGTTTCCTCCCGGGTTGGCATACTGCGGAGCCAGGCAGCGCACAGCATCGGTGGGCAGTGCCTCGGCACGAACAGGCTTAGCTTCACCAACCATGCCGGCGCTACGGCGGGGGGCCAACGGCGCGCTTGGACAAGGGGGTGGTGCGCACACGTGACGGCTCCACCATGCTTCCACCGGCGTCCAACGCGGCCATCACCTCAGCAGTGCGACCATTAAAGCATAGCTGGGAGAGTGACGGAGGGGCGTCGGCCATGCGTGGCTCGCGGGCAGGTGCGGGCTCCTGACACGAGCTGGGAGCAACGCCACAAGGGAGGAAACGTCGGCCAGCCGCAAGCGCGCAGATTAGGGACCAGACGGCCGCGCGAATCGCGCGAACATCACCCAGCTGCTTCCAGCTGGCCTTTACAACCAACAAGCACCGCTATACGGCCTTATCGGAGCAAGCTCAAGTCCAGCGTCAGCATGCAGAGCCGGATCAAGGCGCCACGTTCATGTTCGCGGATCAGTCGTCAACGCACTCTCGCACCACAGCACCATGGCTGCCGCATCCTCCTCCACCCCCGTCTCGCACGATGCCGCCTTCGAGGGCATGGGCTTCGGCACGCGCGTCATCCACGTCGGCCAGGTGAGCAGGCCATCACAGTGACGGGTCCCGGCCGTCCTCGTGTTCCACGCCCTGCCACGGGCCTCCTGCACGGGCAACTCGCCGCCTTGCCCTTCCCGCCAAGCTGTTGCACGCCCCACCTTGCATCCTGTCTGTGCGACCCCCCCTCCCCCGCGCAGGCTCCGGACCCCGTCACTGGCGCCGTCTGCCCCCCCATCAGCCTCGCCACGACGTTCGCCCAGGCCACCCCCGGCCTTGCCACCGTGAGCCTGCTGACCACTTGCTCGGCCCCGGCACGGATCGTGCCCGGATCGGCGCAGCGCGCGGCCTGTGGCTCGCTGAAACCCGCAGAAGCAATCTTTGCGCCGCTCCTTCGTGTGTTCTTCGCAGGGCGCCGGCCACGAGCTGAGCTACGGCAAGGGCTACGAGTACTCCCGGACCAACAACCCCACTCGCGCCTCCTTCGAGAAGGCACTGGCCGGCGCCGAGGCCGCCAAGCACGCGCTGGCATTCGGATCCGGCATGGCCGCGACCACCTCGCTCATCCACCTGCTCAAGACGGGCGACCACGTGATCTCCATCGACGACGTGTACGGAGGCACCCAGCGCTACTTCCGCCGCACGGCCACGCCCACGTACGGCATCACCTTCTCCTTCATCGACATGACGGCGGAGCGCCTCGAGGAGGAGTTCAAGGCGCACCCCGGCACCAAGATGGTCTGGGCCGAGACGCCCACCAACCCGACCCTCAAGGTGTGCGACATCGCCGCCATCGCCGAGGTGGCGCACAAGCACGGCGCCCTCCTCGTGGTCGACAACACCTTCATGTCCCCCTGGAACCAGCAGCCGCTCGTCCACGGCGCCGACGTCAGCATGAACTCGGTCACCAAGTTCATCAACGGCCACAGCGACGTGGTGATGGGCGTCGTGTCGGTCAACTCGGACGACCTCAACGAGAAGCTCCGCTTCATCCAGAACGGCGTCGGCGCCATCCCCGGCCCCCACGACTCCTACATGGCCCTCCGCGGCCTCAAGACCCTGCACATCCGCATGCAGCGCCACGGCGAGAACGCCCTGGCCGTGGCCAAGCTCCTCGAGGCCTCGGAGCACGTCGAGAAGGTGGTCTACCCGGGCCTCGAGTCCCACCCCCAGCACGCCATCGTCGGCAAGCAGTGCCGCACCGGCGGCGGCATGGTCACCTTTTACATCAAGGGCGGCCTCCCCGCTGCCAACCGCTTCCTCGAGTCCGTCAAGGTCTTCACCCTCGCCGAGTCCCTCGGAGCCGTCGAGTCCCTCGCTGAGTCGCCCGCCCTCATGACCCACGCGTCCGTCCCCGCCGAGCAGCGCGCCGCCATCGGCCTCTCGGACAACCTCATCCGCCTCAGCGTCGGCATCGAGGACGAGGCCGACCTCCTCGCCGACGTCACCGCCGCCCTCGCCGCCTCGGCCACCGCGTGATCCGCCCGAACCTCCCGCTCTGCCCAGCCAGGGGCACGGACCCGGCCCTCTGTGATGATGACGGGGCCGCGCAGTCCTGCCAGTGTGTGCGTGGGCGGCGGACGCCGGCGTGGCTCGGTGGCTTGCCGAGCCCGCGCCGACCAACATGGAACTAGCCGTGCGAACGACCTGCCGCCTCGCGCACGCGCCTGCGCACGTCCAAACAGCCGCGTGCGCCGACGCAGCCGCGCACACCTTAGTTTGCTCGCGACGCAGCGGCGACGTTGCCACGGAAAGATTCGGTCTATGGGCGTGATACCGGTGACATCACTCGGGCAACAACACACACGTCGGGCCACGCAACAGGCTGCGGCAGCCTATAGGGCCCATCACGACCGCCGCACGCGCCGCGCCTTGGGATCGGACGACTGCGAGGCGCTCGAGCGACGGCGCTTCTGGGCCGGCCTGCTCACGGCCGCCATCGTCAGCTCCGCACCCATGTCATCGCTGCTGGGCTCCCCGTCGCTGTCGTCGGATGACGCGCCTGAGCCTAGCAGTGCCGCGAGGGCGGCGCGAGGGTTTCCGGCTGACGGTCCCCTCGCTGTGGCTCCGCTGGGCTCCTCGCTGTCGTAGTCATCCTCCTCGTCCTCGTCCTCGTCCTCGTCGGGCGGCTGACGCACCTGTCTGCCGGAGAGCCTAGGGGCGGCTGCGGCGGCGACGCCATCATCCGCGATCCCTCGCACCGGCTCGTCGCGGCACCTCTCGCCGGGAGCGGCATCATCGTCCGCCGGCAGAGTCGGCGAAGTCGTCTGGGCAGAGCCACGAGGGCTTCCCGCATGCCCGGCCGCGAGCTGCTGGCCTGGAAGGGGCGATGCCACGCCCGAGGCTGCGACCGGAGCAGCCTCGGAGCCCGGCGAGGCGGCGGCACTGACCGGTGCAAGCGAGCTGTCATCGTCGTCCTCCTCGTCTTCTGCCTCGTCGTCCCCGGCCTCCTCCCCGGCCTCCTCCTCGTCAGCTTCGTCCACAGCGCGGATGGCCTGCCCCATAGGCGCGGCACGAGGTCCGGTCATTGCCTGTTCGGCGCGAGGCCCGGCCGCGGCAGCAGCCCGACCGCCCGGCGATGCCACTCGCCCAGCAATCGAGCCCGGGCCGGCGGGCCCATGGGCCTCCCGCGGCTCGGTTGCATCGGCGAAGCGCCCCGACACGCCAGTGCCCGCTCCGCGGCCGTCCTCGTCGTCGTCCTGTGTCGCCACGCCCTGAGACAGGCTCTGGGACCGACCCACGCTCGGTGCAGGCTCGGCCGGAGCGGCAAAGACCCTCCCGCGTCGAACCATGCGCCTCCTCCTGCGGCGGTGATCGACATCATAGGCCGCGGGGGGCGCCGCCGCAGCCGAGGAGGAGGAAGACGAGGAGGACGACGCCGCAGCAAGGCCGCTCCCCGCGCCGCCGCCGTCCCCATCGTCCTCCCCCTCGTCCGAGTCCATGATGATGACCTCCTCGTCCTCGTCCACGCCGATGGCCCCCTCGGCGGGCTCGTCGATCACCATCACAGCACCTTCGTCGTCGTCGTCGACACCAATCACCTCGGCGTCAGCAGCAGCCCGCCGAGCCCGCCCCCGCCTGCGATGTCCCGGGTCATCAGGCGAGGCGTCGAGCTCGATCGTCTCTGCCGCCCTCGCCGCCCTGCCGGCTGCGCCCAGCGCCGCCGCTTCGTGCACCGCGCGCCGCGGCGGCCTCCGCGCAGCCCTCATCTCAGCCCTGGACGCAGCTAGAGCTCGCTGGAAGTTCTGCTGGGACTCGGCGTGAAGCCGTCGCCTCGGCCCCTCGTAGTCCTCGTCCTCGCCGTCGTCCTCCGGCAGGGCTGGCCCCGCCAAGACCGCGGACCGCAGCTGCGCGGCCTGGTACGCAGCGCCCGGCCGAGCTGCCCGGCCGAGTGAAGCCATAGACCCGCGTGCAAACAAGCCGCTCAAAAAGCCCAAGCCAGTGTGCTGGCCTGAGAGGAAGGCCATGGCTTGGTCGATCAGCGCAATGCCTTCAGCATCTGGGTCCTGGTGCGCCGCGGGGGCATCTGGGTTGAAGTCTCGCTTCCGGACAGTGATAGCATTTGCCTTGGGCTTGCGGGAGGAAGCGGCGGCGCCAGCTGCCGACACCTGAGAAATTCGGGTAAACCTTTTGCGGCACACCGGACACGCGTTGGACTTCTGCGCCCACTCCTTGATGCACAGAAAGCTGCGTGCCGAGCCATTCGGGGGCCAGGGGAAGGGGGAGGCATGGAATCAGGCAGGGCAGGGAGGCGGACCAACCATGTGACCAAACCGCCCCGCACTCGCACAACGCGTCGTTGCGAAACGCCCCCCTTCCCGCACCAAACGGTGGCACCTGCACCACTCACCAGAACCGGTGCACACACTTGTTCAGCTTTCCCACCGGCTTGGAGCCCAGCTCCTCCAGGCAGATGCTGCAGTCGTCCGCGGCCTTCTGCGGGCTGGCGCGGTTCGGCATCGTTCCGCGCGTCCGGCCGCTCTTCCCGCCCCCTGCGCGACGTAGGATGCAAGTCGGGTCCGGCTAGCGCCGCACGCCGCGACCTCGAGGCAGCAGTGAGCCTCGATGGCGCCCGCGCTCAATTCGTTCGGAACAGAGCCTTCACATCAACCACTCAGCCGGCCTGGCCGCCCGCACTTTGCGTCTCTGTGCCCGGTGTGTCGACCAGCCGGCGTGCGGGATCACCATGTCAGACACGCGCGGGGAGAAGCGCGGGGTCCGCTTCGACGCGAGCGCGGTCGGCGAGGGGAAAGGTGCGGCGGCGGGACAAGCTCCTGCGCGCGCGCCGGAGCGTCAGGGCTCTGGCTCGGGCGCCGACCCGGCTTCCAACGTGTCTGATGTGGATCAGGCGCAAGTCACGGCCATTCTCAAGGCCGTTCTCCGCCAGGGGTCGGCAGGGTCGGAGGCGTCCGCTGGTGGAGTGGTTCCCGCGACCCTCGTTCGCGGGGACATGATGCGCGTGCAGCTTGCAGGGACACGTGGCAAGGCCGCAGGGGCGATCCGCGGCCAGGGGGTGCCGGTGCAGCCCCTGGTGTACGCGCTGCCGCCCCGCCGCCGCCGTCGCGACGGCCGGCGCGCCGGGAGCGGGCAGTCTTCCTCCCGGGCAGCGGCCCGGCGCCGCAGGCGGGCCCTTGCCGCGCGGGAGGCGGATCGGGGCCGCGTGGCTTCCTACTGCGTCGCTGACGAGATCGGCATCGACAGCGCCACCCGCGCGCTCCGGAAGGGAGGCAAGCGCGCAGGCCTGCGCGTGCCGCCGGCCCGGGGCAGCGCGCGCGGCGCCTCTGCCGTCGCGGACACGTCGGAGCCCGCCATCGTCACGATCCTTCCCCCCGCCCGCATCGTGGCAATGGAGCGACGGCACGTCGCCGGCGGGGGCAGCGCCAGCAGAGCCGCGTCGCCGGGGCTCCGGCGCCGCGGGGGGCGGTCGAGGCTCGGGCGGGAGCCGCCGGGCTCCGCCTGGGTGACGTCGTCGAGGACGCTGGCCCGGGCGCCGTGGCGCTGGCAGGAGCACGTGGACGTGCTTCACCTGTTCATGGACCCCGAGGAGGCGCTGAGCGAGATGGCGGCGCTGGGAGGGGCCACGATGGAGGAGGCGAGGGCCACGGCGCGGGCGGGGCTGCTCGCGCTCGACCCGTCGACGCACCGGGTCCGTGTGGACCTGGGGGTGACGGCACCGGGTCCGGGGTCCGGGGTGCCGGGGGTGGTGCACACGGCGACGGGGGGGGCCGGGCGGGGGCACGGCGGTGTGGTGCCGAGGCTTGTGTCGCAGTCGGCACTGTCCGGGGCGGCGACGGGGGAGGAGGACGACGACGACGACGACGAGGACGACGAGGATGACGACGAGGACGACGACGAGGACGACGACGACGCGGGGCCCGCGGGCGGCTCGCTCGGCCTCCCCGGCGCGTTCGAGGCGTGGGCGGAGCCAGCGTCGGCAGGCAAGAGCTGGGGGGCATGGGGCTACGGGCACAGGCCTCCGGCCGGCGGCAGCGGCAGCGGCGCGAGCGCCGGGGCGCGCTCGGCCCCCATGACCGGCCGCGCCCCCGGCCGCCCCTCTCGCTACCAGGCGCTGATGCAGCCGCGCGCCGACAGCCCGTCGCTGCAGGCCTCATCGCCGCACGATGCCGTGCAGGCCGGCGGCGCCGTTGCCGTGGACATTGCGGCAGCCCCCCTGCTCGGGGGCTCCGCGGAGGAGGAGGAGGGCGGGGCGGGCCTGCCGGGCGGCCGCTTCGACGAGACCCTGGAGGGCGGCGATGACGTCATCGACCGCCTGGTGACCCCCGGCCGGTCCGCCCGCAACGGCTCCAGGGGCGCCGCGGACATGTCCGACGTCGACGCGTCGCTCGGCCTGCCCGAGGGCAGCGGGGAGCCCCTGCCGAGGGGGCTCGCCCCCGTCGCGGGGGGATACGTGGGACGGGACGGCGCCTGGGTGATGGTCGACGACCAGGGCAGAGCCGTGATGTCCCCGGCGAGCAGGCAGACGCACCGCAGCGGCGGCTCTGCCGGCGGCGGGAGGGGCCGGCGGTCCGGTGTCCCCGTGCGCAGTCACAGCCTGCCGTCGTCGATGTACCGGTCGGACGAGATGCACTCTGCGTCGAGCGAGGAGCAGACGGACGACGACGCGGAGGCGGACGGGCGGCGGAGGCGGCCCAGGGCGGCGGCCGCGCGGCGCCGCGGGAGCCGCCGGGCCCGGGAGGCGTCGGGGTGGCGGGAGCCGACGTCGGCGGCGGCAGAGCCGCAGCGCGGGGACTCTCCCAAGTCGCCCGAGGACGGCGGGTCGGCGGATGACGTCACGGCCGGGGAGTCGGACGGCGTGGCCAGCCCACCGGCCGCGGGGGCGTCGAGGCAGGGATCGTTCCGCGGGTCGGCGGGCCGCCCGGTGTCGTCGTCGCCTGCCCCGGGCGGGCGCCGCGGTGCCGACTGGACCCGGTACCGCCTGGTGGACTCGGGGGCGGAGGGGGGCGTGGACTCGGCGGGCGAGTGGAGGCGGGAGCAGCCGAGGCGCAGGTCGACGTCGTCGGGGAGCGAGGGCGGCGCGGCGGCGGGGGCCCGTGACCCTTACTACAGACCGGACGCGGCCGGGGGCGGCTTTTCCACGTCAGAGGGGGAGCGGCCGGGGCCGCCGGCGGGCGGGCCCGGTGGCGAGCCGGCGGGGGCGGAGCTGAGCGAGCGGGGCCCCGGGGGCGACGTGACGGACGGGGGCGACGTGACCGACGGCGGCGTGCTGACGGACGGGGGCGGCGCCCCCGCCGGGGCGGCGGAGGAGGACCCTCTGCCCCCCATCCCGGGGCTTCGTCGCCGCGACGTCTTCGTCTTCCAGTACGGCTGCGTGGTGCTGTGGGGCTTCCACGGGGAGGCGGAGGAGCGGGCGGTGCTGTCTAAGCTCGCGCCCTTCCTCCGCGCGCCGCTGCGGCCGGGGGAGTTCGACGACATGACGTACATGCAAGACCGGAGCGGGAGGAGGAAGGAGCGGGGGGCCGGGGGCGGCGCGGGGGGCGCGGGGACGGACGAGGAGCAGGAGAGCAAGGGGCGCGTGATCGGGGGCGATGAGGTGCGGCTCACGACCACGAGCCCGCTGGAGCGGCTGGCGGTGTCGTCCGCCTTCGCGCAGAGCGTGAAACTGAGCGTGCTGGAGGAGCGGGTGAGCGCCAAGATCGAGGCGACGAAGCACATCCCCAAGAAGCTGGCCGAGTCCGGGTCCATCCACCTCGGCTCCAAGGAGGTCAGCAAGCAGATCGGGGACCTGTTCATCGAGCGCTCGGCCGTGAACCTGACCTCGGACCTGCTCGACACGCCCGAGTTCCTGTGGGATCACGACGAGTACCAGGACGTCTACGACGGCGTGCAGGAGTACCTGGACATCACGCAGCGCGTCGAGGTCCTCAACCGCCGCCTCGACGTCATGCACGAGCTCCTCAACATCCTCCTCGCGCAGCAGGAGAGCCAGCACGCCTCCACCCTCGAGTGGATCGTCATCTGGCTCATCGTCATCGAGGTCGTCCTCGAGTGCGCGGGCATCATCGTCGACGTCATCCTGTTCGAAAAGGGCGCGTGACCAGCCTTGTGCGCGGGCCAACCCTCGGCAGAACACCCCAAACCCCAGCGCCAGTGCCCCTCCGTGCTGCACACGCGCCGCACGCGATGAACGCCGGCCGCGCTGCCGCCACGGTCGCGAGTGACAGCGAAGGCATCGTGAGCCGCCGCGGAGCCTGGCACGGCCGAGGCCGCAGGGCTTGAGCGCGCCCGAGCTCCCCGTTTCCCCCTGTTCGCGCCCGCAGGCATGGGCTGTGGCGCTCGGCGCCTGCATCGTCTGCGCGTTCCTCGTCTGTATTCTTCTCCCGGTTTGGCTTGCCGTGACTGCAGTGGTGAGCCCGGCCAGCCGAGCGCCGAGCGCCTGCGCCCACTTGCTCCGGTCCGACTTCCAGCGACGGCTCGCCCCAGGCTCCCCTGGCTCGCCGTTTCGCAGCCGGAGCAGCTACAGGGCGGCGTGGGCGTTTTGGACGAGGCGGGCAACGTCTCGACGTTTGCGGGCCAGATCAGGCGGCGGAGCAGCTTCGCGATGCACTTTCTGGAGACGCACCCGGGCATGGTCAGCCCGCTCACAGCACACATCGGCGATTAGCGCGCGCGCGTCAGCCGCGGGCGTGGATGCCCCTCCTTGTCTCGTGGACCGGCTCGAGCCTGTCCGTGCCGACGGCCGCGCGCAGGCCTTCGGGCACGACGACGGACCCGTCCGGCTGCTGGTGCGTCTCCAGCATCGCCACGATGAGCCGCGGGACGGCGGCGGCGGTGGCGTTGAGCGTGTGTGCAAAGGTCGGCTTGCCGGTCTCCGGGTGCCTGTACCGCAGCCCGAGACGCCTCGCCTGGAAGTCAGTGCAGTTGGACGCCGAGCTGATCTCGCCCCATGCCCCGCGCGGCTCTCCGTCGGCCACGTCGCGCCCCGGCATCCACGCCTCGAGGTCGAACTTGCGGTGCGCCGACGCTCCCAGCTCCCGCGTCGGCATGTCCAGCACCCGCCCGCTCAGCCCGTAGCGCTCCGCCAGCCGCATCTGCAGCCCGGAGAGCACCTCCAGCCACGCGTCGCTCAGGAGCCGGGGCCGCTCGCCGAGGAGCGACGCCTCGGCCTCGTCCGGGTCGCCGCCCGCCGCCTCGGCCGCCTCCCGCACCCGGTGCCGCACGCTCAGGGCCTGCAGCCGCTCGGGGATGGGCGCCACCGCATCCTCCACAGCGGCGTCCTCGCAGACCACCATCATCTCCACCTTGGAGAACTGGTGGAGCCGGTAGAGTCCCCGCGAGGCTCTGCCGGCGGCGCCGGCCTCGCGGCGGAAGCAGTGGGAGAAGGCGGCGTACATGCGCGGCATGGAGTCGGCGGGGGTGGGGAGGATGGAGTCGGCGTGCATGCCCGCGAGGGCGATCTCGGAGGTGGCGGTGAGGCAGAGGTCGGTGCCGTCGAGCGGGTAGATGTTGCTCTCGTCCCCGCGGGGCTGGAACCCGCACCCGGACACGATGCTGTGGTGCGCCACGTCGGGCGGGAGCACGGGGGTGAACCCCAGCGTCCTGAGCTCGGCAAGTGTCTGCTGCGCGATGCCCAGCTCCAGCATCGCCCCCGCCCCCGTCAGCATGCTGAACTTGGGGCCGGTGGACCGCGCCGCGGCGTCAAAGTCGACCAGGCCCAGGGACTCGGCGAGCTCCAGGTGGTCCAGGGGCGCCGCGCCGCTCGCCGCAAGCCCCGCCGGCGGCGCCCCGCACGCCGCCGCGGAGCCGAAATGCGCCACACGCCGGGCCTCGTCCTCACCCCCGACGGGGGACCGCGGGTGCGTGGTGTTGGGGACCAGGAGCGCCTCCGCAAGCAGCTCTTGTTGCAACGGTGCCTCGCGTGCCTCCACCTCTTGCAGCTCCGACCGGATCGCCGCGCCGCGCTCCCTCGCGCGAAGCGCGTTCTCCGACTTCCCCCGGGCAGCCTTGGCGACCTCATTCCGCTCCGTGCGCAGCGCGATAGCCTGCCTGGCGAGTGAGGCCACCTCCTCGTGCAGCTCCGCAACGCGACCCGGGCGCGCCGCGCCGACGCCGCGATCCGCGCAGTTCGCAGTGACAGACTCCACGTTGTCAGCAATGGCCTTGATGTCAAGCATCGGGCGAATGCCGCCTGCGATGAGGGGCGGCAGCTCAAACTTGCCGGCAGCGCAGTTGCAAAGACAATTTCTCGGCGACCGCGCACCAACATCGGCGGTGATGCCCCCGTCTCACCCTTGATCGCGGACATGAGCCTGATGCCGGGTCTCGCAATCGGCGCCGCATCAATGCTCTGCCTTGCGGCGGACCGCCCCATGCGACAGCACGCGCGCATCCTCGCCCCGGTGCGCCGGGCCGGCGACCCTGCCACGCCTCCCTGGCGCTGCCAGCGGGGCCAGAGTGGCAACAATCGAAGCTCACACGAAAGGCGGGGCGGCAGAGACTCCGTTTGTGGCGGCTCTGCCATGCCTCGATCGACGTCCGAGGCCGCGGCCGCAAACCGGGACCGCACCCACCAGGCCGCCGTCTGCGACCAAGCCCGCTGCCATGCGCGCGATGCTGGCAATTCTCATGGCCACCGTGTCCCTTGTGGCCGTTGCGGCCCAGGGTGCCCCCGCGGCGCCCGCCAAGAAGCTCGAGGTCGTCTCCACCAACTACGAGGAGCCCAAGGCCGCGCCTCCCGCCGCGGATGACTGTGAGCCGACGCTGCTGGGTCGATTGGCTGCGCATGGGCGGGGAGGGTCAGCGCAAGGAGGAGCGAGCGAGGCACCAGAGGGGCTGCTGGTGGCTTGCCAGCCGCAGCCGGGCATCTCGCCCCAGCGCCGTATGCCCGGGCCGCCGAGCGTTGTACTGCCGCCCCATCCATCGCGTCTGTTGTCCCTTTTATGCTTGCGTCGCCCTCTCGCAGCCGAGACGACCTCCCCGAAGATCGTGAGCAGCGTCGGACCGGAGGAGGCCGAGGCCGACGAGAACGCCGTGGAGGTGCCGGACTACGCGGCCGTGGCCAAGCCCTCGGATGGCGCGTTTGATGCGCACTTTGACAAGCTGGAGAACCGCCTGGACGAGAACCAGAAGAACCTCGCGGACATCACCAAGCAGGTTGCCGACTCCCTGCACGAGCGCAAGCGCCTCCTCCTCGTCGGCGAGGAGATGCACGCTCTCATGAGCCTGCACAAGGCCGCGAAGATGCTGAACGACAACCAGAAGGAGGTTGACACCGTGGAGGAGGAGATCAAGAAGCTCGGCGAGGAGGCCGAGGAGCTCATCCGCGAGCGCGCCGAGCTGAAGAAGCAGATCGAGGAGGAGCTCAAGGAGAAGGACGAGCAGCTCGAGGCCACCCGCGGCAAGCTCGCGGAGCTCGACCAGCAGCTCACCGACCTGCACGCCGAGCACGCCCACGCCACCCGCCTCGTCAACGCCTGGCAGTCCCGCGCCAAGGCCATCCGCGCCGCCCGCGAGAAGCACGAGGAGATGGAGGCCATGGCCCACCTCGTCGGCGCCCCCGCCGACGCCGGCCCCGAGGGCGCGGTGCCCTACCCCCACGGCCACGAGGAGCCCGCCGAGCCGGTGCCCGAGGTGACGGCGTCGGACGCCGACCTCGCCAGGCTCGAGAAGTCCATCACCGACTTTGCGGCCCGCCACGTGCACGCCGGCAAGGCCGAGAAGGCCCCCGCCCCCGCCCCCGCCCCCGCCCCCGCGCCCGAGGCCGAGGCCGAGGCCGAGGACGAGGCCGCTCCCGAGGACGAGGCCGCGCCCAAGTTCGCCCAGACCGGCGCCCACCTCATGACCCACAACCGCGCCTGAGCCTGCGACAGGGCTCCGTCTAGGGTGGAGACGAGACAGCGGCCGGAGGCCCGTGCGGGCGCCGGCCGGCCGGGGGGCAGGGCAGGCCCTGGGAACAGGGATTGAGGACTGGATGGTCGGGGGGCAGCGCGTCGCGTCCCCCCATTGTTCGTGTGTGCACCGTCGAATTAACCAGGATCCGACACGAAGCTTGCCGGGGCAGCCGCCGCACGCATCAGTCGTCATCGCCGGCCAGGCCGGGCAGCCACCTGCGCGCCCCGTCGGCGTCAAAGTCCACCGCCACGCTCCCCGCGAGACGCTCCCTGACCCCGGCGCCCCGGCCGAAGAACGGGTGCCGAAGCACTGCCGCCGCCCCCTCCGGCCCCGCGCCCAGCCGGGACCGCGGGTCCTTGGCTAGCAAACCCAGCAAGAGCGATGCCGCGTGGCTGCTGAGCATGCTGCTCTCGTCCGGCGCCGACTCCTCGTCCCGCGCCCACGGCGGGAACTCCACCTTGTCCTCCACGATCCGCCGCGCGTGCTCCGTCGCATCGATGCCCTCCTCGAACATGGGGGGGACGCCGAGCATGAGCTCGAACAGCGTCGCTCCTAGCGCCCACCAGTCCACCGCAGTGCCGTGCTCCCCGGGCCCCGGGCCGTCGGCCGGGTCTTCCGCCCCGACGTCTCCTTCCGCCGCTGGCGAGTCCTCCCCCTCCGGCTCGTTGATGCGGGCGAGGCCCTCGGGAGCCATGTACGCCGTCGTGCCCGAAACGAGGCGGCACCCCGCCGTGGCGCCGCAGCAGCCGGCAGCCGAAAGGCCAAAGTCGGACAGCCGAACCGAGCCGTCGGCCGCGATGAGCACGTTCTCGGGCTTGATGTCCCGCACCGCCACCCCGCGCCCGTGGCAGAAGGCGATGCCGCACGCCAGGTGGAAGCCGAGAACGCGCGCCTGCGCCTCGGTCACCAGGCCCCCCGCGCGCGCTCGGCCCGAGTGCTTGTACCGCGCGTTGATGTAGTCGCGCAGGTCGCCGCCCAGGCACGGCTCAAGGAGCAACGCTGACTCCTCTGGCGTGCGCTCCACGCCAAAGGCCCTGACCACGCAGCGCGCGCCCGCCGACTCGACGAGCTGGTCAAGCGTCATGACCGGCCTCGCGGCGGACGGCACGGCGGCCGAGCCGGACCCGAGCCGCCTCCGCCTGCGGAGTCCGCCGGCGAGGGCCGGCGCAGGGCAGGAGGCCGAGGCAGCGGCAGGGGCATCGGGTGCCGGCCGCAGCTCCGCCTTGACGGGTGCAAGGGCGCTAAGGACCCTGATCTCCGTGTCAAGGTCGGGCTGCTCTCCGGGCCCGAAAAGCTTGGCCGCCACTAGGCCGGGGGGCACGGGAAACTGGGAGCCGTCAGCGTCTGTCAGCTCGGCCAGCACGACGGTCGAGAAGCTTCCCCTCCCTAGCTCCCGGACAACGCGCCACCGGTCCGAGAAGGGACTGTCAAGCGACACGGAAGGAATCGGAGGGGGCGAGCTTGCCATTGGCGAGGTGGCACCGACGTTCGCGACCGAAGCACGAAACTAGAGAACAGTGAAGGTTCCGGCGCCTTCCTCCGGATGGCCGCTGCGATACGTATGGCAGGCCGTGGCGCAGAGTGGGCGGTCCGTGGATGCGGCGAACGCCGGTGGGATGTGTGGCAGAGCGTGCGGCGACAGGCCAAATCCCGTTTCCGCCCACTTGCGGCTACACGTCTGTCCCAGAGGCAGGTAAAGCCACCCCGCCGAGCCCGGTCACGCCAGGTGTTCAGCATGGAACGCCGTCGGACCAGATCCCAGAGCCGCGGCGAGGCGGGCGCCGACGCCACTGAAGGCGCACTGATGGCGCTTAGCCGCCGTCGGGGCGCCACCTCGGCGAAGAGGGGTGTGTCCGAAGACAGGAGCAAAACGCGCGCCGTGAAGCAGCCGGGCCGGTCCGAGGCGCCAGTTCGCGGACGGCGCATTGGCCGAAAGGAGGCGGCGACGCCCTGCGACGCGCCAAAGCCCATGGTGAGACCTCCCAGAATCGCTTCAAGCTCAAATTGTTGCATGCTTGCCGCTAGAGTGATGGCCCGGGCGCCTGCGCCGCCCGTTCTGAGCGTCCGCGGCGGCAACGGTCGCCAAGATGGCTCGCACCCACCGACGATGGACCCTCGCAGTTTGCGTCCAGCCCAGAGGCCGACCCGACCAGGTCAGCGGCCTCGAGCCCGGCAGACCACGCGGGCGAGGACCCTTCCCACCCTGCGCCATCTCCAGCACCCGAGGCGGCAATTGCAGCGAGGGGTGGGAAGGCAAGGCTGAACAGGGCCATGTCCTGCGGTCGGCTCGGCCAAGCCTACAACAGGGCAAAGAGCACCCCTCGGGCGAGGCCCGGGCACGGCCTGCCGTCGGCTCCCCGGACGGGCCCCAAGGCGGCGGCCGCCGCGGCGGATGAAGGAGGAAGCGCCGGCACCTCCGGCGACCGTTACCTCATCGACGAGCTGTACCAGTGCAAGAAGAAGCTTAAGCAGTACGAGAAGACCGGCATGCCTTCGTGCCTGGCCGAGATCACGGACCTCAAGGGCCAGCTCATGATGATGTCGATCAGAAACGCCCAGCTCTCCACCGACGTGGCAGCGGCCGGCGGCAAGGCCAGGGAGGCGGGGCGCGCGCTGGACGAGGCGAAGAAGAGCGACACGAACGAGGCGGAGTCGCTGCGGCTGCAGCTGGAGTCGGCCCAGCGCGACGCGGAGGAGGCGCAGGGGCAGCTGGAGGCAGCCCGGCGCGACGCGGAGGAGGCGAGGGAGGCCGCGGAGGCGAGCAGTGCCGAGGTGGCGAGGGCTGCCGAGGAGCAGGTCGAGGCGCTGCGTGCGGAGCTCGCCGAGGCCCGGGCCGCGTTGGAGCAGGTCAGGGAGGAGGCAGAGCTAGCCCGGAAGCAGGCGAGCGCCGACGCCGAGGCGGCGGGGGACGAGGCCAGCGAGGCTCGCCAGCAGGCGTCGATGCTGGAGCGGGCGCTGAAGGCCGCCAAGGAGGAGGCAGAGGCCGCCAAGGAGGAGGCAGAGGCCGCCAAGGAGGAGGCAGAGGCCGCCAAGGTGGCGGTCACAGAGCAAGCAGAGGAGGAAAGCGCTTCGGATCATACCGAGGAGAGCGATGCGGAGGAGAGCGACGCCGAGGCCACAGCCAAGGCCGAGGCAGCAGAGGCTGTGCGGCGCGCCGAGGTGGCCGAGGCATCCCTCGCGGGCGTGCAGGAGGCCCTCGACGCAGAAAAGGCGGACGCCGAGGAGCAGCGCGCCTCGGCGGAGGCGGCTGTCGAGGCAGCGGAGGCGCGGGCCGAGGCCGGAGAAGGCAGGGAGGCCGAGGCGGCGGAGGAGGTCGCAGCGCTCAAGGCTAGCCTCACAGAGGCTGTGGCGAAGCTCGAGGGAGCGCGGGAGGACGCCGCGGCGGCGCGGGCCAAGACGGAGGAGGCCGAGTCGGCCACGTCCGCCGCCGAGGCGGTGGCGGCAGAGGCCAAGGCGGAGGCGGAGGATGCCGCAGGGAAGATGGCTGCCGCCGTGCGGCGGGCGGAGAAGGCGGGGGAGGCGGCGGCGGAGGCCAAGGCCGAGGCCGTGGAGGCCGTGGCTGCCGCGGAGGCGAGGCGGGCGGGAGCCGAGGAGGCGGGCGAGGAGGCGGAGCGGGCGAGGGAGGAGGCTGTCGCCAGGGCGGAGGCGGCCGACGAGGCCGCGGAGGAGGCCACCTCCAGCGCGGAGGCGGCCTTATCGCGGGCCGAGGCGTCCGAGGCGGAGGCGGAGACCGCGAGGGATGCCCTCGCGGAGGCGCAGGCGGAGGGCGCACGGCTCCAGGCGGCGCTGGAGGCGCAGACGGCCCGTGCCGAGGGCCTGGAGGCAGAGCTCGCGGCGTCGGAGGCCAGGGCGGCAGAGCTCGCAGAGGAGGCGCGGGCGCAGGGCGAGCGTGCCGAGGCGGCGGAGGAGGCTGCCCGGGCGGCGGAGGCGGAGCAGGCGTCGCTCCGCGCGCAGTTCGAGCGTGTGGACGAGCGCCGCCAGGCAGTGGAGGAGGAGATTCTGGACCTCAAGGGGGCTGTGCGCGTCTTCGCGCGGGTGCGGCCGCCCCTGCAGTGCGAGCTGGCCGACGAGGCCGCGTCGCTGGAGGCGCACGTCGAGGCGCTGCGGAGGACGCCCGGGGGCCGGGAGGCGGCGGCGAGCGGGGAGGCGGAGAAGCCGCTGTTCCGGTTCCCGGCCGCCGAGGCCGCGGGGGAGGAGCGCGTCCTGCGGCTGCAGGCGCGGCCGGGGAAGGGCGTGGGCGGGTACGGCATCGCCAAGACAGGGACGATGCGCGACTTTGAGTTCCAGCGCGTGTTCGGGCCGGGCGCGGGGCAGGGCGCCGTGTTTGCGGAGCTGGAGGGCATGGTGGGGAGCGCGGTGGACGGAAAGACGGTGTGCATCTTCGCCTACGGGCAGACTGGGTCGGGGAAGACCCACACCATGCTGGGCGGGGCGGCGGGGGACGGCGACGACGCCGCGCGGGGCGTCATCCCTCGCGCGGTGACGTCGGTGTTCGACCGCGCTGCGACGCTGGCGGACCACGGATGGGAGACGCAGGTGCGCGCGGAGTTCCTGGAAGTGTACCTGGGCGACGTCTTCGACCTGCTGGAGCGGGCAGGGCTCGGGGACGACGCGGGCGACGGGGCGGCGGCGGGCGGCCCGGGCGGGGAGGAAGACGACGACGCCGCGTCGGTGGCGTCCAGCGGGGGAGGGCGCTCGGTGGCCTCGTCCCGCGCGAGCTCCGCCGGCCGCGCTCGCCACCGCCGCGGAGGCTCCGGCTCCGGGTCGACCGTGACCAAGACAAAGGGCCTGAGTATCCGGTGTGACCGTGACGGGTCCAGCAGCGTCGTCGGGCAGCGCTCCGCCCCCGTGGCGACGCGCGCCGACGTCCTCCGCCTCCTCGCCGCCGCCACGGCCGTCAGGGCGACGGCGTCGACCAAGATGAACGCCGCCTCCTCCCGCTCCCACAGCCTCTTCACCCTGCGCATCCGCTGCTCCCACGCCGCCACCGGCCGCGTGCGCTCCGGCGTGCTGAACCTCGTCGACCTCGCCGGCAGCGAGCGCAGCGATCGCAGCGGGTCCGACTCGGGAGAACGGGCCAAGGAGCTCAAGGACATCAACCTCAGCCTCTCCGCCCTCGGAAACGTCCTCAGGGCCATGGGGGCGAACGACAGGGCGGGGAAAGGAGCGATGCGGGCCGCGGGGACCGCCGGTGCACGGCCCCGCAGGGCCTCTGACGCCAAGCGCCAGGCCAAGGGCCCCGCCGCCCCGGCCGCCGCCGGCGCGCCCTCCGCGCCCCGCCCGGAGGGGCACGTGCCGTTCCGCGACTCGATGCTGACCCGGCTGCTGCAGCCTTCCCTGTCCCGGGGTGCCCGCGCGGCCATGATCGTGAACCTCAACCCGCTCCACTCGAGCAGCGCCGAGTCGCTCTCCAGCCTCAGCTTCGCCTCTGGCGTGGCGCGGAGCGCCTCCACGCAGGTGTGACCGCCCCACCGACAATGGGGGGGATGGAGTGAAGGAGGCCCGTGCGCCGATGCCGGCGGCGCGTCACCGACGGTAAGGTTT
>Ga0136560_1000435_pt1 | contig 20757 bp, 31 predicted proteins | sample AntRauMeHopE1497_FD_104925 | JGI IMG/M metagenome (GOLD analysis project Ga0136560, IMG submission 104925) | Saline lake microbial communities from Rauer Islands, Antarctica - Metagenome Hop E1 #497 | ecosystem: Environmental > Aquatic > Non-marine Saline and Alkaline > Saline | place... | reverse complement strand
CGCACGCATTAGTGCTGCCTGCGCCTGTTCGAACGGGAGGCTTGCTTCCACCTCTTCATGCTCTTGTTCCTCCTGCATGTGGCCATCGGATCCAGATCCAAGTACATGGGCAGGTGGCACGTTGTCGAATCCGGTAGGCATCGCGAGAGCAGCCGCTGCACCAAGTCCAGTATTGGACCAAGACTGCTACACAGCGCAGGGAACGAAGCTCTCGACAGGAGTCCCTTCTGCGGCATCTGCTACCGCATTGGCATGCTGTGAATTCTGGCCATCTACCGCTTCGGATTGCGATGCATGTGCCTGCATTATCGCGATCTGTCTCGCTGCCTCTGCCTCTGCGTCATCGAGGGATAGCGGATCCTCCACAGGGATGAAATGACCCCCTTCCCTCTCACCGTTCCCGGCGTCTGCATCACCACCAATGTTGGGCGATGCACCTTCAATTGCCTGCAAGAAGGAAGTGGCACTCATACCAATGTGTGCCTCCTGCGCATCTGCGCGAAGCGCTGCCATGGCCGTCCTAGCTCCGGTATCCCTCGCACTGCTGTCGGCATGTGCACTGGTGAGACATGCAACGAGTAAGGCAGCTGCACCTGCGGATGGCCGAGCCAGATCGTCGTCTCCACCGTTGTGATCGGGCTGCACATTAAGCACCCCGCCTGGGGGCACGGCACCTACCCCGTGAGATACAGACGACGACGATGTCCACATGGTTGCGTGCTGGGCTTGTGGAGCTGACCTTGCTGATGTCGCAGCTGCACCCGTCGATGCATCTCCCGCAGAATGCGCGGCAGCGACAGGGGAGCGGAACACTGTGCTGGGCACAGCTGCGCGCAGCTCAATTCCAAGCGCGAGCGGAAGTGCAGAAGACGAGGACGACGCCAAGACCGCGTGCCTTACCCTATTTGTGGTCTGAGACACCACATAGAGGTGTTTGCTGGCCAAGGATGCTGCTGCCGTTTCTGCCCGCCCCGCCTGATACGCGGCATCTTCTGCGGCCGCCAGGACAGCCTTGGCTCCTGTCACAGAGATGGCAACGATCCGCTAAGCCGATCGCACTGCCTCCGTCCTCGCAGCAAGAATGGCAGCCGGAGGCAGCAGCACAAGAGATGCCCCACGCCCTCCCTTGACAATGCACTATGTAGCAGTGGCTTCGTCTTCTGCGTCTCGGGCTTGCTGCTGCAGCCCCCACTCTGCCCTCGCTGCCTCAAGGTCTCTGGGCGCCGATGCCCCCCCCTTCCCACCCTTCTTATCTTTGCCCTTTCCCCCTTTCTTGTCCTTGCCCTTTGTCTTGGCCTTGCCCTTGGACTTTGCCTTTCCCTTCTTGTCCTTGCTACCAGCTGCAGCATCGGCGGCATCAGCGGCAGCTTCTGCTTCGGCCTCCGCCGCCTCGACCGCATCCTCCAGCGCCTCCTCCACAGCCGCTCGTACCGCCTCATCTAGTGCCTCCTCCTCCAGAGACAGACGAATGGCCGCAGATTCAGCACTGGCCGCCTCCACCCTCGCCCTGCGCTTCAGGGCGCGAAGTCGTCGGCTCTCGCCGCGACACAGGGCGGCCCGGGCAGACAGCTGCCTGCGTGCCCAGGCGTCTGCATCAGCGATGATCCCGCAGCACACGGCGAGGGCTCGCCAGGCAACTCCTCGGACGGCCGCTGCACTGGCTTCCACGGCAACACGTCGCCACTCTCTCTACCCCGCTCGCGCTGCCGCTGCCCGCCTCTCGCTTCGACGATGAGCAGCGGCACGCGATTGCTCCACTGCATCCCATTCAGCCCATGGGTCGTCGTCTTCTTCTGCCGCTGCCGCTTTCTTTGCCCCCTTTGCTTTCTTGTCTTTCTTGGAAGCCACCTCTTCGTCCAACGACTCGGCGATTGCGACGAGCGCGAGTGGGCCGTGCCCGGGAGGGCACCCTCCCCCGACCCACGGGGCCACAGGCGGTGCCTCCCCCCAGGTAGGAAGCAAATGCAACTACCCTGCGTCATCGGCACCAGCCTCCTCGTCATCATCCGTGGCCCCGCGAGCAGATGGACGGAGTGGCAGCGGAAGACCTGCTGCAATACAAGCCCTGGCCCCCGCTTCTTCCTCATCGTCGCTCTCTGTTCCGTCCTCTTCACCGCTACTCTTGCCCTTCCCTTTGCCCTTCCCTTTCGATGCACCCCCCTTCTTGTCCTTGCCTTTGGACGAGCTCTTGCTACTATCACCGCCAGCACTCTCCTCATCTGCGGTTTCACCTGCCACCCATGCTGCCCGCCTAGTCGCTGCCACCCGACTAGCCTCAATGACTTGGTACCAGTTGGACCAATCACCCGTGGGTTCATCCTCCGCATCTCCACCGGCCCCTCCTCCCTTTGACTTCCCCTTCCCCCCCTTCTTGTCTTTGCCTTTCGGCTTGCCCTTGCCCTTCTTATCCTTACCTCCTTTAGGCCCGCCCTCCTCCTCCTCGGTGGCAGCAGCAGCGACGTCCGACCACCCAAACCCGAACCATTCCTTCGTTGCCGCATCATCAACCAGAGCACCCCTTCCCTCCGTCCTTTCTGCAGCAGCGCCCGCTCCAGAGCTGGCCTAATCCTCAACTGTTCCGCTTGACACCGCAGCCGATGTCGCCTCATGACTCCCCACGGCAGGCAGCGTCAGGAGCATCCTACCTCCTAGCATACGAGTCGCAGCATCCTCGGCCTCTTCGCCGGCGGGCAGCCGCGCATCGAATGCCGAGAGTCGGCCACCTGCCGGCCGAGCGCATACTCCGGCCAGCAGCCCAGCGGAAGCCTACCTCGGTACCAATTCCCGCAGCACCATCGCCTGCATGGTGGGCGTCATGCCACTCTTCAGGGAGGCTGGGAGGGCAGCCACGAGGCCCTCCAATGCCGCTTCCATGAGCTCATCCTCGGTCGGACCGTCCCCCTCCGCCAGAGATGCCCCCTTCCCTCCCTTGCCCTTGTCTTTCCCGCCCTTCTTGTCCTTGGCCTTGCCCTTCTTCAATTTATCTTTTTTGCCTCCTTTCTCGTTGCCGGTGTCAGAATCGGTCTCTGCGGGCGGCACGAATGCGCACTCCGTCCCCGCCCCATCCCCTAAGCTTCCCGGGATAGGGAGTCCTCCGGTACCCCCCTCAAACACCAGAGCAGGCCGAGAGGGTAGCGACCCTGCACCTTCGCCTTCGATATCGCTCGAACCGTGTTCCCCAACCTCAACTCGCACTGACCGACCAGCTGCCGCTGCTCCAGCACCTAGACACGCCTCCCGTCCTGCCAGGGCATGCCAGGCCTCCCAGTCTGCGACATTGCCCCAAGCATTCGCAGAGGAAGCTGCCGCCCGCGGGGCAGCGTCAGCAGCAGATGTGGATCGCACGGCCCACCGGCGAAGGCTAGCTAGCCACTATGACACGTGGTCAGCGGCTTCTGCGCCTGCAATCAGCTCCGCTTGTGCTAGGCGTAGAGCGCTCAGCCGAGCAACCGCACCTTCGCCCGAGCTGCGAAGTGCGGCTGCTGCCCTCCTGCGGCCCTGTTCTAGCCATGCAATGGGGTCCAGTGGATTCTGGGGCAGAGGGAGCTCCACTACAGCACGATCCGACCCCCGGACAATCCCCTCGCGTCCACTGTCTCCACTCCCATTCTGGCCCTGGCCCTGGCCCTGGCTTCCCTCTTTCTCTACAGATCGCGGTGGATTCGCCTGATCTATCGATGTCGTCTAGCCATTGATAGTGTTACCACTGGCAGCAGAGAGCGACGCCGACGCCGGCAGCTTTACGTGAACTCGGAATCGCAAGGCGCGCCGAGCCTCCAGGCCCGAGGCCTCGAGAGCATCACTCTCAATCGAGCGGGCCCTGCTCTCGCGATCGGTTGCCTCGAGCTCGATCGCTTCCCGGAGCGAGAGGCCGGCTGGGGCAGCAGACGATGCCAGACCAGCAGCTTCAAGGGATGCTCCCACACCCGAGGCGTAGGCCCGTTCGGCCGCAGCCACGAACATCGATACGGCAGCAGCAGACGCTAGATGCGACCCGTCGTGCTCATCCGACTCGGAATCGGAAGACCTGCGCAGGCGCTGCATGCGGCGGGTCTGGCCTCCGTCTTCTGCATCCTCAGCTGCCTTCGTCACGGCGATAGGGAGGAAAGGAACAAGCTGCGAGTCTAGGGTAGCAGCATCAGCGTCAGCATCAGCGGCGATGCCAGCGGTGGCATCTCCGTCTTTGAGAGTCGTTCCATCATCAGCTCCTTCCCCATCATGAGCCCCTGCTCCGAATGCCACCCCTATCTCTACCACTGTTTCATCAGTCGATGGGTCACCCCAAGGCCTGACAGCAAGCGGCAGGGATGGCTGCAGGATTGCCCAGAGTGATCCATCACCAGGCGAGTACCCGGCGCCTGCCCCGACGGCAAATGCAAGTGACACCGCGTCACCCTGCCTAGCGGCTTCCAGTGCTGCCTCCATGCTTTCATCATCTGCATCAGACTCTTCTTCATCCGCCTCGTCGGCTGCTTGGTCCGTCTCTGCCCAACCAGATGGATTGTCGCTTTCAGAACCCTTCTTGTCTTTGCTCTTGGCAGTTTTCTTTTCCTTCCCCCCCTTCTTGTCCTTGTCCTTGTCCTTGCCCTTGGCCTTGCCTTTGCCACCGGTGTCTCCTTCTTCCTCTGCAGAAGGATCAGCAGGAGGCGGAGCAAGCACCTCTGCAGCCTCGATCCACTCGGGAAGCTACTCCAGGTCCGCTGCATCCCCATCGGCCTATAAACCCCCCTCACCCTCTGCACCAGCACCAGCACCAGCACCAGCACCTGCACCTGCACCTGCGTCGTCCTCATGCATCGTGATACCCTCACCATCTTGAGGCCTCATATCGTCCCCACCAACATTCGCTGAAGAACGGCCGGCAGCCTCTGCTGCTAGTCGTCCCAACTGCACCCTGAGACCTTGCATTGCCTCCCTCTCAGCTGCCACTGAGGCCCTCACCAGACCTCTTGCCTCCTCCAAGCGGCTCGCCATCGTCCCCACAGGCTCGGAAGTGCTAGCACCTCCACGCTCTTCTATCCGCCCACTACTGCTGCTGCCCTCCGCCTCGCCCGCTTCGCCGTCTCGCCGGCCCAGCAGTGCACGGAGACGGTCAAGCAGTGCTTCCGATCGCACACGCCTCCCGCGCACCCCAGCAGCCAAAGCCTCAGCAGCGCGATGCCTGGCACTGGCCTATTTTGCCTGCGTCTGGGCTGCTGTCGTCCTTCGCCGTAGGTCGATCTGACCCACCAAGGCATCGTCACCCTCGCCATCACCCTCGCCGGCTGAGGAGGGTGCGCCATCTGCCGATGCATCTCCACCCTGACCGCCAGCACCAGCATCAGCATCAGCACCAGCACCAGAGACAGAGGGTGACCCTCTGCTAGGACTAAGAAGACCGTGCCCCTCGAGCACCCGCATCGTCTGCTCGGCGCGCATGGATTGCAGCGCCGATGCCTCGGCATCTCTCGTCCACTCCAAACCAGCTCGCTCTGATACGAAGTGAGCGTGCTATGATGCCGACTCCGCTGCCTTTACGAGTGCAAGCACGACACGATCCGCTGCCACGTCTGCCGAGGGTAGGGCCTGCGCGAGGGAGAGTCCTTCCGTTCCTTCGTCCTCCAAGACCGGGGACCACGGCACAATGGCAAGAGAGTCCTGGCTCGACGATGCATGTGCTCTGACCAGAACATCCTCGCCATCATCTTCACTACCAGTGCTCGCACCGTTCCGAGCATCTAGACCGACCCTGTAAAACCGCCAATCGGCGCAACGGGCTCCCAGCGTTGCTCTTAGCAGCAGGTGTCCCGCAGCATATGCCCCATGCGGGTCGTATGCCGTTCCCCTGTCCTCCCTCGGGGCTAGATAGGCCCCCGAGGGCGGAGCGAGGTAGGAGTGCAGGGTCGCTGGTCCTCCCTCCAAGTCTGCATCCAGCTGCCAGGCCTTATCATCTTCAATCCGGATAGCCTCCTGATCCCGAAAGCGGTTCAAGGCTACCTCTGGGTCGCTGCCATCATCTCGTAGCGACGAACCGTCACGACGACCCCCGAGCGCCTCCCACGTCGCCAGGACCGTCGGAGAGGACGGCAACTGCTATTTCTATTGTATTTGCAGCACATCAGCATCGTGACCGCCTGCAAGGGCACTCTTTCTGAACGACGCAGTGCACGCTGCTGGCATGTCTGAGAGGGGCAGCTTCCTGGAACTCGCTGCGGCCGACCCATCGAGGGAAAGAGAGGCATCCGCCCTGGGCAGCCACTCCCCCCCATCAATCCAACCCAGTGCAGCTTGGGCAGCCAGCCCCTCCTCTAGGTCCAGACAGAGAGTCACACCGGGGGCAGGAAGGCGGCAGGTGGGGTGCCCATCGCTCACCATGCCCGAGCCGATGCCAGCGCCAGGGGCTAGAGCCAGGTGCACCGCGCGAGCAGAGGCGCCCTACAGGTTCACGCCGGCATCATGCAGCTCTGCGAGGATCGCCTGCCTGAGGCCTCGCCGGACGGACTACGCCGGGCTATCTAGCTCCTCCCACAGCCCATCCGAGCCCAGAACGACTCCTCCGCCAGCCATTCGATCTGCAACCATCGCACCACTTGCACTCAGGCTATGGCTATCGGCATGTCTTTCATCTCTGTCTCCCTGTTCGCCCTCTTCCTCTTCCCCTGTGCCTGTAGTCGCTGCTCCTAGGAGCGCGAGCCGTCCCCAGCGCGGGTATCCTCTGTCCGCCGCTTCCTGGCCTGCCTTCTCTGCCACAGCAGCCAAGGCATCGCCTCCGAGACCAGAGGACCACACGAGTTTATCCGCGGCAGCAGGGTCCCTCCACGCGTCGTGATCCGCAGCATGCGGCCACAGAGTCATCTACAAGGCAGCTGCATGTTCCCTTGACTAGGGGTATCCCATAAGCAGCCACCCGCAGCTGCCGCCTGTCACTGGTTCGACCTGCATCTCCGTGTCTAGATCTTCATCTTCCTGCGCACTGCCTGCACCGTCAGGCCGAGATGCACCTGTATCGCTTTCTAACGGCAACGTCTACTCTTCGCCCTTGCCTATGTTCACGTGCCCTGGATTCTCACCGGGTACAGGACCCCCTAGCCATCCATCGGCCTTGCCCCATGCACTGGCTGCCAGAGCCACTGCCTGGGCCATCAGGCGAGCCGGGGGTCTCGCGGCTGCAACTGCCCAGGGTCCGACCAGCAAAGCCGCAGCAGACACCCGCCCAGGCTTACGGACCCCCTCCGCCCACGCTGCCAGATCGGCACCGAGAGACGTGCAATCTGCAGCTGCTGCGTCGTCGGAGGCCGGCAGGCATGAGACCGGCGGATCCGGAGCCCGAATTCCAGCGTAGGCGGGGACGCGAGGCAGCTGGAGAGCGCCTGCCTCGAGCCAGGATTTCCACCCACTGGACCCGGATTCGTGTCCGTGTTCATGTACTTCCTCCTCCTCTTTCACTTCGCCTGTTCCTGCACCGTGTGTTCCCTAGGATGTCACGGGCATGTCTTCGTGCAGGGCCGCATCTGCAGGCATCCACCACGTGACTCTGCCCCCGAGACTCGTGTCACCACCCGGCCCCGTCGCCCTGTCGGTCCTTCTCACCGTCCACGCACCTGCTAGTCTTCGGAGCCCCTCCCAGAGCACACGACTGGGGTCAATCACGACCAGGGGCCGTCCACCCCCAGCGCCTTCCCCTAAAGCTGCACCATCCGTTCGTGCCCCCGCCCGAGCAGCCGCCAGGCTCACCCGCCGAGCCACTGGCCAGATGAGCCGCTCACATCCAGGCGGTGCGACGAGAGACACGGCCGCAGGGGGCAGCATCGGTACGTCAGCTGTCTCCCGCGCCGATGCTGCGGATGCCCTCTCCAGGGGCATGGAGGCAAGGGTGAGGAGCCGCTTTGCGGTGGGGAGGAAGGCAGCCGAAGCAGCCCGAGTGCATGCGTCAGAGAGGACCGCGGACTCAGAGAGATCATGAGGCCGATGGTGGGGCAGCGGTAAGGGCAGGGGCATGCCAGCGGCGTCCTGGGTTCCGTTATGAATCCATTCGCGGTCCACTGCTTCAAGGGCACAGGCCCACCGATAGAGTCGGCTGCGGAAAGCATCCCTCCACGCCTCTCTTCCTGGGTCTGTTCCTGTTCGTGTTCCCGGTCCTAGTGGCTCGGTCGATTGATCGGGGGACGTAGATTGCTGAGTGTCCTCGGTCCCTGTTGCGCTTGGCCCGCGTGCAAGGGCAAGGGTGGCACTGACAGCACCCTGGGTCCAATTAGTAAGGCCTCTGTGCAGCGACTTCCCAGCATCGTCCTAGCTACGATCCAGCCCGGCATACATGCCCTCGAATGCGGCCGCCCACTCAGCCCCTCCGCCCCTAGGGTCACTGGCAAGCAGAGCGCCCCTGAATGCAGCGGACCCCGCTCTTGCTGCCTGCTCCTCCTCTGCAGGAACGCCCCACTGGGACCGTCCATGGGGCTTGTTACCTGCAGATGAGCGGTTGATGGAGCCGTTGTTCTTGATCGCTGCTCCGCTCTCGAGGCCGACGACCCGACGAGCAATCGAAATGCCCATGCCATCCACGGACACCTCATCCTGGCCGTCAGTCTGAATGTGGCTGCGACCGCCATCATAGGAAAAGAAAGGATCACCTGCTTGGCGAAGCTGCGTTGATGCCTCAAGCAACCACTTCGGGGTAATATGTTCACTGCCACCTGCCTAAGCCGCCCCATTTCCATCTTTCTCATCTCCAGTGCCTGTGCTGGTCTCCTCCGGCAGCTGCTCCGTCTCCCCAGCTAACGCTCCTTCACCTGAACCCGTCCCGATCGCATGCATTGCCCCCCGGATCGAAGCAGCCAGATCATAATATCCGGATTCAAAGACCGGGGCGCCCTCTCCCACGCTGCCATTCGCGCCACCAGCACCAGCACCCGCACCTTTACCGGTGCCATGGCCACGTCCATCGCTCCATACATCAGTGCCCTCTGCACGGCGCCGGGTGGCGATAGCGAGACCAGCTCTCACGGCAGCATCCACGGCCATCTCAGCGTGTTCCCTGGCCATATCTGTCTCTTGGTCATAGAGTCCGTCCTCGACCTCGTCCGCCGCCCTGAGCGCCTCATCCACGCCACGACGGACCTCAGCCAGCTCCCGCTCCCGCCAGGACTGGGCAGCTGCTCTCGCTGTGACCTCAGCAGCAGTGGCTGCGTCAGCAGAATCTGCAGCATCGCGAGATAGTCGAGAACGGCGCATCCCCGTCGCAGCCTCAGACGCGCTCCTGCGTGCAGCAGCCACAGCCTCCGCTGCTGCCGCAGGCTGCCTCGCCAGGGCGGTCGCCAGGGCAACCACGCGTCCGGCAGTCGTGCGACCGCCCCGCAGTGCCACGGCCTGTGCCACGGCGGCCACTCGTCGCCGCGAGCGACGCATCATGCTTCGCTCCTGTTCTGCGCGGCGCCGACGCAGACGGGCTGCACCTGGGTCATCAAGCAGCTCCTTCATATCGCCCCTGATGACATGCGGAGACTCCTTAGATTCCTGTGCCCCACTACGGACTGGAGTGAGGCTTCCTGCTCCATCTATCTGCCTATCCCTGACTCCACTTAGAGGCCCCGACTGCCGAGGCAGCGTCAGGCCGGCAGCAAGCACCTTCCTTGCCATGGCTCGCCGTAGCTCATCTCGAGGCAGCGCTGCCTCGGCGTAGTCTGCCTCCGTCGGCATCCTCCCAGCAGAGGGACCCGCTTGCATTCGTGCCTCTGCTTCGAGCAGCGGCCCTTCGTCGTCGGCATCATCACCCACGTGGTATGTCTATCCAGCTCCGTCCGTCATGGGCCGCAATAGCCCCGTCGTCGTATCCGAGAGGGCGTGTTCCTCCTCCTCTTGCCATCCAACACCCACCACACCAAGTCGACCAGCCGTCGCCTCGAAGGCAGCGATCCCTTCTTGCGTCGAAGCACGTGTCACCACCCTGACCGCCGCCCTCCTCGCCATCTGCCTCCTCACTGCATCCGCTCTCTGTCTCTCCCCTGTTGCCTCTCGCGCGATCGACACTTCCTGTGCCCGCTACCACTCCCTCGCCCCGTGTGCTGCCCGTGCCGCCGACGCCATCCGGTGCGCCCGGAGAGACTGCAACCGGCCGAGCCGCTGCCGCTGCAGCCACGCTTGGTGTGTGTCTGCGCGGCGCCTGGCGAGCGCATCCCTCTCTTGACGGAGCTCCTCGATCTCCGCCGCATGCTTGCGGAACATGATCTTCTACAGACGGTCCCCCTCTGGCGGGGCCTTTAGCTACAGGGTGCGTTCCACGCCTGCGTCGATGGCCCGCGTGAATTGAGAGGGGGCGATGGGGGCGGCCCCGCTGAAGGTGGCAGCAAGCAGCTTCCGAGGGGGGACGATGCGTTCGAGGGCAACTGCCCGTGCCCCGCTTTTACTGTCCCTGCTCATTGGAGGATCGGCGGCGCCAGCGGTGCGGAGCTGCGGGTGGATGTCCCTGTCTCCTGTAGCTGCCAGGTGCTGGGACGGCGCAGGGGCATGGGACTGGCGTGGCTTCACCAGCGACCCGCGGCCTACAGGATTGCGCAGAAGCGGCACAGATACTCCTTTAAGCTAATACACAATGCGCACGGCAATATCTTGAGCCCCTTTCTCCCCTCGTGCTACGCGACCTACGTCGTCAGCAGTAGCTCGAACGCCGAGCTTCCTTAGGGTAGCGCTCGCGCGTGACCAGTTCTCCGAAGCAACAGCGGCCCTAGGCCCATCCCGCCATGCAGGCCAGTCATTCTACTGCCCAATAGCCCACAAAATGCGCCCAATAAGGTTTCCCGACTGCATCGCTGAGACAAGCGCTGCATCGGTTTTAAGTGCCGAAAGCATGGATGCCGCCTTGCCACCACCTACAAGTGGCCGCATGGCAGTGCCAGGCAGTACATCAGGTAGTGCGACATCAGTTTGGCCTGACGGATCCTTAACTAAGGGGAAAAGAACGACGTCTCGCAACCAAGTTCGCAATTGCTTGCTCATGCCTAAGCGCTATCAGGACGCGGATTGTAGAGTTCAAACTGGTGTCGAATGCTGCCAAACGCGACCAAACAGCTATCTACTAACGCAAGTAGAAAGCAAGCTAGCTTATCCTGCTCTAAAAGTGCAAGTATAGCGGTTGAAGACAACCGGCCGTGTCTAGCCGTTGCCGCCATTGTGATGCGTTGTTTCGGCTTAATTCAGAATTACCAGATCCAGCCCGTGCTCGCGTTGCACGAGTAACGTCAGTAGCAGGTACTTGACTGGATATCTGCATGCAACTTTAATACATGGAGTTTTGCGTACGCACAAATATTATCATAGGCTTAGCTTGGTTCGTTCATACGGAGTTGGCTCTAAGTGGCTGGCCCCCAGCGAGGCCAAATGAATTGCCATGGCTGAACTTCACGTCAGATCCATGCCTTCATTCTAGTGCTCTTTGGGGAGTGCCATTGCTGCAAATGAAAGCATGTTTTGACTAGATATAGTACAGCGCCAGCGAAGCTGGTAGAACAATTCAATTTGTGAGGGCAGCAGCTGAGCTGCTACCGTCCGCAGATTTTGGCAAGGAAATCCCCGCGGTTTGGGCAAGGCGGTCTGACATTCTTAGGAACATAGACGAAATCGGAGACGATGTTAAAAGTGGACGGTACAAAAGCAGACAGCACATATACGATATGCTCAAGAGCAGCCTCAACCGTGCGAGGGACTAGAACACATTGCTCGTGTCCCCTCCCTGCGCGTCAGCGTACCTCACGCTGCCGTTTCTAATCAAAGCGCAACCGGCGAGGAGTACCGACCGAATAGGAGTAACCTATACACTCAATCATTTGCAGTCGGGAACGGACGCGCTTTCTCTCAGCGATTTCTTCGCTGACGGCACGATAGCACCATGGATGGGGGCGGTGTTGAACTCAGTGGATGGTCAACCAGTGGACGAGTACCTCTATAGCTTGGGATTCAAGGATGACCAGCAGTACTACTCGATTGATGGTACCAATGCGCTGCTTGTCACTTTAAGTGGCAGCGCATCACTGCTTGGAGGTCAGGTCAACTCTCACAACGTTTCGGCTGGTCTGGTGCTCGGCTTGAGTGCCCCAGGGTCGCAGTGGACCGGGACTGAGACAAAGCTCTAGCGGGGTGTCAGCCCGGATACCCAGCTGTACATGCCTCGAATTGCGCTCATGCCACCTGTCACGGATGTCGACGACTTCAGGAGATCGTGCTTGTTATCATACGACTCTCCAAGGATGCCTCGCGAGTTCCCTGCTGTCACGACACCATTCGGACTCAGCCTAGGGCAAGCCCGTTTCAGGCGACTAGCACAGTCAAAAGCCTCTGAACACGGGTCGACATCTGCCTCCAGCAGCCCTCAGGTGGCCCCGGCTGCACCGAGCGTCCTCCGTGAGCTGCGAGGTCTCACCCGCACGATCCATGCAGCCAGAGCTACATCCAGCGCCCCTTAGCAGGAGGCTCGCAACTCCGGAGTTCCGCAAGGTGCCCATAGCCGCTAGCGCCAGTTGCAGTCTGGCAATACTGTTGGCCTAAGCCAGCGGTATGGATGGCCACTCCGTCTGCAGCGAGAGACGGCGAGCGAATACGGGGATGGTACTGTCAGCATGGTGTTCAACTCGGTGGGATCTGAGGGGCTACGGCTCCTGGGGTATCGGCCGCTTGATGGAAAAAGAGATGCCTGGATGATACTACAGAGCCTCACGATGTTACCTGACAGCATTCAGCAGTGTTTTAGTGGCCGTGAGCTGTCGTCCTCGTTCTCCCCCTCCGTTGCTAGCTTGCAGACTACGCAATGCGTCAGAGACGCGGTGTCCCAGTTCGTGTACCGCGCCAGCATCCAGGTGCGGACCGAGATGAAGCTCATGGGAGCGAAACGTCTCATGGTTGATCTCCGGTCCAACGTCGGTGGCTCGATTGCCCTGTCGGTTCTCTGGATGGCACGTCTCTTCGGAGTCGAGGACCCGGGCAGCCTGCTCCTCCCCATTCGGTTCAGGAGGAGCCCAGCCCTTGTGAGCCTCACTCGCTTCGTGCAGGACAAGTTGAGGACCGACCCCGGCTGGAGCGAGAGGGTAGACGTGCAAACAATGCTCGCAGAGCTGTACCTGGTGCACGCCGGGGAGCGTGTCACGCTCACGGAACCAATCCGCCGACTGCAACAACCGGAAGTGGTATCCAGATCCGACTCCTCTGCAGCGACCAATGCAACGGGACCCTGGAGCAGCCTGGACCTTTCATGGTACTCGGATCCGAACGAGAGCCAGCTACAGCTGCCGAATGGCGGGTATGCCAACTTGTCAGACCCCGTGCTAGCCCTCCCATCAGACTAGCTCCTGGATGTCCTGGACCCACAGGTGTGGGCCTTTGAGCCAGATATGCCGATGAATGCTAGCAACGTCGTATTCCTTACCAACGGTATGTGTGGCTCTGCATGTGCACAGATGCTGCGATCCGTCCAGCGGCATGGACTGGCCAAGGTGATACATGCCTCCGCATCAGACTCCCTGCATGGGCAGCTGACCTCATTTACAGGTGGTGTTTCCATCCCTTCGATGCAGGAACTGTCCGTATTTGCTCAATGGGCCGAGTAGGAGGGATGGAACGCCAGCGAGGTGCCCGGGGGAAGAGGACTGACGACTCCACCGGAGGAACCCATCGACATGGCGGCATCTGCAGGCCTTGCCTTCTGCCCGCCTCAGCTGGACCTTCCATGCGACCTATCAATGTCCCAGGCAGACATTACCGTCACAGCGCACGTGCTCAGTATCATTGGGACGGAGCGAACGCTGGATGACGAGTGGGACCTCTTCGTGTGTGCCTTCCAAGACCTGTCGATTGAGGAGAACGAAAGTGGGCCCTGTAGGCTGGACATGTTGGATGACGGGCGACAGGCACTCAACTTGGAGGAGGGATCTGACGAGGGGGATGCAGAGGGTGGCAGCGACGTAGGGGTCTGGGTCCTGGTATCAGCTTCTTCATTACTCGTGCTAGCTGCTGCATTGCAATTCCTGAGTCTGCCAGCAGCGGTGTGAGCTGCTTTGCTGAAAGCCCAGAAGAGTACGAGGTTGCACATTTAGCTACGACCTAGAGCTGCAGGGCGATTGGAAATTCAACTGCCATGCATGAATTCTAAACTGCAGAATTCCATAATCCTGTCGTGAATCATCGACTTGTGGTGACTGTATCACGGTTTACTCCTACTAGTAGGGGGGCTCTTTCTCGTTTCGGCCGTCAGCACGTTCCGTTTGTCTTGCTACAGGTTGTTTGTCTGGTCGGATCGAAATCGAACAACCATTGGAATCCCTCATCTCTCATCTCTCATCTCTCATAAGCCCACGGCCTTGTCGGGTCTCGGATACCAGCAGCATGATGCTGCAACACAGCGAGCATTTCCAGGGCGGCTTCCTTGGGCTGGTATTCGGCATCGAACGGGAGCGGGTGCACGTCGCTGCCCAGCCACGTGTGTTTGTCGGTAAATCCCCACGATACGAAAGCGTTACACCCTGGTCCTTGCCCAGGGGTTGTCGCCTTGGCCGCGAGACAAGCCGTCAGCATGTCTCCGTACACCTTGGCTTGCTGCTCCCGGGCTAGTTCCCCAGCGGGACCGGGGACGCACTCTGGGCACGATACGTCCATTTCTGTGATCTGGGTTGCGAGACCGAGATCCGAGATCGCCTTCATCCCTGCAAGGACCTTGGCAGGGTCTCGGGGACTCTTGACATTCACGTGCATCTGTAGCCCAATCCCGTCGATGGGTATACCAGCAGCAAGCATTCCCTTGACGTAGTCCAGTTGTCGCTATGCCTTGTACGAGTCTGCGTCCTCGGCGCCATAGTCGTTGACGAATAGAGCGAGAGCTGGCCATCCATTCGGCGAGTCTGATCGACCGAGGCCGAGTGCGTCTCTGGCTGCACCAGCTGCCTTGAAGGCGATATGGACGTAGTTCGGCAGCTTGGGATACCACGTGCCGTTCTTTAGATCGGACCCATTCGGAAAGCATTGGTTATCGTCCTAGCAGAAGGGCTCATTAACTACATCAGTGACGAAGGGGATCGCCCCCACGGAGCTGATCATCTCCGATACATGCTGTGTAAGCGCCTGCTCCAGTTCATCGCCGCCCAGTGTCTGCAACCAGGCGGGATTATATGTGCCCCAGCATAGGTTGTGAAGTCTAACGTTGCCATGCATCTCATTGTGGGCCCACTGCTGACTAAATTTGCACTGGGTAGTGTTTAGTTTGGAAGGTGGAGCCAGGGGTTGGGTTGCCTACCACTTGCACCCGTTACCTAAAACTGTGGTATCGTATTGTGTTTTGAGCACTGATTCATACAAGGGGTCCGATGAATTGACCATGAACTTGAAGTTGTGCTCTGCGCCAACGTAGATACCCGCTCGACCTGCAGCGTCACGCAGCGATTCATTCATTGACTAGGCGTCACTGAGTTTGAAAAGGAGCTATGAGGCCATCCCCGGGACAGCTGCTGCTGCTGCAAATACTAAGAGTTGATACGCCATGCGGGTACTGCAGGCTACAAATCGTGCAATAGCGAACTATAATGAAAGGATCTTCTCAAATGCAACTGCCGCTGGCGCCGCTTGCGCCGCGGGTCTAGCGGCGGAACCTGCTTACGGTTGCGAACTCGTCACTCGAGCAGCTCCATGGGCACCGACATCGAAGTATCTGCGGCTAGCGCCACCTCGCGCACCCTGGCCTCAGCACGGGCGGCTGCCCCTCGCTTGGGCCTGCTCGACCTCCTGCCAACCCCGGCTCCCACCCCAGTGTAGTCGCCCCCACCTTCGAGAAACATCACTTCCTCCTCCTCGCCATCATCATCGCCATCTTCATCACTATCGGCAAGAGTGCCCGCGCGCCGCTTAGCTCTACTCGACCCTCCGCGCCCGCGACCCTTGCCCCTTGAAACTGCCCCTGAATCCCGTGTTCGCCCTTTGCCCTTGCCCCGCCCAGATCGAGATGCACGAGTGGTGGCAGCTGTGCGACCGGCTGACTTCTTAGCGGAAGCTGTCGCCGCGCCATTGGAGCCTTGCACAGGCATAGGCAAGTCCAGCGTTCCCTCTGCCCTCGCGAGACGGAGACAGGCACGGGCTAGGCGTGCAGCCTGGTCCAGTGGGGGGAACAGAGACGAGGATGACGATGACGACCCCCTCTCGGTCTCAGGACCGACTTCCTAGTATTCCCTAGTTTGATGAGGCGATCCCACGTTTCCAGCAGCATCGACACACGGTGGCAACTCTTCAGCTGCGATGGCCAGGGCAGTCACGAAGGAAGGCAGGGAACCTCCTCCGCGGATGCGTGGCGTCTCACTCGACGCGTTAGCAGGTCCTCTTGCACCTCGTCCCCCCCTTGGGGGAACGAACCCCTCGATCTTCTTGCTGGACAGATCGTATGCCCTCCGAATTGTGTCTCGAATCCTTGCAAGGACACACAGTTCTGCGCACTCGAGGACGAGATCCCAAGCCTTTCGACAGGTCACATCAGATCCAACCACCAGTACTGGTACTGCCATGCCAAAGTCGTACCCTTCTCCTGTTCTGGCAGCCCCGACGAGCGCACTCTTTGGCCCAGACGGGGGCGAGCCCAAAGTGTCGGACCTCATCAATTCTTCTCGCACGAGGGATGACACGCCTGCATCTTCATCTTTATCTCCATCTTCATCTTTATCTCCATCTTCATCTTTATTTTCATCTTTATTCGCTTCTTTGTTGTCGTCTCCTGCCCCTGCACCGTACACGACGTCGTGACTTCCTGCGGCCATTGTATTGGTGTCTACAGACACTGCATTGCCATGTGCCTACGCGTCGTCGCCTTCCTCATCGTCTGCTTCGTCCTCGACCCCTCGCGCGGGCAGCTCAATGCCCTTGGCATCTGCCTCTGCCTTCACCAGCCTGAGCAGTGCTCTCGGGGCCAGCTCCCCCCTGCGAGCCAGTCTCTCGGTGGCAGCTCTTAGGGCCATGAGCACTGCTTCTTCTGTGTCCAGGGGAAGCGAGGCGACGGCTTCTCCTACGAATCTGAGGAAGGAACGCCGGTGCCGACTGGCACGGGCTTCTGCAAGAGCCTGTGCCTGACCTGCTGGCAGTGCGAGGTGCTGTGACACTCTTTCCAGCGCACTAACCGCAGGGCAAGGGACCGCCTTGGAATCTAGCAGCGAAAGGAGTCCTCTGACACTGGCATCCCGGAGTCGGGGCGCGCCGTGACGGAGGCACTCCTACCACAGAGACATTGTGAGAGAGGGTCGCGCTGCACGAGATGCCTGTTCCCCGGCTGTGCTAGACGCAGCGATTGCATTCAATCGGCGATGCATCGCCGCCTCGGGTGAATCCTGTGCGCTCTCTCCGAGGGCAGCTGTCGAGGATTGTGCTTGCTGAACCGCCCTGTCTGCCTCTCCCTGTAAAGTGAGTGCGGCGAAGAATGCCTCCAGCTCTACGGGGGCAGGACTGGGAGGCAGGCCCAGCCCTGTGGGTGTGCTGCTCCCAGCTGACACAGGCACGCTTGGTTCACTAGCTGTCGTGGCCCCGGCATGCAGCATCTGCATTGCAAATCCATCAACAACACCACGCGCAAGACCATTCCAGACGGCGTGCGGGTGTTTTTGCGTGATCCGCGCACATATCTTGGAGGCTTGTGTCCGTGCCCTTCGCTGCCGACGGAGAGCAATCTACCACTCCTGCCCCCTGCGCTGCATCATTAGGTGTGCTGTCTGCTGCTGCTGCTCGGACTATGGCGCGTTCCCCGTGGCTTCGGCGAGGGCACTCAGTGGTGGGGGCGGCAGCACAAATGACAGGGCACACAGAGGAGAAGCAGCCTCCTCTGGCCCGGCCACGCCCTGGCTGAGGGCCTCATCGACCAGGTCCAATGCCGCCTGACGCACTGCATGTTTGGAGTCGAATAACATCCCACGCAGGAGAGGGAGGTGGCGCTGCACGCAACCCAACAGGACAGATACGTCCCTGTCCCCGAGAGACATGACTGCAGCGTGCGTGTTCCCTCGAACCGGACTGCCGGATGACGCGCTAGCCCCGTCGTGATTGACATCCTCTGTAACGGCTCCGCGGGATGCAAGACCCTCCTTGGCCCTCTCGTCATGTGCACGTAATAGCTCCAGGAAGCCCACGAGAACTGACCTCCGCAGGGCGGGATCTCTGTGCGTGGCGGCGTGTTCAATGAGGCGTTCCGCTGCGGGGGCGAGAACAGCCCTCGGACTCTGTGCTCCGAGGAACAGGATGCCCCGGAGGCATCTGGCTTGGATGGTGGGGTCTGGTACTGCCGCCCAGGAGAGCAGCATGGCTCCGACTGCCTCGTGGGAGGACGAAGGACGCAGGGCTAGGTCCACCGGTGCATTCGCTAGTCCTGCTAGCGGCGGCCCATCCAATGGGTCGCCGTAACCGGCCCCACCGAATGCACGGGATCGGGGTGATCCACCGGCAGGTCCATCACCTTCTGCCATCTCGTCACCTCCTACCGTACTGCCGGCTGCGGAGCGAATCACCGTCAGCTGTGGCCGGTCTACGCCCGTAGCAGCGTCATCGTCGTCTACATCATCCATGTCATCTCCGATGGGATCTTCGTCCGCTGTTGTCTCCCCGCCATCCCCGAATCCGAGCCTGCTGGCCAGTCGACTTCCAGCCCCTACACTTTGCCCGCTAGCAGCAGCTGCCTTGGACGGGGTCAGTGATGCGGTCGGAATAGACAGCCCGTGAGTTGCAGAAGGCGCAAAGCCAGGCCCATCGTCGGGCAGATCAAAACGCACGAAGCGACAGAGCAAGCCTACTCCATACAGTGCCACCTACACCCCTCGATGCATTGCAACACGTGACCGGAGTCCCTTTACCCACATGCGACGTACCTCGGATAGGATCTGCCGCCGCCTCAAAGCTCCACCCTGTCCCTGTGCGGCCTTCTACAGGGCCCCTAGGTTCCTCTTCCTCAGGAGCTCCTCTGCCGCCCTTGCCTCCTACAGTGTCCTCCACCACTAAGCCAGCATTGCACGAGCCCAGCCTCTGAGAGAACGTGAAGTCGCATCACTCCTTGCCGCACCAGCAGCCGCAGCCACGGGAGAGGGTGGCACTGCGTCACTGCCCACGTCCCCATTGACGATATCTGCCTCAAATCCTCCGGCGGGAGCTCCATCTGTTGCATCATCTGCCGGCGATTCGATCCCCAGCAAAGCCCTGGCTGCCGCTGCAGAGGCCGGGTATTCTGCAGGGCATGCATCTGATGCTCGCACGGCAGCTCCAAGCATGGCTGCTGCTGCCTCCATGAGGGCAGGTTGCATCGACCCATGCAGGAGAGAATGCACCTCCAGGACACAGCCCGCGAGAACCTCTCTGGCTGGGGGTGTCCATGCTGGCAGCAGGGTGGATAGAGCCAGGCAGGCCCTGTGCTGGAGTCTCCACATGAGGGACCTCCACCCGTCGGGAGGAGATAGAGCAGGAGCATCACCATCCTCGCTTTCATCCTTGACAGCAGGCGCCCTGAGTAGGCCGAGGAGAGATCGGATGTGTGGCAACACGAGACGCGGCTCTGCCTGTGCAAGCAGTTCCAGTGCAGCGGCAGCTCCTCCCGCCTGTTCCCACCTCCACAGGGAAAGTCCTTCCATGGAATAATCCTGCGAAGGAGCCTCTGCTGGGATTTCCCTCCCCGCCGCTTCTGCTGCAAGCACGACCTGTCTGCGCTAGGCACGGCGCAGCTGGGCAATCTCCGAGCTCGCTGCTGCAATCTCGCTGGCATCTGCAGGCCTGGCCCTGCTCGCACCTGATCTCAGTGCGTGCAACCATCTGACCAAGGAAGACGCAAGGGAGGATGCCTAGGACCACGCGGAATCCAGACCTGTACCGTTAGGCCCTGCTTCCCCTGCAGCCTCGGCAGTCGCTGCTTCATCGTCCTCATCCGCCGCTGATCGCCCGGAACTCACATCTCCAGTTGCATCGTCCAACGTCATTTCCGAGGCAACCCCTGTGGCCCTGGCTGCCTACCTGGCCTCGAGGCTCCTAGCACCCCTAGACTGGTACAAAGTGCTATTAGAACCGGGAGTGGTAGAACCTGTTCCCATCCCACCTGCCTGGATCGTCTGCGGGGAAGTGACGGGTGCCCCAGATCCTGCTCCCGTCCGTGGCGGTCCCTCCAACACGGCCCTCTGCACCAGGCGGTGGACAGAGGAACGTAGCCACCCGAGGTCGGCAGAGTCTCCGATTGACCGGGATCCGCACTACCTGAGGCATCGAGCTGCCACTGCAGTGATCTCAGCAGCTCGTGCATCCACCTCCCCGATCGCAGCCAGAGCAGCGGGGGTCGCGATCGCGGTGCCAGGCTATGTGCCATACCCGCTGCTACGGCGTCTCCGATCCCCCTTCCCGGTACCCCGCCTGTTCGCTGCATGGGATGCATAGACCACCACGGCCGCAGCCGCTTTGCTTGGTGGGGCCCCCCAGATGGCATCAAATGTGCCTGCCACGTCAGCGTGAACGGACTCTTCCTCCTCGTCATCTGCCGCCAGTCGCATCAGGGCTTGCAGTGCACGTAGTCTGCGCCCACGACCATCTGCTGCCTACGAAGCAGCCATGGTATCCCCGGCATCAGCCAGAGCTTGCAGTTGGGAGAGCACTCCGGCCGAGAGCGCGCCCTCTGCGAGTGATTCCCGCAGGATGGCCACAGCAGCCCTTCGCACGCTGACACCGTCATCCCCCAGTCGGGCTAGAATCTGACTCAGGTAGGCACGCAACGTGGAACAGGTACTGTCGGTCTCAGCTCCATCCTGAGATATG